>Ga0073936_10002831_pt1 | contig 25505 bp, 22 predicted proteins | sample AliMusrvi5mmetaG_FD_87041 | JGI IMG/M metagenome (GOLD analysis project Ga0073936, IMG submission 87041) | Freshwater lake bacterial and archeal communities from Alinen Mustajarvi, Finland, to study Microbial Dark Matter (Phase II) - Alinen... | ecosystem: Environmental > Aquatic > Freshwater >... | reverse complement strand
CTGTCCTTGGCTCATACCCTTACTCTTCGACGGTGGACGCAAATCTCCTTGGTATTTTTAGCCTGATCAGCGATATTTTACGAGAAAAGACCGATGCCAGACTTTATCCGCGGGCTGCTAGGGTAAATCATCCCTTATCGCTAACCACCAACAGGTGAAAGGCTGAAGACACGCGCGAGGAATTCCTCTGCGGCGGTGATAGCGGCTTGTTGCGCTTCGGTGGTGACACCGTAACCGTAGCCATGCCCGACGCCGGGCAGGACGGTTATTTCAGCCGGAATACCCTGTCGCTGGAGGGTGTCGCGCATCGCCTCGTGCAGCCAGATCGGCGTGGTGAGATCGGCATCGCCGGTGATCATCAGGAAGGGGGGCTCTTTGCCGATCACGCGGTCGATCGGCGATGCCTGCCGAATGAGTTCCGGGTTCTCGTCCGGGGTCGCGCCGAGAAACGCCAGCATCATCGCCGGAATATCGTCTTCCTCGGTGTAGTTCTGGCAGGAAAAGACGGTGCAATAGCAGACCGCCGCTTGCGGCAGCGTGTCGCGCCGTGCCGTCTCCGGCGTCATGCCGAGATCGTCCTCCGGCTGGATGGTGGCCAGCATGGCCGCCAGATGCCCGCCGGCAGAGGAACCCCACACGGCCACTTTATCAGGGGCAAAGCCGAATTCCGCCGCGCGCGTTTTAAAGTAGGACATCGCCAGCCGGACGTCTTCCACCTGCGTGGGGAAGCGCCATTCCGGCGCGAAATGATAGCCGGGCGACCCGCACACATAGCCCCGCGCGCAGAAATGCTCCATCACCGCGTGCCAGGCCCCTCGCCCACTCGCCTGCCATCCCCCGCCGTGAATGAAGAAGATCGCGCACCCATTGGCGTGTTCACCCGGCAAAAAGATGTCGATCTTCCGCACATCATCGCCATCGCTGCTATAGGGGAGATCGTACAGGTGGGTTATCATGGGTGGTTACCTCGCTGAAAGGGTTCGGGGTTCAGGTTTCCGGTGTCAGGTGTCAGGATAAAGCGATCTTTGGAACATCTAGGTAGCGACCCTGGCGATAAATTCCGGGGTTCAGGATGGATAAGAAGCATGGGAGTATAGGAATACCCAAATACTCCCACACCCCCATACTCCCACACTCAACTTACGCCGGCGTCGCGCACCCAACCGCCTTCCGAATGCCTTCCAGCACGCGCCGGGTGTTGGGCTGGAATTCGGCTTCCAGGGTGGCGGCCATCGGCGGGGGACAGTCGTAGGCGGCGACGATTTGTGCCGGGCCTTTGAAGTAGCTGAAGCCGATCTCCTGCATGCGTGCCACGATGTGTTCTGCGAAGCAGCCGGTCTTCGGCGCCTGATTCACGCATACCAGCCGTCCGGTCTTCCGCAACGAGGCCAGCACGGTCTCTTCGTCCATCGGGATCAGCGTGCGCAGGTCGATCACCTCGCAGGAAATGCCTTCCTGCGCGGCCAACTCGGCGGCTTCCTGGGCGATGAGAATCGGCATCGAATAGCCGACGATGGTAACGTCGGTGCCTTCACGGCGAATCGCGGCCTGCCCGAGTGGCACCAGGTATTCCTCTTCCGGACAGACGCTCTTCAGCGTGTAAATGCTCTGGTGCTCGATGAAGACCACTGGATTATTGTCGCGAATGGCCGATTTGAGCAGTCCCTTCGCGTCATAGGCGGTGCTCGGGGCCACCACTTTCAAGCCCGGAACCATCGTGCAGACGGCTTCCAGGCTCTGGCTGTGCTGGCCGGCGTAGCCTTTGCCGCCGCCCACCGTGGTGCGCACCACCATCGGAATTTCCGCTTTGCCGCCGAACATATAGCGATTCTTCGCCGCCTGATTGCCCAATTGGTCCATCGCCATCAGCACGAAGTCGATATACATCAGTTCGCAAACCGGGCGCATCCCCGCTGCGGCCAGGCCGACCGCGGTGCCGATGATGGCCGATTCGGAGATCGGGGTGTTGAAGCAGCGCGCGCGCCCGAAGATGTCGATGATGCCGCGCGTCACCTGGAAGGCGCCGCCGTAATCGGCCACGTCCTCACCATACAGGATCACCCGGCGATCGAGCTGCATTTCCTCGATCAGCGCTTCCGCCACGGCCTGCCGCACGAAGATCATACCGTCTTTATCGCGGCGCACTTTGCGCGGCTCTTTTTCCAGCACGGTCTGCCACTCGACGGGCGGCGCGACGCAGCAGTTGGGGGAGAATAACCCGTCGCACATTTCCGACGGCGCGGGATCGGTGCCTTCCACCGCGGCTTTCACCCCGGCGGCCTGCACGCGCGCTTTCACCGCCGCGCGGAACGCCTCGCAGTCTTCGCGGGTGATGACGCCGGCTTCGATAATTTCATCGCAATAGCGCTCGATGGCATCCTGGGCTTTCCACGCGCTCTCTTCTTCTTTCGTACGGTAGGTGTCGCGCAGGTCGGAAAGCGAATGCCCGTAATAGCGGTAGGTTTCGCATTCGATCCACACCGGACCGTGCCCGTCGCGGCAGCGCTGCACGGCGCGGTCGATGGCGTCGCGCACCGCCAGCACACTCATGCCGTTGACTACTTCGGCGTGCATGGCGTCGCGGGCAAAACCGGCGGCGCGTTGCGCCAGGTAATCGATGCCGGTGACTTCGTTATCCTGCTGGCCGGTCATCCCGTACTGGTTGTTTTCGACCAGAAAGACTACCGGGCAACCATGCTCGAACTGGTCCTGCGCGGCGAAATTCATCGCTTCGGCGGCAATGCCGTTATTGACCGAACCGTCGCCGACGAAGGCGACGCAGACTTGCCCGCTCTGTAGCTTTTCTGCCGCCATCGCGGCGCCGACGGCGATGGCATACGAGCCACCGACGATCGCATTGGCGCCCAGGTGACCGACGTGGAAGTCGGCGATGTGCATGCCGCCGCCACGCCCACGGCAGTAGCCTTCATTTTTGCCAAACAACTCGGCAAAGGTTTTAAACAGGTGCAGATCGATTGCTCGCTGCAATATCGCCTCGCGCGCTTCGCTCTGTGCGGCAGCGATCTCACTCGCCGGCGCGTCGGACTGCTCCATCCACGCCAGCAGCGCGTCCTTATCCATCTCCTGCAGCGCGAAAAAGCCTTTGGCGATGCCGTGGCCATGCCCGCGATGCGTCGAGGTGATGAAGTCGGTGCGATGAATAGTGCTCACCGCCCCTGCCGCCACCGCTTCCTGTCCGATGGACAGATGGCTGGCGCCGATGAACTTGAAGCCTTCGCGCGGCGACCACTTGCCGTCTTTCATCTCCACGATGCATTCTTCGAAATTGCGAATGGTCTGCATCAATTCCAGCAGCGTCAACGCTTCCGCGCGCGTCAGTTGACCGCCACTCAGCTCATCCGCGGCACGGCGCTGATACTGAAATTTCGGAATCGACGGCAGAGTGATCTCTCCCGGTTCAAAATTGGGCAGCACACAAAATTCTTTCATCGGCACCATCTCCTCATCGAGTATGCGCGCACGGGCATTGCACCGTCACGCGCACTTACGCTTGCTTCTAGGAGTATATCGAAAAGTAATGAGCAGAGTCAAGCAATATCGCGCAATAATGCACAACAATTGATCAACACCCGACCACCCGCAAACCAAGGGACGGACCACCGGAGGTTATCCCGTGAATACTATATTATAGAAGAGGCGGGCAAATTCCTTTAAGGAAAGGGGTAGGGATGCAGAAAGCGGGTGGGAAAGGGGCAGGATGCGTGATATGAGGATACCGGTCACAGCTACCGGATGCAGGATAACGCACGCATTTCACCTCGGAAGGATGCAGGTTAATAGCCTGAAGTTTAGGCTTTTGGAACGAAAAGAAGATATGAATTACTGATCCGCGCATGGGTTCGTTAAAACACGCGCTCCTGGGAGCCCGGCAGTCCTCTGCCGGCTCCGGTTCCGGCCTGCTGGTGCGCGAGCATGTCGGGTATCCTCCGGTGCTCGCGGTGACGCTCGCGCGCCAGCAGAACCTGATGGCTACATTTTAACAAACCAATGAGCGGCTTGGAGAAATTACCTTACCGGACCGGTAAGCCAGGTGGTTGTGCACTCCGATACTCCCACACTCCCACACTCCGATACTCCGACACTCACTTCCCTTTCCCCAACGCCTTCAAGTTTGGCTGCGCGGGGGAGTAATAAGCGTCATAATAACCGCTGCCGTAGCTGTAACCGCGGCGGTGCATGTCGATGCGGTTCATCACCAGGCCGATCAGCGGTGCGCCGATGCGTAGCAGATTGCCGATGGCTTGCTGGAGACCCCGCCGTTCCGTCTGGTCACCCGCGACCACGAACAGCAGGCCATCGATGTGCCGTGCGATCACTTGCACATCGCTGAATTTGGCACAGGGGGGGCAATCGAGGATCACCCGATCATATGTCGCCGACAACTCCGCGAACAGGTCGACCGCTGCCGGAGAATTGAGCAGTTCGACCGGATTTGGCGGCAGTTTCCCGGACGAAAGCAAAGTCAAACCGTCGATGTCGGTGGATTGCAGCGCGTTTTCCAGCTGGCACTCCCCCCGTAAAACTTCCGATAATCCCGGCGCGTCGTGATTTTTGCTTAAACTGATCATCGAGCGGCGATACATATCCGCGTCCACCAGCAGCACGCGTTTCCCATCCATCGCCAACGAAATGGCGAGATTGGTGCTGATCATCGACTTCCCTTCGTGGGTGGCCGCGCTGGTGACGGCCAGGCAGCGGCGATCTCGCGCCGCCTCAGTTAGCGACAAATTATTCCGCAAAATCCGTACCTGTTCCAGCAGCGGTGAATAGTGGACGCCATCGGATAGCAGGGAGGACGCATGCTGCGGCACCTCACCGATCAGGCCCAGTGCCGGCAATCCGGTCAGGTGTTCCGCCGTCTCCGGATCGTGCACGCGCTCATCCAGCCATTCTACGATGCGCACCAGCACGCCGACGCAGATCAGGCTCAACAGGAAATAGACGACCGCATCCGTCGTTTTGCGTGGTTTGACCGGGGTATTGATGACGGCGCCGACCGACACGACGCGACCGTTCGGCAGGATGCGCTCGCTGAGCAGCAGATTATGATTCTTCGTCGTCAGCATATCGTACGTGCCTTTGAGCTGTGTTTGTCGCTGCGTCAGTTCGAGATATTGGCGTTCCTTCTCGGGCAATGTTTTGGCGCGCTGCTGCCATTCAGCCATGGTGGTTGTCAACCGATGGGCGCGCGCCTGCGCGGCCGTGCGTCCCGCCAGCGCCACCGCGTAATCGCGCAACGTCGCTTCATGCAGGGGATTGCGCACATGCGATTCTTGCGCAACGATGGTAGAGGAAATCGCCTTCAGGTGTTGTTCCTGTTCGGCGATGCGCGCGTCGATCGCCTGCACTTCAGCCGAATTCGGCGTATATTCCTGCAACAGCGTCGCGCGCTCGTTCTGCAGCGCATCGATGCCGGCGACGACCGAGGCATACCGGGGATTGCCGGTGACCGTGGAACCGGACACGACCGACCGGTCCTGCGTGGTCAATTGTCGCTGCAGCTCATGTAAGGATTGTTCGTTGACGCTGACTTGCGTGTTCGCCTCATCCAATTCGCTTTGCAGCGAAGAGATGCGTTGCGCGGTCTGCGTCAACTGCGCTTCCGGATTCAGCATGCCGGTGCGCGCCTTGAGCGTGGCCAGTTCTTTATTTACCTCCGCCAACTGCTCGTTGATCGCCCCGCGGTTGTCCTCCACATACTGTCGCGCTTGCCGGGTCGCTTCGCGCACATCGGCTAAATCCCGGGTGAAATAGGTTTGGGCGACGCTGTTCGCCAGCGCCGCGGCCGCGGTGGGCGTATATGCCTGCGTGACGATATCGATGACATCGGTGCTTTTTCGTGGCGCGGCTCTCACTGCCCAACTCGGGACATCGCGGGTGCGGAATCCTTGCAGTTGTTGGGCTGGATCCAATTTGGCATACGCTTCACGCAGCAGCGCATAACTGGTCAGCACGGCCACCTGGGTTTCCACCGAGCGGTTCTGCGTCACCTCGGACGGTACCGCATTATCATCCGGCCGTGGTACGCTGTTGGTCGTCACCAGGATCGACGCCGTCGATTCATAAATCGGCGTCTGCCGCAACGTATGCACCATGCCCAGGGAAAACAGCACCACGAAGGTGACCGCCATCAGCCAGCGTCGGCGATGCAGGACCGCGAGCCACCCCTGCAGATCGACGCTCTCTTCCGGCACGGAGACACGCGCCGGCACGGCCGGCGGCGCAAGATCCCGCCCAGCGAGCGGCGCAGAAGGCTCATTCGGGTATTGCTGCAGCATACAAATCCTTCTCCTCTGATCGTTATCCATCTGGTTCCGGCGTCATCTGGCCGGTCTCTTCAGGCAACCGCCGGTGGCTACGGCACCGGCTGGCAAAGAATGCGGTTGCTGATACGCTCGGTCCAACAGGGACGCCGGTATCTCGTCAGAATCATCCTAGCGAACCCTCCATCAGCGGTCAACGCGGTTTTGTACCGTCGTGCGGCAGTCGTGTCCCAGGAATAGCACGAACACGCCGCCGACGCGTTTCCATCTTGCTCCGTCTATCGCATCCCCTCCGCCCCCATAAGGTGCAACTGGGTTCGAAGTAGCGCCGCAGCCGCCGCAAGGCGCGTCCCCGTTCGTAGCATCCCCTCCGCCCCCATAAGGTGCAACTGGGCTCGTAGTAGCGCCGCAGCCGCAGCAAGGCGCGTCCCCCCCATACTTCACATCGGGTCTACGCAAAAGGCGCGTGACCGTAGACTTTGCGTAGACCCCTTCACATCGCAGCAAAATGTGTTCCCCATACCAAACCCGTCCGCGTCCCCCAAAATTCAGAAAATAACGTCACGGATTATCGACATCCGGTGCGTTGCATGAGGAAATAGACACGAGCGGTGTTATGCATGCGCGAAACTCTCCCATACTGCTCACGGTGGGGAACGGTTTCCTCCCGGATGAGGCACCGAACCACACGGTGAGGATCGCATGAAGAAAATGCCCGGCAACGGGAACAGTGTCGGATAATGCGGACAAACATGCGGTCGATGTGATGAAATCGTATCTGTTGCTTACCCGATTTGGGTTACAGTGTTGAAGACAGGCCCACCTGGTGGGTAAACCGCCGAGCGGGAGGCGTGGATGGACAAAACCCTGCGTATCGGCATTATAACCGCCTATCCGGAGGAAGATTGGCATAGTCGGGAATTGATCGAGGCCGCGGCCAGCCGGGGTGAGGTGCGGGTAATCCGTCCCGAACAACTGGGGGCGCGCGTGACGGATCAGGGAGTGTCGATACTTGCGGAAGGGATGGAACTCGACCCGATCGATGGCTTTGTGCTCGCGCGGGGATTTGGGGATCGCGGCAATGCGGATTTTATGGTGCCCGTGTATCAGATCCTTGAACGGAGCGGCAAAGTCATGGTCAACAGCATTGAAGCCGTGTTGACCGCCATCGACAAATTCGAGACCAGTTGCCGACTGCAGCAAGTCGGGATTCCCACCCCGCCGGTGGTGGTCACCCAGGATGCGCGCACGGCGCACGCGGTGTTGTGCGAGTGGAAACGCGCGGTGATGAAGCCATTGTTCGGGTCGTTGGGGATGGGCATTGAATTTGTTGAAGATACGTGCGAAGGACATGCGCTGCTGCCGATTGCATTGGATCGGTTTGGGGCAATCTATATACAGGCGTATATCGATACGCCGGGACGCGATATTCGGGCATTCGTGATCGGTCCGCGAGTGATTGCCAGTATGTATCGCGTGGCGGCGCCGGGAAGCCGGCGAGCGAATCTCGCCCAGGGGGCGCATGCGGAGCCATGTGAGTTGGATGCGGACACCTGCCGCATGGCCGTGGCCGCGGCGCGGGCCACCGGATTGGATTATACCGGCGTCGATATCTTGGAAGGGCCTGCCGGCCCGATGGTAATCGAAGTCAATGGCAACCCGCTTTGGCGAGGGTTACAGGAAGTGACGGGATTACCAGTGGCAGAGGCGATAGTGAGCTGGGTGGCGGAACGGATCACCCAGACATCGGTGAAAGGGGGTGAGTATATTGCCTGATTTTCCCAGGGAAGGTGAAAAGAAAGGTGAGATGACCGTCCGCGAAGCCGGCCACAAGGGTGGAGCCAAAGGTGGCAAAAAGGGCGGCGAAACGACACTCGAGCGCTATGGGCCGCAATTCTACGAGGAGATCGGCAAGAAGGGTGGTCAGAAAGTGCGCGAGTTGATCGCAGAAGGCAAAAAAGTCCGCAAGTGAGCCTGAAGGAACGGGAACGGCGGATTGACAACGCGTCGCAGCACAATCGACGCAATACATCACGGTAAAGGAGGTGACACTATGCCTGAAGAGAAGAAAGGCGGCATGACCGTCAGTGAAGCAGGTCGCAAAGGTGGTGAAACCACTTCGGAGCGCTATGGCCACGATTTTTACGAGGAAATCGGCAAGAAAGGTGGTCAGAAAGGCGGCCAGACCACGTTCAAGCGCTATGGGCCTCAGTTCTATGAGGAGATCGGGCGCAAGGGCGGTCACAAGGTGCGCGACCTGATCAACGAAGCCAAAAAGGCGCGGGGCGAAGCCTAAACCCGCACACGTGACATGGTGTGGCGACCACGGATGGTCGCCACACCCCATACGGACCATTTTAAGAGGAGGAAACACATGGCGAACTTGAAAAAAACCCCGGGCGATATGACCGTTCGGGAAGCGGGCCGCAAAGGCGGCGAGACGACCGCGGAGCGGCATGGACACGAGTTCTACGAGGAGATCGGACGCAAAGGCGGCCAGAAAGTCCGTGACGAATACGGGGTACAGTTCTACGAGGAGATCGGCCATAAGGGCGGCCAGAAGGTGAAGGACCTGATCGAGGAAGGGAAGCGCGCGATGGGCGGCAACAAATAGCGTCGCGACACGCGTGGCGTCGAGCGAAGGAGGTGACGGGACATGCCAGACAAATCGAAAGGGCAGATGACAGTCAGCGAAGCCGGCCGCAAGGGTGGGTTGAAAGTCCGTGATGCTTATGGCGTGGAGTTTTATGAGGAGATCGGCAAAAAAGGCGGCCACAAAGTCCGTGAGTTGATCGAGGAAGGCAAGCGTGCGCGCGAGTCTCAGCGCTGACTGGATCGACGGAAGGGATGGGGCGCGGCACCGGCAGCATACCAGGCCCCGGAACTGATCGCCTGGCAGTTCCGGGGTACGGTACCGTATTTATTACCGAGCAGCTCTTATGACGTACGACCCGGTTGCGCTCCCACCCCATCGACCCGCGCAAGCTGACAGGTCCGGGGAGACATTCGTTCGAGGCACTGGATCCGGCATGGCATCTCGCCGGTTCGACCGCGGGATGCGCAGTCCGGCAGCCAGGAAGGCGGCAAGCAGGATCGCTTGCCAGATGAGGAGCACATGATGGCGGAGAAAGGTGATATCAGCGTGCGTGAAGCAGGCCGCAAAGGCGGGCAGCACACGGCGAAAACTCACGACCACACCTTCTATGAAGAGATCGGACGCAAGGGTGGAACCAAAGTGCGCGAGGCCTACGGGCATGAGTTCTATGAAGAAATCGGGCGCAAAGGCGGTTCAGCGGTGCGCGATGAGCGCGGACCGCAATTTTATGAGGAAATCGGGCATAAAGGCGGCGAGAAGGTGCGCCTCCTGATAGCGGAAGGCAAGCGCCGCGCCGGCGGCAATAAATAACAGGCGTGGGGGCAGGAACTCCACGGACACTCCAGGAGGAGGTAGAACATGCCGGAAAAAGGCAGGACGCCGAAGGGGGATTTATCCGTCCGGGAAGCGGGGCACAAAGGTGGCGAGCGCACGGCGGAAACCCATGGGCATGACTTTTACGAGGAGATCGGAAAGAAAGGCGGCGAGCGCACGGCGGAAACCCATGGCCATAACTTCTATGAAGAGATTGGCCATAAAGGCGGCGAGAAAGGTGGGCCGAAGGGGGGGCAGCGTGTGCGTGAGCTTATTGAAGAGGGAAAACGAGCGCGCGGGGATTAAACCTCCTCGTGGGCATTCAGCGCCGACGTTACGGCAGGAAGTTCCCCCGCTTCCTCCGGCGTCTCCGGTGCCTGCTGGGGCAGCATGATGGTGAAGGTACTGCCCACGCCCACTTCGCTTTTGACGAAAATGCGTCCCTGGTGCAGTTCCACCAGGTGCTTCACAATGGCCAACCCCAACCCCGTGCCGCCCTGCGCGCGCGAACGCGCTTTATCCACCCGGTAAAAACGCTCGAAGATCCGTTCCAAATCCTCCGCCGGAATGCCGAATCCGGTATCGCTGACGCGAATCCAGGCCGTTACGTCATGGCCCGCTTGCACCGTAATGACGCCGCCCGGCGGTGAATATTTCTGCGCGTTATCCAGCAGGTTGACCATGATCTGCGTGAAAGCGTCGCGATCGGCCATCACGGGGAAATGCTCGGGTAAATCCAGCACGAGTTGCTGTTTATTGTCCGTAATCGGGGCGATGACATGCTCGGCGACATGGCGGATCACCGCGGTCAGATCGATCGGCTCCAGGGTGATGAGGTGACGGCCCGATTCGATGCGCGAGAGTTGGAGCAAGTCCTCCAGCAGCGCGCTCAGCCGTTCACTCTCGCCGATGATGGTGGCTAAAAATTCCCCTAACATCTGCGGGTCGTCCGTACCCGATTCATACAGCGTTTCCGCCATCGCGCGAATCGACGTGACCGGAGTCCGCAACTCGTGGCTGACATTGGCGACGAAGTCCCGGCGCACGTTTTCGAGTTTGCGCTGGGTGGTGATGTCATACAGGCCAATGACCACGCCGAGTTGCCGTCCATCGACCTCTACCGGCGCCATATGCACTTCGACGACACGCCCCTCGGCGCGGTTGAAGGTGATTTCATGCATCAGCGGAAAACCGCTGTCGATCGTCTTCTGCAACAGCGCGGGTAGCTCCGCGGGAAATTCCGTCTCCGTCAATGGCATGCCGAACAGGTCCGACTCATGCACGCCGCAGAGGATTTCGGCGCTATGATTCATCAGCAGGATCACGCCGTCCATGTTCGTCATCAGCACGCCATCCACCATGCTGGCGAGAATCGCCTGCGCCTGCGCGCGCTCTTCCGCCAGCCGCGTGATCGTCCGGCGCAATTGTTCCGCCATGCGATTGAATGAATTTCCTAAACTGACGATCTCCGTCGCGCCGGTGACGCGCACTTGCTCGTTCAGACGGCCGTCGGCAAAATGGCCCGCGGCCCGGCTCAGCGTGCCCAACGGTGAGGAGATGGTCTTCGAAACGCCGGCATTGACGAAAAAGAGGATGGCCACGCTGACGAGAAAGGCCAGTGCGATGGCGATGCGGATGTTGGTAATGGCGGTGCGGACTTCCGAGGTCGGCGTGGCCAGTACGATCACCCCGCTGCAGGGGGGATGCTTGGGCGTGAGCGCGAGTTCATCTTCTGCCACGCTGGCCGCGGTGTCACGCGCCATGACTTTCGCGCTCTTTTCCATCAACGGCACGGCGATGTAGAGGGTCTCTTCCGCCGTCCAGGGGTTGTAGCGGGTATTGGTCCCGATGCCGTCGCCGCGAATATCCAGCGCCTGCAATACTTCCGGGGGAAATCCGCTGCCGATCGGTTCACTCGAAAACGGCGGGGTTTCGGCGACCACCTCGCCATCCAGCTTTAACACGGTCACGCGGCGAGTCGGGGCGGTGCGTTTGTAGATGCTGCGCAGCGTCGTGGTGATCATGCGATGGAGATCGCCGAGTTGCCGGGTCATCGTCACCAACGCATTCAGCGTGTCGCCGTCTCGCGTCCGCACCAGCGGCATCAGCATCTCGGGGGTGAGCGCGCGTACCAGATCGGGACGGGAGATGATCTGGTCGAATACCCGGCGCATGTTCGCATTTTTGACGCCACCCAGCAGAAACAGGTGCCCGCGTTCCCGCTCGAATTCTCTGACCAGTGGCGCCAGCAAATCAGCGGCCAGACTTGCCTGACCGCCGCGGGTGCGAACCATCGTCGCCATATAATCGCTGGTGATGCGGAACGAAAAATACAGCGCCAGCGTGCCGAGAATGGCCACCATGATGAAGAAATAGATCCCGCCGATCAACCACCGGAGAGACCAGGTGCGATGCGGCATCCATCACTCCGCGAATTTGTAACCGATCCCGCGGATCGTCAGCAATCGCTCCGGACGTGCCGGATCCACTTCGACCTTCTCGCGCAGCCAGCGCACATGCACATCCACCGTGTGCGGGTCGCGATATGGGCCGTCGTCGCCCCACACCTCTGCCAGAATCTCCTCGCGGCTTAACGCTTTCCCGTGATTGCGCAGCAGCACGGCCAACAGCTCAAACTCTTTGGGCGACAGTTCGACGGATTTGTCATTGATCACGACATTATGCCGGGACAAATCCATCTCGATGCCCCGGCAGGTCAGCACTTGATCGGTGGGGGCCGACTCCATGGGACGGCGCAAAGTGGCTTTCACGCGGGCGACTAATTCCCGCATGCTGAATGGTTTGGTGATGTAATCGTCCGCGCCGATCTCCAGTCCGATCACCCGATCGATCTCTTCCGCTTTGGCGGTGAGGATAATGATCGGAATCCAGCGGCATTGCTGCTGGCGAATTGCGCGGCAAATCTCCAATCCTCCCAGCGTGGGCAGCATCAAATCCAGCAGCACCAGCGCGGGTGGGGGGAGTTCTAAGGCCATGCGCAATCCCTCGGCGCCATCATTGGCAATCGCCACTTCGAAGCCTTCTCGCTTCAAAGACACGGCCAGCGATTGTGCGATCGGGCGCTCATCTTCAATGATAAGAATTCGAGACAATCGGATCCCCCTGTTTGGTGCACACCAGTAAACCCACTCCCGAGCGCGCTTCAGCGTGCTTGTCCCAGTTTGCCACGTCCTTTAGGGCGTGGCCATCGGCAAGGCAGGCCATTGTTGATCCCGGCAAATTCAAATTGACGAACTACTACTGTATATGCATCCGCTCGAGCACGTGCTGAATACCCTCCGGCAACGCTTGCATGTCGCCGGGCATTTCAATATCGATGCGCCAGAGACGGCCGGCTTTTCCAAGGTAATACGCCTGGGTCGTCCGTCCGGCATAATTGGTATAGCGCACGACGACACCCTCAGCGCCGTCCAGATGACAATCCTGCTTGGTAAATGGTTTTTTCGTCACGCTGATTTCGCGTTGTGCATCGATGAATTCCTGGATCGCCGCTTTGAAATCATCGAGGTTTTGATATTGTTCCGGCAGATAGACCCGCAGAGTCACATTGGCTATCCCGGTAAGAACAAAAGGCGATTTACCACTGACCGACCACGCTTCCGGCAGGAATAATGTCAGCGCCTTGTCTTCGATCTGCCACACTTTTTCTCCCGGCAGCGGCTGCGACGCCGTGGGCGCAGTCGTTTTCACGGGCTCCGCCGGCCCGGGTTTGGTCGTCGCGGCGGGTACCGGTGGCGTCGGGTCCACCGGCGCGGTTTGCACGGGGGGGGTGGGCGTGACTGGCGCCGGCGTCGCGGGTTTGGGCACTTCCACCGGCGCGGCCGGCACCGGTGGCACGGGCTTGGCCGGTTCCACCGCGGCAGGTGTTGCCGGTGGTGTGGGCTTGCTGACTTCCACTTGCACCGCTGGTGCGGGCTTGGCCGGCTCTGCTGGAGTCTTTGTCACGGCAACCGGCGCGGCTGGGGCCGGCAAAGCCGGCTTGCTGACTTCAGCCGGTGCGGGGTGCGCGGGTTTTGTCGGTTCCACCGTCGCCGGTTGGGTGACTTCAACCGGTGCGGGTGGCACCGGTGGTATCGGTTTAGTCGGCTCGACTGTCGTGGCCGGCGCGGGTTTGGCCGGCTCACTCGGTTTGGTCGCGGTCGGCGGCGTGGGTTTGGCCGGTTCCGTCGTGGCGGGCGGGGCCGGTTTCGCTGTATCCGTGGGAGTCGGTTTGACCACCGGAGGAGTCGGCACTTCAATCGGCGCTACGGGGACCGGTGGCACAAAGTGGTCGCCGGTGGCCGTATCGTTTTCCCAGAGCGCCACCACAATCTGCGCCATCTCGTCCGCCATCGTTTTGCCGTTGGCATGCTCGATAGCGCGATCGACCAGCTTGAGATCGTCGGCAGCGACAACCTGCGATAACTCAAACCAGACCACATTCTGATCGAGGGTGGCCACGTAGGTATAAATCACCGCCCGATGCGCGACATCCGCGGCTTGCGAGCTATGCGCAATGCCGCGCACGGTGGTGATGATCCCTTGCTGCCCGCGCGCGATGAACCATTTCTCCGTCGTGAGCGCAAACCCACGCGCGATGTAATCATGGAAGCGCTGGCGCTGGGTGAGGGCCTGGGCGGTCTGCAGCGCCTGTTTCGTCGAATCGGCGGTCTGCACGTTATACGACACCATGGTGTAGCCTTCGACATCTTTCGGCAGATCATACAACCGCTGACGCCACACCTGGCGAATTCCCGTATCCGAACAATCGGATGAGATGATGGCCCATCCTTCGAAACGGCTGGAAGACAATTGTTTTGACGACAGCGATAGCGCGGATGCCGCCGAAATCGCCAGTATGAGTAAGCAGATCGACCCAAAAAGGTGACGGCAATGCAATGACATATCTCATCTCCTGCCTCGGTGGGGAACCTATCTATTATCTCCTACCCGGGCATTTTGGTCAAGTAGAGATGGAAATTGTCAGGTATCAGCCAAGCCGGACCAGCCTCTAACCCCTAGCCCCTAATCCCTAACCCCCAACGTTTGACAGTCATCCGCTCAATCCCTATGATTGCCTTGATATTTTGAAACGATCCTATTTGAAAGCCACGAGGGAGCGCACCCATGTATGATGTCCGCGAGAATGAGCATCAGGAACTGTTTTATCGGCAAATCGACCCGCGTTCCGCGATCCCCATCCATATCCCCAGCCCGCTGGGACGCCTGCGCTATTATCTGTATATACGGGTACCGCGCGTAGCCGTCGCGCAATTGGATGGGGTTACGTCCCATCTGCTGGTGGGTGGATTGCGTCCGGATGATGTCACCCTCGCTTCCGGCGAAGGCGCGAGCGGAGCGCTGACCATTCCGGCAAAGGACACCGAATACGCCTGGCGCTGCCTGGGCTGCGCGGCGGTATCGCGCGGCAATGGCACGCTGACGCTGTCGGGCTGGCCGGCGGAGGTGACGACGGCGGATTTGCTCATCTGCACCTGGCCGCGTTTCGTCGAAAGCGGATTGGCGGATGACTGGCTGGCCGCGCAGGCCGATCCGGCGTGGGCGCCGTCGGGCGTGCCGTTGGGCGGCATCGGCGGTGGGCGCGTCGATCTCTGTCGCGATGGCCGCTTCCGCAATTACAGCATGAATAATAATCAGGATGCGCCGGTGGAAGACCCCGACGGACTGCCCGGCGCCTATCTCGCGGTGGAAATCGACGGCGTGACGACGGACCTCGCCACCCGTCCGATCGTCGACGGGCACTGCGCCTGCGCCACGCTGAGCTACACCCCGCGCTTTCCGCAGGCCATCCTGCGCGCGACCGTGGGTGAGTTGGAAGTGACGGTGACCGCCTGCGGCACGCTCTGCCCGCACGACCTGCGTCTCTCCAGCATTCCCGGCCTGCTGGTGCGTTGGGAAGTGACGAATACCGCCGCCACCGAGCAGCACCTGCGGCTGGCGATGGGCTGGCCGAATCTGGTCGGCATCGGCGGAGGCCGTCCCTCCGCGGAAAGCGGCATCGGCTACGGCGACGGTTTTTATCGCCAGTGGGATGACCCGCGCGGTCGCGACGAGCAGGTGGTCGACCTCGCCGGCCGACCGGTCGTGCGTTTCACCGGCGCGCCGCAACGGCGTGAATCTGCCGGCACCATCCTGCTGGGCGCCGCGACCGGCCTGGCGACCGCCGGCGCCGGACATGGCGAAGTCAGCACGCCGCTCACCATTCCCGCCGGCGGATGCGCGACAACGGTGATGGCGCTGGTGACGGCGATGCCGCACTGGGTGGATGCCTTCGAGATCGATCGCGGTCACCGCTGGCAGCATTATTTCGCCGACGACGAAGCGCTGCTCGACACCGTGTTCGCGCAGAGCGAGCAGTTGCTGCGGGAGACCGGCGCGCTGGCGGCGCTGCTCGATGACAGCACGCTGCCCGGCTGGCTGCGACAGCGCTTGAGCAACTGCTGTTATCCCCTCGTCACCAACAGCGTGTATTACCGCGATGGGCGTTTCAGCATCAATGAAGGCCCGACCGAAATGGCCGGGTGCTACGGCACCATCGATCAGCGGCTGGCGGCGCACCCGGCCACCCAACTGCTCTTCCCTGCCTTGAATGCCGTCGAACTGACGCTTTTCGGCAACATCCAGGGCGCGAACGGCGGCATCTGCCACGATCTGGGTGGTGGGCATCTGGAGCGGGAACCCGGTGAGCAGGAGTGGCCGGATCTGACCTGTTCGTTCATCCTGCAGACGGCGCGCCATGCCTGGAGCACCGGCGATACCGATTTCGAAGTCGCCATGTGGCCGCGCGCCCGCGCCGCGCTGTTGCGCCACGCGGAATGGGCGGAAGCCGGCGGCGGCGTGGCGCAGGTGGGCGATGGGCTGGGCACCAGCTACGACGGTTATCATTATTTCGGCACCACCGGCTACATGGCGACGCTATGGTTGGCCGCGCTGGCGGTGGCCGAACGCTGGGCGCTGCGCATGCGGGAACCGGCGCTCTGCACGGATATCGCCCGCTGGCGCGCCGCCGCGATCCAGCGCCTGGAGGAGGATTTGTGGAACGGGCAGTATTATATCGCCTACGGCAGTCCCACCGGTCCTCGGCGCGACTCCTGCCACGCCGGACAACTGGCCGGCGAGGTGTTTGCGCGTCTGCTCGCTGGGTGCGATGTGCTGGACCCCGCGCGAATGCGTTCCTGTCTCGACGCGCTGTTCACCATGAACGGTGGCACGCAATTTGTCATCCCCCCCGATGAAGTGGCGCCGGACGGCACGGCGGCGGTGGAATTCGGTTGGGTGCCGTATGTGGAAGGCTTCATGCTCACCGCCGCGGCCACGCTGAACGACCCGCGCCTGCCGGCCCTCTGGGAGCGCATCGTCGCGACGATGGACGCTGGAAACGCGCGTCCCTGCGATACCCGTTTGATGTACCGGCCGGAAAGCGGCGAACCGAGTTGGGGCGCCTACTACATGACCGCGCCCGCCAGTTGGCTGGTCTACGACGCCCAGCACGATTTCTTCTATCAACCGGACGACGGCACGTTACGCCTGCGCACCGACGCACCAGGCCGCCTCCCGCTGGTGCACCCGCTCTTCTGGGCCACCGCGGACATCACCGCCGATGGTCTGGTCACGCTCACCATCCGCCGCGTCTTCACCGAACGGAAGATCGGCATCGCCATCCTGGAAGCCCCCGCCGACACCCCGCCAATCACCGTCGCCGGTCACCCGCTTCCCGCCGAGCCCGGCACGGGCTGCTACCGGCGCTACCGCCTACCCGAACAAATTTCGTTACAGGAAGGCGCCACCGTAATTTGGCAGGTCGGCTTGCTGAAACCGGTAGGTTAAGAAACTATCTCAAAATGGATCGTCGCCAGATCGCGGAGGATTTTTCCTGCCTGCTCCGGTGCAATTTCCGAAAATGTGTGAGAACATACCTGGCAGGAAATTGCACCGGATCAGGCAGGAAAAGGACCCGCGAGACGGCTGCGAGCATTTTGAAGACAGCTTCTTAGGTCGATCCCTTCCACTGACCGTGCACCCTCGGCGCGGTAGTACCGTGCTGAAGCTCGCGGAGCAGCAAGCGGGTATCAGCTTCGGAATCCTCCACGAACAATACCCGCAAGGGTTGCGGCATGTCAGGCGCCTCCTGTCGGGCTGTCATCCGCAGTCCTCTTTCGCACCGGGGTCCGGTGGTCCCGACAGGGGCAGCACCAGCGCAATCGAAATCGAGAAGGTTGACCCCTTCCCCACCCCTGGGCTCACAATAAAGACTTGTCCGCCATGCGTTTCCACGATGCTGCGCAAGTTGACGAGCCCGATGCCAAGTCCGCCCAGGCGTTCCTCGCGAATGACTTGCTGAAACGGCTTCCACAGCTTCGGCAAGTCCTCCAGGGCAATCCCCTGTCCGGTATCATGCACGGCCACCACGGCCTGGCCCTCCAAGCGCATGACCGACACCGTTATCTGCCCGCCGGCCGCGGTGTATTTGAGCGCGTTGTCCAGCATCTCCTGTAGTGCCTGTCGCATGAGTTTCGCATCAACCGACACGGGAAGCGGTTCCGTGGGAGGGTGACACCGCAGCATGATCCGGCGCTCCTGCGCGCATCGCTGGCTGGCGGTGACCACCTGGTCTGCCAGTTCCCAGAGATCGGCAGGTTGTCGCTGCAGCGTCAATTTCCCCGTCAGAATACGCGACAGGAGAATCAGACGCTCGAGCATTGCGTGTTGCGCCTGGGCGCTCTGGTGAATCGCGTGCAGGGCGTCCGCACAGAGCGCGGGGTCACTTTCCGCCACTTGCGCCCACCCGAGGATCGCCGTCAACGGCGTCCGCATCTCATGGGAGATGACATTGATGAACTGGTTTTTCGCCCGGTCGGCTTCCTTCACGACGGTGATATCCTGGATGGCGATGACGGCGGCAACCAGGTCGCTGCCGACCGTGATGGGGGACGCATAGATCAGCACCGGCAGTTCCTGGTCCGACGGGGTGCGGAGAATCCCTTCGAAGGCCGTCACCACTTCCCCGCGCAAGGCACGCGCCGCCGGCCGTTGCTCGAGCGGAATTTCGACGTGCGTTTCCGGCGAGAGGATCGGTACATTGAACCATGGTGCCCGATCCCCGGTAGGAAAGATGCGCTCGCTGGCACGGTTCGCCCGAAACATCTGCTGCTCCTGGTCAATGAAGACGATGGGGAAGGGCAATAATTCAATCGCCGAGGCTAGATACGCGCGCTCGCGCTTGATCTCATCCTCGGCGCGGAGCCGGTCGGTAATATCGCGGAGGGCTGCAAACATCACCTGGCGTTCGTTCAAGGTAAAGATGCGTGCCGCGGCTTCAACCGGAAAGACGGTGCCATCCGCTTTCCGGTTATATCTGAACGGCACACGGATCATCTGATCGCTGGCAGTCTCCTGGACGGTGGCGCGTGTCTGTTCCGGTTCTGCCGACAGATCAGTCGCTTTCATGGTGAGTAAGTATTCATGGGCATAGCCATAGAGGCGCACGGCGGCCTCATTGGCATCCAGTATCTGCATTGTGTGCATCTCAATTAACAGCAAGGCATCCGGTTCGACGTTAAAGAGGGTGCGGTATTTCTCCTCATTCTCCTGCAAGCTGCGGATGGTCGTTTGCAATTCCGTCTCCGCCTGTCGGCGGGCACGCCGCACCTCTACCTCGCGCATTTCCCGCGCAATCGCCGGCGCCAGGCGCGCCAGCTTCTCTTTCAATATGTAATCATGCGCCCCCGCCTTCATCATCGCCACGGCGTTCTCTTCCCCAATCGTGCCGGACACCACGATGAAGGGGAGATCGAGTTCCATCGCCTGCAGCAGGCGCAAGGCGGCTGGCCCGCTGAAATGCGGCATTTTATAGTCCGAAAGCACGACGTCCCATGCTTGCCGTTCCAGCGCCGCGCGCATGGCCTCGGAGGTCTCCACGCGTTCCCAGGTTGGGTCATAGTCGGCACGGCGCAACTCGCGCACCATTAAGCGCGCATCCGGCTCGGTATCTTCGATAATCAGCACACGAATCGACGTTGGCATGGTTTGTTCTATGTTACTCACGTTTCACGGCCATCGGCAGGCTTCTCTTCCCACAAATCCGGCACTGGCAGCATCGGCTGTAGTGGGGTGGCGGGTGGCACGCCATCACGATGCCAACGATGGTGCCGTCCGGTCCGGTGGCCAGATACACGGTATCCGCCAGCATGAGCATCGCCTTGTACCCCATGCCTAGCGAGTGCGCGGTCGTGTAGCCGCGCGTCAGCGCCAATTCCGGCAAGTTAATCGCCGGGATGCCTTTGCCATGATCTGTGATCACCGCCAGGAAGCCGTCCGCAGTGCGATGCAGCGACAGCGAATCACCGCCGGCATGTTTGAACGCATTGGTGATCGCTTCCGAAATGCACAACACGAAATCCGCGACACGCTCCGTATCCATGCCTCCCGCCATGAGCCGTTCTTCGACCGCATGTCGTTCCTCACCTAACGCTTCTACAGATGCAATCGTCCAGGTTACCAGCGCTGGGCCGGCGATACGCAGGATCTCCTCACGATCCCGAATCAGCAATTTGCCTTCGGTGGCGGCCTCGATGGTCTTGCGAAAGAACTCCTGCTGGGCGGCGGCCAGACGTCGTCGGTCCCAGCGCATCTCGACCTCCCGTAATTCGCGGGTCATCGCCGGCGCCAGGCGGGTCAGGTTGCCTTTGAGAATGTAGTCATGCGCGCCGGCCTTCATCATCTCGACGGCGCGCTCCTCGCCGATGGTGCCGGACACCACGATGAAGGGTATGTCCAGGCCCGATGCCTGCAGCAGGTTCAGTGCTTCCGGCGCGCTGAAGCGTGGCATGGTGTAGTCAGCGAGCACCACGTCCCAGGTCTGCCGTTCTAAAGCGCGACACATCGCCTCGGAGGTTTCTACCCGCTCCCAGGTCGGGTCATAGCCACCTTTGCGCAGTTCACGCAGGAGCAGGCGGGTGTCGGCGTCGGAATCTTCAACGATCAGTACCCGTAGGGATGTGCCCATTCCCTTCTCCTCACGGGTATGGCGGTGGTTCATTGAGCACCAGCCAATAGACCCCCAGTTGCTTCGCCGCCTCGATGAACTGGTCAAAATCCACCGGTTTGCGAATATAGCTGTTGGCGCCGAGGTGGTAGCTATTGACGACATCCTGCTGTTCGCGCGAGGAGGTGAGGATCACCACGGGTAGATAGTGCGTGTGCTCGTTGGCGCGTATCTGGTGCAACACCTCCAGGCCATCTACCTTGGGAAGCTTGAGATCCAGCAAGATCAAGCACGGCATCTCGCGGAGATCGCGTCCGGCATAAGCCCCCTGGCCGAACAGATAATCCAGCGCCTCCTGCCCGTCATGCGCAACGACCAGATTATTAGCGACTTTGCTCTTAGTCAACGCCCGCTCGGTCAGTTTGACATCGGCGGGATTATCTTCCACCAGCAGGATTACGGGAGTTTTAATGTCACTCATCAGGCCTCCTTTGGCTCCGGCAACGTAAAGTAGAACGTTGCCCCCTGGCCCACCGTCCCCTCTGCCCAGATGCGCCCGCCATGGCGGGTGATGATGCGCTGGACGATGGCCAGTCCAATGCCGGTGCCGGGGAATTCCTCCGCGGTATGTAGGCGTTGGAACGGCGCGAAAAGCTTGTTGACATAGGTCATATTGAAGCCGGCGCCATTATCACGAATCGCGTAGACAGTCGTGCCGTCCTGCTGAAAGGCGAAAAACTCGATGCGCGCCGCCGGGCATCTGCCAGTAAACTTCCAGGCATTGCTGAGGAGATTTTCCAGCAGAATGCGCAACAGCGGCTGGTCGCCCCAGGCGTTCAAGTCCGGCGTGATCTGCCATGCCACCTGCCGGTCGGGATCCTGGCGTTGCAGGTCATCGGCGATGTCCTGCACGAGGGCACTCACGTTGACACATTCCATGCGCATTTCTGCGCGACCCACGCGCGATAGGCGCAGCATGTCATCAATGAGTTTGCCCATTTGCTGCGCACCTTGGCGAATAAAGGCCAGATCTTCCCGGCCCTCCTCGTCGAGCTTCTCGGCATAATCTTCGAGGATCGCCTTGCTGAAGCCATCGACGGCCCGCAACGGCGCACGCAGGTCATGCGAGACGGAGTAGGTGAAGGCTTCCATCTCCTTGTTGGCGGCTTCGAGTTGCGCGGTACGTTCATGCACGCGTTGGTCCAGCGTTTCAATGAGTTGAGTCAGTTCTTGCTCGGCGTGTTTGCGCGTGGTAATGTCCGTGGTCACCAGGAGCAGCTTGGAACAGGTGCCGTCCTTGTCGAACAGCGGCACTTTATGCGTTGACAGCCAGTGCACGTGACCGGTGCTGTCCGTAATCTTCTCCTCGGGAATATACTTGGGTTGACGAGTGCGAATGACTTCCTGGTCGTCGCGATGAAACCAGGTCACCTCATCGGGATTCGGGTTGAAATCGGCATCACTTTTCCCAATGAGCGCGTCCGGCACCGAGCCATAAACATCGGCCAACGCCTTATTAACCAGGATAAAACGGCTCTCCCAATCCTTCACGCCGATGAAATTAGGCACGGTATCGAAGACGATGCGGAGAAAGGCCGAACTCTCCTTTAGCGCTTCCTCGGCCTGTTTACGGTCAGTGATATCCTGCACGATCCCCACCATGCGACGTATCGTGCCAGTTTTGTCAGGTGCATGGCGTCCGGCAGCCCATATCCAGTGCACGGCGTCATCCGTGCGGCGAATGCGGCACTCAAAATTCCAGTCGCCTTGTGTCGCCATCGCCTGCTGAAATTGTTGATCCACCATGGCGCGGTCTTCCGGCAGCACGTGGTCGAGAAACATGTCGTAGGTCCATTCCGGCAGCAGGTCCGCATACCCGAAGATACGATCATGTTCAAGCGACCGGACAGCGGAATGGTCCACCAGATCAAGGTCCCATGCCCCAATGTGGCTGGTTTCCAGCGCGAAACGCAAGCGTTCCTCACTTTCACTCTGTGCTCGTTCCGCCTGTTTGCGCTCGGTGATGTCCTGCGCCACCACTACAGCGCCTGTGATCTTCCCCTGGGCATCGCGCAGTGGGGCGGCGGTCTCCAGGATCGTGGCGCGTGCATCGTCGGCACGGAGAATATCGATCTCCTGATCGGTGAGCATTGTCCCTTGGCGCAAGGCCTGCGCTGATGGCCAATCCTCATCCTGCACGGCTTGTCCGGTCCCCGCCCACCAGGCTCGTCCCCGGCGATACTCCTGCAAGGGCTCAGGCAGTGAGGCGGCGCCACTATAGATGCGTTCCGCCTGCCCATTCGACTGTAGTATCTGCGACGCGGCATCCAGGATCAGCACCCCAATGGGCAAGTTGTCCAATACCGTGCGTAAACGCGTGAGCGTATCCTGCAGCGCGTTTTCGGTATACCGCAGCTCAGTGATGTCCTCTCCGGCGCTTAACGTGCCGATGATGCGGCCTTCGTCATCCCGTAACACAGCGTTATGCCAGGCAATCAGGTGCTCCTCACCTGCGCGCGTCACCACCGGGTTCTCGAAGTATTCCACGGGGGCAATTTCACCGCGCATGAGTTGCCGGGATGCCGCGGTCACCTGCTCACGCAGGCGATCAGGGATAAATGTCGCATACCAATTCATGCCGATAATTTCGTCCTGGGGATACTTAAGTAGTTCCGCGCCTTTCTTATTGATCAGGGTGACGCGTTGGTCGGCATCAATGGCGACAATGATCACGCCGACGAGATCGAGATACAGTTGGACCTGGGTCTGTGCCGTTTGCACCGCTTCTTGCGCCTGCATCCGTTGTGTGCGTTCCATCACGGCAGTGTAGATGCTGTCGAGACTGAATTGCACGCTGTCGCGAAAGCGCTCCAGTAGCTGATGTGTCCGCGGGGGATAGGCGTTTTCTTTTTTGTCAAGGATGCAGATGGTGCCGAAGAGCTTGCCGTTCGGCCAGGTAAGGGGGAGCCCGCAGTAGGAAATCATGCCCAGCGTGATATCGGGATTGTGATCCCATTTCGGGTCCTTCAAGGCATTGGGCACCAGCAGCTTACACGGGGTATTCATCACGGTTTCGCAGTAGAGACCCGTATCCAACGGCGCCTTCTCACCAGGATGGTAGACATTGCCGGAACTGCGGCTGGCCATAAACACTTCGATGTCATGCGCATGCACCCGCATGATCAGCGCCGCCGGCACCCCCGCGATCTCTGCCAGCAAGTCAACCGTAATCTGCCAGTTCGCGATCACCGGCTCGGGCACTTCGATCTCATCAAGGCTCGGGTATTTTGGTGCTGTAGATTCGTCTGGCATCCTTCGCTCCCCCCATGAAATACCCCGATGCCAGGCGTGTGATAATGGACCGATGGTGGTTGTTTCCCCCAACAGTGCATTGAATGCATACGATGTCAACAATCCAGTGGTATAAATGGTAAAGTCATAGGTATCTGACGGCGGGATGGGGTAGCGAAGTGAGTCTGTAACGATCACAGCAACCTCGACGCGATAGCGGTACTTCCACTGGTTGCAGCTTGCAGCCTGCAGGCATGTATCATCGCGTTAGCAAGGACACCATCTTCTCATGATAATAGGCCATATTCAACCCGCACAGCCGTGCTGTCACGGAACCTGCCACGCACGGGATCACGGCCGATTTCCCACACCGTTTTTCGGTTTTGTGCTCGATTTCCCCGGCTCCGATCTCGATTCACCATAAAAATTAATCGGATATTGTCAGCAAGATTCTCTCTATTGTCAAATATCTATCTATTGAGGTGGTCAGAGCCGATTGCAGGCTCGATATCCGACTCGAAAGGCGAAAACCATCGGTTGGAGGAGGTGGGACTCGCGTGAGGAAATTACGGGAGAAAGGACGCGAAAGCGGGCGGGGTGAGTCCCACCGCCCAGTTGATGGCCCACACTACCCCGAAGGAGCTTCGCTTTCGACAACGGACGCATTTATCGGGAAACAGGCTCCGCAACATGCGGCCGGGGTGGCGCGTTGTTCCAGGTAGTTTTTCCCCCAGTCGCTCATCATCTGGATGACGGGCAGCAAGCTTTCGCCAAATGGTGTCAAGGTATATTCCACCTTCGGCGGTACCTGTGCGTAGACGGTGCGGGTCAGCAGACCATCCACCTCCATCTCACGCAACTGCTGGGTCAACATTTTCTGCGTGATGCTGGGGAAGGTGCGCTTCAACAGGCCAAAGCGACTGGTGCCGACAGCAAGATGGCATAAGATCAACGCCTTCCACTTGCCCGCGATGAGATCGAGGGTCACCTCGATGGCACACTGGTATTCCTGTTTCCTCACGGGTGTCATTGCAACATCTCCGGTCGCCAATATTGCAGGCGGCATGTCACCGTAGTTTCTATTTAGGTACTATAGCACAAATAAGTACGTACTTGCCAATACCATAGTAATCCTTCATGATGGTTGGGTTGGTCCGGACGCCACCAGCTGCAGCATGCGTCTCCGAACTGACACCGTAGAAAGGAGAGGTATCATGGCGAAAATACTCGTAGTGTACTGTAGTATGAGCGGCAACACGAAAGTGGCTGCCGAGGCGGTGGCCGAGGGCGCCCGGACGTCCGGTGCAGAGGTCCTCGTCAAGTGCTGTGCAGAGGCAGGGCCCGAAGACCTGACCGCGTGCGACGCCGTCGCCCTGGGTTCCTACGACGCCTTCAGCTATTATGTTGCGCTTCGTATTATGTGGCGCCAGGCCGCCCTCCGAACGGCCTGACACCCACATTGCGCTACATAATCTTTCAGCCATAGCGCTCCAGCAGCGACAGCACGGCATCCGAT
>Ga0073936_10002819_pt1 | contig 25558 bp, 23 predicted proteins | sample AliMusrvi5mmetaG_FD_87041 | JGI IMG/M metagenome (GOLD analysis project Ga0073936, IMG submission 87041) | Freshwater lake bacterial and archeal communities from Alinen Mustajarvi, Finland, to study Microbial Dark Matter (Phase II) - Alinen... | ecosystem: Environmental > Aquatic > Freshwater >... | reverse complement strand
GAATTTGATTCACCAGAATATTCTTTCAATAGTCAATTACAAATAGCAATTGAAAAGGTTTTTGGAAAAAAAATTGATAAAACAATTTTTAATAACAACAAAAAAAGGCCTGATTTAGTTGCAATTAGCAAATCTGTATTTTCTGTTACATCTACTGTCTCTTTTGATAATGAAACAGGATTATCAATGTTAAATAAAATTTTAATAATTGAGTTAAAAAGAGGTGGTTTTAAACTCGGTAAAGAAGAAAGAAATCAAGCAGTGGGATATGTTGAAGACTTTATTGGCTGTGGATCTATAATAGGTAATCCATATATTAATGCATTTGTTGTTGGAGAATCGTTTAATGAAAAATTACAACCAATTCAGACCATAAAGAATAGCAATGAAGTTGAAATGGGGAAAGTTCATATATGTTTATTCTCTCAGTTGGTTGATTCATCTGAAAGGAGACTGTTTAATTTAAGAGCCAGACTAAATGAACGTTATGCTGATGTTCCTGGAATTGAATTATTTGAACGACAAAAACAATTGGCGATGTAAGAAGCATTTCTGCAAATTCTCGAGCAACTGCTAAAACCTTTGGTGCACGGGGCGTTCCAGCCAAAGCTGTGAATGAGGTGGAAGAATAGGAAGAAGTACATAATTAGTAAATGCCAAATAAAGAAGCAAATAGGATTAAATTCTTTTCCAAAAGCGATGGTGCTTCTGGGCATTATCTTGCTTTGGCTGAACCTATTTTGCGAAATTTTGATAAAGAAAAATCAATCGACGACATTAACGACATCATTGAGCTTTATCAGATCAAACAGTACATCGATGCTGATCTGTTTTTTGACCATTGGCCTGAAAGTGATCGAGGTTATTTTAAGGAGGTTGTAAAAGAACTTTGGAATACCATCCGTAAATACTTTATCACGATTGATGATCGTAATTTTAGAAAGTTATTTAACGCTCTTGAATTCAGTTATCGGGATTCTTTTTGGGATTTAATTGAGACTTTCGAAATCTATAAAAAAATTTCAAAAGAGATATTTGTTAAGGTACTAAATAGCAAGCATATATTTCTCCGCGATGTGTTGCATCATAAAAAACTTGTAAAGTATTACGGGCAAGAAATTAAACAACACATGCTGGAATATGAAAAATCAGCGGAATTACTTTTAGCTCAATTTGAAGAAAGGCATGAGCGTAATTTTACTACAATAAATTTTCCAGGATGTTTAACCCTTGAAGATAAGGAACAAATCATCCTAAACTATCTTAATTGGGAAGATGCAAATCTGAACTATATTCGATTGATTGTCAATTCCAGAGAAACAGATAAGTTAAAGTTATCCGATAAAACAAGACTTAAAGCACATCAAGTTGAGAGGAAAAAAAACAATGAAATATTTGAGAAAGGTTATGTTTTGAATTGTGGCACTCAAGTATCATTTTCAGAACAACAGGATGAACCTGTTTTAATTACCTGGGAGGATAATATCCAGAAAGTATCCTATAGTACGAAGTGGCTTGATCAGTTTGACGACAGCTTTTCTCTATTCCAGATTTTCTCAAATCTTTTTTGGTTCACCGATGAATTTGGCTTAGTCGAATTAGTCAGTAAAAAAGAAGAAATGGATGTAATGGAGAAGTTACTTATGACATCAAAGAACAGCTATTCCCAAGGAATTGCATTTACCAGAAAATCAAATCTTTCCCACATTCAAATTTTCATGTTTGCAGAATATTTAAAGGGAAGGAATAAGACAATTGAATTGATATTGAAAGATGTGATTGATGGCATCTTTAATGGCTTCTTCGGACTCAAAAATCTCTTGCTTACATTTCCTTCTGAAAATACTTCAAAATTGGAAAAGGTTAGGATGATTGCACCAGAATTTGAATCACTTTTAAAGCAATTCCAATTATTTGCTGAAGATGGCATCATCGATCATGAATTACTGCGAATTAGTTCTACTCCTAAAAAGATAAGTGATATAAAAAGCTTGGTTGATAAGAAGTATGGTTATGGAACAGCAAGCCAGAAATTACAATGGCTTCAACATTCTTTTTTCTCCGATCAATCCATGCTTTGGTATGTCGATCAGAACAAAGATAAATATCATGACCTCTATAGCTTATTAATCAAAGAAGATGTAAGGTTAAGTGATTTCAGAAACTATCAAAGACCTGAAATAGAGAAGTTCATAGAAGATGGATATTTAACTGAAAATCAAGAGGGTTTTGTAAAGGTTCTTAAAGCACTCGAACTATATATAATTGGTATGTTGTATAAAGATGAAGTAATTAGTTATTGGCCTTTCCCTTTGGTAATACGAAATGTGATTGATCAAATGCATGAAGAAGGTATGATCCATTTCGGTAAAACTCTTTTCTCAGAGCCAGAACAAAAGTATTTCAACTACTATCTAAATAAATCGGATTTTACGGACGGATTAGATTTACGAAATAGGTATTTGCATGGAACAAACAGTGATTCGGATGAAGAACATCAAAATTCCTATTTGATTTATTTAAAGCTATTTATATTGGCATTATTAAAGATTGTAAATGATTTGGCAATAGATGGGTCAATAAAGAAAAATTAATAAATTCGTTGCCAACGATTAAGCTTCCGCAGATTTGATAAATTCATTACTAACCAATGAGTTCCAGCCATGACTGGCAGGTGTGGTGGAGGAAATATAAAAATTAGTATTTTTATCGATGATCAAACGACAATATTTAACCGTCTGTAAGCTTGAAAAGAATTCGGGGGCAAGAATTCGCCGTCCGGGCAAAATATTAATGGTTAAAAAACATCAGTATTGTATTGTGGATGGTTACACCATTACAGGAGATGCCCCAAAAGAATTTATTCGAGTTTACGAATATGGTGAAGTACGTAAGTCAATACCGAAAAAATGGCCACTGTATATTGCTAAAACAGGGCATAAATGGTATCCTACTGAATCAATCACCGAATATCTGTTAAATATTCTTGGTGTTGAGTTTGGATTAGAAATGGCCAAATCAAAGATTGCATGGATCGGTGGCCAGATAAGGTTTTTAAGTCGATACTTTTTATCCTCGCAAAAACAGGAGTTAATACATGGCGCAGATATTTTTGCAGGGTTTGTAAACGACCGTGAATTTGTTGAAGAGATTGAAGAAAAGCAGTTAGCCCGTGATTTATTTACTTTGCAATTCACACAAGAAGCACTCGAATTTACATTTCCCTATCATTGGGAAGTAATTCTTAACCAATTTGTTAGAATGCTTCTTTTCGATGCTTTGGTTGGCAATAACGATCGTCATTTCTACAACTGGGGCGTTGTTCGTCATATCGAATCAAAACACGAACCGTATTTTTCTCCAATTTATGATACAGCAAGAGGATTGTTTTGGAATGAATCTGAAAAAAAAGTATTAGCTTTATGGAAAGATAAAAATCGCTTGCAAACATACCTGTCTAAGTATTGTAATAATTCACGTCCAAAGATTGGCTGGGAGGGTGCAACGAATATAAATCACTTTAAGTTAGTGTCAAAAATCTATAAAAATGAATTTGGGATTTCCAAATCCGAAATAAATGATCTATTTTCGCGCTCCCGTTTTGAGAAGATGATTGATAGTATTGAGTTTAATCTTTCAGACATTTTGGGAGTTGAAAGAACAAAACTCATTTTGGAGTGTTTAAATTTTAGGTATAACGAAATATCTAAGTTGATAGGAGGTTAGGGAAATGTTAAAGAAAATAGCAAAAGCATTGTGGCACACCGAAGGCATGGAAAACCGGGTGACTCCTGATGACATGCAAGTACAGTTCGTTTTATCATACAGCAAATTAGTAATAGGTAACTTGACAGTCAATCAAGGAAAATGGACTTTTGAATATTCTGAAGATTTTAAAAAACAAGGAGAAATTTTACCTCTTTCAAATTTTCCCAATAAATTATTAGTATATACATCAGAAGAATTGTGGCCTTTTTTTGCCAGTAGGATTCCAAGTGTTGCTCAGTTAGAACGAAAAGCAAAAATCACTTTAAGTGAATTGTCGGATCGTAATGAGGTCAATTTATTGCGGAAATATGGACATCGTACCATAACGAACCCATATATTTTGCAAGCCGCTGTTTAATTCGATCAATTAATAGATATTTAAAGGAGAGTCGTTAAGTCTCTCCTTTTTTATTTACCAAAGTCAAGTAACACTTCATTGATTCTTCCTTTGGAACAAATATCCATGAGTTACCTTAGCAGATAATCCTAGAAGGTACTACTCTCACTCAATTTATCACCAAAGTTATTTTCACATCCCGAAAAGTCAAGGGTTTTGGCTTCCCGCGATGTGTTATTTATAGACAACACTTCGTGCTTGGTCACCCTTTTGCCTCATGATCAAAGATCCATACCCTATGCAAAAACCTGACATTCGCCCTTGACAAGAATCCAGTCTGCTCAATGTGCTATTGGCTCAAAATTAATTGGAGAGCCAGCCTACATAAATCCACAGGGCAGTGGTACAATACAATGCAAAATAATTTATTTACTCCCATGCCAATGTACAATTCAACTTTGGCAGAAATCGAAATCAGTTACAAACCAAAGTACAAAGCATCAGAACTGCAAAAGGTGGTTACTTCTGCTGATGCTTACTGTTGCTTAAAGGATGTTTTCCCCAGCTTGGATTACCGGGAATACTTTTACATACTTTGTCTGAACCGGAATAACAAAGTGTTGGGTTATTGCCAAATTTCAGCAGGTGGACTCACTGGCACAATGGCTGATGTACGAATGATTATGCAAACAGCCTTGAAATCAAATAGCTGCTCAATTATTTTAAGTCACTGTCACCCGAGTGGAAACCTGGAACCCAGTGAAGCTGATAAAGATTTAACCAAGAAGATTCAGGAAGCCGGCAAGGTCCTCGACATAGCTGTATTGGATCATCTGATTATTACTTCAGAATCATATTTCTCGTTTGCAGATGAAGGGAAGATGTAAAAAACATTCCGGTCATCAGGTTTGAATAAATCAAGTCTGATGATCGGCTTTTTTTTGTCCTTTCGCCACTGAACCACTAAAATTAGATTTGTTAGAAAATCAAATCCATGTCATTAGTGAAAACAGAATACATCCGACGCAATCTTGTACTGAAGGAATTCGAAGCAAAGGAAACTCCTGATGGAAAACAACGGGTCTTTTCTATCAAGTTCGTAAAAAAAGACGGTGAACTTGTTTTCGTTCCCCGGGCAGTAGCAACAGGTCTTAAAATGAACATGAAGGAAAATCGTATGCGTGGTATCCTTCCCGTTGATGAAGGTGGTAACGCCAGCGGTCATGTCACTCCGGTACATATTGATGGTTTGGTCTATTGGAATGGATCTAAAGTAAAAATGTGATGACAGATATCCTTTTAAACAAACTAGGCGTTCCTTTGCTGGCTTCCGGAAAAAGTTTCCTGGGAAAAACAACGGGTGTTCCTGAACCCAAATCCAAATTGACTTCCACCCCTAAACCGGCTGAAATCAATCTGGATAAAACAACTGTGGGTAATATCACCATAGCAAGCTGGGGAAGCAGTAACACCTGGCCATCCGATGCGGATGCTATTATTGGAAAAGTTGGCACCCTGAATACCGGTCTTCGCTTTACACGAAACTTTACTCTCGGTCAGGGTATTTTCCCCTGTATAGTGACCGGATATGATGCTGATGGAAATGAAATCCTTGCAGCACCGAAAGATCAGACATTAACCGTATTGGCCAATAGCCGAATGACACGCAGATACATGGAAGTCGTATTGCGTGATTACCTAAAACTAGGAATCGGCTTTGTCCAATTTATTCTCAATGATGCAGGTGATCAAATCGTGGGAATTAATCCTGTCAACGCCAAATATTGCCGTTTGACCGTTGCCAATGCCAACGGAGTGATTGAACAGGTCGTAGTATCGGGAAAATGGCCAGATACGCCAGGCGAAGCCGAATGCACAGTCCATGAACTTCTTGATGATTTCGATCCTTATGCGGATCTTCAACGCAGACGATATGCTAATAAACTAAAAGGCAAATCCTTTATGATGGCTATCCGCGATTCATGGAGTACCAACGAATATTATTCTTCCCCCCTCTGGTACGCCTCGTATCTGGCCGGATGGGTTGATATCGCCGGAATGGTTCCCTCTTTCCTAAAAAAAGCGTATACCAACCAAATCACCTGGAAATGGCACATCCAAATTCCTTACGCATTTTGGGATCGCCAGTTTCCTGCAAATGAATTCGAAACAACTGATTTGCGGAAAGCAGCGATCACCGACTATATGAATTCAATAGAAGCCAATCTTTGTGGTACCGATAATGCCGATAAACCAATCTTTACATTCTTCGAAATCAATCCAATAAACGGGAAAGCTGAAGAACAATGGAAAATTGAACCGCTAAATAATAAGCTGAACAACGAACAAAACCTCATTACTTCGGCAGCTGCAAACTCAGAAATCATGTTTGCCATCATGGTAAACCCCAATGTGATGGGTGCCGGTATGCCCGGTGGCGCATACGCAGGCAATTCGGGAGGAAGCAATATCCGTGAAGCTTATCTGGTCAATGTCGCTAATGCCTGGCTTGATCGCCAGACCATTACCGACCCAATAGAAATTATGAATCGTTTCAATGGCGGGGACGGGACCGTGGAATGGCGTTTTAGAAACACCATTCTCACTACTCTTGATACCGGAGCCGGAACCAAAAAAGTTTTATCCTGATGCTGATCAACACTATTACCGAAATTCAGGAATTCGTTGCCATAGGTAAAGACACCGAATTCAACCGCCTTAAACCACATCTTATATCCGCAGAATCGGCATTTATTAAACCTATTCTCGGAGCAGAATTACTGGAAACCCTGCAGTCAGCATATACCAAACTGACTGCAACAGCTCCAACGGAAGACAATCCCGATGAAAAGGCAGTAGCACTATTGGCCGCTCAAAGCAAACTGATCGTTTCCGTTCAGAAAGCCCTGGTCTATCTGGCCTATTGGTCCGGATTTCAGGTTCTGAACGCCACTATCTCTGACAGTGGCTTTAAACGTACAGAAAGCACCACAGTAAAAGCCCTTTTCAAATACCAGGAGGATGATCTTCGAAACCATTTCAAAACAAATGGCTTCAACGCTTTGGATGAAGTTCTTGAAACACTCGAAGAAAACATTGAGTATTTCACAGATTTCAAAAGTACACCCAGCTGGACCATCCGGAAAGCCGCTTTTATACCGGATACAAAAACCCTTGACTCAATTCTTTTCGTCAATAAAAGCAGGCTCACCTTCCTTCGCCTGATCCCGCAATTCAAACTGGTGGAAGATATATCTATCCGTCCATTGTTGGGAACTGCTCTATTGGAAAAGATCAAAGCCGAAATGATCAAACAAACTCCGGATAAGGATATCCTGAAGATCATTCCCTATATCCAAAAACCATTGGCATACCTGGCAACCGCCCTTCTTATGGAAGAATCAGGAGCTGACCTCATGGAAAAAGGCCTGTATTTTGAGGCTTCCGCAGCTATCAACTTGTCAGACCGTATCATCAGCCCTGCCGATGCTGACCGTGTGGCATTACTTGTCAAACGTAACCGCATGTTTGCAGAAAGTTATATCGAAATGCTGAAATCTTTCCTCATAGCAAACCGTTCAACATTTCCGGACTTTGCCGGTACCCCCGGCAATGTCCTTCGAAGGGATAACAGCGATAAAAAAACATTCTGGGCATGATCACAATAAACGTAATTCACCGCTCCTTAACCTTTCCCTGGAAACGGAAGAAAAAAACAAACATGCCTCAGAATTGGGGTGAAGTGAATGCTGGTCAACTCAGGGCGATCATCGAACTTTATAGCGATAAAGGTACGGAGCTCTCCTTCCTGAAGGAAATGACAGGTCTGAGACTTGGAATCCTGAAAAAAATGTCTGCGTATGAGCGTTTCAAGCTCATGGAGATCCTTGAATTCGTTGCAAACCATAAGCTTTACCACCAATTCATCATTCGCAAAGTCTATCCCACAATCATTTCCCCTGCCCTCTTCGCACCCCAGGGAAAACTCAAAGGAGTTTCATTCGGCCAGTTTATCTTTTGCGACAGCTATTTTTCAAGTTACCAGGATTCGAAAGATCCGGATGATCTGAGTAAATTCATCGCATCGCTTTATCTGCGTAAAAATGAAAAGTTCGATGAAAAAATAATCGCAGACCGATATAAACTCATAGGAAATTTGGATGAAAATACCCGCCAGTCCATTGTTCTAAACTATCAGTTGATGCATGAATGGCTTACAGAAGCCTATCCGTTAATTTTTCAAAAAGTTCAACAATTGGACATTGCTACAGACGGAGTAAAAGCCAAAAGAAATCCAAACAACTGGATCAAGGTATTCCAGAATTTTGTGGGTGATGATATTATTCATGATCACCTCTGGGCAGAGAAGCCGGTAAATACCATCTTTTCCTATATGACACGTAAATACAAGGAATCGCTTAGCTCAAAATCAAATAAATATTAACCCATGTCCGCAAATTTCTCAGATCTGATCGCATACTTCGAAAAGCTTGCCCGATTGCATAAAAGCATCGGGCACAGCGACAGCGAAAAACATTTCTTCCGGATGGAAATAGACGAAGTATTGGCCGGAATAAACCGCACCAACGTCACTACACCCTTCCTGGTATTGGAAGGGTATAGTTATGACTTTACAGACAATAAAAGTGATAACCTGATCAAAAACCGCCACGGCGCTTTTCTCTTACTCGATAAAATATCCGATAAATCGGATTATGACAAGATCCAACAGGTATGGAATGCGATGGAATCCATCGGCGATGATATTTTATCCAAAATCAAACAAGACAAAAAATCCCGAAAGGTCCCGGTAATACAGGATTTTGATTTTGCCCAGGTAGAAGCTACCCTGATCGCCTCGGATATGGATAACCATTACGGAATCCGCTATACTTATTCCATCAGCTCGGTCCATCTAACAGAACCTGACAAAAATGTCTGGTTAACCGACAATTAAACCATCACATGCTATGAATGATCCACAGCTTTTAAGCAATCAAAATACGGCCATATTAAGATGGATACCAAAAATAAAAGCGTCACTCCGATCTTCCGCTCGATGGTTTACAGATGGGAAAGAAGAGTCAATGGTTATCAGGGACCATGGAAAACAAATTGAAAGGAAACTGGCTAATTCGATTGATTCAAAATACAGGAAAAGCTATAATGTAATCAATTCAGTTACTTTTCAGTTCGAACGTCACGGAGTATTCGTTCATAAAGGAGTCGGACGAGGTTATGAAGCCTCAGGAAATGGATTTGTTATCCGAACAGCTGTAAATCCGCCTAAAAAACAAGAGCGTGTAGCAGTGGAATGGTTTAATCCTATCCTGGATAAAAATGTTCCAAAACTTGCCGATGAAATTGCAAATATCAATGCAGATGTCGCCGTAAATGCAACCAATATGAACATCAGATAATAGATCCCTGAAATTTATACTCGTTTATCAAACCTGTTAAAAAAATGCCTTTTTCTTGTCCTTTCTGCTTTTAACCATGCTTCTGATATTTGAATCAATTCTTAATTCAAATCTTCAAAATCATGGCACAATCCTATACCCGTCGAATAAACCTGTATATAAACGGCAAAGAAGTAACAAATGACGTGGCAAGTATCCGTGCGGAAATGAACAAACTGATCAACGCACAGGCACGAATGACCATAGGTTCAAAAGAATACCTGGCACAAACTGCAAAAATAAGATCGTTAAAAGCAATTCTTGACCAACACAGAGCAGACCTGGCTGGCGTAGAAAGAGGATGGTCCATGAAAAAAATTGGTGATGTTTTTAACCGTTACCAGGCGTTAGCCATGGGAGTTATTGCAACACTAACAGGTTTGGTTTTTGCCGTTCGGGGAACAGTAAAAGCCTTTATGGATTTTGAATCCCGTCTGGCTAATCTTTCCGCACTAACCGGACTGTCTGGAGATAATCTAAAATGGCTCGGAGATAAAGCGAAAGAATTTTCAACAACAATCCTTGATGGAGGAATCCGCCTGACAAAAAACGCCAGTGAGATTGTTGATGCTTTTACCTTAATGGGATCAGCACGTCCGGAACTGCTTAAAGATAAGGAAGCATTAGCCGAAGTAACCAAATCGGCACTGATCCTGGCACAGGCAGCAAGAATTGAAACCACACCTGCTGTGGAAGCTGTGGCTGCAGCTATGAATCAATTTGGCATGAAGTCATTTGAATCAACCAGGATTATTAATGCATTCTCCGCAGGAGCCCTTCAGGGTAGCGCCCTGGTTCCCCAATTAACGGAATCACTTGCAAAATGTGGAACGGTAGCCAACAATTCAAATCTTACTCTCGAAGAAACAATCGGAGTTTTGGAAACATTGGGAGAACATCAGCTTAAAGGAGCTGAAGCCGGTACCCAATTTAAAACTTCACTGGTCAGCCTGAAAGCCGCAAACCTTGGTTATGTGAGCGGAGCATTTAATATGAGGGATGCTATCGTCGAATTAAAATCCAAAATGGATGCCAAAAACACAGCGATGGAAAAGGATAACCTGCTGATCAGTATTTTTGGAAAGAGAAACCTTTCGGTAGGTACAATATTGACAAGCAATATTGCCAGATACGACTATTTTACACAGGCATTGACCGGAACCAATGTTGCCATGCAACAGGCTTCCATTAATTCCGATACACATGCAGCAAAACTGGCTCAGGCAGTAAACCGTTTAAATTTAATGGCCATTGATCTGGGTGAAAAACTTGCTCCGGCACTGGTAATCAGTACTAGTGGTTTTTCATATTTCGTTAAAATCGTTTCTGCTGGAATAGATTTCTTTATAAAATATAAAGCAACTATTGTCACCACAACAGCTTCAATTATCGCTTATACAACCTGGATTAAGATTGAAGCCATTTGGGAAGCCAGAAAAAACAAAGAGAAATTAACCAGCATTATTTTGGGAAAATTGCAGGATCTGGCCTATCGCGCTCAATTTGCAGGTATTGCCCTTTATAATGCAGGTCTGGCATTGCTCAAAGGAAATCTTGCTTTAGCTTCATTGCAGTTCCGCATATTCAGCGGTGCATTAATGGCTAATCCTATCGGTCTTGTTATAACAGCAATAACAGCACTTACCGTGGGATTATATATGTATTCGGGCCAATTGACCGCAGCTCAAAAAGCTCAGTTATTATTGAATGATATTAACCTGGAAGCACAGAAAAATATTGTAGAAGAAAAAGTAAAAATTGAAACTTTACTGAGCCTAGCAAAAAATGAAAAGCTATCAAAACAGGAAAGACTGGATGCTATCCGGGAATTAAATGCCATTTCCCCAAAATATTTAGGATCCCTGACCCTTGAAAATATATCTACTAAAAAAGCTGCAGAAGCTGTAAAAGAATATACAGAATCATTGCTTGAGAATGCGAGAGTTCAGGCAGCAAAAGAAAAACTGGTTGAAATAGAAAAAGAGCTTCTCGATTTGAATTCAGGAAAAGGAGCAGATTTGACTTATTGGCAAAAGGCAAAAAATGCTGTTTTATCATTAGGGAATGTATCTGCCAATTATTCTTTAAACGCTATGTCAGCCGCGCAGAATTTAAGCGACAGGCAGAAGGAACTGAATCTTCAAAAGGAAAAGTTAATAACTATTACTCAAAGCCAGGCCACGGCTAATATGCTATTAAGCCATAGTAAAGAGGATAAATTACCTGATCAGGATCTAATCAAACAAAAAGAAGAAGAATTGGCTGCAATAAAAGCCGAGATTGCAGTAACACCCGAAGAAGTTGCATCACGAAATGCAAGGGCTGAAGCTGTCCAAAATGAAATCGATAAATTAAATAGTTTGGGCACTTCCCGCGAAGGTCGGGAGGATGATAAGCAAGTAAAAAAACGAATCGAGCAAATTGAAGCTGCCAATAGCAAGGAAATCGCTTCCATAAAAAAGCGACATGCTGAAGGATTGACTTCCGATGCACAGTATGATGCCGATCTGTTGGATCAGGAAATCAAGTTCCTGGACCAGAAAGCCAAAGCATATAAAAATGGCAGTAAAGAATATGAAGAAGCCTATGCACTCTCTGAAGCCAAAAAGCTTGAAGCAACCGAAAAGGTTCACAAGCTATTGGAAGAAGCGGAAAAAGAACTGGCTAACGCTAAAGTTTCCAATCTGAAAGAAGGAATCGATAAACAAAAGGCTATTGAGGAAGAAAGGTGGAAAGAAGAACTCGAAGCCTTGCAGAAAAAGTTGATTGTTAAGAAAGATCTCAATGAGAAGGAAATAAAACTCAATGAAACCACCAATGGTATCATTGCGGAGAAGAAAACGGAACATGAAAAAACTATGTCCGATCTGGATAAGGCTACCATTCAAAAAAAGGAAATGGATGATGCCCTGATGGCTGAAGCCAATGCAAAAACACAGGAGGAAGGTTTTCAAGCCCAGCGGGACCTGGCCAGGGCTAACTATGATCAGGATGTTATTGATGCTGATGGGAACGCAGTCAAGCTCGCACAGGCACAAAAGAAACTATCCGATAACCTGATCAAAATAAAAACCGATGAATTGTCTGCCCGTCAGGAAATCGGCGATGCCATGTTCAATTCGGCACAAACACTTTTTGGTGGTTTGGCCGAACTGGTGGGCAAAGAAACAGCTTTGGGTAAAGCCCTGTTCCTTTTCCAACAGGCCGCTGCCATCGGCCAGGTAGTCTTTAATACTGCTATCGCCAATGCAAAAGCAGTAGCAGCATTTCCATGGACAGGAGGAATGCCCTGGGTAGCAATTAATACAGCCAGTGCCGTGGGAAGTATCGCCTCCATCGTGGCACAAACTATCGCCGGATTTTCTGAAGGTGGATATACTGGAGATGGTGAAAAATACCAGGTGGCCGGCACAGTCCATAAAGGCGAATATGTCATTCCGGCAGGTATGCTGAAAAACCCTCAGATCGCTAGCCTTGTGGCAGGCCTGGAACAAATGAGACAGGGCCGTTACACCATCTCACCCCAGGCTTTTCAGATCACACAAAAAAGAGGTTTTGCAACGGGAGGGTATTCCTCACAAAACCAACTGCCATCCAAAATAAAAATCAAAAATCAAAAGTCTGAAGGCTCCATGAGTGAAGATACGGCATTGGCACTTATTGAATCCATCAATAAGCTTAACAGTTGGAAACCAGAAATCTCAATTGCAACCTATGAACGCAAAAAAGAGAACTGGCAAAAAACAACAACGTCCGGATTAAGCTGATTTTTTGTCCTTTCAGTCTCAGTGCTCAAAATGCAACTTCGCTAAAAATTTAATCCAACATGGAAATTTCAATTACAAATAACGGCACATTATCCTGGGGAAATCCTATTGAGTTATCAATCACAAATGCTGTTGCACCGGATGAAACTGCCTTATATCAGGTCATAGTATATCTTGAAAAAGTAATAAGCGATTCAAAAACTAATCCGGTTTTTCAAAAATCATTTTTCCCAAATAAAAACAATGAGATAAATATTGATCTGTCACCATACATCACTTCAATAGGAACATACAAGCTACATTTTGAAGAATACTATTATCATTATATTGATAATGTATTTGGAGAATCGCAAAGTAACCAGCTTGATGAATTGGATAAAACAATAGTTATTTCCAATTCAACAATCGTTACAAACAATTATTATAATATTCCGATGGGTAATGTCCAATTGTCCGGAAATCCCATTCAGATCATCGTTTCAACCACAGCGGGAAAAATGTCCGGGAAGAACAAATATAGACTTCTTCTAAAGATCACTTGTTCAAGTTTATTGGGATCGCCATTTGTGGAAGAAATCGCTCCGGATTCAAACCATCTTGCAAAATTCAATATTAGCGGTCTGGTAGATCAGCCCGCTACATATGACTTTTCTTTTCCACCTGCAGGAATCATCACTGATCATCGGCCATTGGAATTAATTGTGTCCATTGATACCGGTGAATCGTTTGTCGATTTGAATGGTGACCGTCAGGAAAATTGGAATAACCTGGATCCAAATACCAATTCCATACGAATCTTAAAAGGAAAATTAAGACCGCATGAACTGGCCCTTCTTAATGAAGTTGGTCAGAATTTCACAACCGAATACATCAATAAAGGGAGGTTCCTGACCCATCAACCCGATAATATGTCCGTTGCACCAACACAGGTTATGAAACTCTGGTATTTGAGCCGTTTTGATACCTATATCAATGCGGTATGGTATTGCAGTGTCACCCAAAAAACGAATTACGGTATTCACACCTATAACGATCTTTCCGGAACATTTGTCCTGGACCCGGCAAGCGGATTGCTGGAATTTAATGTAGAACCATTGTTCATGGGATTTAAAAGAACAGTCAGCGAAGAATATCCTATTCTCAGCTTCAAATTCTGGATTTGCCGTGTCGATACCGGAGAAGTCATCTCAGAAAGCAGAACCTTCATAGTTGATCCTACTTATTACGAAAACACGTTTAATTTTCTTTTCGTCAATCCCCTCTCGGGTATTGACTGTCTTCGATTAACAGGAGAGCACACCAAAAATCTTAATGTAGAATCAGAAACGATTTATCAACCCGTTCCAATCGGTGCCGGTACAAAAATACCAGGGGTAAAAACCGCTTCAGTAACAGGACAAAGAGCCTGGGAAATCAACAGCGGTTATAAATCCTATGATGAAATGATCGCACTCCAGGATTTTTTGGAATCAAAAAATTGCTGGATGGCTGATCCCCAGAATCCGCTTCGACTGATTCCTGTATTGGTGGAAAAAGACAAATTCAAACTGTATGACAGTCAGGAAGACGTTCACAGTATCCCGTTGAAAATAAGTGAAGCATATCGCTAATTGAGGTAATATTTTATAAAGATATATGAGAAGTCAATCCGATATATTGAAACTTTGGTCCGATCCCCGGATGAAAGAAACGATCAAAGTTCTCTGGCGCGAATATTATGGCCTATACTTGGAAAAATACAGCCGTTCATTATCCATTGACCATCCCTTAATAAGAAATACAATCGATGATTCGGTTTTATTCGGCCAAACACTTGGTCAGGATATACACCTATTCGCAGAACAATCCATGGGAATCGGTATTGGTCATCTGATTCATTCCTTCCGTGAACTGCAATTGGGTAGTTATCCGCTTGAAGATCTTAAGCAGACATTCGATCAGTGGATAGAAACAGATCGTCTTATAACAGCCGGAAATGGAACGGATGCAGACAATCGCTGCGATGCGCTGATCCTTTTTAAGTCTGGATTGATGGAGCTTTTAAATGCCATTAAAATAGGCAAATTTAAGCATGGAGCGGAGCTTGCTGAGGATGGAACATTACAGTACACACCGGAGAAAAGTCTTGAACTGCGGGAAAATGATGAGTGGGTAACTATTAAGGACAAGACATTTCATTATGAGCAGCTTGTGCCTGCCCGCGTATGGCAGTTAGACCATAATCTAAATAAAACTCCATCAGTCACGATTCGTGATTTCAATAATATGGAATTTGAGTGCGAAGTATTCCACTATGATACAAACATCACATTATTAACTTTTTCGGCACCCTTTGCTGGATATGCCGATGTAAATTAAACAGAAATGGCAAAACGTACATTTTTAGCAGACCTTGACCTTGCGCTGAATCAGCTTCTTCAAGCAAGGCTTGAAAATTTAGCGGCTGATCCTACTAACGCTGAAGGTAGAATATACTACCAGAATATTATCAAGAAGCTGAAGTATTATGGCTACAATAAGGCCGGAGCTTTAGCGTGGTTAGTATTAAATGACTCTACTCACGATCATACGGGCGGTGACCAGGGAGCAGCTATTGATCACGTAAATCTCTTGAACAAGGGAACCAACACTCATGCTCAGATCGACACGATTTTAGCCGGATTAGCAGCAGCCTATGCACCTATTGGAAAGGGAGTAACTGGTGGAGATGCTCATGATCACAATGGGGGTGACGGTGCGCAGATTGACCATACAACCCTGGCCAATAAGGGAACCAACACCCATGCACAGATTGATACCCATATTGCCGATGCCACGCAACACAGGGTTATTAATGACGGTGCTTCAAGTTCTACCGGATTGTATTCATCGACAAAGATTGAGGCTCTGATTGCTGCCGTAAACTCCACAATTACCGGTGCATTACTGTACAAAGGTGGTTACGATGCAGCAGCAAATACTCCAATGCTTGATGCAACTCCAATTGGAGGAATCAAGCAAGGATGGACTTATGTGGTAACTGTCGGTGGTACTTTTTTCGCTACTGTTGTATCACCAGGGGATATGATCATTGCTGTTCAGGATACTCCTACCCTATCAACGCACTGGACAATCGTGAATAAGGATATTCCGGATATTGTTTCTGCAACGGAAACGTTACAGGGTATTATTCAAATTGCAACCACTGCAGAGGTAACAGCCGGGACTGATAATGCGAAAGCAGTAACTCCACTCAAGCTGAAACAAGCACTTGGGACAACTGGAACATTATCGCTGGCCAAAAAATTTACACAGACTATTGGTGACGGAGCGGCCTTGACTTATGCTGTAACGCACGGAATAGGTGGACCTGTTGTGGCGCAAGTGAACAGGACAGGGACTCCGTTTGATGAAGTTGAATGTGAAATGGTTGCTACCAGCGGAACGGTAATGACCTTTAATTTCAATGTTGCTCCAACAGCGGCACAATTTACCGCAACCATAATCGGATAAAGGATGTCAAAACAGTTTCTTACACAGTTAGATTTGCAAACTCTGGCAAATCTAACTGTTCCAGGTACTAATTTTATTGGATTTGCTGCCAAAGCGGATGGTTTATATCAGAAGATAGGTAATAATACCGATTTACGGTTATTAACCACATCAGATGGAGCCGGTTACGCTACATTGTCGCACACACATAGTAATTATGAAGTGATAACGAATAAAGTAACTTCCATTTCAGGATCTTCGACCGATATACAGTATCCTTCAGCAAAACTTTTGTATGACCAGCTTGCCTTAAAACAAGCAGCCGGATCGTATGTGACCGGTACACCATGGACCGCAATGGGTTATGTAACAGGTACTCCGTGGACGGGGATGGGATATGAAGTGACAACGAATAAGGTAACCTCCATTTCAGGATCATCGACCGATATACAATACCCTTCAGCAAAACTTCTGTACGATCAGCTTGCCTTAAAACAAGCAGCCGGATCGTATGTCACAGGCACACCATGGACCATAATGGGTTATGTGACGGGCACACCGTGGACCGCAATGGGTTATGTGACCGGTACTCCGTGGACAGGCATGGGATATGAAGTGACTTCAAATAAAGTAACTTCAATTTCAGGATCTTCGACCGATACACAGTATCCTTCAGCTAAACTTTTGTACGACCAGCTTGCCTTAAAACAAGTTGCCGGATCTTATGTGACCGGGACACCGTGGACAGGAATGGGATATGTGACCGGTACTCCGTGGACAGGAATGGGTTATCTGACCTCACAAACCTCACATGCTGATGTTTTGGTAGATAGCGATTTTGCAAGTCAGGGGATCATGCTTCGTGGGGCATCATCGGGTGCTTATTCTATACTCACTGATAACTCTACCAACTGGAATACAGCTTTTGGATGGGGAAACCATTCTGGACTATATTCGTTAACAGGTCATACACATTCTGGTTATCAGGCAACACTTTCCGGTACTGGATTCGTAAAGTCAACGGCTGGGGTGATCAGCTACGATACAAATACCTATGTAACCGGTACACCGTGGACGGGAATGGGATATGTAACGGGTACGCCATGGACAGCAATGGGATATCTGACCTCACAAACATCACATGCTGATGTTTTGGTGGATAGCGATTTTGCAAGTCAGGGAATCATGCTTCGTGGGGCATCCTCGGGAGCTTATTCTATACTTACTGATAGTTCCTCTAATTGGAATACAGCTTATACCAAATCACATTTTTATCTAACCTTATCAAGTTTAACAGGTCTATCGCTGGATGTCTCCAATCAGATATTAAGTATGACAAGCGGGTACTTAATTCCTACAACTGCAAGTCAAAGTAATTGGGATTCTGCTTATGCCAGTATAGGTAAGGTTTCAAACGGTACATATTCAGGAATTCTTAATACAACTGATTTCAGTTTTAGTTATGGGGTTTTCGGTGTTGCTGGCAAAGAGGCATCATTAGGTAATCCCGGAACAAACGGTTATGTTCTTTCATCAACTACGTCAGGGGTTAGGTCCTGGATAGCAATGGGTGGAAGTTATACACTTCCACTGGCTGCCAATGGCACCAGGGGAGGGATACAAATAACTGGTGGAACTCCTGCAGCCGGGTGTTTACCCGTTAGCTTATACAATGAATCGCCCTATGTATCCATGACAAAGGCCGTAGTTGAATACGTACTTACAGGATCAATTTCTACGCATACTCATAGTTATGAAGCGCCATTGGGTAACCCGGGAACAACAGGTTATGTACTTTCATCGACTTCAGCAGGAGTACGGTCGTGGGTGGCTATGGGTGGAAGCTATACTCTGCCTGTGGCAACAACCGGAGCCTTGGGAGGAGTATCTTTAAACTTTTCAGCAACAGGTGCTGCAGTACCATTGCAAATCAGTGGCAATAATGCGTTTGTGACTGTTAGCAAAGCAGCTATTGAAACTAGTCTTACAGGACTAATCAGTACACACACCCATTCGTATGCGCTTGTCAACGGTAGCTCGTCAAATGCATTTGCAACGGCAAATTTATCCGTTACCGGAACGATTGTCGCTTCATCAACAATAACCGGTTCGGAGATATGGCGCACTTCATCCAGAGCGTTAAAAACCAATATTTCAAATTTTAATTTTAATGCTTTGAGATTTCTTAATGAGGTTGAAATAATGCAATATAATCTAAAGACCAATGGTGCATTTGCAATAGGTTTCATTGCTGAAGATACACATCCCTGGCTTTCTGGTATGGAACAGAAATCACACAACTTTGGTAATCATCTTGGATTGCTGACCAAAGCCATACAGGAAGAAGATGAAAAAGTAAACAAAATGAAAATTGAAATATTGGATCTAAAAAGACAAATTAATGACTTAAAAGCAAAGCAATATGGCAGGTGATCTTAGAATGGTTTGCAAGTCATTTTTAATGCCTTTTCAACCCAAAGCCGGAACACAAGAATCATTTACTTACCTAGGGACGAATTCAGACACTTTGGGTATGAGTTGTACCCAAATTCTTGCAATTGCAATTGTTAAAATATCCGGAAATCAAACCCTAAGTGAACGCATCCCTTCACAAAATGAATTAACTGATCCGGCTCCGGTTATAAGTATCGTTAATACCGGTACACCCGGAAGAACAACATTCACTGGGGCAAACTGTACGGTAACCGGTCAGGGTGACTCTGCCATTACTGCAAAGGGATTTTGTTATGCAGTAGCGATACTCCCTACAACATCAAATTCAATATTAGCTTGTGGAAGTGGTCTGGGAAGCTTTTCAGGAACATTGACAGGACTAACACCAAATACAGGATACTCGGTAAGAGCTTATGCAACGAATTCTTATGGCACAAGATATAGCGGTGTTTTAGCATTTACAACTCTCCCATAGTCAAGTTAAAAACTTGTCCTTTTGCGGAATTTTAGAAAGAGCCACATTTGAATCGTAATAATTCAATATTCATTTAAAAACCAAAAATCATGTTTAACAAATTAAAATCATGTAAAGTGACTTCTCTTAATGTAGAGATTGTTGTAGATGGGAAAAAAGTCGGTGTGAATGTCAGTGACGATACGATCAGTTGTAATGTTCCATTAGTGGATGATTACTCCAGTTCATTCAATATCAATTTGAACAGGGCAACCGGGGCAATCAATTCAGGACAGAACAATGTCGATAATCTTTCATCGGTTGTCGAAAAGATGGAATCTGTCATTGCCCAACTACAAGCGGTACAGGTAGAAATTGCAAGCTTTTAATGATTTGATATAATCACATTTAAATCAAATCAGATGAAGTTATCAATCAAGCGTAAGGAAGTACCATTTATTGTCAGTGGACTGTCACAGGTGAAAGGAATGAAGGATTTTACCAAAGCCATTTCTTTAGGTCGGGATAGTCGCGTACTAAAGGGAATTCAGGATGATACGGAAGAAGCAATAAAGAAATGCAAGCCTGATAATTACGATGACTTATTGGATGAGCTGAATGATCTTAAAAGCAAAAAGGCACAGGAAGTCGCGATGAAAGAGGGCGAAGTTGTCAATGACAATGTGATTAATACGCACGTATTACTGACCTGGGAAAAAGGTAAAGAGTGGCTGAAATGCAACAAAGAATATAATGAAGCTGCGGAAGCTATTTCGAACGAAATTGTCGTAGTTGATGTTCATACCGAACTCACTGAAAAAGATTTTCCAAAATCTGCTGAAGACGTGTCGGTCGCTGAAGTGCTCAGTTATTTCCTGAAGGAATAATTAATATTCAGTCGAAAGAGGATAATAAATGCGAAAGAGGAATGGGGAAATTTTGTTTTTTCATTCCTCTTTTTCTAAATCTAATATGTGTCTGATATGCTTACCTTATCACTAAACGGAAATAATATTCCAGTTCCTGCGGATTTCTCGATGCAATTGACATTCAAATCTCCAATGTGTGATTTTGAGAAAATTCCATCTGCCTATGGCCTTGGAATTACTTTTCCAATCAATGAATATACCCGGTCCATCTTTGGAAACCCTGAACGTTTTTCCAAATCCAGAACTGCCGATGATCAGGTATTTTCTGATTTTGCAGTACATTTTTCGGGTGTTTTGCTTATTTCAGGTACCCTGAAAATAACCAATGCTGATTCAGAAAATTACGAAGCCTCGCTGATAGATCAGCTGGGCATCCTTGGAGAAAAAGAAAAAGAACGCTCGATCCTGGATATTCCTTGCTTCTCTGTTCCCATCCCATTTGTAAATAAATCAGTGTATGATCCACAGACAGATCAGTATTGTTGCTTTCCCCTTCGTAACGCAGGATTTTTTAAAGATCGTGGCCAGATCATTAAACAATCGCGCATGGTTCCGGATAAACTGAACCCATCCGTTGAGATAAAAGAAGAATACGAAATCGAATTGCTTTCCTATCTATTCAATGTGTATCCTGATGTCTTTTCTCAGGTCAATGCATTGAACAATGATGGAACAGTTCAGATGAATGCCAATTATATCAATATTTATGCGGAGGTACCCGGAGGAAAAGTCAATGTAGTCACTCCGTTCTTTTTCTTAAACCATATCATTGATATGGCTTTGAAAGACAGTGGCCTGTTTTTGGATTCTGAAAATTACCTTAAAACACATCAGGCCCTTAAAAATCTTGTTATTTACAACAATTTTGATATCACAAATCAGACCTATTCGTTATTAAAGCCAGGTGATCCATGGTATTTAGGTCCATTTTTAAATGAATGGGAAAATGAAGGTGATTTAAGATCATTAGGTCTTGGAATCAGTTATTACGATCGCAATTATACTTTTTCCAATGCGCTTCCAATACGTCATTTACCAAAAATGAAAGTAGGTGATCTTTTGCTTTCCACCCAAAATCTTTTCAATGTTGTTTTTCATTTTTTGCCAAACAGAACCATTAAAGTATATTCAAGGGAAGAAATTTTAAAGCAGTCAGCAACTGATTTAAATCAGTATTTTATTGGCAATTGGGCCATTGGAGAACAAAAAAATGTAGCTCTTAAATTTTGCCGGAAACAGGATGATAAAGACATGGTTTTCAAAGAACGCTTTAATGATCTTAATGACAGAAAGGATGATATCAAAACAGGAATACGTATTTATGCCTGGTCTGAATTGGCAACTAAAGTTCCCAATCCGGAACCCAATGAAATCCGGTATATTGAAACCGAACAAAAATTTGTTGAATACAAGTGGATCACTCAAACAGTGGAAGATCCAAATACCAAAATTCAACAATCGTATGATGTTCTTGGATGGGCAGAAATATCCATTGGTTTTCAGGATGGATGGTATGAATATGGTCGTGACGAAGTGGAAGAAATAAATTCAAGCTGGGCAACAACAATGAAAGGATCAGTAAATGATATCCCCCATGGCTTTATTTCATATCCGGAAGTCAATCAACCCGGGAATATGTCAGGCTGGCTTTCAAAAACACAGGAATTCAGCCCAAGGCTTTTGTTTTATCAGCCATTACAGAATAAAAACAGTGGTGGAAATATGTATTATCTTGATGGTAATAAGCCACTGACTTTTGAATATGAACCCACCGCAGACACCTGGTATAATTGCATTTTCCCAACTTTTTGGAAATACTGGAATCCATTCTGGGCAAATCGATTGCCCATCACCGGTACTTTTAATCTTCCGCTCAATGTTCTGCAATTTCTGATTCTAAATATCTGCAAAAAATACAGGACAGATGAAGGAGAATTCTTAATTGATGAACTCAATTTTGAAATATTCACCGATCATATTGGTGTCGCTGAAGTCAAAGGATACAAATTGTAAATCAAAAAAAGGATATGAATCAAAAATTCACCTCTTTTTTTTGTCCTTTCCTCTTTTCTTTCATCGATACATCTTTGAAATAAAAAAGATGCCATCAAAAAACCAACCACCGGAGTCAGTTGATTTTATGATGAAGTACCTGGAAGAAAAATTCAAGTTAGTTCACCTTCGTCTGGATTCATTAAATCGTAAAAGTGACTCCGTTGAACACAGCATAAAAGAACTCTCTACCATCGTTGAAACGATGCAGATAGTGGAAGGCAAACATTTTCTTTTATGTCCAAATACAGCAGAAATCAAAATACTAAAAGAAAAGGTCGCTGAAATTGGCTTTTTTAAAAAGTATTGGAAACCGTTTTTATTATCCGGTGTAATTACTGTTTCAATTATCGCTTATTCTGCTTATAAAGGATTTACGGAAGTAAAGGAGATTGTCCGCCAGGAAACAATCCAACAATTACAGGAAGAAAAAAAAGTCTTCGATGAAAAAATTGAAATCTATAAGCAATTAATAAATAAGGAGGTAAAAAAATGAAATCCTAAATTTTCTTAAGCTTTTGAATGTTCGAATTGATTTATAAATAAAAACAAAACATCAACCCAATGGCAAATTTTATTCAATCATACAATTTATTGTTTTCAGATGAAGGTGGCTGGGTCTGTGACAAGGATGATCCAGGAGGTGAAACATATCGTGGTATTTCCAGAAAGAATTTCAGCAAATGGGAAGGCTGGACAATGATTGATCTGCTCAAAAAACAAAATAACTTCCCATCCAACCTGGACAAAGACCAACAGCTTCAGGAAGCTGTTTTATCTTTTTATGAAACAAACTTCTGGGATAAAATGAACGGAGATCAGATCAATGATCAAGATATTGCCCATGAAATTTTTGATTTCGGTATCAATGCCGGCATTGTCACCAGTATTACCATTGCGCAAATGGCCTGTAAAACTGAACCCGATGGTGTTCTTGGTCCTCAAACATTAGAGATACTAAATGGAGTGGATACAGAAATATTTCTGGCATTGTTTACAATCGGGAAAGTTGCCCGATATATCCATATTGTAAAAAAAAGGCCCGTCAGCCGCAAATATTTTTACGGCTGGATCTGCCGTGCTTTTAATGAAAATTAATCAAATAAAACAAATCTTATGAGCTTTATAACAGATTTATTAAGTGGTGGAGCATCCAAACTTGTGGATTCTGTGGGATCTGTATTGGATAATGTCATAACTACTAAAGCGGAAAAAGAGCAACTTGACAATGAAATGGCTAAGGCAGAATTGCAATTTCAGATTGACATGGCCAAACTTTCCAATGAAGAAAAACAAATGATTCTCGCTGATATTTCCAATGCCAGGCAACGCGAAACACAAATAGCTACAAGTGAACAGGCCACAAAACTCAATAAGAATTTAATGCCTATTCTGACATTGATAACCATCACGTTTATTTTTGCAATCCTGATCATGTATGTAGTTTCAGATAAAAAAAATACAGAGGTCTTGGGAATAGTCTCGTTATTGATTGGTTTTGTATATGGGTATTATTACGGAACATCGGCCAGCAGTGCGGCAAAAGATCAGGTAATTGCAAATTTAAAATCATAAATAAAATGAAGGCATCCAGATGTCAGACTGAGTGCCTTCATTTTTAAAAGGATTTACACCGCGTGCTGATACAAAAGTCAGGCAATCGCCATGAGCGGATTGTCTGATTTTTTATCTAAGAACAATATTCTATCAAACACTTTCATTTCATCAGCTATCATTGCATCTGTGGTGTGAACATAAATCATGGTTTGTTTTATGTCGCTATGACCAAGAAGTTTCTGCAAACCAACTAAATCCTTTGTCTTATAAAGCCAAAGTGTTGCAAAAGTGTGCCTTGCACAATGATTACTTACATCTTTATATATCTTCTCAACTTTTACAATTTCCTTGATCCGCAAATTCATTTTTTGCTCCGAAATGCAATTAAAAAGGAAATTGGTTTTCGATTTTTCATCGGCTATCAATTTTCGGGAATAACTGTTCAGTGGAACTTTCACATTACTCCTTTTCATTGATTGTGTTTTAACCGGCACATAAACCAAAACATCAGAAACAATATTGTCTGGTGTGATCACTTTCAAATCAGAAATTCTCAAACCAGTAAAGCACATAAACAAAAAGTGTCGCAGAATTTTCTGGTCCGTATCGTTCAGGTAATTCCTTTTATATAAAAGCCATATTAGCTCCAGTTCCTTTTCTAAAAGAAAAACACGATCCGAATTCGCTTTGCGATTTCGAAATGTATCAAACGGTGAAGAATCAATTACTTTCTTCCGTTTTGCAATATTTACATACGTCTTAAAATTCTTCAACGCCGTATGAATGGTATTAATGTCATTCTTTTTGGTAACCTTTAGCCATTTGCGGTAAGATTCGAGTAAGTCATCATTAATCTCGCAAAAAGCCAATGTCGGACGGAATTCCTTTAGCTTATTAATTGAAGATTCATGCTGCCGGTATGTACCATCTGCAATTTCATTCTTTCGCTCTTTTAACGTTTCTTCAAAAAAAGCGTAGAAATCAATCCGCCTGGTCGGATTTTTCCATTCCTCCCGCAATAGTTCGGGGGTTAATACAATATTCTGCAACCGATATCTTACAAAGATCTCGTTTAGTGAGGCAAGGCATCTTTCAATTATTAAATTATCATCTTTCACTTTTTTTATTGCCCCTTTGATTCTTCCGAGTTCAAAATCAAACTTTTCAGGTATAACATTTACTTTGGTAGGAAAATTTAAGACCTTATACATCAAACAAACCTGCAGATAGATTGCACTATAACCATTCTTATTTACTTTTTTCGGATCAATAAACACTTTAATATTTGCCATTTTATTACAGTATTAGTT
>Ga0073936_10002816_pt1 | contig 25575 bp, 17 predicted proteins | sample AliMusrvi5mmetaG_FD_87041 | JGI IMG/M metagenome (GOLD analysis project Ga0073936, IMG submission 87041) | Freshwater lake bacterial and archeal communities from Alinen Mustajarvi, Finland, to study Microbial Dark Matter (Phase II) - Alinen... | ecosystem: Environmental > Aquatic > Freshwater >... | reverse complement strand
CAGGTGAAGCCGACGCTTCTGCTCGCCACGGTGCTGCCATTGGCTGGCGTCAGGAGTGCGAACAGCGCTGTTGTGTAGGTGTAGTCGGTGAAGCCCGGCGTGCCGTTGATCACTGAGTACAGCCGCACGTAGATGGTGCTCCCCATGGGGAGACCGTTCACGGTAGCAGTGGTCGCGATGCCCGGAGTTCCGAGGTACAGGTTGCTGCTGCCCACTCCCGTCGAGCCGACGTAGAGGTAGGTGGCGGACAAACCGGATCCGAGGGTCCAGGTAAAGGTGGCCGAATTGGTCGGCAGTACGCTTCCCGGCGTCGGGGTGAGCAACACTGCCGGAGTGAACGTCTCAACGGTCCACGCGGACGACATGGCCGCCTGCTGGAATGTCGGCGCGGTTGGCGACGGCACGTTCAGCGGTGCGAAGCTGTCATCGGCCCGGACTCTGTAGATGTAGTTGGCGCCCGGCGTGCCCGTCGTGTCGGTAACGGTTACGTTTTGTCCGTGGGCCTTCGTGTTGAAGCCCGGGGCCGCGGCGGCCGTACTCACCTGCCACTGAACGTAGCCGGGGTCGGTCGGCGCAAAGTTGGCGGTCGTGCTCCGCTGGATCGTGAAGCTGGTTTCACTGGCGGAGTTGTCAACCCAAGTCAGCGTATGGTTGCTGCCGACGATGGGAGTGACGGTCAGGTTGCTCGGCGCGGGCGGAGGCACCTGGAAGATGATCGGCCGCATCATGTCGTTCTCTTCGTGGCCCAGGATGTGGCAGTGCCACACATATTCCCAGCCGAAGTTGACGAGTTGGTTGACCTGAGAGAGGCTTACGTTGCCGCTGTTCGGGTCAAGTCCTGAGATCGCATTCGGGTCGGCCACGCCAACTGGCATCGTCACGTCGTTGGGACGGATGCTGTCGGGAAGCGGGAACGGGAGAGTCGGCGTGATGGGTTGCAGGGCAACCAGGACGTCTTCCAGCGGATTCATACGAACGGTGTCTTTCCAGCCCAGTTCGTTCGGGTCCGGTTGACGGTTCGAGCCGTCCCAGCCCACGCGGTTGACCACCTGCACGTTGAACAGGTGGAAGTGCATGAAGTGGCTATCCACGCCATTGTGGGTGATCTTCCACAGCTGCGTCTGGCCTTGCTGAATGAGCTCCGTCGGCCAATCCACATAGCCCAGGGGAACTGTCGTCTGGGTCTGGAAGGTGGTCAGCGGAACTTCGGTGCCGAGCGTGGCGTTCATGCGGCCGTAGTCAAGAGTAAAGAGCTCCTGAATGGCTTTCTGATCGAGCACGTTGCAGACTGCGCCAGGAATCGTGGAGACGCAGGGCGCCTGGTCGAAGGTCATCGCATAGGTCGGCGTGAACGTGAACGTGTCCGCCGTAATCGGCATGTAGGTGTTCTTCGAAACGGTGTTGTACGCCGAGTTGTAAGCGGCCTCGGGGACGATGATCTGGGGCTGGGTGGCCTTGAACAGACCCGTCTGAGTGGCGGTGGTGACAAACGCTGCCTTCAGTGCGCTCAGGTTGAAAGGCACTGTGTTGGGCGCATTTCCGTCCACGACGACCTGCATGACGGTTCGGGTGTTGGGGCCGTAGCCCTGGATGGTGTTGGGCGCGCCGCCGATCGGGGTCTGGTCTCCGTCGCCCGTGAAGTAGTCCAGGCGGGAGTCAAACGCCGGCGCGGGTGCGGGCGCGTCGTTGTACAGGATCAGGGTCTTGCCGGAGAACTTAGTGAAGTCCACGATCACGTCGGCGCGTTCCGCCGGTCCCAGCCACAGGCCGTGCATGGCCACGCTGGTGATCGTGATACTGCGGGTGTTCTGCTCGAAGTTGATCGGGGTCGCGGGGATCACTGCCGGCGCGGGCAGCAGGCCGCCTTCGGTGCCGATCTGGATCCATGGTGGACCAGCAAGTCTGGGATCAGGAGATCCTCCGGCGCGGCCGTCCGCAGCCCACATGGTTTGCGGTTGGGGGATGCCCTGCAGTGGTCCGTAGTTCGGCCAGCAGTTGGCAGGCAGACCGGTTCCGTTGATCGGGTTGCCGGTCCCGTCGAAGAGCGCCCCGACCAGGCCGAGTCCCAGCTGCGGGACGGCGATGGGGTTGATTGAGGTGCAGAGCGGCATCGGCAATCCCTTGAACGGGGGAGCCGCGGCCATCATCAGGACGTCCGTATTGGCTTGCAGCGGGTCAGCCTGGAACCACGACAGATTCCACGAACGGTCGTTGCCGGCCGACAGGATCTGGAAGCGGTAGGCTGCGGGCGCAACGTGGAGTACCGGGAAGGCAACGCCGTTGACCACCGGGGTATCCATGAAGCCTTCCGGCGTGCCGGACGGATTGGGGGTGATCGGGCAGCCGCAACTCGGGCACGCGGGCGTGGGGCCGATGGTCAGGAACGAGCCAGGCGTCGCACCCGGATACGCGCTCGAAGTGCAATTGACCGTGACTGCAGTGGGCGGATTCGCGGCCGTCATGCTGGTCATCGGCGGGAAGAACCAGGCGCCGTAGTCCCAGCGTCCGAACCCGTTGGCCAACGACTCGTCAAACGGGTTCTGGTTAGGCATGTAAATGTGCGGGAACCAGAGATCGCCCGGGGCGCTGGCTGGAACCGGCTTCGCAATTCCGAAATTGTTGTTCCAGGTTGGATCCGATGCGGCCAACTGGGCCGCTCCAGGCACGAAGGTCTTGTCCTGGATGACGAGCGGGATCAGGTGCGCCAAATCGGCCCCGGCGGCGGTGATGGTGCCGGGAGCGGTGGCGGCTGCCAGCGCTGTTTCTTCCGCGGGGTCGTACAGCAGGTAGCCTGCCGCTTCGCCGGCGTACACGTTCAGGCGGGTCAAACCGAGGGCGTGGTCGTGGTAGAACATCAACCGGCCGCCCTGCTGGTTGGTCCAGTAGAACGTCATGGCCCCGGGACCGGGATTATTCGTGGCGCCTGCCGTACCGGCTGGTACCATCGCGTGCGTCGTCGGATCGAACCACATGTCTGGTACGTCGGCCGTGCTCAAACCCTTCAAGGTGCCTTGAGTCTCGCCGGCTGCGGCCGTCCACTGATGTGGCGTGCCGTCGCTGATCCAGGGAGTGGCGCCGCCGTGCAGGTGCAGGGTCGCGCGATTCTGCGCGTAGGCAACGCCGTTAGAATCCACACCCGCGCCCATGTACGTGGTGTCCGTGGGGATGAAGAGGTTGCCGGCAGCGCCGGTCGGAAGTAAGTTCTTGAACAGGACGCGAACCGGACGGTTCTTCTGGGCGAGTAGCACCGGTCCCAGATAGGACGGCTGTCCCGCCTTGCAGGTGGTGTAAGCCGGTGCGACTAGTTCGCAATAGCCCCTGAGCGTCGTCGGGGGCAGGCTGGTGTGCATTTTCTGGCTATACTGCGTCAGCCCGATCACATAGAAATCGGACCCCGCAAATGTGGTTGTATCCGCAGTTGCGATCACGAGCGATTTCAACGGGTCCTGGAACTTGAGCATGCCGCCGACGTACGGAGGGCCAATAATGGCCGTGGCGATGGCGCCCGTACCGCAAGCCACCTGGCCAGGCCCGTCGCAGGTCGGAGCGGCAAGGGTGCCGCTCGGGCCGACGTCCACGATGGTCACCTGAGGCATGGTGTAGTTACCACCGCCAGCGCCGGTGATGGCGGTGACGACACCGGTCGAATCGACGGTGAAAACGGCGGTAGCCGCGTTAAAACCTGCGCCGGTCGGGTCATCGACCGCGAGGACAGGGGTGCTATACCCGGATCCGCCGTTGATCAGCGTGAATCCGGCAATCGCACCACCGGGGACCGGGCTGTTCGCCCAGTTGCCCACACCGAAGTAATCCGTGCAATTGGGCGGCAGGACGGGCGGGGTCGCGTTAGCGTTGCAGACCGGGACCTTCTGACCAAAGGCCAGAGTCCCGAGCGCCAGGAACAGGGCAACCAGAAGTAGCTTCTTCATGGTGTCAGTTCCCCTTTCCATGAGTCACCCTCAAGTGGGCAGCTCTGTTGTTGGCGTTCCGGATGGCAACCTTCCACCTGGAATCGCTATCGACGCACCTCATTTTGCCGTTTTGACAGTTTTTGAGGGGCGTCGTAGCCGGGTTGACGACTGGGTTCTTTGGGATCGCTCCGGCCGGGGCCGACGTTTGCGCCCGTCCCTGGAACACCCCAAAGGCCAATGCGCATGTTATTAGCGCCAAAGGCAAATACCTATGCCTGTTCATTAGCTTCTCCTTCTCAATTCTTTCCGCGTTGTTCGCCCGCGTGTTTGTTCAAATGCGAGCGACACTCAGCTCGCAGACCAAGCAATCACGCCGCAACGCTGCGGCGCCATTGTCTAGGGTTTCCTCGGTTCGCACATTGAGCTTGCCTCTCCATCTCACCTGCGCTCAATGCACGCGCTACCTAGCATGAAAATACTATTCTTTAGGTACCAACCTAAATCTACCCCTAAGTACGATAACCGCGATTGCACAAGGCGGTCAAGCAGAATCCGCTCACAGTATGATATATTAATGTCCGTAAATCAACAATTCTGAACGATAGCGCAAAGACCCTTATTTACAGTGACTTACGGGTGGAAGTACGGCGCTTCCCGCAGTACCACAACGGAATTCTGACGCCGAATGGCAGATTCCGTCACCGTCACCAAACCACTCCAAGCGCCTGCAGCCGTGCGCTATCGACGGCCAGAGACGGTCAGTTTGTGGCCTGAACAGATTGAAGTTCTGGGCGTCCGTGCCGATATGAGGGATACTTGACGGGACTAGTTGTATTTCTTTCGTATGTCATCCGTAAACTGTAATCCATACTTTATTCGTCACTATAAGGAATCCTGTTAGGCGTCTGTCAGTTGGCTCAACCGCTCCAAGTTCCCGCCCGGCCGGTCGTCATCTCCGGCCGCCAGTCTCTCCCCGGCTTTCTGGCGAAGTTCGACCTGTCCAGGCCAGTGAAGTGGTGCGAGGGCGTCGCTTCTGCGAGGGCGCACCTGTTTCCGCGCAACTCCGCGGAGCTTCCGGCAGAATTGGCGGGATTCGTTGCCTGCCGCTTGGGGGTTAGGATGCGCCGCCAGCGGATCCCGGAATGGCGAAGAGGAAGTGTTTGACTGGGTGCTGGAGCCGATTGGGCGTCTCTTGAAAGTACCATCAGGACTGAATATCCGGTGGCGTCTGGAAGTCAACCCGCGTATTATAGACTTTCGAGTCTAGTTCAAGTTCTTCCGGTTGTTTGCGCGGGTTGCTGCTATGAAGACGGACAATCCCGTTCGGACTTGGCTCCGTCGCTGCGGTAGTCGAACAGCGCAGGCGCCTCGTTTGGACGTGGGCTAACGTGTTCGGCAGTTGGCTGGCGCCGGCAGATGCTGCTGCTGGGCAAGGTTCAGTGGTAGCTCATGTTTCAGTGTTTCCCGAAGAGAGAGCTAGGCACAAGGGGGGGGGGAACGGTCTGGACAGCACCCTGGCAGCGGGGAAGGTACGTCCATGGGTGTGTTCTTGCTGGCCCGCGGCCTATCCGGGAGCCTGAACTTCACGGCCGGGCGGCTTGGTGCGCTGCCCCTGTCCGTGCCCGCTGCGGTGCTAACTTGTTGGAGTTGGAACGTCCAGTCTGGGCGGAATGCTGAACTGGAGGCGCCGGACCGCACTGATTCCGCGGGTAGGGGCTGCTGGCAGCGTGAGGGAGAGTAGGCAGGCCGTTTCGTAATCGAATGCAATTCAATGGAGGATTTGTGAGTATGCGAGGGATGTTGATATTTGCAGTTGCGCTGGTCTCGACTGTCGCTGTGGCACAGCAGGCACCTGAGTTGAAGACTCAAAAGGACAAGCTCAGCTATGCCATGGGCATAGACCTGGGTAGACAACTGCACAAAAACACCGTCGAGTTGGACCCGGCTATTTTCGGCCAGGGTCTCAAGGACGGCATGGCCGGAGCTAAGGGGCTCATGACGGACGACCAGATCCACACCGTCCTGACCGATCTTGGAGCCGAATTGAAGCGCAGGGAGTTCGCCAGACGAAGGGGAGACCTGCCTAACGAAGCCGAGGTGAAGCTCCTGGCGGCCGACAACGCGATCAAAGGCGACCAGTATCTGGCTGCAAACAAGAAGAAGGAAGGTGTCGTCGTCCTGCCCAGCGGGCTGCAGTACAAAGTGCTTAAGGCCGCCACAGGAAGGAAACCTACTGATGACGATACGGTGGTATTCCAATATCGGGGCACCTTTATCGACGGGAGGGAATTCGACAGCACCTACACCTCCGGGAAGCCTGTCACGCGTGTGGTCAAGTCCGTCCTGCCGGGCTGGAAGGAGGGACTGAAGCAGATGTCCGTGGGCTCAAAGTACCAACTCGTCATCCCCCCCGGTCTAGCTTATGGAGCTGAAGGTTCAGGGGCAATCGGTGGGAACGCCACACTGATCTTTGAGGTCGAGCTGCTCGAGATCAAGTAGCAGCGATCTGCAGCGAGCGGCGCGCACAAGAGGGCCGGAGAACGTAGGTTAGATCACTCGGCCAGCGCGTAAGAGAGAGCAAAATGTTATGTCGCCTCTGAAGATCACGGCAAGCCTCTGTCTAGCCGTGGGCATTTTCATCGCCGGTTACACCGCCAATCGGCAGCCATCCTCGGGCAATTCGCCGTCCACCGTTGGGCAGGTGCTTTACTACTCCTGCCCAATGCACCCGCAGTACAGGTCCGACCACCCGGGGGATTGCCCCTCTTGTGGCATGCGCCTCGTCCCAACGCGTGCCCAGGAGACCCACGGCAGCGCTGAATCGGGCTCTTCGCGCGCGCCAGGTGTGGTCCAGATCGACGATGCGGAGCAGCGGTTGATCGGTGTAAGAACCGCCGAAGTGCAAAAAGCACCCCTCTCGCATCTATTGCGAGTGCCGGGCCGCATTGCCGTCGATGACGCCCGGCTCTACCGCATCGTGGCGGCCTCGGACGGATGGGTCCGCGAACTCGGGCAGAACACGGTCGGCAGCTTCGTCAAGAAGGACCAACTGCTGGCATCGTATTACGTGCGCGACCTTCTGCCTGCGCAGCAAAACTACCTATATGCCAATCAAGTGAGCGCCCAGACGCAACAGGCGCAGTCGATCATGGTCCCGCAGCGTGCTACGTCCAGCAACAACGTGCGGCTCGCACTTGACGCGCTGCGGAGCTTCGGCATGACTGAAGCACAAATCAAGGAACTCGAGCGGACCCGGGAACCCGGGTCCATGATGGGCATTACGGCCCCCGCGAGCGGCTTCGTCGTCGCGCGAACCATCTCGCCCGATCAGCGCTTCGACAAAGGCAACGAGTTGTACCAGATCGCGGACCTCAGCCATGTCTGGGTGTTGGCCGACGTATTCGAGAAAGACCGCGAGTTTCTTACGCCACATGCTCTGGCCGTGGTCCGATACCGGGGCCGCGAGTTCCGCGCAAGCATGGCCGAAGTGCTGCCGCAGTTTGACCCGCAATCGCGCACGCTGAAGACTCGCTTCGAGTTGGAGAACCCTGGCTTCGCGCTCCGTCCGGACATGTTCGTCGATGTGGAGATTCACGTTGAAATGCCGGCAGCCATCACCGTGCCGGCTGACGCCGTAATCGATTCGGGCCGCCGTAAGACCGTGTACGTTACGCGCGGGAACGGCTTGTTCGAGCCGCGCCTGGTGATGACCGGGTGGCGGCTAGGCGACCGGGTCCAAGTCACCGAGGGCTTGAAGCCCGGCGAGAGCATCGTGGTCTCAAGCAACTTCCTGATCGATTCGGAAAGCCGGATGAAACAGGCGGCTACGGCACCCGCAAATGCCCCGGAAGTCCCGCCTGCAGTGGCTCCAATGCCCATGGCGGACAAGGCGACAGTGAAGGACCCCGTCTGTGGGATGCCGGTTGATTCGAAAGCGCCCACCACCCGCACCAAGGAATACGGGGGCAACAAGTACTTCTTTTGCTCGGATGAGTGCAAGCGGAACTTCGAGGCCAACCCAGGCAAGTACGTTCCAGATAAGATGCCTGCCCAAGACAAGGACGGGAAGCGGGGAGCAGCATGATCCCCCGGATCATCGACTTTTCGGCACGCAACCGGCTGCTTGTCCTGACATTAGTATTTGCGGCCGCGGTGTGGGGCTGGTGGTCGCTGAACCATGTGGCGCTGGACGCTATCCCCGATCTCAGCGACACGCAGGTGATCGTCTATTCGAAATGGGACCGCAGCCCGGACATCGTTGAGGATCAGGTTACCTACCCCATCGTCTCCGCTCTGCTGGGCGCACCCAAGGTGAAGGCCGTCCGGGGTTTCTCCGATTTCGGCTACTCCTTTGTATACGTGATCTTCGAGGACGGGACAGACCTCTACTGGGCCCGGACGCGCACCCTGGAATACCTCTCCAGAGTCTTGCAGTCGATGCCGCAAGGCGCGAAGACCGAACTCGGGCCGGATGCGACCGGATTGGGGTGGATTTACCAATATGCCCTGGTGGATCAATCGGGCAAGCATAGCCTGGCCGACCTGCGGTCGCTCCAGGACTGGTACTTGCGCTACCACCTCAACGCGGTTCCCGGGGTGGCCGAGGTAGCCGCCATCGGTGGGTTCGGTAAGCAGTACCAGGTCAATGTGGACCCCAACCGCCTGCAAAGCTACAACATCCCACTTTCGAAGGTGATCGACGCGATCCGCGGCAGCAATAGCGAGACGGGTGGCCGCATGCTTGAGTTCGGCGGCGCCGAGTACATGGTGCGAGGCCGAGGCTATGCGAAATCCGTGGTCGACCTCGAAAACGTGGCCGTCTTCTCCAGCGAGAACGGCTCGACCATCCGGGTAAAGGACATTGGACAGGTCACGTTTGGGCCCGACATGCGGCGCGGCGTTTCGGATCTGGATGGAGCCGGCGAAATGGTCTCCGGGATCATCGTGATGCGGCAGGGCGAGAACGCCCTGGACGTGATCGGCCGGGTGAAGGATAAGATCCGGCAGATCGAGCCCGGCCTGCCTGAGGGCGTCAAGATCATCAGCGTGTACGACCGCGCGCAACTCATCCAGAATTCCGTCGGCACGCTGAAGTCCACGGTGATCGAGGTGATTCTGACTGTCTGCTTGATAGTGCTGCTGTTCCTTTGGCACATCCCCAGCGCAGTCATCCCTATGATCACCATTCCAATCGCCGTGCTGATCGCGTTTATCCCTTTTCAACAGATGGGCATTACGGCGAACATCATGTCGCTGGGGGGCATCGCGATTGCCATTGGTGCGATGGTGGACGCCTCCATCGTAGTGGTGGAGCAGGCCCACAAGAAGCTCGAGAACTGGGAGGCTGAGGGCCGGCGGGGCGATTACAAAGAAGTCATCATCCAGGCCATCAAAGAGGTTGGGGGCCCGAGCTTCTTCGCCCTGCTGGTAATTGCAGTTTCGTTTATCCCCGTGCTGGCGTTGGAATCGCAGGAAGGCCGCCTCTTCAAGCCTCTGGCCTACACCAAGAGTTTCGCCATGATCGTCGCGGCGATATTGGCCATCACGCTCGACCCGGCCTTGCGGCTCTCGTTCACCCATCTTCGCGATTTCAATTTCCGGCCACGCTGGCTATCCAAAGTGAGCCATGCAGTGCTGGTCGGGCGGATCCACTCCGAAGACGACCACCCATTCAGCCGCGTGTTGATCCGGCTCTACGAACCTATCTGCCGCTGGTCCCTGCGGCACAAATGGTTGGTCATGGCAACGGCCGCGGCGATGTTCGTGGCGACCGTACCGGTGTACCTCGCGCTGGGCTCCGAGTTCATGCCGCCGCTGTACGAGGAGGCACTGTTCTACATGCCCTCGACGATGCCTGGCATTTCAATCGGTGAGGCCCAACGCCTGCTTCAGGCCACCGACCGCGTCATTCGCCAGTTCCCCGAAGTGGATCACGTCGCAGGCAAGGCTGGCCGGGCAGAGACTTCCACCGACCCCGCGCCGTTGTCGATGCTTGAGACGGTGATCACCTTGAAACCACGCGCGCAATGGCGCAAGATCCCAACCTGGTATTCGGCCTGGTCGCCTGATTGGCTGAAGCCGCTGTTCAGGCGAGTCACGCCGGATACGATCTCTCCCGAGCAACTTGTGGAGCAATTGAACGCAGCGGTAAAGGTGCCGGGAGTCTCGAACGCATGGACCATGCCGATCAAGGCGCGCATCGACATGCTGAGCACGGGCATCCGGACTCCGGCCGGACTCAAGATCCAAGGCGACGATCTGGAGAAGATTCAGGCGATCGGGTCGCAGGTCGAAGCCGTGTTGAATTCGGTCAAGGGCACGCGCAGCGTCTTCGCCGAGCGCACTGCGGAGGGATACTTCCTCGACTTCAACTGGAATCGCGACGCCCTGGCGCGTTACGGGCTGACGGTGGATGAAGCGCAGGCGGCAGTGCAGAATGCCATCGGCGGCGAGAACATCACGACCACGGTAGAGGGCCGTGCGCGTTATCCGGTGAACGTTCGATACATGCGCGACTTCCGGTCGGATCTGCAGTCCCTGGGCAACGTCCTGGTGTCGGCCGGGGAGGGCCGCCAGATACCCTTGTCGGACCTGGCTGAGATTCGGCCTACGTCGGGTCCGGGCATGATTCGCGACGAGGGCGGGCTGCTGACGGGCTATGTTTACGTGGACGTCGCGAACCGCGACCCGGGCGGCTATGTGAGCGAGGCGCAGGAGATCGTGCGCCAGAAGATTAAGCTGCCGCCGGGCTATTCCATTACGTGGAGCGGCCAATACGAGGCGATGGAACGCGTAAATCAGCGTATGCGGATGGTACTTCCGTTGACGGCGTTTCTGATCCTGCTGCTGCTTTACATGAACACCCGCTCGGCAGTGAAGACCCTGATCGTTTCGCTCGCTGTGCCGCTGTCCGCCATTGGCGCGGTGTGGCTGCTGTACCAGCTCGGATACAGCATGAGCGTCGGCGTCTGGGTTGGGATGATTGCGCTGCTGGGGGTGGACGCGGGCAACGGCGTTTTCATGCTGCTGTACCTCGACCTGGCCTATGAACAGGCGCAGAAGGCAGGGCGGCTCAGGACTTTAGGCGAATTGCGGGAAGCGATCGTCCATGGTGCGGTGAAACGCATCCGGCCGAAACTGATGACCGTTGCCACCGAGTTCGTCGGGTTGGTGCCGATCTTGTGGGCGACCGGTACGGGCTCGGACGTCATGAAACGCATCGCGGCACCCATCGTGGGCGGCATTTTCACATCGTTCCTGCTCGAGTTGCTGGTCTATCCGGGCATTTACGAGGTTTGGAAGTGGAACTTCCATGCGGAGAAAGCAGGCTCGGAGGAACAATCTGCCGGAGAGATCGAGTCGGCCTGCGTGTGAATTTAGTGGCCGGTTCGCGTCTTCCTCTAATCGAAACCGCCGTTGAGGCCGATAGAGTGACTGGGATCTCCCAGATGACCACCTCCATTGAACGCCGTGAAGCCCCTTGGGCACTTCGACTGCTCCCGCCATTTCCGGCCATCGCCAATCGGATTCTGGCACTCGCCAGCCAGGAGAGTGTCGGCGCACAGGAAGTCGGGGCGCTGATCAGATTGGACCCATCCTTTTCCGCCGAGGTGCTCAGCTTCGCCAACTCCGCGCTGTTTGGAGCACGGTGCAAGGTCACCAGCCTGACTCAGGCGGTTGCCCTGCTGGGCATGAACCGCGTGAAGTCCATGGCCACCTTCGTCGCGGTCAATAATCTGGTGCGTTCGGCCGTCCGTGCGGCGGCGCTCCGCAAAGTATGGGTACACAGTGTGGTCACTGCAATCATCGCGGAGGCGGCGGCGAACAACTGCCGCCTGGATAGCGAATTCGCCTACACCGCCGGACTGCTGCACAACCTGGGCATCCTGGGCCTGATGTCTGCCTATCCGGAGGAATACACCCGAATGCTGGAGGTATCCGACGACTTCGGCTTCAATCTGCTTCATACGGAACGCGACCTTTTCGACATTGACCACTGCGAAGCCGGTGCCTTTCTCGCACGCGAGTGGAACTTCCCAGAAACGCTTGCGGTCACGATCGCCCGCCATCACGAAGAGCCGGCGGCCAACGATCTGAGTATTGGCAACATTATCAAGCTGAGTTGGCGCCTTACCGACGCGCTCGGTTATGCCGCCTTCTCTCCCGCCAAGGACTGGCTATTCGAAGACCTGTTGGCGTACCTGCCGCAGGCTCCCGATTCCTGGCTTTGCCAGTCGGCGGAGATCGCCAGGGAGACGATCCGCGTTCGACTGGCCGCCTCCCCGCTCTAGCATGAGGACCGAAACGTACGGGTCATTTGAGGCTGCGCGGAGGCATGGACGGGACTGTGTCACGAATCGTTGGGGCGTCAGTCTCGCGCTTCGCCCCTGAAAACCTCGCTTCTGTGCCAGACAAGGAAGTCGCGCCTTGGGTGCGCGTCCTTCAAGTTGGGCATTCGGAGCGGCGCACGGTGCAGCGCAAGAAATAGGCTTTCAAAGCTGGAATTGCCGTGCAATCTTGACGAGACGAGGATTTTCAGTTCGTCAGAAATCGTCACTGCTCCACGATCGAATGCCTGATGGTGGAGGCTGCAGCAGGCTAGGCCGTTGTCTTGAGTGTCAGGCCCTCCATACTGGCACCAACGAATATGCGCCGCCTCCAACCCGAGGTCTGCATTGTCTAATTGAATCCCAAAACCACAGAACGCACAGCGGTGCCCCCAAGCGGAAATTACCGTGGCGCGAAATTCCGGATCCCGGCGGCTGCTTCGATTCACCGTGTCAAGCAGAAGTCCAGTTGCATCCGCAATGGCGGAATGCAGGGAGTCTGGGAAATGAGCCGCGAGGAGCTGTCGTGCAATTTCTCGAACCGCTTCCGGTCGGTCTTTTAAATCCTGAAAGAGCGGTTGCGGGAACCCTCCGGTGATGCTCCATTTCCTCAGTTCACTTCGAAGCGGGTTCTTGCTGCCTTTCCGCCGAGTCAATGGAACCTTTTCCTCTATTTCCCAAACGCCGTCGCGCTGCAAGTGATGGAACGGCAGTTCCGGATGGAAGGATCTACGGGGCGGCCCGAATTGCTCAAGGAGCTTCGTGAGCGGGCCTTCAAGCTGATCGAACGGAATCAGTCTCTCCGCACCCGACTGAAGCTGGCCCAGCGCATACAACACCAACAACGGCTTGTGTGGAGCGCGCTGGTCCCCGCGACGCCAAACATTCAAGTCCCGAAATAGCCGCAAGAGTGCATCGGTTTTCGTCACAGATTTCGGAGAATCCTGGCTCAGCTTATCAGAACCGCATTTCGCGCCTTCCACTCCCGCAGGAATTGCTGCCACCTCCGCCGCGCGATTTGATAGCATCTTGTGGTCATGCTGTTTACCGCTGCAATCCTCGGCATCTTTGTCTACGGGATCATCGCTGCCATGTTGGGCACGATCCTGCCAGACCTCTCGAAGAAGTACTCGCTTTCCCCAAAGCAAAACGGCAACATCGCCTTGATCCAGGCCATCGGCCTGATGATTGGCTCATTCTTCAGCGGTCCGCTGATGGACCTGTACGGCAAACAATTGGGCATGTTGATTGGCCTTGGGTTGGTGGCACTCGCCCTCCTTTCGCTGCGTAGCGTTAAGGGCTATGGGCCCGTTGCCACGGCGATGCTGGTGCTCGGACTGGGCGGCGGCGTGCTGGTTAGCGGCGCCAACGGGCTGAACTCCGAGATCGCCTCGGCATTGCAGACAAACACGAGCTCGATCTCCAACCTGCTGAACCTGTTCTTCGGACTCGGCGGCCTGGTCACGCCTTTAATTGCCGCCAACCTATTTAAGAGCGACTCGAAGAAGCTCACCTTGTTTGCCGCCGTCCTGGCGGTGATTGCCTTGGCCGCAAGCGTGATCGCGCCTTATCCCCCGGCCTCGGGCAAGGTCAGCTTCAACTTCAAGATGGCCACGGGCCTGCTTACGGATCCGCACCTGGTGCTGCCCGCCCTCTTCCTATTCCTCTACGTGGCGTGCGAGGTTGGCGTGTGGAATTGGCTGGCGCGCCACCTGATTGCGCAAGGGGTTCCCGAGAAGCGCGCGATGACCATCCTCTCGCTCGGATTTGCGCTGGGTTTGATTGTCGGCCGCGTCGGCATCTCGCGGGTTCTAGTAACCGTCGATCCCAAAACCGTCCTTCTCGGCGCGGCTATTGCGATGGCCTTGACTACCTACCTGATGCTCCAGAGCAAGAACCCGACGATCGCCTGGATTGCGATCTTCCTGGGAGGCCTGGCGATGGCGCCCGTCTTCCCGACAACGCTGGGCTATGTCAGCGATGCTTTCAAGGCGGCGGGGACGGAAGCGACGGCATTGGGTATCGCCATTACCGCAGGCTGGGCGGGAATCGTCGCATCGAGTCCCATCATCGGCGGGATCGCCGGCGACGACCCCAAGGGCCTCAAGAAGGCGTTGCTGCTGTTGCCGGCAGCTTCCGTCATCATGGCTGTGGTTGCCTTCGTCCTGCCCTCGTTGCAGAAGTAAGCGAGTCCGAGTTTCGTAAAGAACGGGTGAGCGCGCGAGCGTTCACCCGTTCTTCGTTTCGATGAGGAATGTGACCGGGCCTTCGTTCGTCAAGGACACGGACATCATGGCGCGGAACACGCCGGTTTGCGTTTCCACTCCGCGTTCGCGCGCTTTGGCGATGAAGTGTTCGTAAAGCCGGTTGGCCTGCTCCGGAGGCGCCGCCAAGTCAAAACTCGGCCGCCGGCCCTTCCGAGTGTCCCCATACAGCGTGAACTGCGAAACCACCAGCAGCGCGCCGCCGGTGTCCAGCAGGCTGAGGTTCATCTTCCCCTCGGCGTCTTCAAATACTCGCAGTCCCAGGAGCTTCTCGAGCAGCGCTTCGGCTTCCAGTTCAGCGTCTTCCTTGCGGACCCCGAGCAGAACCAGCAGACCGGCACCGATCGACCCAGTGACCACGCCATCGACCTCGACGCGGGCTGCAGAGACCCGCTGAATCAGCGCTCGCAGATGATCTCCTCAATGTGTATCGGCGCCGCGACCGTCAGGGAGCGGTAGCTGCAACACGCAACGACGTCCACTCACGAATCAAATCCTGTTACCACCGCTCCCTCACGGCCGCGGCTCCGTTTCAGATTACGGCCGCGCCATGTACTTCTTGTATAACCGCGTGTGCTTGGTCTCCAGATCCGCCTCGCTGCCTCGGATGAAGAGCATCTTCACGTCCGTCTTCACTTCAAGCAGGTCGCCGTCGGTGACTACCAGATCCGCGACTTTGCCCGCTTCGATCGAGCCGTAGTCCTTGTCGATGCCCCAGATCTCGGCCGCGCTCAGGGTCACTGAGCGGAGGGCCGCGTCGTAGGGCAAACCGAATGGCACGCCTTGTGATGCCTGGTAGGGGAGATTGCGCGCAAACTGCTCGTCAAACGTCCCGAAGCAGAACTTCACTCCCGCCTCATTCAGCCTCGCCGGCAAGGTGTAGGGTTCATCGTACGGATCGTCTTCTTCGTCCGTTCCAACCTGCGTTCGCCCCAGGATCACGGGGATCTTCTTCTTGGCGATCAACTCCAAGGCCGAACGCGGCTTGATCACGTTGGCCAGGACGAGCTTCACGTTTTGCCTCTCCGCGAACTCGATCGCTTCCTTGATCTCTCGCTCGTGCGACGCAAAGGCCACCAGCGGAACCTTGCCGTCGAGCACCGGAATCATCGCCTCGAACTTCAGGTCGGCCTTGACTGCCACGCCAGCTTTCTTGGCCGTCCAGTAGGCGCGGGCATCGTCGAAGAAGCCGGACAGTTCCTGCACCTGCAAGTCGTGCTGCTGCTTGGCCTTGGGGTAGGCGCTACCGCGTCTTGTTGAGAACGTCGCCGGATCGAAGCTCACGGCTGAGATGGCGGGGTAGCTCAGGTGCATACCTCCGGCACGGCGCACTTCCATTTCTTCCCAGGTCCAACCGGCCAGGTGCGCGATGGAAATCTGCCCGCCGATCAACTGTGTATTTGCGCCGTCCGAGCGCCGTCCGCCGGGCATGGCCGGCAGCAGTGCAGCCATCGTGATGCCGTTGGCGCGCACCACGGGGATATACTCGCTCTCGGGATTCAAGGCAACGATGGGGCGCAACTGAGGATCGAATATGCCCAATTCGCCGGTGTCGTTGGTCTCGCGGATCGATCCAATCTCAGACAGTCCCACCGTCGTGCCCGAGTTGATCATCCCCGGCCAAACGTGCAGGCCCTTGCCGTCGATCACGCGGAGCTTCGTTTTCGGCGCTGCGACCTTCATGCCGACCTCGGCGATGCGGCCATCCACAACCAGCACGCTCGCGTTGTCCAGTTTCGGTCCGGACACCGGGTGAAGCGTGACGTTCTTTAGCAAGAATGACCCGCCGCCTTCCTCTGCGGAGGCCGGTGCGGCCGTGGCTGCCAGCACAACAATGAAGGCCAGACTGGCGATCAGCGCCCTATTCATCACTGCCTCCCTGATGCGGCTTGGCGCCCTTGGCTTCTTGCTTTTCTGCGGGCTTGTCGCCGGGTTTGTCAGCGGCCTTCTCGCTCGATTTTTCCTTCGCCTTTTCCTTCTCCATCAAGCCCTTCTTCTCCGCGTCTTTTCGCGAGCGGGCCGCGACATCAGCTTCGCGGTCGAAATACTGGGTGCCGTCGATGTAGACGCGCTCAACCTTGCTGTACATCGACAGCGGGTCCTTGTCGTAGACCACCAGGTCGGCTTGCTTGCCCACCTCGATCGATCCGACGTAGCGGTCGATCCCGAGCTGCCTGGCGGGATTGATCGTGATCAGCGCCAGCGCCTCTTCTTCGTTCAGCCCGCCGTATTTCATGGTCTTGCCGGCCTCGGTGTTGAGCCGCGTGGAGAGATCACCGTTGCCGACATCGTCCGAGTTCAGCGAAGTCAATACACCCTTGCGGGTGAGCACCGCGGCGTTGTGCGGGATCGCGTCGTAGGCCTCGATCTTGTAGCCCCACCAGTCGCTGAAAGTGGATGCGCCGGCGCCGTGGGCCTTGATCTCATTGGCAACTTTGTAGCCTTCCAGCACGTGCTGGAGAGTCGCGATCTTAAACCCGAACTCGTCCGCGACCCGCAGCAGCATCAGGATCTCATCGGCCCGGTAACAGTGCGCGTGCACCAGACGTTTGCCCTCGAGCACCTCCACCAACGGCTCCAGTTTCAAATCCTTGCGCGGAGGCAGCGCACTTTCACCCTTTGCCTCATGCGAGTTGTAGTCCTTCCATGCCGCCTGATACTGCCTAGCCTCAGTGAAGGCCTGGCGAATCACATCTTCCACCCCCATGCGCGTGCCGGGGTAGCGCGGCGATAGACTGGCGCCGAACGGGTTTTGCCCGCCCTGCCCCTGGCGCTTAGGGTTCTCACCGAGCGCGAACTTGATGCCCGGCTTGGCCTCCTTCATCACCAACCCTTCGGCGTCCTTGCCCCAACGCATCTTCAGCACGACGTTCAACCCGCCGATGGCGTTGGCCGAGCCGTGCAGGGCGTTCACCGTCGTCGTGCCGCCTGCCAGGTCGTGATAGATCGCGATGGACTCGGGGTCGATCGCGTCCCGTACGGTCACCATGGACGACACAGAGACGCTGCCCTCGTTGATGGAATCCAGCGCGATGTGCGTATGGCAATCGATGATGCCCGGAATCACGTGCTTCCCGCTGGCGTCGATAACTTTGGCACCTGCGGGGGTCAGCACCTGCGCGCCAACGTCGGTGATCAGCCCGTCCTGAATCACCACGGAACCCTTGAAAGTGCCCTTCGTCACCGTGTGAACCGTCGCGTTTTGGAGCACGATCGCCTGCTGAGCGTGCGCCACGCCGCACGCCAAAGCAGCCGCGATCAGCATTCGTGCCGCGTTCATTGCCCCACCTCCGGTGACTTTGCGCCACCCTGACGCGGTGGAGTCGGCGCCTCAGGCGCGGGCACGTATTTCTTGCCGTCCACGAAAATCATGGACACGGTCGTTTTGTCGTCGAACAGGTCTCCCTTGGTTATCGTCAGGTTGGCGAGTTTGCCCTTTTCAATCGAGCCCAGCCGTCCAGACAGGCCGTAGATCTCAGCCGCCGAAAGCGTCAGAGCCCGAATCGCATCGGCTGGTTTTAGGCCGAGGTCGATGGATTTCTTCAACGCTTTGATGACGTCTTTCGGCGCATCCAGACCTTCTGAGCAAACCGCAAACGGAACGCCCGCTGCCGCCAGGGCTACCGGCGTGGTGGGCGCCTTATCGCGAAGCTGCAGGGTCTTCATACTCGGGATCTCCTCGGGATCGGAGTCTTTCTCCTTCAGTGGCCACTTCACGTTGAGGATCACCGGCACCCCTGCCCTTTTCAATTCGCTCACTGTTTCGTACGCGGACTGACCGCCATACAGCACAAACGGCGTCTTGAACTCGGCGCCGAAGCGGAGCATACGCTCGATCTGCACGCGGCTGGTAGCGGGCAGCAGCAGGCGATGGGTATCGAGCAGGCCTTCAAGCGCGCGGTCGTAGGCTGGTCGAGGATTCGTCACCGGGTCTCTGGCGTAGGCTTCCCGCGCGAGTTTGTAGTAGGCGGCGTCAATCCAGAGTTGCCGCAGGTAGGCCATCACTCCCATCAGCGAACCCGGGAAAGTGCCAAACCCGCGCGTGGTCACACTGGTGTATAAACCGGCCGCCGGGTCCAGCACCATTTCGCCACCGGTCTCCCCGCCCAGGTTGATCACCGCGCCGTGTCCGGCCAGGATACCTTGCTTCGGGAAGGTCACGGCTGTCGTGAACCCGGCGCTGCGGGCGGTCTCAATCTGCTTCTCCGACGGTTTCACCAGGTCCGCCGCTTTGACCCAGGTGAAGGCGTTCGGCCGGTCCTCAGGCCCCCGTACGCGCGGTTGCGGCGGCGGTTGCTGCTGGCCCTGTCCTGGAGTTGCTGCCGCCGCGGGAGCGGCGGGCGCTGCCGGAACCGTCTCGGGAATTCCCCAAGCACTCAGGGCATCGATCAGGCCCGGATAGACGTTCAGGCCGGTGCCGTCGATGACAGTGACGCCCGCCGGAATCGCGATGCCCTCGCCCACGGCCTCAATCAAACCGTCCTTGAGCAGCACCGTCCCGTGTTCTAGAACCGCCCCACTGACCGTGAAGACACGTGCGCCGCGGATGGCCAAATGGGGCGGACTCGCCGCCGTCAGAAGGCCCGCCGCCGCGAGAAAGAGCGCCGTAAATGCGAACAGCCGTTTATTCATTGGGAAAGCCCTAGTTTAAACTGGTGGTTCAGCTATGCCAACTCGCAAACCCATCAGCTACAAAGACGCTGGAGTCAACATTGATGAGGCAAACCGCGCGGTTGGCTTCATCAAAGTCGCCGCGCGCAGGACTTTCACGCGAGGCGTTATGAGCGATATCGGGAGCTTTGGAGCCGGTTTCCGCCTTTCCGGCTGGAAACGGCCCGTGCTCATCTCCTCAGCGGACGGGGTCGGGACCAAGCTGAAGATCGCCTTCCTGGCGAACAAGCACGATACGGTCGGGCAATGCCTGGTGAACCATTGCGTCAACGACATCGCGGTGCAGGGTGCCAAACCACTCTACTTTTTGGACTATTTCGCCGTGGGCAAACTTGACGCCGACATTGCGGGCGCGGTCGTTGGAGGTTTGGGCAAAGCGTGCGAGGAGAATGGCTGCGCGCTCATCGGCGGTGAAACTGCCGAGATGCCTGGGATGTACAGCGCTGGCGAATACGACCTGGCGGGCTTTATCACGGGATGCGTCGAGCAGTCGAAGCTGTTGACGGGTGCGAAGATCGCTCCCGGCGACCTGTTGCTAGGCTTGCCATCCACGGGGCTTCACACCAACGGTTACTCCCTCGCGCGCAAGCTGCTGTTCGATGTCGCCGGCTACAACGCCAAGACTTTTCTTCCTGAAACCGATTGCACGGTAGCTGAGCAGTTGCTGAAGGTCCATCGCAGCTACTTAAAGCCGATTCAGCGCCTGATGAAAGAGAACCTGCTGCTGGGCGCGGCGCACATCACCGGAGGTGGCATCACCGACAACACCCCGCGCATTCTGCCCACCGGCATCGCCGTCGAGATCAAGCTCGGCTCCTGGCCGATCCTGCCCGTCTTTGAGCTTCTTCGCCGGCTGGGTAACGTGCCGGACGACGACTATCGCCGCACTTTCAATCTGGGCATCGGGATGATCCTGGTCGTGCCGGAGAAGAAAGCCACCAAGGCCAAGAAGGCGCTCGACCGCATGAAGGAGCCCTGGCACGAGATCGGGCAGGCGATTCGGCAGCCGCGCGGCAAGAAAGAACGGGTCCTCTACAAGTGAAGCGCATCGCCATTCTGGTCTCGGGCCGCGGTTCGAACTTCGAAGCCATCGCCCGCAACATCAGCGCGGGGCGACTGGACGCGGAAATCGCGTGCGTGCTCTCGAACCAGCCCGAAGCGGCGGCGCTCGAGACCGCCAATTCGTTGGGCTTGAACGCGATTTCACTGCCGTCGAAAGGCGTCGACACGGACGTCTATGCCGAACAAGTGTGTGCGGCGCTCGCGCCGTTGAACGTCGATCTGATCTGCCTGGCCGGCTTTATGCGACGCGTGGGCAAGCCCCTGCTCGACCAATACGCTATGCGCATCTTGAACATCCACCCTTCGCTGCTGCCTTCGTTTCCAGGCTTGCATGTTCAGCTTCAGGCGCTCGAGTATGGCGTGAAGTTCTCCGGCTGCACGGTGCACTTTGTGGATTCCGGTCTCGACACGGGGCCAATTGTCTCCCAGGCCGCCGTACCCGTTCTCGACACCGACGATGCGGACACGCTGGCCGCGCGCATTCTGGTCGAAGAACACCGCATTTATAGCGATGCCATCGCGCTCGTGCTTGGCGGAAGCTTCCGCATTGACGGCCGGCGGGTCGTTGCGGCGCCCTAGCGCGCCGGCTGGTGCGGCATTGCAATAGCCGCTGTCACAATGAAACTCCTCCGGCTTATCGTCCCAGTTGCCGCCCTTATGTTGATTTTATTTGCACTGCGCGTCCACCCGCACGCGGGCGCCCAGGTCGTCTGCCGGGGGACGGCGTTGGGGCTCGAGTGCTCCGTGACCAATCGGAGGGACAAGGGCACGTTGAACGTGTTTTGGGACGTTCGGCTGCAATGCCGGAACGGCATCGTGATCCGCGCGAGCGCCTCGCAGCGCGTCCCGGCGGCGAACCAGTTCGTTCACCTGATTCCGCTGGCCGAGTTGAAAGGACTGGACCAGTGCGACGTTGGGCGGACCCTACTAGTTGAAAACGTGGTTGCCAGAAACAGCCACTGATACTGCGTCCCCTATGCCCCAGACCCCGTGGCCTGGCCGGCAAAGCAAACGCCCCGGCGCACATGCGGGCTCTGGAGAGCCCGCGCGGTGCTGGAGCGCCCCACTAGAACACTGTGATTGGCTTCGAATGTTCAGATTCCGTCCGGACTGGCGGGATTCGCATTGCGGGTGCGACAGTGGTCATCAAAACGGGCCGACGGCGCGGTCAGGAAGGCATCGAACTCCCGATCTCCCTGCGCTCGCTCGGCGTCGATTTCGAGCTGGACGAGCGCCATGCGAGGAGCTACGACCTTGTGCTGCTCGGAGAGCGGAGCGGCAATGTCAGCGTCGGAGTCGGCCAGGATGCGGCTGTATTGGTCCGATGACTTGAACGCGCGGGCGGACTGCAAGGCCTTCAATTCCTTCAGCGCCTTATGGTAGCTTCGCTCGGCGCGCTGGGCGTAGGTTTGGAGGCCGCGCAGGCGCGCTTCGATCTCGGGCGCCAGCACGGGATCGAGGTCCGGGGATGCGGACTCGTTATAGATCTGGACCTCGGCGCAGCGGCAGCGGCGCAGTTTCCACGACGCGTGGGCGAGTTGGGTGAACAGGTCGAACTCCAGCGCACCCGCGGGCTGAACGGCTTCGTGCAAGCCGGCGGAGAACTCATCGAACTCGTCCTGCTGGCCGGGCAGCACGATGAACTCGCGGGACGAGAGCCCGTGCGAGAGACGGTTTTGCGCGGAGCGGGCCTTGCCCTGCTCGGTGCGCGGCCCGGTGGAAAGCTGGGCGTTGGCGTGGTTAGCCAGACACTGTACGGCGGTCGGCATGGTGGTTGAGCCTCTTCTTTCTTTTTCGCGGAAATAGAAAAAGGCGGCCGGCAGCGAGTGGGCTGCGACCGCCTGGAGCGAAACTGATCTCCGGTACCATGCTAGCGGCAGGGTGCAAGGGTTTCGTTGGGGCGGGGTTTCTTCGCCTGACGTTAAGTACTTGTAAAGGCGGTGAATCCCCGCCATCGAGAGAATTTCAAAGCGCTGTCACCGGAGGCGGGGGGTATGGCGGATACAGGTCCCGCAGAACTCAGGGAGTGGCGGAGAGTCTTGCAGACTGAGGTGTGGTCCGGGATTCAGCTGGAGCGGATGTGCCTCAACAGGCGTCGAACAGGCGCCAGCGAAAGGTGCCTGACCGTACCGCTCGGGGGGATAGGTGCTGAGCACAATGGGTCCGGACGCGGCACCTGAGACTAAACCCGAATTGGGATGGCGTTGACATTGGGCACCAAGCTGCACGCAAGGAGCCGTGTGAACAATGGCATTTTCACGCCCACGAACGCTGACAGGTTCATGCTGCAAATCTTATCGAAGCGGGTACGCGATGCTTTTACAGTACTGATATTAAAAGAGTTACAGATATTCACCGCGCCCTGGAATACAAGCCGAGCGATTGCGTCTTTCGTGGCAGAGAGCGTTCTGCGTCAGGTAACTTCCTTTTTTGCAATCACTTGCATGAAGGGACGCACCGAGGCGTCCCGTCCGCCCACAGCACCGCCTGGGACGGCTGGATGGAGCATTTCCCTCTATCCTCGGGCGCTCTTTGGTCCTGAGCCGACACCGCGCCGACCTGGGACGCCCGTTGGTCCCTAACCCGACACCGCGCCGAACGATTGGGCCGGGCATTCGCCGCCATGCCGTGAGAAATGGGATTTGAACCAGCCTCAACAGAGTCCATATGATCAGACTATTCAGAGACGCGTCGCAGGGGCCGATTGGTTGGCTACGGCTTTCTGCTGGATCGGTTTTCGGCAACCTGCTGGCAGCTGCAATTTGTGCGGCGCTTGGCTTCTTTTGGTTCGGTGTCGCGTTTGCAGCTGGAGACTTGCCCCGATCGGACAAGTCGACTACACCATATTTGTTTCTATGGGCGACCATCCTAACCGTCGTGATCTTTGGTGCCGTGCTCGGGTCAGTGCTCAAATATCTTCCGTGGCTGGCGATGATACTGACGCCGCTTTTCCTGGGCGTGCTTATGGCACTTCCAGGCGATCGCGATGGTTTCGCCATCGGTTTGCAGCTCGGCAGCTACGGTTCAGCGTTATACCTCGGCGGCGCGTTGGCAGGGAAAGGAATTAGACATAGGATGCGGAGGACCGGAGATGGGACCGGAGATGGGGGAGATGGGACGTCCTGATACCATGTCGCGCGAAAAACGCTTTCATCTGTCCCTGTTTGTTAACCGCCGCGTTCGACCGGCCGAAGCCGCAACCGGCCATCGGCGACGACATCTTAAACCGATCGATTCGCGCGGGCGGTTGAGCCCTGCGACCGCGACGACCACAGGCTTCGCCTGGGGCCAGTCGTTTGTTTACGACCCATTCGGGAACCTTTTGCAGCAGAATGTAACCAGTGGTTCCGCGCCTGCGATGAGTTTAATGGTGGATCCGAACACGAACCGCATCACGACCTCGGGCTTCGTCTACGACGCCGCGGGTAACCTCACCCAATCGCCGGCCGCTTCTGGGACCGACGTGTTTGCCTACGACAGCGAGAACCGTCTCTCGGTGGCGAATTATGCCGGGGAAAACGCCATCAACTACCTTTACGGAGTATCTGGGGAGCGACTCTTCGACGGATCTTACTGGCGATTCTATGGGCCCGACGGCACCCGATTGGGCGCGTACTTTTTCTATAACGGCACAGTCGCTCATTTCGCTGACGAACTGCATTTTGCCGGACGTTTGGTGTGGCAGGACAATTATCCCGTTGTGACGGACAGACTCGGATCGGTGGTCCAAAATTCTGCGCTCACTTCCGTGAGCACGCGGGGGTACTACCCGTACGGAGTAAAGTCCAGTCAGGGTTCTGGTTCTTGGGAGCCCACTCCACCCTGCTGGCCGTACTGTCTCAGCCCCTCCTGGTACGCTGGCCAGACAGTCGGCTTCGGCTCCTATCAGCAGCACACCGCGCCAAATTCGAGCACGCCCGTAGGTCTTGATTACGCCATGAACCGCTACTATGATCCCGCTAGGGGTAGGTTTACTACGCCGGATCCCAGCGAGAGCGGCAGCATAGGAACTCCCCTTAGTTGGAATCGGTACGCGTATGTCGGTGGAGACCCCGTCAATCAAAGCGATCCATCCGGTCTCTGTTCTGTCATCGTAGGCGGCCTCACCCAAACTCCGTATACGGACAAGACAAGCGCGCAACAGGAATTCGCCAACGAGGTTGGCGCAATTTCAGCTTTCCCCTACGCAGGAGGAAGCCAGGCCGGCGGTGTCGCGAACATCATGAAGCAGGGACTCGGTATGCCTACAGGGGCCACGCTCACGGCACTTCAGGCGATCGCCATGGCGGCACAGAATTCAGGACCGATTAGTATTTACGCCTTCAGCGGCGGTGCCCAAGCGTTTAGCACAGCATGGAATTACCTAACCTCAGACGTGCAGAATCGCATCAAGAACATCACCTACATCGCACCAGCGGCGGCATCGGATCTTCAGGGTGGAAACGGTGCCAACGTTCGGGTTTATGGCGACCAGGCCGATTCCGTCAACTTGGCTCTCCGGCTTGTTAACGGAGCAGAGCCAAGCAACACGCAGTTTTTCGACACCGGGTCTTGTGGGCACAACGCCAATTGCATCTTTGCGAAATATGCCGCTTCCCTGGAGGACAACGCAACGAGCTGCCCAGTAGGGGGTGGCAGCGTATTCGGTGCCCCGAGCCACCCTCGTTGGCAACTGGGCCCCGGCCAAGGCTTCATTGACCCGTGGACTCCGGTGACGGTTTATTACTGGGATGCTCCTCCCGTTCCATGGGTCACATCGCGTTTCCTTCCCTAGTGATGAGGAACACCTGTGAACAGACCAAGTCTACAAAGTGTGGTCTCCAGTCCGTGGATGATTCTCGTCGCTTTGATCATCGGCTGGGGCCCGCAGTTTATCGCCGACGTCGTGAGGGTGCTGCGCCCAGATCTTGATGCAAAATATGTGCCCGAAGTGATTTCAGTGTCGTGGCTGGGCATGACGATTCTCTTCTCGGCTGTGGCGGTCGTTTTGGCGATTATGCACGGCATCTTCCTAATCTTTCGATTGTTCCGCAGGGACGCCGAACGCAAAGGGTAGCCGACCGTGATTGCGCCCAGAACAAGCACTGTTATCGGAAGTGCACCCGTCCAGCACCGGCCGCGTTGCGGCCGACCCAATGGGTCCGGGTGTCACTTCGGATCAACGGCCGTTATGTAAGAGGCAATCCACACGCCCCAGGCTTTCCGCCTGCCGGAAATCCATCCAGGTTGGATAGGGGACGCGCCCCTATCCAGTGAGTCGAGTACGACTTACAACCTGTTCGACGTCATGGGCCGGATCACGGCCAGCACCCAAAGCACCGGCGGCGCGGCATATCCGTT
>Ga0073936_10002808_pt1 | contig 25620 bp, 9 predicted proteins | sample AliMusrvi5mmetaG_FD_87041 | JGI IMG/M metagenome (GOLD analysis project Ga0073936, IMG submission 87041) | Freshwater lake bacterial and archeal communities from Alinen Mustajarvi, Finland, to study Microbial Dark Matter (Phase II) - Alinen... | ecosystem: Environmental > Aquatic > Freshwater >... | reverse complement strand
GCGTTGGCTTGGGCGTTGGCGCGTTGCTGCGCCTCTCCGTGCAGGGCGCGTGTAGTTCGGACATAACCGACCGAGGCCACCACGGCCACCAGCAGAAGCAGAAACAACGAGGTTCCAGCCAGGCTGGCCACCCGCTGGTTGCGTCGGCACCAACGGCCCAACCGCTCAACGGGACCCACTCGCCGAGCCAGGATGGGCCGGTCTTCGAGGAAGCAGCGGAGGTCCTCAGCCATGGCCTCTGCTGATGGGTAGCGCTGGCTGACTTCGTGGTTGATGGCCTTGAGAATGATGGTTTCCAGGTCGCGCGGGATCTCCCGGTCGCCAATGCCCAGCGCCGAAAGCGGCTCATGGGTGATACGCTGGATCAGGCGGCTTGGGTCGGTCTCATCGTAGGCTGGCCGCAGGGTCAATAACTCATAGAGAGTCAGACCCAAACTGTAGAGATCGCTGCGGTGGTCGGTGTTGCCGCGAAATTGCTCCGGAGCCATGTAGCGCAGCGTCCCGACGACGTCGTTGGAGAGGGAGACGTTTTCGGACTGGGCGGCCTTGGCTAAACCGAAATCGGCAAGCCAAACTGTCCCCTGAGGATCGAGCAGCAGGTTGGCCGGCTTAATATCACGGTGCAGTGTCCCCTGCTTGTGCGCGTAATTCAAAGCGCCGGCGGCCTGCAAACCGATCCGAGCCACGCTCTGCCAATATCGCGGACCCAGGCGGCCGTCTGCACGACGCCCGGCCTCGCCACCGAGCAATTGGTCAACAGCAGCTTCGGCAATTGAGTCTTCCGGGACGGCAAGGGTTGCGGGTGGCGGGGCCAGCTCTGCCGCGATGCTCCCTTGGCGGCACATCCGTTTCGCGAGCAAAGGAATTACTGCATCCAACCCGACGCCGCGAATGTACTGCATCACATAATAGTGAAAACCGTCCTGCTCCCCCACGCCGAAGACTTCGACGATATTCGTGTGATGCAGATTAGCCGCGATGCGGGCCTCACGCTCGAACCGTTTGAGCTGTTTCTCGCCCAGCAGCACCTGTCGCGGGAGAACCTTGACCGCCACACGGCGCCGCAACGATTCCTGCTCCGCTTCGAACACCACGCCCATGCCTCCGCGCCCAATTTCACGGATGAGCCGAAAGTCGCCCAATCGCTCTGGTCGCGCCGCCCCCAGCGCCGCGCGCCCGCCGCTGGACCGCGCTTGCCGGACTTTCAACTGCTCGGCTATAGCGATAGTGGGAAAGAGTTCCTGGATTTCGTCGGCCAACTCAGGGTGCTGCGCGGCGTATTCCGATACGGAAGGGGCCTGGCCTTGTCGCAGCCGCTCCATGTACTCAGCGGCCAACACCTCTAACGGATCCCGACTCGTCTCCGCGTCAGTCATGCCGGGTTGCCTTCCCAAGGTCCGGCACCTCGGCCAGGATTGCCTTGAGCCTGCGTAATGCCCGAATGTACCGGATGCTGGCGGCATCCTGTTGGATACCCAGCACCTCCGCCACTTCGCGGTTGCTCAGGTCCTCAAAATGCCGCAGTGCGAGCACCTCGCGATCGAGGGGGTCCATTTGTTCAATCGCGGTCTGCACCAGGCTGAGCATGTCGGCGCGGGCCGCTGCTCCGCTCGGCGAAGTGAAAACGCCTACTAATTGAATGGCCACGGATGCCGAGGTCGCCTGGGCGTAAGGGACGCCGTCGAGGCTAACCTCGCAAGCGGCGTCTCGCTTTTGCGCGCCCAAGTGCTGCCGGGTCAGATCGATGAGTGTCTGATTCACAATCATGCGCAACCAAATGAAAGGCGAGGTGACAGGACTGTTGGCGTAGTGTTTCAAGCGCTGGCTCGCAGCCAGGAAAGCCTCTTGCAACACGTCGTCAGGCCCCAACCGCCCCCGCAGGGGCTCGGCCAGCCGGAAATGAATAATCTGCCACAGCCGGTCCCGCTCGCGCGAGAACAGCACCGCCAACGCCTCAAGGTCACCGCCGCGCAGGCGCTGCTCCAGTTCCGCATTTCCGATGTCCGACTCGCCGGTCATGCCGGTTCGTCATGAGGGTTTAAACGCATAATGCCCGTGACTTCCTACAGGAATCGTGCGGATTCAGCAGCATTTTATTATGAATGGCAGCAGGCGGTTAGAGGCGAGGCTGCCGCTTGGGCGCTCCGCCCCGACGGCTGTTTGGCGCAGGCGAAGCTGAAGGGTACCCGCTGTTTCCGGCAGGCAAGTTCGAGGTGGGCGACGGCTACAAGAGAGTGCACAATGACAGGTCTATGAACGCCCAGCGACATTCCTCCCTGGAAACCCAGGGAAACCGGCCCGCATGCGGTGAAAGGCACCTGAAAGAGTTACTTTGTTTGAGCATGTTGCTTGGTCTCCTTACGGCTTGGGGTTTGTGTTCAAGCCAGGGCGCACCGGCGGTCACAGAAGTTACCAATACCCCTGGCTCCCCCACGGCCGTTGACCCGATCTGGGTCACAGCACAGGTGACCGACACGGTGAGCATTGCCACCGTAACCCTTACCTACAGTACCGACACTGCGTCCTATCATACCAACACGGTATTCCTTGAAACGATGGCTGCCATTGCCGTGAAGCCGTGGACCGGATCAGGCTGCGACAACGCCTGGACAGTGACGGGAAACTCGTTCGAGCAACGCACCAATTCGAGCTACGGTGCCGGCAATCCTTGTGGGCTCCAATTTAAGCAAGGCACGATCAGCCTGACCGACAGCATGCTGGCCACGACGCCAGGCATAGATGCCCGCGGCACAGCCGGCGCTTTGGAGTTTTATGTCGCGGCCCTCGGTGTTACGCCGAACACCGCTTGGACTTGCCAACTTGATGCAGGAACAGGCTACGTCACACGCTTGAGCGAACAGCCCAGCACCGCCCACAGTTACCAGGTTTACCACTACGACCTGCTGCCCAGCGAACTAGTCAGCAATCTGTTTCTCCGGTTTCAGTTTGCCGGCGGCTCAAGCAATGACCGGGTTAACCTGGACCAGATATCCCTCAGAGTGGTGACCGGGGGAAGCGGTGTGAGGCATGAGGCCATGTATGACGACGGAGGGCACCAGGACGGCGCGGCGGGCGATGGGGTCTATGGCGGCCAAATCCCTGCATTTCCGGCAGGCACCTCGGTCAGTTACTACGTCACGGCCACGGATGCTTCCGGACTTTCGACCACCAATCCCACGGGCGCGCCCGGGCGCGCCTATGCCTACACGGTTACGAACAGCGCCCAGAACAACATTTACTACAACGTCCTGCTGGGGCGTCCTACCGACCATTCCATCGCCGTGAGCGTCCTTTCGAGTAATAACCTGGACGCGTACATCGCCTACGGCACGCAGGACGGGGTTTATGGCAACCAGACCACCACCAACAGCATCGCGGCCGGCACGCCGGCAGTGATCACTCTCGACTCGTTAGCGGCCGGCCAGCAATATTTCTACCGTCTTTACTACCGGCGGTCGGGCGGCGGGCCCTTCAGCGCGGCTGCCGACCGGCCCTTCCACACCCAGCGCCCTCCGGGCGATACCTTTACGTTCATCATCGAAGCCGACCCGCATTACCTGGACAACGAGCCGCCCGTCTGGCAGCGGGCCCTCACCAACATGCTCGCGGACAATCCGGACTTCCTGGTTGACCTGGGCGACACCTTCATGGGGGAGAAGTATTACAGCACAAACAGCTACACCCTTTCCCTGCCGGGCATTTATGACGCCTGTCGCAATGTGCGCAATCAATTCTTCAGTCTGGCGGGTCATTCCATTCCCTTATTCCTGGTGAACGGCAACCACGACCCGGAGCTTGGGTGGTTCCTCGCCCCATCACAGCCAACCAGCAATCCCCCGGTCTGGGCCGATCACGCGCGGGAATTCAATTACCCGTGCCCCATGCCAGGCGCGTTTTACAGCGGAAGCACGAAGGCAGACCCTTACTTGGGGAGCGATACGCGCGACGCTTTTTATGCGTTTCAGTGGGGCGACGCCCTGTTCGTCATGCTCGACAATTTCTGGTATAGCTGGCAGGGCACCTCCAAATCAAAAGACCCCTGGGACTGGACCCTGGGCACCAACCAATATCAATGGCTCAAGCGGACGTTGGATACCAGTGAAGCCAGGTTCAAGTTCGTTTTCGCCCACCATCTGGTCGGCGGCAGTTTCGCTCCGGCCAATCTGAATGATGCGCGAGGCGGGTTGACTTCTGCCCCTTACTTTGAATGGGGGGGGCTTAATACCAACGGCACGTGGGGATTTGCCGCGCATCGACCCGGCTGGCCGATGCCCATCCAAAGCCTGCTTCTCTCCAACGGCGTGAATGTTGTTTTCCATGGACACGATCATCTCTTCGTCAGAGAAGACCTGGATGCGGATGGTGACGGTACCACCGACCTGGTCTATCAAGAATGCCCGCAACCCAGCCGCGCCAACTACAACAGCACCGGTGCAGCCGCCGGTTATGGCTACACTAGCTATACCGCGCTGCAGGGCAATTCTGGGTATCTGCGCGTGCAGGTGACTCCGACCAATTCAACGGTTGATTATGTGCGTGTGTATTTGCCGGTCGACGAGGGGGGCGGCAAAACTAATCGCATGGTAACTTACAGCTACGCGCTCAACGCTCTCTCCATCACCGGAACCACAAATACGCCTGTCGCGCCCACCGTGACGAATTCCGTGTGGGTGACGAGTCGGATGTCCGGCAGCACTAACATCAGCCGGGTCACCCTGACCTATGATGCGGGCGCCGGCCCAACCAATGTCAACATGTATGACGACGGAACACACCAGGATGGCGGCAATGGTGATAGTGTCTTTGGCGCGCAGATCCCGGCCTTACCGGACGGCACTCACGTGCGCTATTACGTGCACGCCAGTTACGACCTGAATCGTCAGGCGGCCGACCCCAGCGGCGCCCCAGCACAGTACTATTCCTACACCGTGCTGTCTTCCATTCCGGTCATCCCATTGAGCGGCTCCGTTGTACTGGGCTGTCCTACCGATCATTCCATCGTGGCCAACATCCTTTCCACCACCTCGGTGCAATTCTATTTGGAATACGGCCTGGCGCCGGGCGTCTATCCCTATCAATCCGCAACGACGAATGCTCCCGCTGGTTCTCCTGTCGGGATAGTCTTGACTCCACTGGCCAGTAACACGCGTTACTATTATCGGTTGCGTTACAAAGGCGCGAGCGACACCAGCTACCTGGCGGACACCATGCACACGTTTGTGACGCAGCGTCCGCCCGGCAGCACGTTCACTTTTTGTGTCCAGGGCGACTCGCACCCTGAACGCGTCAACACGATGTTCAATTCTGATCTCTACAGCCGCACCCTGCGCACCGCCGCTGCGGACCAACCCGACTTCTATGTGTGCATCGGCGACGATTTCAGCGTGGATCAGATCCCTACCAACCAGATCAATGATGCCCTCGTTACGGCGCGATACACCTTGCAGCGCCCCTATTTGGGACTGATCGGCAACTCCTCCCCTGTGTTCCTCGTCAATGGCAACCACGAGCAAGCTGCCGCTTACCTGTTGGACGGCACGTCCAACAACATCGCCGTTTGGGCCCAGAACGCCCGCAACCGGTATTATCCCGAGCCTGCCCCGGACGGCTTTTACTCGGGCAACACGAATCCCGTGCCATTCATTGGCTTGCTCAGAAATTATTATGCCTGGACATGGGGCGATGCCCTGTTTGTCACCATTGATCCCTACTGGGGTTGCCCCATCTGCGTGGACAACAACTATTGGACCGGCGTGAAAAGGACCAACCTGTGGGACGTGACGCACGGGGATGCGCAATACCAGTGGCTCAAGCAGACCCTGGAACAGAGCAAAGCGACATACAAGTTCGTGTTTGCGCATCATGTACTCGGCACCGGACGGGGTGGCACCGATGAGGCGCCGCTCTATGAATGGGGTGGCGAGAATTCCAACGGAAGCTGGGGTTTTGCTGCCAACCGGCCGCTTTGGCCGGTGCCGATCCATCAGTTGATGGTCGCCAACCAGGTTACCGCGTTCATCCAGGGGCACGACCACCTCTGGGTGCAGCAACAACTGGATGGCGTAACCTACCAGACGCTGCCCAATCCGGCGGATCCGAACTACGCCACCAACAACGCCGATGCCTATGCTACTGGGGTCAAGCTGCCCAACACCGGCTATACAAGGTTCAGCGTCGCGCCCTCAGGGGTGAAAGTAGATTACGTCCGCACCTACCTGCCTGCCGACGAAGGTCCCGGCAAGACCAACGGCCTGGTCGCTTATCGCTACACGCTCATGCCCATCGACAGCGCGGGCGATGGTATTCCCGACTGGTGGCGCGCGCAGTATTTTGGTCGCTCCGGCACCACTACGAATGCCCTCTCCTGCTCTACCTGCGATCCTGACCACGATGGGGTGGACAACTACCACGAGTATATCGCTGACACGAACCCAACGAACGCTCTGTCCTACTTCCACATTCTGGGCGTCTCGAACTCCGTTGGCCTGGCCGTGTCCTACCCCTCTTCCGCCAGCCGCTTATACACTCTTTATTGCCGGACGAACCTCATTTCTGGCGGGTGGACGAATATTCCGTCCCAAGCCGACGTTCGAGGTAGCGGCGGGCTGGATACGCTGACTGATCCCTCTCCGAGCAGTGGTCAGCGTTTCTATCGCATTGGCGTGCGGGTGCCCTGAAGTTAGCATGAGGTAGTTATGAAGATAAACACCTGGTTTTTGGCCGAAGCTCTCCTGCTGCTTTGTGCCACAACAGCTCTTGCCGCCGAAACAGTCACGGGCATCCTGCCGGACCGGGTGGTAAGTCTTCAGTCGCTGCTAAACGAAATGGTTAACCGGGAGGCCGTGGCCAACTGGCCGTCCCCGGCCTATGTGTGCAAGCAGGCGAGCAGCCATGATCGTCGGAAGCAGAACCCTGCCGACCCGGAAGGCTGGCACTCGAACCACGACTACGAGCAGTTTATTCGCACCGAGACCAACGACGGGCGGCAGGAATGGGTCATCATGGAAGACACGGGACCGGGGGCCATCACGCGTTTCTGGACCCCCCTCAATCCGGACATGGACAAAGTGACCATCCGGTTCTACCTCGATGGCGCGGCCACGCCGGCGATTTCTGCGAAGCTCAACGATCTGTTCCGCGGTTGCGATTTCGTCCCCGCTCCCTTCGCCTTCGTTTCCTGGAACGAAACCGATCTTCGCAACCAGAGGCAGACCCCGCGCAGGGGCGCGCACGGCGTCGGCAGCGATCTTTATCTGCCGGTTCCGTTCGCCAGGGGTTGCAGGATCACTTTGGATAAGCTGCCATTCTACTACGTCATCAACTACCGCAGCTACGAGGCCGCCACGTCGGTGGAAACCTTTACGATGGGTGGCTACCAGGCGGCCAAGCCGATACTCGAGCGCGTGGGTGAAGCGTTGCTCGCGCCTGGGCCACTGACGGCTGCCGGGTCGGCCAAACAAGCCACTCTGGCGGTGGGCGATGAGTTGGCACTCGATCTGCCCGCTGGTTCCGCCGCCGTGCGTGCCATGCAGGTGCAAGTGGATCCAAAGGACGCGCCCCAGGTCTTGCGCTCGACGATTCTGCAAGCGACCTTCGACGATGAGGCGGCTGTTTGGTGTGCTTTGGGCGAGTTTTTCGGCACTGGCGCCCGCTTGAACCCCGTTCAAGATTGGTGGCGGTCGGTCAGCGACGACGGGACGCTCACCGCGCGCTGGGTGATGCCTTACCAGCGCAAGGCAAGGCTTGCCTTGAAGAATCTCGGGACCAGGTCAGTCTCCGTTAGACTATCGGCGGCTACTTCTCCATGGATGTGGGATGAGCGCTCGATGTATTTCCACGCCAACTGGCATGCGCAACTGGACCTCAAGACCCGGCCTTACTCCGATTGGAACTACATCGAGATACAGGGGCGCGGTCTCTATGTGGGCGACACGCTGACCGTTTTCAGCCCGGTTGGCCCCTGGTATGGTGAAGGGGACGAACGCATCTTCATAGACGGCAAGCGTGTTGCTTCTCACATGGGCACCGGTACCGAGGATTACTATGGGTACGCGTGGGGTATGGCCGGCTTTTTCAACTCGCCCTTCATTTCAATGCCACAGCGAGACGCCACCGCACAGGACGACTGGCGCGGTTACACCACGACGTCCCGCGTCAGGCTTCTGGACGCCATCCCCTGGCGAAAGGAACTTCGCCACGATATGGAAATCTGGAACTGGGCCGACACGCGGGTGGATTACGCCGTGGGCACGTTCTTTTATGCCCGTCCCCAGGTGAAGCACAACCGGGTGCCCCAACTTGAGGAGGCTGCTCAGCCACTTCGGGATACTCTGAGGCTGCCTCCGCCCTTTAAGATAAAGGATGCTCTGGAATGTGAAACGATGTCCGGCGTTGCCCAATCACCGGGTCTCATCGTGGGGACTCAGGACGCCGGTTTGAAGGAGGGTCAGTGGAGCGGCGGGAGGCAGCTCTTTGTGCAGGCGACCCGCGTGGGTGATTTCATCGAGTTGGCCGTCCCGACTCCCGGGGCTCAAGCTCGCAAGGTGACAGTTTACGGAACCAAGAGCTGGGATTACGGCATCCTCCGTTTTTCCGTCAACGGCCAGCGGGCCGGGCAAGATTACGACGCTTACTCCGCGGAAGCGGTCGCCAGCGGCCCACTGGACCTGGGAACCTTCCAACCAGTAGATGGGAAGCTGCGCTTGCGCGTCGAGGCTGTCGGTTCCAATGCGGCTTCCAAAGGGCCGCATTATTTCTTTGGTCTCGATTGTGTTGTGTTGGGACAGCCATAGCGATGGGGCCGGTCTGCGGTTCTTCTGCAAGCCGCTCGGCGCGATCGACTGTTCGACCACCCGCGAAACGTCAGACCCGGATTCGCATGGCCGCCCTGCGGCTGCCCCTTTGTCGTCGCGCGAGCGAAAACTCCTCGCACAGAGTTCACTTGATGTGGTGAGGACGGCCGGAGTGTGTGGAAGGCCGGATTGAAGCGGTTGTGTTGTTGATCTCGCACCCGGCCTTGGAAGAAATCGATGCATCCTCGTTCTTAACCCTGCCTCACCACTCATAGTATCTTGCCGAGTTCCATGAAGAGAAACTGATTGGACCAATCGGCTTATGGAACGAGCGTAACAGTTTTAGACATATCCATGTCTCAAATATGGCGCTGTTGCCCATTTCTGGGGCTCGTGAACCAGTTTTGCCCGTAACGAGAATAAGCACGCATCAAGGTGACATTTTTGAATATTTGAATATTTCGTGTCGGAAGCCGCTGTCCCTTTCCGTTTGACCCCTTGGACATGAAGGCACGGCCCCATTGGGGTCGTGCGATAGGCAGCAGTAAACATAGTCAACTAAGAAACGACATGAAAACAAAAGCCATTCTTTTCGCTCTGACACTCGGCACTTCGACGTGCCTTCTTACCGGACAAGCCAGCAACCAATCGCCTAATGGAGAACCGCCTCCCGCGCGCGAGGGCGGCCCCGGTGACGATCGCAACGGGGGCCCGCCCGCGGAAGCGCAGGTCCTCACGGAGGCGCAGAAGGGGCAGGTAAAGGCTATCCTCTCCAAGTACGACGCCCGCACACTCACCGCTGATCAAGCCAAAGCCATCCATGAAGCCTTCCGCCAGGCGGGCTTGCGCGGCGGTCCGGCCATGGCCGATACGATTAAAGCGGCAGGGTTCGATGCTGAGAAACTGCGCGATTTGGCGCCACCGCCGGGGCAGGTCACCGGGGCAGAAAAGCGTCCGCCCAGTCGTGACGGGAACCGGGCGCCTGGCGGAGCCGCTCGCCCGGAACCCCGAGGCCAGGAAGCGCGCGGCCAGAGTCAGTATTCGATCGAGCAGGCGATTTCGGATCGGGCGCAACTGAACACGATTGCCTTCGACGGACTAGCCTTCCTCACGGGTGATCTGGGCAGTTGCACCTTTCTGCCGCCGGGAAAAGCGGCCGATTTCTTCGGCTTCCAGTACATGCGCGACGTGGATAAGAACGAACTCGGCCACAACACCTCGTTTGTGCCACGGGCAGCTAATAACGTCCTGTATGTCCTCAGCGCGGAACAGAAGGGGCAACTGATCGCCCTGGCCAAAGAGCAAGAGAAGCTGCTGGCGGACCTGGGCTATAAGCGGTTTCCCTTGATCAAGGCGTTCTGCCGCCAATTGGCCGGCGATTTCCCTGCCGGGACCACGGCCTTGGACCGCGAGGCGGTGATGAAATACACCGCAGGAATCTTTGAAGTGGATGGGCTCTTGAGTTACCAACGGGCCAAGGTTCTGGGCGGCATCGTCCGTTCGCTGACCGACCAACAAAAAGCTCATCTGCGTAAAATGGTCTTCAACAACTCCGCCACCTGGCCCGAGCTGGCCGATCAGGTGGACAAACGCAGTCTTCCTCCCGCCGTGCATGTGGCCGTCATGACCTACGCCAGCGAGATGTTCAGTTGGTATGCCGGATCGGTGGACGCCGACGTGTATTTCTGCCCGGAGCGCCACGCGACCTACTTTGGCTCCTTTTACATGAAGGATATCCCGGCGATGGGCAATGCCAACTTCTCGATCAGCACCTCCCTCACCGGCGACAGCGGGGAAGCGTTTTTGGCGGCATTAACGGAATCCCAGCGTGGGTTGGTTACGGGCCTGGTGGACCTCCAGCGGAAAGACTTGCAGGAGGTCGTCGCCGTCCGGCGCGCTATCTCCGTTGAACTTCGGCGGTTGATGAAAGAGGAGTCGGTGGACCAGGGCAAAGTCCTGGCCCTGGCGAAGCGGTATGGCGAACTGGACGGCGAGATCTCCTACTGGTATGCGACGCGCTTCGCAGAGGTCGGCAAGACCCTGACCGCCGACCAGAAGACCGCCCTCTTGAAACTGCGCAACCTGGACAGCAAATACACCTGCAAGGGTGCTTACCTCTATTCCCAGCCCATCGAGATGCCGGAGATCCGAAACACGGACTTCCTCTTCGGCAAGTCTCCCGTCTTCAGCAAGAACTAACCTTAAACCAACCCGCTGGATGCGAAAACAGCAAGAGAAACTGGAGAGAACTAACATGAAACAAACAAGATCACTACCCAATCGAATGGTCCGGAGCCTGACTCCGCTGGTGGCAGCATCATGGGTCCTGGGAGGGGGTGCCTTCCAGTGCCCACAGGCAAAGGCACAAGTAACGCCGCCCCAGGGAAGTTTTACCATAGAGCAAACCCTGTCGGATGGGGCTCAGCGCACGACGCTTGCGTTCGATGGGCTCGCCATTATTACCGGGAACCTGGATGCCCAATCCTTCTTCCCCCCCGGCAAAGTAGCCGACTATACGGGTTTCCAGTACCTGCGCGACAACGATCCCTCCAACATGGGTCACAACACCAGTTTCCTGACCCGTGTGGCCAATAATGTCATCTACACCCTGAACGACAGTCAGATGAGTCAACTCAAGACGTTGGCTACCGCGCAACTTGACCAGATCAATCTTTACGGCTACCAACGCTTCCCCCTGATGAAGGCGTTCCGCCGCCTCCTGGACGGGGATCTTCCTTCCGGTTCGGTGGGCCTGAATCTCGAGGCGGTGAAGGCGGCCTCGCGTGAGCTTTACCTCGTGGACGGCCAGATCAGCTTCGACCGTGCTCTCCTCTATGCCAACATCATCAACTCCATGGATACAACCCAGAAGAGCTATCTGGACGCAATGAAGGGGGCGGGCTGGAGCAACTGGCCCGCTGTCACCGACGACCAGATCCGCAGCAAGATGCAAGGGTTGCCCCAAGGCACAGCCGTGGCTGTGATGACCTATGCCAGCGACCTCTTCAGTTGGTACGAGGGTTCGCTGGAGGCGGATGTCTATTTCTGCCCTGAGCGGCATGGAACCTATTATGGAGGCTTTTACATCAAGGATGCGCCTGCCATTGGCCATGAAGGATACAGTATTAGCGAGCAGTTGACCGCCACCGCGGGGTCCGCGCTCTGTGACAGTTCCCAGGGATACGTCACGGAGGCTCAGGCCGCGCTGATCTCGAGCCTGGTGGATTCACAGCGAAGCAATCTCTACGCGGGCGCTACCAGCATCGTCCAGGCCCGCACGCAAATCGCCACGCTGTTGCGCAGCCTCCTGACCTCGACAGCATCCAGCGCGGCCGTCCAGGCCCAGGTGCTCGAATTATCTGGAACATACGGAGAGTTGGATGGCGAGAACAACTATGAGTATGCCAACGTCTTCTCCCAAGTGTATAAAACCCTGACCACCGACCAACGGACCAAGCTCGCGGCTCTGCGGGAATCCATTATGAGCGGCACCTATGCGGACGGCACCCCCTTCGACTACTCGGTCTGCACCACGCCGTTCCTTTATTCGAGCGTGATCACGGATTTGACCCTGCTCGATCCCTATCTTAGCAACACCGATTATTTGTTGTTGGGTGGCACTGGCTGGGTGCCTCCTGCGCCGCCGGGCGTGACCGCCAGTGACGGAACGTATGCTGACCGGGTGCAAGTGACGTGGACTGGCTTGACGGGAGCCACCGGCTACGAGGTGTGGCGGAACACGACCACCAACACGGCCACGGCCAGCCTAATTGGCAGTCCGTCCAGCAGCCCGTATGCCGACCTGGGCGCGATTGCGGGCACGAGGTATTATTACTGGCTAAAGTCTAAGAACAGTGCGGGAACCAGCGGCTTCAGCAGCGCCGACGGCGGGTACGCAAAGTTGAATGTGCCCGCAGCCCCGACAGGAGTGGTGGCCAGCGACGGAACCTATACCGACCGTGTGCGGGTCGCCTGGACTGCGCCGGTTGGGGCTACCAGCTACGAAGTTTGGCGGAATACGAGCAATAACACGACCACGGCTGCCTCAAAGGGCAGTCCGTCCAACAGTCCCTATGACGACCTGACCGCGATACCAGGCACGACGTATTATTATTGGGTAAAATCTAAGAACAGTGCGGGGACCAGCAGCTTCAGCAGCGTCGACAGCGGGTACGCAAAGCTCACGGTGCCCGCAGCCCCAACCGGGGTGGCAGCCAGCGACGGAACCTATACTGACCGGGTGCGGGTGGCCTGGACTGCGCCGGCGGGGGCCACCGGCTATGAGGTGTGGCGGAACACCGCCAACAACACGACCACAGCGAGTAAGATCAGCACTCCACCCGGCAGCCCGTATGATGACATGGGCGCCTTGCCGGGTGTGACGTATTACTACTGGTTGAAGGCCGGAAACAATGCGGGAACCAGTGGCTTCAGCAGCCCCGACAGCGGGTATGCGAAGTTGACGGTGCCTCTAGCCCCGACCGGTGTGGCAGCCAGCGATGGAGCATATCCCGACCGCGTGCGAGTGGCGTGGACTGCGCCGGCTGGGGCCACCAGCTACGAGGTGTGGCGGAATACGAGTAACAACGCGACCACGGCCGCCTTAAAGGGCAGTCCGACCAGCAGCCCGTATGACGACCTGACCGCGGTCCCGGGCACGACGTATTATTACTGGCTAAAGTCTAAGAACAGTGCGGGAACCAGCGGCTTCAGCAGTGCCGACAGCGGGTACGCAAAGCTCACGGTGCCCGCGGTACCGACCGGGGTGGCAGCCAGCGACGGAACCTATACCGACCGGGTGCGGGTGACTTGGACTGCCTCGACGGGGGCCACCAGCTACGAGGTGTGGCGGAATACGGCCAATAACGCAGCCACAGCAAGCAAGGTTAGCAGTCCGCCCGGCAGCCCGTATGACGACATGAGCGCGGTATCGGGCAAAACGTACTATTACTGGGTGAAGGCCAAGAACAGTGCGGGAACCACCGGCTTCAGCAGCTCGGACAGCGGTTGGCGGAAGTGACTGACGCCGCCGCAGAGGCGAATTTCCAGACGGGGTTCAGGATATCCCCGAGCCCCAATTTAGGGGCTCGGGGATGAACGCTAATACCGTGAGGGGTTAAATAAGTTCATCAGTTACCTCGTTACAAACATCGGTGGCACCGGTCGCTCATGTAACTCATTTATCTCGTCTAACGTGCCAGCGCACTGAAATGGGATCAATGCGACCCAGCCCGTGTGGTCCGATGGGAGGGGGCGGTGCCGGTCTTGCCCACTTGATGCTGGCCAAGTAATCCGACAGACGCGCGTCCTTTCCCTGTCGGCAATCGCCAACTCTCTGCGTTTATCCCCTTGTACATGAAAACACGGTCCCACTAAGCAACGATAAGCAGCAGCAAACTTAGCAACTCAGTTTAGAGCAAATCATGAAAACGAAAGCTATTCTCCTCGCCATGGCATTGGGCGCTTCGACATGCCACCTGACCGCCCAAAATGGAAACGAGCCGGCCAAAGGACAGCAGCTCGCCCCAAGCAAAGGCTGCCTCGCCGACGATCGCCACGGAGGCCCACCCACGGAAACGCAGGTCCTCACGGATGCGCAGAAGGGGCAGGTAAAGGCGACCCTCTCCAAGTATGACACCAGCACGCTCACGGCCGATCAGGCCAAAGCCATCCATGAAGCCTTCCGCCAGGCGGGCTTGCGCGGCGGGCCGGCGATGGCCGACACAATCAAGGCCGCCGGGTTCGACCCGGACAAGCTGCGGGATCTGGCCCCGCCGCCGGGACAGTCACAAGACAACAAGGACCGCCAGGGCGGGCCGGCACGAGGCGGAGCCCGGGCCGGGCGGCGGGGCAGCGACCCAGCTCAAGGCGGCGCGGAGCGTCGCGAGTCGCAAGGTCGGCAGCCCGCCGGTGAGGGTGCTTACTCGATTGGGCAGGCGATCTCGGAGCGCGCGCAGTTGAACACGATCGCGTTCGACGGGCTGGCGTTCCTGACAGGCGACTTCGGGTGCAATACCTTTGTGCCGCCGGGCAAGGTCGCTGTCTTCGGAGTAGATCGACAACTATGATGCCTCGGAGCGTTGGGCGCCGCGAACCACACCTACGTAATAAGGCTGCAACTCCTCTAGGGTTATGAACTCGGTGTCCCATTCACATTCCCGCCTGGTGGTTGATGACGATCCAGCCGTTCTCTCTCTCACGGCACAGATCCTTCGCAGCCTGCCGGGCGGTGAGGCCATCGCCTGCGAGGCCGCGCGCGAGGCCTTGAGCGTTTTCAGCAGCGCCCCTGAATCCTTCGATATTCTGGTGACGGATTTCGACATGCCAGGTCTGGATGGTTTCGAACTGGCCGCCCTGATTCATGAAAGCCGGCCGCGACTTCCGATCCTGTTGGTTTCGGGTCATCCATTTGCAGATGTCGAAGTGGAGCGGGCGGGGATCGATGCCCTGCTGTCCAAGCCATTTCTGCCTGATGAACTATTAACGGCGGTATGGAGACTTTTGCACAATCACGAAAAGCCACCTTTCTTGCGAACAGTCGGAGCGATCCAACCCCTATGAAGACATGGAACTACCTGCTGGCGCTAGAATTAGCATTGGATGACACCCGCGCACTTTATCGTTATCGCTCGTAGCGAACCCCGGTCCGTGCCACGCTCAGTTTTTTTCATCATGCCGGTAGGAAGTGCGCTCAAGAATCCGTTCAACCCTTCGGACACGAACTATGAAAGCGACCTTTTTGATGTTTCAACTTGCCATTCTGGCCCTGCTGGGCACCGCCCCTGTGCGGGCTTATGAAGTCTTGCAGGGGCCTACCGAACTCCTGTATTGGGACAAAACCAACGCCTGTCCCGGCTACACCTGGTTTGGCGTGCGGGGCACGACCTACTTACTGGACATGGAGGGTCGCGTGGTTCACACATGGCCAGTTGGCACGAATCCGCATTTGCTGACGAACGGCAACGTGCTGGATGCCTCGAAGGACGACCCCAGTGGCTTCGGCGGGCTGACGGAGGTGAACTGGAACGGCTCCAACGTCTGGTCCTACACCGAGACGCGGACCAACTATGTTCCGCACCACGATTTCCTCCGCATTTTCAACCCCAAGCTCAACGCCTACACCACCCTCTACATCGCCAACAAGACCGTCAGCTCCAACCAATGTATCACCGCTGGTTGCGACCCGGCCTTTGGGCGGAATTACACCAACGCCCAGATGGACGCCATCGTGGAAGTGGACGTGTCGGGGAACATCGTCTGGGAATGGTGGTTCTTTGACCATGTGATCCAGAGCCTCGACGCGAGCAAGTCCAACTATGTTGGCGTGGGTAAGACCGTGGCGGACTACCCGGGACGGTTGAATGTGAACATTCCCGGCCTGCCGGTGCAGCGCGACTGGCTGCACTGCAACGCCATTGACTACAACCAGGCGCTCGACCAGATCGTCATCAACTCGGTTCGCGGCGAGTTTTACGTCATTGACCACGGCGGCACTTTCATCGCCGGCAATCCTTCCAATAGCATTGCGATGGCGACCACCTCGGCCGGAGATTTCCTGTATCGGTTCGGGGACGCGGCCCGCTACAATCAGGGCAGCCCGCCGTCCATCCTGACTAACTGGACCATCTCCACCACGGGTAACAAGCAGATTGGCGGGGCGCATCATGCCAGTTGGATTCCGTCCGGGTTTTCCGGCGCGGGGAATTTCCTCGTCTTCAACAACGCGCAGAATCTCTTCGAGCACACCCAAGGCTCGTATGTGTTTGAAATCAATCCCTTCCTGAACGCGCTGACGAACAACACCGGGGCCTACGTGAATCCACCGGACGCCGGCTATAACACCTGGTTGCCGCCGGCTGCCACGTCGGGCAAGACGGCCAAGCTCATGTCCCGGCATATCACCTGGAGTTACTCGTCCAAGTCCAGCCACGGCATGTTCAGCCACATCGGCAGCAGCGCGCAGCGGCTCCCCAATGGCAACACGTTAGTCTGCTCCGACACCGAGGGCCACATCATCGAAGTCACGCCCGATGGCGACGCGGTTTGGGAATACATCAACCCGGTAACTTCGGACGGCATTCTCAAATTCAAGCGGGATAACTGGCCGATGTATAACTCCATCTTCCGCGCCTTCCGCATCGGCACCAACGACCCCGCCCTGGCGGGACGCACATTGACTTCGGGAAGCACCATTACAGGCCGGACGCCCTCGTACCAATCACCGTAGGCAGCCAACCCGCATAAACCTTTAAACTATCAGGCACATCATGAAATCTCTTTCCACCACTCTCCTCGCTTCGGCTGCACTGTTCCTGGGTTCCGGTCTCCTCCAAGCCTACGAACGGCTGCAAGGTCCGACCGAGGTCACCTACTGGAACAAGACCAATGCCTACACTGGCTACACCTTGTTTGGTGTCCGCAGTAACACCTACCTGCTTAACATGGAAGGGCGTGTGGTCCATACCTGGCCAGTCGGAACCAATCCGCACCTGCTCACCAACGGTAATGTCCTTGACGCTACCGGCGGCGATGTCACGAGCTTCTCCGGACTCAAGGAGGTAGATTGGAGTGGAAGCACCGTCTGGCAATACATCGAAGCTCGGACAGACTATGCCATGCACCACGACTTCCTGCGCATCTACAACCCGAAGCTGGGCACCAACACAACCCTCTACCTTGCCGCGAAGAGCATTTCCTCCGATGCCTGTGTTGCGGCTGGCTGCAACCCGGCCAACGGCCCATACACCAACGCTCAGGTGGATGCCATCGTGGAGGTGGACATGTCCGGTAACGTCGTGTGGGAATGGTGTTTCTTCGACCACGGCATCCAGAACTTCGACGCGAGCAAGTCCAATTACGTCGGCGCGGGGCGAAGCACTTCCAACTATCCGGGCCGGCTCAATCTGAATCTGCCGGGTCGCCCCGTATCCAATGACTGGCTCCACTGCAACTCCATTGATTACAACCAGACGCTCGACCAAATCGTGATCAACGCTACCGGCGGTGAGTTCTATGTGATTGACCACGGCAACACCTTCACCGCCAACAATCCTGCTGCCAGCATCGCGCTGGCCGCCGGCACCAATGGCGACTTCCTCTATCGCTTCGGCGACCCGGCGCGTTACAGTCAGGGCAATCCCCCTTCGATTCAGCAGAATTGGGCGACTTCCACTACCGGCAACAAACAGATTGGCGGCTCAAGCCATGCTCAATGGATTGCGAGCGGGTTGCCCGGCGCTGGGCAGTTCCTGGTGTACAACAACGGCGGCGATCTGTTTGAGACTACGCCGCAGTCATATATATTTCAGATCAACGGCTACCTGAACTCCACCACCAACGACACCGGTGCCTATGTCAACCCGCCCACCGCCGGCTACTACAACTGGGCCGCACCCGGCCACGACACCGACAAGCGCACCAAGTCCATGTCGCGGCAGATCACCTGGATGTATTACTCGATGGCGAACCAAGGCATGTTCAGTCATCTCGACTCCAGCCTCCAGCGGTTACCCAACGGCAACACGCTAATCTGCGACTCCACCGAGGGACACATTTTCGAAGTCACTGCCACCGGCGATGCGGTGTGGGAATACATCAACCCAGTCAGCGTCGATGGCATCATCACCTACAAGCGGGACAATTGGCCGCTGCGCAACGGCCTGTTTCGCGCGTATCGTTTCGCCACTAATCATCCGGCTTTCACCGGGCGAACGCTCACCCCGCAGAGCACCATCACTGGTGAAACACCGTCTTATATCTCGGCTCCCACTATCAGCGGCACGACCATCACGCCAGCGGCTCCCACCGCCGCCAGCAGTGTGTGGGTCACGTCGTTGATCACGAACAGCCGTAGCGTCGCTTCCGCTACGCTGACTTACATCGTCGGGACTTCCACCAACACCGTCATCCTGCTCGACGACGGACTGCATCAGGACAGCGCGGCAAGCGATGGTGTCTATGGCGGACAGATCCCGGCGTTCCCCACCGGCACGATTGTGAGCTATTACGTGTCTGCGCGTGACGACTTCGGGCTGACTGCCACCGACCCGGTGGGCGTGCCGGGTAGCCGCTATTCTTATGTGGTTCAAGGTGGGGTGACGAACACCCCTCCTACGCTCGAAGCGCAATTGGATCGCACGCTTAATCCCGGTTACACGCTGGTGGTAACCAACATTGCCCACGACACCGACGTGCCCGCTCAATCGCTGACGTTCAGTCTCCTGAACGCGCCAGCCAACACATCAATTAACACCACCAGTGGTGTCGTGAGCTTTAGTCCAACTCTGGCCCAGTATGGCACGACAAACAACATCACCGTGGTCGTGACGGACAGCGGCTCGCCGGCAATGAGCGCCACGAACACTTTCAAAGCCATCGTCATCGCCAACACCGCTCCAGTCCTTGCTGCCATTGCCAATCATACCCTCAACGCTGGCGACGTGCTCGTCATCACCAACTCCGCCACCGATGCCGAAGCGCCACCGCAATTGCTTACCTATGCCCTGGCACTCGCGCCTGCCGGTGCCACGATAAACGCTACAAACGGCTTGCTAACCTGGGTAACTTCGGGAACCGATGCCGGCTCGACTAACAGCTTCACCGTGCTCGTTTCCGATAACGGCGTGCCCAGCCTCCTCGCGGCGCGCAGTTTCACCGTTATGGTGGGCGGCACAAGCACACCGCCATCGGGCACTTGGACCATGGCCAGACTTCCGGACACCGGGCAGACGCAGAGTTATACCGCGACCTTCGGAGAAGATTGCGATTACACGGTCAATCCACCTTCGTTCACCGATAATGGCTATGGCACGGTGAAGGACAATGTGACCGGCCTCATCTGGCAGAAGGCCGACGGAGGCGAGATGACTTGGGTCAGCGCCGGGCTTTATGCCCAGACGAACCGCGTCGGCGGGCAGAGTGACTGGCGGTTGCCCACCAGCCATGAAGCCTTTAGCATCCTCAATCACGGCACGGTCAATCCGGCGTTGAACAACACCTACTTCACCCTGTCCGCAGCGCAATACTGGTGGACGGCGGATACACAAGTCGGCGACGCGACTCGCATCTGGGCGATCAACGCCGGCGGCGGCATCGGCGCGCATCGGTTGGATGAAACTGTCAGCGCCGGCGGCACCAATCGCTATCACGTTCGTTGCGTTCGCGGAGTACCTCTTTCCGGTCAAGCGGTGCATCACTTCACGAATAGTCTGGACGGCACAATTACTGACTTGGACACCGGCCTGATCTGGCAGCAAGCGGAAGCCTCGGCGATGAACTGGGAAGCGGCTCTGCAATACGCGGAGGGACTGTCGCTCGCGGGCCGCACGGACTGGCGGTTGCCGAATATCAAGGAACTCCAGTCCATCAACGACGAGGCGCGCTCAAATCCCTCTTTGAACACGAACTACTTCGTCGGTGCCAACTCGTCTCGCCACTGGGCCTCGACCACGGTGATGAATCTCACGAACCGCGCCTGGTATGTTGATTTCCAAGTCGGCCTTGTCAGCTATGAGTATAAGACTACCAATCTGTATGTCCGCTGTGTGCGCGGAGGCGTGACCAACTCCACCCCCTCCACGAACACCTTCACCGCGCAGTTCGTCCAGATACCCGCCGGGCAATACCAGATGGGCGATCACTTCGGTTTTGTGGATCCCGCTCATCCGAGCGACGAAATACCGGTTCACGCCGTGGCCGTGGATTCGTTTTACATGGAGACGACGTTACTCACCTGCCTGGAGTATGTTCAGTTCCTCAACTCGGCGTTGACGCAAGGCTTGGTGGAGGTTCGCTCTAACTACGTCTATGGCGTCGGTGGTACTAACATCTACTGCGACACCTACGGTTCCGATACCAACAGCCGCGTCCAGTGGAGCGGCTCCGCGTTCAGTGTTCTGAACAATCGCGAATTGCATCCTGTTACTGGCATCCGCTGGTTCGGCGCGATTGCTTACTGCAACTGGGCCAGTGCGCGCGATGGCTTGAATGCTTGCTACAATCTGGCGACGGGCGATTGCACGCTCACCAACAGCGGCTACCGTTTGCCCACCGAGGCGGAATGGGAGTACGCCGCCCGCGGTGGTCTCTACAGTCCTTACGGCATGTTCCCGTGGGGCAGCGACACCAACGCCGATGGCACGCTGGCGAATTGGGCCGGCAAGAGCCATCCGTTCGCCACCGGTCCCACTCCGTGGACTAGCCCGGTCGGCTTCTACAACGGCTCGCTACAATACAAAACCAACTTCAACTGGCCGGGCGCGGCAGACTCCTACCAGACCCGGAACAATGCGAATGGCTTTGGTCTCTATGACATGTCGGGCAATGTCTGGGAGTGGATCAACGATTGGTACGGCAAGGATTACTACACGAATTGTGTGCTGAACAACGTCGTGACCAATCCGCCAGGACCGCTCACGGGGGATCCTATGCCTGACGGCAAGCCTTACCGTGGGTTGCGCGGGGGTAACTGGTTCAATGGCGAGGACCAATACGGCCACGGACGAGTGGCAAACCGCGATCCGTCCTACTTCCGTGGTCCGGGCGATCCGAATGGCCCGTGGTTTCACGTTGGGTTCCGGGTGATGCGGCGGGGTTACACGAGCGTGGTAGCCACCGGAGCTACGCTCAGCAATCTTGCCTCCGGCTTGCACTTTACCGAAAGCCCAGCGGCCGATGCTGCCGGCAATGTCTTCTTCTCGGACATTACCGCGGATACGATCTACAAGTGGTCGGTGGCGAATCAGCTTTCGGTCTTCCGCACGAACTCCGGCGGGGCAAATGGACTCTGCTTCGACGCCAGCGGCAATCTCCTCGCTTGCGAAGGCGACAATGGCCGACTCGTATCCATCACCCCACAAGGGACGCTCACCGTCGTGGCGAGCAACTATGCCGGGCTGCGATTCAACGAACCGAACGACCTATGGATTGATCCGGCCGGCGGCGTCTATTTCACCGACCCGGTGTTCTTCGGACACACGGCGGTCCAGGGCGGAGAGTATGTCTATTACCTCTCGCCCAGTCGTAGCAGTGTTACTCGGGTGGTCAGCGACATGGTCCGGCCCAATGGCCTCGTGGGCACAGCCGATGGCAAGACGCTCTACCTCGCCGACTGGGGGGCGGGCAACGTCTTCCGCTACAGCATCAAGACCGACGGCACGCTGACTAACAAGACACTGTTCGCACAGGTGAAGTGCGACGGGATGACCCTTGACGCAGAGGGGCATCTTTACCTGACCGAGAATGCCATCTTCGTCTATGATTCCACCGGCAACCCGCTGGAGCAGATCAGCGTGCCTGAACGCCCGACCAATCTGGAGTTCGGCGGCAGCGACCGGAATACTCTCTTCATCACCACCGAGGCCGGATCGCTCTATTCCATCCGAATGCGCGTCCAAGGTGCGACCAATAGCATCGTGACCACCAACCAAGCGCCCGTCATCACGGGTGCCGCTATCTCGCCCGCATCGCCGACCGCGACCGACACTGTCTGGGTCACGGCACGGGTAACAGACGATGTAAGCGTGGCGGGCGTCAGCTTGACCTATAGCACGGGCAGTGGCGGCGGAGTCAGCCAGACGAATACCGCGTTCCTTGAAACCATGGGTCTAATCCCGGCCAAGCCCTGGACTGGAATCGGCGCCAACAACGCCTGGACGGTAACTGGCAGTGCCTTCGAGCAACGGCCCGGCGCCAACTATGGGGCTGGCAACACTAACGGACTGGAGTTCAAAGGCGGCACCACAAACCTGACGGACAACATGATAGCCACCGCCGGTTCAATCAGTGCCACGGGCACTGCTGGGTTTGTGGAGTTCTGGATGCAGACGCTGACCATCAGTAACCAATACGGTAACGCTGGCTGGACCTTCCAACTCGATTCCGGCAGCGGCTACGTGACGCGCCCGAGCGAACTTACCAGTTCCAACCATGGGTGGATTCTATATCATTACGATCTACAAGCGGCCGAGTTAGTCAGCGGTCTAAAGCTGCGTTTCCAGTTCCGCGGTGGGAGCGTCGAAAGCCGCATGGATCTTGATCAGATCTCGGTGAAAGTCATCATCGGCGGCACGCGCAGTTCCACCAATGTCGCAATGTTCGACGACGGCGCCCACAACGATGGGACGGCTGGCGACGGCACTTATGGCACCTCCATTCCGGCGATGGCCACAGGAACCGCCGCGAGCTACTACCTCACCGCCACCGATGGAGCGGGTCGGTCCACGGTCAGCCCGGTTGGCGCGCCCAGCACGACTTACTCCTACACGGTGCAAGCAGCGGCTTCCAATTCACCACCCGTCATTGGGAACACCACAGCTACCCCGTCATCACCGACTGATACCAATGCTGTCTGGGTGACGGCGCAGGTGACTGACAATGTCAGCGTCGCTACGGTTCGACTCACTTACCATACCGGCGCAGGCGCGACGAACATCGCCATGCTTGACGACGGCTTGCACCAGGATGGCGTGGCTGGCGATGGCACTTATGGCGGACAGATTCCGGCACTCCCCGTCGGCACCACGGTGAGTTACTACCTCGTTGCCACGGACGGAGCGGGACTTAGCCAGACGAATCCAGTTGGCGCACCCGGCACCACGTTCTCCTACACGGTGCGGAGCACGTCCACGAGTCAGACCGTCGGTTTGTTCTTGAACTCATCTGGCGCTTGGCCGGGCTACACCCTTATGGCACCGATGCACCATACCAACACTTACTTGCTCAACAATGCCGGTGAGGTAGTTCATGTATGGACTAGCACCTACGAGCCAGGCCGCAGCGCCTATTTGATGACGAACGGACATCTGTTCCGCGCCGGCATGGTCAAGCAAGGCGGCCCCTCCACTGGCGGCGGCGAAGGCGGACGCATTGAGGAGTATGACTGGGATGGCAACCTGGTCTGGGCGATTGATTATTTCAGCCCAACCTACATCCACCACCACGACTTCAACGTCCTGCCCAACGGCAACGTCCTCCTGCTCGTGGCCGAAAAGAAGACTTACGCCGAAGTGATCGCCGCCGGCTTCAATCCGAACCTGCTGGATCCCAGCATTGCTTCGCAGGGTTATATGTTGCCCGACTGCCTGGTCGAAGTGGCGCCGACGCGGCCCTACGGTGGCACGGTGGTCTGGGAATGGCACCTGTGGGATCACATGATCCAGGACTACGATCCCAACAAGAACAACTATGGCGTGGTGGCGAACCAACCGGAGCGAATTGATGTCAACGGCACCGGCATGAAGATACCCCAGTTCTGGAACCATGTGAACGGTATTGACTACAACGCGCAACTCGACCAGGTCATGCTGAGCATCCGGGGTAACAGCGAACTCTTCGTCATTGACCACCAGCTTACCACCGCGCAAGCGGCTGGCACCAATGGCGGACGCTACAACAAGGGTGGGGACATCCTATATCGCTGGGGCAACCCGGCGCAATACAACCGTGGCACCGCCGCCAACCAGCAACTGTTCCAGCAACATCACACGCACTGGATTGAGACCAACTGCCCTGGCGCCGGAAATATCCTGATCTACAACAACGGCATCGGCCGAGGGTATTCCACGGTGAATCAAATTGTGCCGCCCGTGGATGCCGCCGGCGACTATACTATTACCACCGGTGCCGCCTTCGGCCCGACGACACCCGTCTGGACTTACACCGCCACTCCGCCCACGAACTTCTACTCCGCTGAAATCTCCGGTGCTGAGCGTTTGCCCAATGGCAACACGCTTATCTGCGAAGGCATCAAAGGCAATCTCTTTGAAGTGACCAGCGCCGGCCAGACCGTCTGGCACTACGTGTGTCCGGTCACTACCACCATCATGACGCAGGGCGACAGCATCCCGGTGGACCCGGCGCGCACCGACCAATTCATGAACGCCGTGTTCCGCGTCAACCGTTACGCCACGAACTACGCCGGGTTGCTTGGTCGTGACTTGACGGCTCAAGGCCCAATTGAACTCCCCGTTGACCAAACGTTGCGGCTTGTGAGCAGCCAAGCGACTTCCGGGGGACGGCAGTTTAGTTGGTCCAGTCTGCCGTATCGGAATTACGCGGTGCTCTACAAAGCCTCGGTCAGTGCCTCGACCTGGACCAGCATTGCCACGAACCGGAGCATTGGCACGCTGACGACTTTCACCGACACCAATGCCGCACGACTCAGCCTGCCGCAAGGCTACTATCGCGTTGGACAGGTGCAATGAGCGCGGGACTGATGACCAGTTACCCATTCTTGGTGTAAGTGGGTGAGCACCTGTAACTTTAAGTGGCTCCAGTTACGTCTATAAAACAAATGTTCACGCCTGTTGTTCCGCTGGTTGCGCTCGCGCTGGGGGTGGTGTCGGCGGCGGCCCAAGCCGCCGACGGCGCCCCCGCGGACTTCGTCCTCATTCCCGCTGGCTCGTTCGAGATGGGTGACCACCACGGATTCGTGGACCCCAAACACGGGGGCGATGAAACGCCGATTCACACGGTGCGGTTGGATGCGTTCTACATCGGCATCTACACGGTGACGACGAAGGATTACTGCGAGTTCCTCAATTCGGCGCGAGCGACAAAGCAAGTCGAGGTTCGCGACGGCGGCGTGTATCTGGCAGGCGGGAAGGACCTGCTTTGCGAGACGCGGGAAATGTCGTCCTTCAGCCGCCTCGGCTGGGGCGGCGGGAAATTCACCGTGCTGGACCGGAAGGAGCAGCATCCGGTCGTCTGTATCCGCTGGCCGGGGGCGGCGGCCTACTGCAATTGGCTAAGTGCGCAGCAGGGGAAACCGTTGTGCTACAACCTGACCAACTGGGATTGCGATTTCAACCGCAGTGGGTTTCGGTTGGCG
>Ga0073936_10002799_pt1 | contig 25667 bp, 21 predicted proteins | sample AliMusrvi5mmetaG_FD_87041 | JGI IMG/M metagenome (GOLD analysis project Ga0073936, IMG submission 87041) | Freshwater lake bacterial and archeal communities from Alinen Mustajarvi, Finland, to study Microbial Dark Matter (Phase II) - Alinen... | ecosystem: Environmental > Aquatic > Freshwater >... | reverse complement strand
TGTTCCACCAGTATCGACCAGCCCGATGGCTGGGCGCGCGATGCGCGCTCGACGCAGCGCACTACCGTGTTCCGGTTCATCCCGTGACCCTCGCCGCCGTAACCGGTCCTGCGGGCGTCGGCAAGACGCACCACTTGATGTCTTCCCTAACGGAGGCACTCACGGGAAGCCCGCTAAGGGAGGGGGAGCGAGTGCTAGCCCTAACCTTCATGCACGGTTCCCGCCGCCGCCTGGATTGGCGTCTCGGGCAAATCCGAGATCTCCGGAATCGGTATCTCTGCGTTACCATTGACAGCATGGCGTACGAGCTCTACCGAAGATGGCGTGCCCTTCGACAAGCGCGAGGAATTCCTGATTTGGGTGAAGAAGAGTATGACGAGATGTGCAATACGGCGGGAGCTCTCTTGGAATGCGAGTCGGTACGCGATTGGGTAGCGCGCTCCTATCCCTATGTCGTTGTCGATGAAGCTCAAGATCTAAAACCCGAGCGACTACGGATGCTGCAAGCGCTTGAGCCTGTAGTCACGATGTTCGTTGCCGCGGACGAATTCCAATGTCTAGACCCTGCCCTTCGACCGAGTCCCGCACTGGCCTGGATTGCAGCCGCAAATCCACAACCGCTAACGATTCCTAGACGTACGAACATTGAGTCTCTAATTTCTGCGGCCAATGCCATCAGAAGAGGCCAGGCGGTACGAGGCATCGATGGGAACTTCGTCGTGCATGCCGCTCCAGGCGTGCCTCTGGCTGCAACTTTCTTGGCAAATGCGATTGCCTGGCACAGTGCCCGTGACGTCGCAGTAATAACGCCGTCCCGCCAGGGAGGGTTTGTAGACAAGGTCTTGAATCGAGTGGCAGCGGGCCCAATCGGGCGGCAGCAGAATGGTCCCTATCAGATCATTTGGGAAGCATCCGATGGCGACTCCGTCAGCAGTATCATTCGTGCCCTGAGGCTGCCGAGGAATGGGAATTATAGTCGGGTGCTTGCCTCGCTCGATCTAGCTGCGCAGGAGCCCGCGGTTCAGCTTTGCAGAGCATGGGTGAGGCGGCAATGGAGCCTCGGAGTGCTGACCATATTCCCTCCAGCTCTCATTCGCGAGCGCCTTCGTCGCGCAGCAGCCGATCACCGGCGCCATGGCCGTGCCCGACATGGGGGTCTCCGGGCTATGACTGTGCATCAAGCCAAGAATCGCGAATTTGAAAATGTCATCGTAATCTGGCCGTACACCGTTGCGGGCGACGCAGAACAGCAACGCAGGTTGCTTTACAATGCTGTCACGCGCGCAAAGCGCTGGTGCACCGTGATAGTCCAGAACGAGAGCATCTTAACCCGCCCTCCATTTACCGCTAACTAACTCGTTGGTGCCTCTGCAACTTCTTTTAGGGCTGCCACTTTGCGTCGAGGACCGAACCGCAGCGGTCGCTAAAAAGTCACTTCGGCAAGGTCGCCACAGAAGTTCCCCTGAGGAAGCGATTCAAACAGAACCTCGGCGGTGGCGTACGTTAAAGCCTGGGCCCCATACGTCGCCATCTTCCGAGGCCACTCGAGATCCGTCCGCTTCATGAGGGATTCCAAAATGAACATGGGGCGGCCGAGCCGCAGTGCTTCCCATCCCTGATAGATCGTCCCGCTTCCTTCCCCAGCTTCAACAATGACGGTAGCGTGGGAGATAAGCGCCATCGTCCTGTTCCGCATCGGAAAATTCGCCTTGTGCACATGGGCGCCGACAGGGAACTGTGAAACGGCGAGATGCGTGGCCATGATTCGGCGCTGGAGTTCCTCGTTCTCTTTCGGGTAGAAGCGATCAAGCGGAGTGCCTAAGACGGCAATCGTTTTCCCCCCCTCCTCAATGGCCGTCCTGTGCGCGCAGGCATCCACGCCCAGGGCGAGGCCGCTCACGACGGCGACGCCGCGTTTCACCAGCATGCGGACCAGATTTTCGGTGCTGCGCACCCCAAGCGGTGACACTTTGCGCGTCCCGATCACCGACACCCGCGGGAAGTTCCGGCATAGGCCGATGTCGCCTGACACGAACAGGGTCTCCGGGGCGTTCTTGCGCTCGACTTCGTTGAGCAGCCCGATTAGCTCCTTTGGAGAAAACTGGAAAAATTGCATCGAGGACCCCCCCCCCGCTCACGCCGCAAGGATGTCCGGCAGATTCCAAAGCATGTAGAGGGGCACGCTGATGAGCTTGTAGCGCACCGCATGGCCTTGCGTGGTCTTTACGTCCATGTCCATCACCGAAGGCGGATTAGCGTCCGCTCGCACGGCAAGATTTAGACGCCGTTCGGCCATGAACTGGTGCAAGCTCTTCATGGAGCCGACGGCGCCGGACTTAAGTTCGATCGGGATGATGCGCCCATTCAACTGGATGATGTAATCGATCTCGCCCGGGCGTCCCCCCTCGCGCTGCCAGTAGTAGAGCTCGGGGCCGTCGCCCACGCCGGGATCGATCAACCGCAGCTGCTGGGCGGCGAGTTGGTCGGCGATCTGGCCGCGCAGAGACGGCGCCAGCGACTCCCTTAAGGGGAAAGCCTGGGCGGCGGGGGTGTTCAAGAGCGCGTGGACAATGCCGATGTCCGCGGCCACCGCCTTGCGAAATGAGCCCTTTACCTCCGCGCCAAGCGGCAGCCCGTTGGCCGCGGTGTAGCGGACTTGGTGGACAAGACGGGCCATCGTCAACAGGTCGAGGGCGTGCTTGGCCTGGTGCTGCTTGACGCCTTCGCGTACATGGGCGCAGACGAACTTCCGGCCCAGCGATACGACGACTGCGTTCAGCACGGCGTCGAGGATGTGGCGGTCCATCCTGCCGGCGTACTTGCCAAAGTCGCCGCGATAGGTGGCAACCAGATCCTTCTGCAGTTCCCGCACATGGCTCGGCTCGCGTCCGGCGACATCCGCCGCCACCACCGCCGGCATGCCGCCGACCATGGCGAAGCGATAAAACCAGAGGGTGGCTTGCTCGTGCGCCGTCGCGGAAAGCTCCCGGCCGGGACGCCACGCCCGAATGGCGTCGAGCAAACGTTGCTGGCCGTGCGCCGACAGGTACTCAGGCAAGCCCATCGGTTCAATGTTCTGGAAGGAAATGCGTCCGACCGGCATGCTGAAAGCGTGGTCGGCAAGGGCGAAATCGAGCAACGATCCCGCGGCCGCCACCGGCAGCTGGGGCAGTTCCTCAAAGAACCAACGCAAGCCGGCGATGGCTTCACCGGCGGCTTGAATCTCATCCAAAAAGAGCAGGCTGCGCTCCGGGCTGATTTCCACGGAGAGGGCAAGCGAGAGCTCCCCCAATATCTGGCGCGGATTCTTTGCGCTGAAAATTTTCTTCAGCTGCGGGTCCCGTTCGAAATTGACCTCGACCAGTTGGCGTCCGGCACGAGCAGCCAGCTCGCGCACCAACCAAGTCTTTCCTACCTGCCGTGTCCCGCGCAAGATTAGAGGTCGACGGTCTGGACTTGCTAGCCATGCTTCGAGCCGCGCTTCAATCTCTCTTTTCATATGGATAGATTATATAAACAACGCGTTGTTTTGCAATGCTGTTGATATTTTACTGAAGAACGTAAAGGAACTCCCCCCCCCATCAATCGAAGCACCGAACTCCGGGTCAACCTTATAAACGTATTTCGGCACTACCGCAGTACGGTACTCTGTAAGTACGAACCGCTCAGATGCTATTTTTGGATATCTAACACAATACCGGACTGCCACAATGCCGTGGTGCCATACTCCGGTACTACCGTGCTACGTTACTACCATACTGCGTTACTACAGCTCTTCCGTACTTACGCATTGCGTGAGTCCCGCACTTACGTACTGCGTTACTTCCGTACTGCGCTACTGACGTACTGCCCCACTCCGTTACTACCAGACTGCCGCAATCTGCCACATCCGCACTCCCGTACAGATGACGCAAAACCTGGTTATCCACAGATCACACAACACCGCACCATGGCACTCCCGTACTGCCATTATTCGGCACTTCCGTAGTGCCGTAGTATGGGATACCGTGTTAGTGCTATCATCTGACTCGTCTGGTTTATTTGCTTTGCGCTTTTGCGACATGGCATGTTGACAAGCAACTCGCATTTAGCTATGTTTTACCATGCTTGGTCTGTTATATCCGTTTTTTGTGCGAACATATGGTCGCAGCCGCGCGGACATGCTAAGTTGCAGGAGGGGATAAAATGGCGATAACAATCAGCGTGTGCAATCACAAGGGCGGAGTTGGAAAGACCACCACGGTCATAAACCTCGCGGCCGCTCTCGCTGAATTCAACAAGCGCGTCCTCGTCGTAGATCTTGACCCTCAGGGCAACTCAACGATGGTCCTCTTCCCCGGCGACCCTTATAACGCGAAGACCGCCATTGACCTTTTCAAAGATGAGAAAAGCATGTTCGATAACGTGTCCCAACCCTCCAGGGTGAAAAACGTTTCTATAATCCCGACAAATCTCGACATGATGCACATCAAGGGCGAGCTCTCCACCGGCATGCGCTCCGTCGTGGCTCTGCGCAACAAGTTCGGGGAATCGGCTCAACGGGACTTCGATTATATCCTGCTCGACTGCCCGCCGGACCTTGGCGCCTTCATGAACAATGCCCTCGTGATCAGCAACTACTACCTGGTCCCGGTGGCGGCTGAGGACAAGTTCGGCCTCAAGGGGCTGACCGATATCTTCAAGATGGCCGACGACATCCGCGCGACGACCCTCAACCCGAACTTGAAGCTCCTGGGAATACTCATCACGCTCTTCGATTCCCGGACCAACAATTCAAAGCGCATGGAGGAACTCCTCCGAAAGCAGCTGCCGGACAAGCTCTTGAAGACGACGATCAACCGGAATACCGACCTGAGCCAAGCCAACACCAAGGACAAGACGGTCTTCCAGCACGATAGGCGGGCCCAGGGCGCCCAGGACTACCTGAGTCTGGCCACGGAGGTAATCGAACGTGTCGAAGAAAAGCGCGTCGAAGGGGCAGGACGAGTTGACCAAGGGACTGGAGTCAACGCTCAACCTGCTCAACCTGCGGCCGTCTGATCTAAAAAAGGCCCAGGAAGTAGTCCCGGGGGGGAACCGCCCCGACCTCTTGGTGGGGGGGGAACCCGCACCCGCCGGCGCCCCGGTGCCGACAATTGAACCCGAAGCAGCTGCTGCGCAGGAGCGCCCTGGCCCAGAGAGGAAGACCTCCCCTCCGGCCGCAGGCCTCGCGCAGAGCCGCACCGCCCGGGAATCTACCGCTGTAGCGCCAGGCGTCTCAGCGCCCCGCGGCGGTCCGTCCCGGAACAGACAGGCTAACGCCGGCAAACCGAAATTCGCCAGCCTGACCCGCATCGACGTGCGTTTCCGGGATGACCAGATCGATTTCCTGACCGACTTCGAGATCAAGCTGCGCCGCCGCGACGTGCGGGAGGAACGGCTGACCAAGGCCAGCATCATCAGGACCGTCGTTGATATCCTTCCCCACATCGACTTGGACCTCAATGCTGTCTCTGATGAGGAGTCCTTGCGGGCCCGGATCTTCAATAATCTTGGAATTCCCCGAAATAAGCCTTCGCAGCCGTCGCCCAAGGCCTCCAAAATCGCGTGAAACTGGCCCAAGGCGCTCCGATTCCGCTTCAAGAGGGGGGAAGCCCGCTAATGCCCCTGGCGATCGGTTCGAATGTGGCCGCATTGGCCCCGAAGATTTCCAAAGCAACCCCACTCGTAAACAAGCGCCAGTTGCCAGTGCCCAGATGCGGGATACCGGTGCAATCATATGGGATGCCGGTGCAGAAAATATGGGATAGCGGTGCACAGATATGGGATACGGGTGCAATCGCTTCCTCGACAGCTCCAGGTTACAGCCATTCCAAGAGAACCGAAGAATCATTAAGACCAACAGCAACAATGATTTGCCTTCGGCCATCAACAACAAACGACAAAAAACGGCAGCATCGAGGATTGCAAGCCCGCCGCCCCGGGTTCCCGCTGGAACTGCCATGGAGCCAGGTGCTTTAAATGCCAGAGGCCGAAATCGATGCCGACGATCTGATATCCCGAATCGTGGAGACCACCAAGTCCCCGCAGAGCGTCCCTTTTTACAAGAAGGCCATCGCCACCCTGGGCCGGGACATGGTGGAGGGGGAGTTCGGCGAGCTCCGCTACCGGATGCACGCAGGAGAAATCGACAGCCCGGCCAGATATTTCACCACCCTGCTGCAGAAGCAACTTGCGGGCGCGAGCACCGCGGCCCCGCCCAAGGCCGGCCATAAGCCCGGAGGGGAAGCTCAATCCGTCGGTCAGGGGCAAGGGAACTACCACAGTCCTTCCGCGCTCGAGCTTTTCTCGGAGCTCAAGCCTCTCCCGCATCAAGAGGCGGAAGCCGGCGCGGACAGCGCTATGGACTTCCCGTACTCCGCCAAGATGATCCCCTGGGCCACCTTCATCGGTCCAGAATTCTTCACCCTTTCTTCCAACAAGGCCAAGAGCGACCGGGTCATGGCCAGGTTCCGGACGCTAGACGGGCAGACAGCCGAAGTCCCGCTCATCCGCGGCCGGTTCTTCCCAAAGGACGAGGACCGCGGCATCCTCAACACGGAGGAAGGCCGGATCCTCGGCGCCATGGAGTGCCTCTGGGTTGCGCAGGGCTGCCGCTACGCTAAGTTCGGCAACGGCTCGGTCTCCTGTTTCTGCAACGTCCCCCTGCGCGAGCTGGCCCGCCTGCTAGGGTGGGAGAGCTTCGGCGGTAAGGACATGGCGCACCTCAAGCGCAAGGCGATCAACCTCAAAGTCAAAGGCTACTACCTGGAACTAGAGGCCATCAAGGAATTCCGCCTTGCCGGCCTGAAGGGCTACGGCTTCGGCCTGGTCGACGGCTTCGACCTGGTCGACAAGGTCCGCCATCGCTTGGAACAGACCACGCTCCGGGTCAGGTTCTCCGATCCCTACAGCCGGCAGCTCCTGGCCCGCCGCGTCGTAAGCCGCCCTAAAGAGATGCTCATGATGCGCAGCGAGATCGCCTTCCTGATGCGGCTCTACCTGGAGCCGATCCTGATGAGCCGAGGGGTGGGGGGGGAACATTCCATCGAGCTCTTGAACCTGATCCAGGTCCTCAAGCTGCCCGCGGCCGGCTGGCACAAGTTCAAGAGCCGCCGGCAGGCCATTTTCAACAAGAGCATCCAGGAATTGCACGGCATGAAGACCATCGACGGCAATGCGATCAGCCTCCAGATCGAGCAGGGCCAGAACGCGAAGGATTTCATGCTCGTCGCGCGCCTGCTCGCCGTCTCCGCACCGGCCGCCAAAGTACTTCCTGATGGCGGTCGGCACGGCGGGCCTGCCGGCCAAGGCGCCGCTCCTCAAATCAAATAGCCGTGGGTGGTCGGGTTCTCCGCAGGCAATTTGCCGTGGGACGTTTTTGGGCCTGACTCGTATATATAGTAGGAGGGCCACCCATGGAAACCCATACAATTCTGACCGACAGCCCGGACCAAGCCGAGAAAACCATCGACACGGCCGAGGATGTTTTCCTCTTGCTGGCCGCGGAGGCCGCGGGCCTAAAGGAGTCCCGCCTCTGGCGAGTGGACCTGGACCGCAACAACCGCGTCCTCGGCCGAAAGCTCATCGCTGACCACGGTGCCGACACCATCGTAATTCACCCCCGCCGCGTCTTCGGCGGCAGCCGCGGGGCCGTGGCCGCCGGCGCCGCGAAGATCATCCTCGCCCATAACCACCCCTCCCAGGACCTTGCGCGCACGGATGAGGACCACATTCTCACCGATCTTATGGCTATAGCCGGCTCGGCCGTGGGAATACCACTCCACGACCACGTCATTGTGACGGACAAGGCTTTTTTCAGCTTCCGCGAGTCGGGCTTGCTTTCGTGAAAATTCTGTATCCTCTACTAGGGAGGTTCCAATGCCCAAAAACCAACTATCCGGACAGCTCTTCAAGAACGGTGTAGACCGCTGGCAGTTTAATACAGACGACGGCCGCGAGATCGAGCTGAGCTGTGGATCCTGCGTGGAAGTCTTCGCCTTCGGCACCTGGCTGCCGGGCCGCATCGAGGCCGGCTCCAATGGCTATTTCTTCCTCGACCCGGACACCGGCGCCAAGCTCCGGGATCTCGCTGGCCTCCGAGCCCGGCTACCCCAATGAGAAAGCACGGCACCCACCGAACGACTGCAGCGCTCATCGACAGAATGCTCGAGCTGTCAGGCCGGCCAGGCTTCGAGCAACTTCCAGCCGCGGAGCAGGACCGCCAGCTCGACCAACTCCTCGAGCCGCCGCAGAAGTCCCCGCCTCCTTCCGCGGTCTAGGTCCAGCCGAGGGCTGCGGCCGCGGTCCGTCTCGATCTCGGAGCCCCGCAGGAGTGATATAATCCCTCCAGACAAAATTCCCTACGGAGGCTCGCTATGCCCAACCTCGCCGCCATCCTTAAAGTCGAAATCTCCCGCCTCTCCCGCCGCTCGCTGCGCCCGCTCTACATCCCGGTCAAGAAGGACGTGGCCGCGCTCAAGCGCGCCCTGGCCGAGCAGAAACACCTTGTCGCCCGGCTGGCAAAAGACAACATGCGGCTCATGGCCGATCTCAACACCCGCCTCGCGGCGCCACCGAGCATTTCCGAAAAGGACCTGCGGGGCGCCAGGATCAGCCCCAAGCTGATCAAGAGTCAGAGAGCGCGGCTCGGCCTGTCCCGCATGGCCTTCGGCAAGCTCCTGGGCGTCAGTGGCGCTGCCGTCCTGGCCTGGGAGGGCGGCAGGTCCAAGCCCCGCGCGGCCGCCAAGGCCGCGCTCGTGGCGATTCGCAAACTCGGCAAGCGCGAGGCCCGGCAACGGCTGGCCGCGCTGGCCGGCTCGAGCGGAAACGGCAAGGCCCCGGCCCGCGGGCCCAGGAAAGGACGGAAGGCAACGGGCAGGACGCCGGCCAAGCGCTGAACGGGCGCCTCCAAGAACGGTCGATCCGCCAATCGTCATCGGCCAATGGGCGTTTTTCCAGGACGATTCTGCGGTATCATATATGTCTTCCTAAACACGAGGGAGGATACCGCATGATCGTCAAAGTCCGTGTCATCCCAAACGCAGAAGACAACGAAGTGGTCAACCGCATCGGAAGCGTTCTTCGGGTCAAGGTCACGGCCACGGCCATAGACGAGAAAGCTAACGCCACGCTGACGAACTACCTGGCTGAGCTCTTCGAGGTCTCGTCGCGCAAGGTCAGCATCCTGCGCGGGACCAACGGCCGCGAGAAGACGGTGGAGATCGTGGGCCGCACCGAAGAGCAGTTCAAGCAGGTGATGGAGTGCATTCCCTGAGCCTGCCGGCGGCCGAGCTCTGACCTTAGAGGGTAAATCGTTCACAATGGATGCTCATTCCGAACCAACAGGAGAGAACCCAAATGGCTAACAGCGCCTTCATGAAGCCCCTCACCCCCAGTGCCGATCTCGCCAAGGTCGTCGGCAGCAAGCCCCTTCCCCGCACCGAAGTGGTTAAGAAGCTCTGGGCCTACATCAAGAAGAACAAGCTGCAGGACGCCAAGAACAAGCGCAACATCAACGCCGATGAGAACCTCAAGGTCATTTTCAAGAAGAACACGGTAAACATGTTCGAGATGACCAAGCTCGTCAGCAAGCATCTCAGCTAGGCCTCAAGCCTCGCCGTTCCGGAGCCCCGCAGCGCGCCAGGGACCACAGTCCCTTTCCTCCAGCAAGGCGCACGTGGGGCTTCCGACATCCCCTGCCCCTCCGGCCGCGCTCGGGCGGATCTCCAGGCCCCGGAGGCCGGCCGCAAAACGTGGGGCCATTCTCCCGCGCATTGTTGATGCCCGGAAATTGATAGAATCGGCCTAGTTTATGGGCCTGCATCCCCACTTTCCAACCTCGCCCTACGCCCCGCTGATCCCTGAGCAGCGCTGGTTCCCAGCGGACGAGACCCTCCGCAGCACCGCCTACGAGAAGCTGCTTCCCCCACTCGTAGCTAAGATCCGCCAAGAGGTCTACGCTTGGCGCAACGGCGGCTACGACGGGGCGTCCCCGACTTCCAAGGCTTTGCTCCGGCACTGGTTCGAGACCGAACACCTCCTGGAGGGCTCCGACGGCGCGCTCTCCCCGTTCCGCTACTACTTTGCCCAACGTGAAGCGGTCGAGACCGTGATCTGGCTGCATGAGGTCCGCCGCGTCCGCGACAAGTTCGACCTGCTCCGCTTCGACGCCTCCGGCGCGGTCTCCCATGGGATGTTCGCCGAGGAGTGGCCGCGCTACGTGGTGAAGATGGCCACCGGCGCGGGCAAGACCAAGGTCATCTCCCTGCTCATCGCATGGAACTACTTTCACAAGCTCTACGAGGCCGACTCGGCTCTGTCGCGGAATTTCCTCGTCATTGCCCCGAACATCATCGTCCTCGACCGCCTCCGCGCCGACTTCGACGGCCTCCGTATCTTCTTCGGCGACCCGATCCTGCCCGACAACGGCCACGAGGGTCGGAACTGGCGGGATGATTTCCAACTTACCCTCCATATCCAGGACGACGTCCGCGTCGTCCGCGACGTGGGCAATCTATTCCTCACCAACATCCATCGCGTCTTCCTCCGCGATGTCGCAGAGCCCTCCCTGGAGGACGGCGACCTGCGCGACTACTTCCTTGCTCCCTTCGGGGCGAAACCCGTGGGCAATACCACGGACAGCAAGACCGATCTAGGCGAGATCATCCGCGAAGTCGATGAGCTCGCGGTGTTCAACGATGAGGCCCACCACATCCACGATCCACGCATGGCCTGGTTCAAGTCGATTCAGGATATCCACCACCGGATGCTACAGAAGGATCGCCGTCTCGCTCTCCAGCTTGATGTGACGGCCACGCCGCGCCACGATAGCGGCGCGATTTTCGTCCAGACCGTCTCCGATTATCCCCTGGTCGAAGCCATCCATCAGAACGTGGTCAAGCACCCCGTCTTGCCCGATGTGGTGAGCCGCGAGAAGCTCCATGAGCATAAGAGCGCGATCTTCTCCGAGAAGTACGCCGACTACCTGGCCCTGGGCATCGAGGAATGGAAGAAGAGCTACGCGGAGCACCAGGCCCTGGGCAAGAAGGCGGTGCTGTTCGTCATGGTGGACGACACCCGCAACTGCGATGAGGTCGGCACCCATCTTGAGAAGATTTGTCCGGAATTACAGGGCGCGATCCTCGTCATCCACACGAAGAACAACGGCGACATCGCCGAAGCCGCGACGGGCAAGAACAAGGAAGAACTCGAAGTCCTGCGCGCCGCCGCCAACAGCATAGACACCTGGAAGAGCCCGTACAAGGCCATTGTCTCCGTCCTGATGCTCAAGGAGGGCTGGGATGTGCGAAACGTGACCACGATTGTCGGCCTTCGCGCTTACGTGGCACAGAGCGACATCCTGCCAGAGCAGACGCTGGGCCGGGGACTGCGCCGGATGTATTTCGGCACGGACACCCGCGAGACCGTGTCGGTCATGGGCACCCCGGCGTTCATGGATTTTGTCGAGTCGATCCAGAGCGAGGGCGTGAGCTTCGAGCATGTCCCCATGGGCACCGGGACGACGCGCAAGGACTCCCTGGTCGTCGAGGTAGATGAACAGAACAAGGAGAAGGACCTGGACAAGCTGGACATCCCGATCCCGAGGCTCACCCGCCGGTTCAGCCGGGATTTTAAGGACCTCGATGCCCTCGATCCGACGGCCTTCGGGAATAAGCGCTTGCCGCTCAAGCCCTTCACCCCGGAGGAGACCCGGGAGATCGTGTTCAAGACTATGCTCGACGGCGAGGTCCACCATACGATCCAACTCGATGGCTCAGGCCCTGCCGACTACCGCTCGGTCGTCGGCTTCTTCGCTCGCCAATTGCTCAAGGACCTGCGCCTTGTCGGCGGGTACGATGTCCTCTACGGAAAGGTCAAGACTTTCATGCGGGAGCACCTGTTCACGCCGTCCCCCGTGAACCTGGAGGACCCGGTCGTCCTGCGCAACTTGTCCGAGCCGGACGCGGGTAAAATCCTCTACGACTCGTTCAAGACCGCGATGAACGCCCTGACCATCCAGGAGAAGGGCACCGTCCGCATCGAAGACCGGATTCGACTACGCCAGACCCGCCCCTTCCGCACCGAGCACCGGCCATTCCTGGCCGCGAAGAAATCGGTCTTTACCAAGATCGTGGGTGAGCCCCATGCCGGCGGCTTCGAGTTGTCCTTTGCCGCCTTCCTCGAAACGGCACCGGACGTGGCCGCATTCGCCAAGAACTACCTGGCGGTCGGGTTCAAGCTCGAATACGTCAAGGCTGATGGCGACCTCTCGACCTACACCCCGGACTTCATCATCCGCACGGCGGACGGCATCGTGTGGATCATTGAGACCAAGGGGCGCGAGGAACTCGACCTGCCGCAGAAGATGTCCCGCCTCGCGCAGTGGTGCGCCGACGCCACGACCGCAAGCGCCGAGGACGGCGGCACGACCTACAGGTTCATCTATGTCGATCAGGCGAGCTTCGAGAAGCACCCGCCCAAGACCTTCGCCGCCCTCGCCGCGAGCTTCACCGAATACCAACCCTGACTATGGCCAAGACAACGACCGACGACCAGACGATCTCCGACGCCGAGAAGCGCGACCTGATCAAGCTCATCCAGCAGGGGAAGCCCTTGCCCGAGAAATACCGGTTCCTCCTCTTCGAGGATAAGAAGGAGGTCGAACTGGTCTGGAACGGCAAGTCCCGCGAGGTCTGTAACTCGATCCTCCCGTTCCAGACCCTGGAGCACATCGACGAGCCTCGGAAGGAGAAGCACGAAGAAGACGAGCTTGCTCTGGACGTGGGCGGGCGACAGGTCGGCGGCTGGACGAACAAGCTGATCTGGGGCGACAACAAGCTCATCCTCTCGTCGCTCAAGTCCGGCGCGCTGCGCAGCCAGATCGAGGAAGCCGGTGGGCTGAAGCTGATTTACATCGATCCGCCGTTTGACGTGGGCGCAGACTTCTCCATGGACATCGAGATCGGTGGAGAGACCTTCCACAAGGAACCGAACCTCCTGGAGCAGATTGCATATCGGGATACTTGGGGAGCGGGGGCCGATTCCTTCATTTCCATGGTCTACGAGCGTTTCATCCTAGCGCGGGACCTGCTCGCGGACGATGGGTCCATCTATGTCCACATGGGCAAGGCCGTGGCCCACTACGTCCGGCTCGCCTGCGAGGAAGTCTTCGGGGCCGCCAATCTCGTAAATGAAATCACCTGGCGGCGCTCTCATGCTCACGGCGATACCGGGCAAGGCGCCACGCATTTTGGAAGGACGACAGAGACCATCCTGCTCTTCCGCCGCTCGGACAAAGCCATCTGGAACCCTCAGCACAAGCCCTACACAGATGAAATTTTGGCACGCGACTATAAGTATGTGGATGAGAAGACTGGGGAACGTTATCGGCTGATGCCTGTCGATGGCCCAGGCGGTGCAGCGAAGGGTAACCCTCACTACGAATTTCTTGGAGTAACGGGCTATTGGCGGTATTCTCGTCAGAGGATGGCTGAGCTTCACAAGCAGGGAGAGATCGTGTTGTCATCTACGGGCAAGAGTCTAAGCCGGAAGAAGTTTCTCAAGGACGCTGAGGGCACGCCGGTCGTTGATTTGTGGGACGACGTGAATCGGATCAGCCCGACCTCTTCAGAACGCCTGGATTATCCGACTCAGAAGCCGGAAGCCCTGCTCGAACGCGTGTTGAAAGCCAGCAGCAACGAAGGCGACTTATGTGCTGACTTCTTTTGCGGAAGCGGGACACTTGCGGCTGTCGCAGAGAAGCTGGGCCGGAAATGGATTGTTACTGACCTTGGGAAGTTCGCGATTCACACCACCCGCAAGCGCCTCATCGGCGTCCAGCGTGAACTGAAGGCCGCCGGGAAGCCCTTCCGCGCCTTCGAGGTCCTGAACCTGGGCCGCTACGAGCGTCAGGCCTACCTCAACGTCTCCGGGCGCCTCAGCGCAAAGAAGAAGGCCGAGGCCCTGTCGCGCAAGGAGAGGGAGTTCCGCGACCTGATCCTCCGGGCTTATCGGGCCCAACCGCTGGAGGGCGAGGGCTTCTTCCACGGCAAGAACGCTGGGCGCCTGGTCATCGTCGGCCCGATCAACCTCCCCGTTGGCCGCCTCTTCGTCGAGGAGGTCATCACCGAGTGCCGCAAGCGCCGGGCCTCGCGCGTGGACATCCTGGCCTTCGAATTCGAGATGGGCCTCTTCCCCGCCGTGCTTGACGAGGCGAAGCAGAAGGGCATCGACATCGTGCCCAAGACGATCCCGCCCGAGGTCTTCGACAAGCGCGCGGTCGAGAAGGGCCAGGTCCGCTTCCACGACGTGAGCTACATTGAGGCTACGCCCCGCTACGACAAGAAGGACAAGCTCCGCCTCTCCATCGAGTTGGCCGACTTCTCCGTCTACTACACCCAGGGGCTGATCGACTCCGTGACTGCCGAGATGAAGGAAGGCAAGAGCGAGGTCGTGTGCGACGCGGGCAAGTTGATCAAGATCAGCAAGGACAAGGACGGCGTGGTCAAACGCGACGTCCTGACCAAGCACTGGACCGACTGGGTGGACTACTGGGCCGTGGACTTCGACTACCAGAGCCGCAAGGAGATCATCAAGGTGGCGAAGACCCTGGGCGTCGAGGGCGAACTGCCCGGCGTCGTGGCCGCAGGCGAGGAGTTCATCGAGTTCGAGGAGCGCTGGACCGGCGCCTACATCTTCGAGAACCAGTGGCAGAGCTTCCGCACCCGGAAGGACCGCGAACTCGAACTAAAGACCGTCCCGCACACCTACCCCAAGCCAGGCCGCTACACCGTGGCGGTCAAGGTCATCGACATCTTCGGAAACGATACAATGACCCTCGTGCCCGTGAACGTCTCCTAAGGACGACCGCCGCCGGCCACAGTCGGCCCGAATCTCCCGCGCCTGGCCGGCCACGGCCTGGGCCCGGTCCTTGCGCACCCAGAATCGGTGCTGGGCGCCAACTGCGGTCCCGTCGGCAACCCTGGCGGGCAGGCGGGCAGCGCGACCTTGATTCGGAAGGTAAATTTCATATACTTTCCACAATGTCAACTGAGTCTCCTGAACCTTCCGTAACCGGAACGCCTTTGCCGGAGCAACGATCATTCAACTACTCACAGCGCAAGCCATTTTTCGCCGAACTTTCCAGATTAAGAAACGGCCGGGTGCCGATTTTCTTTTTTAATTTTGATCGGCTCAGCCAGCCCATCAATATTTCGGGCCTTACTACGATGTTCGCGTCCGACACAAAGGAAATTCTGTATCGCCTACTCAAGGATGTCGACACCAAGAAGGGCATCGATCTGGTTCTTTACACGCGCGGTGGTGATGCGAATTCTGTATGGCCATTGGTCTCGCTAATTCGGGAATTTAATCCAGAATTCGAGGTCCTCGTTCCATTTCGGTGCCATAGCAGTGGAACGGCGCTCGCGTTGGGAGCTCGGAGGATCGTGATGGCGCGTTTGTCCGAGCTGTCGCCCATTGATGCAACTACCGCGAATCAATTTAACCCTCGGGAGGAAACGAACCCGTTACTGCCGAAGGCCATCTCGGTAGAAGACGTACGTTCCTTCTTTGACCTTCGCAAGGAGAATTCTCCTGAGTCAAAAACAGACTACCTCGAACTCTTGACGAAGAGCGTGCATCCCTTGGCGCTCGGCAACGTTCAACGCGTATATCGCCTCGTTAAGAGCATCGCCTCTGCCCTCCTGGCGTCAAATGGTGCGAGGAAGAGAAATAAATCTGAGATAGATAAAATCGTAGATAAGTTGGCTAGCGAATTCTATTCGCACGTCCACGCGATCTCTAGGCAAGAAGCCAAAGAGATCCTGGGTGAGGAAGAGGTGATGTTCGCGAGCGATGAACTGGAAACGTGCCTCGATAAGATTCTTCGCTCCTACGAACTTACGTTTAAGCTCCGGGAGCAATACATCCTGAAACAAGAACTGGGCAATAATCTCGCAACGGACGTCAGTTATATTGGTGGTATATTCGAGTCTGAGACGCGGTCCTATATTTTCAAGACGAAGGGAACTTGGTTCCAAGTACCAAAACTGCCGAATGGAGTGCAGATCAATATACCGGCCGGTAGCACTTTGCCGATCATTCCAGGGTTACCCGTAGATTATAGATTTGACATAAAGTTTCAGGATTGGACCTATAATGTAGGTGGTGAATAAATGGAAGAAGAAATGGTCAGCTACAACTGGATATTCTCTACTGCGGGACTGGAAAAGGCAGTCTCCACAGCAACGGACGATTTGGAGCATACCCAGGCGACTCTCTCCAGGGTTTTTATTCCACCCGGTGAGTATCGGCTGATTGCCGGAAAAATACTACGGGTGCGCGAAGGTCTTCCTGACTCTGATCAGCCGGCACTTGTAAATCAGAACTGCCCTCCCACGCGTTGATCGCTAGCCACTCTTCTTAGCCGTGGCATTCGATGACATCTATCGTGGATATGTGTTGGTCGACTCGTCGGCCCTGATTGCTCTAATTGACGAACGCGACCAGAACCACGACTATTCCACTTTGGCTCTGACCGAGCTCAACGGCGATGCGAAAGTGCGGCTGTTCGTATGCAATCTCACAATTTACGAAACGTATACGCGACTCCGGTACGACCGAAGCTGGGAAACTGCAAAAGAGGTTTGGAACACCATATCGCAGGTAATGAAGGCCAGGCGCATCGACTATGCTGGGGTGCTCGAAGAAAAGACCCGCGGCATTCTTGAAACCTACCGGTTCCTGAAGCTGAGTTTCCATGATGCCGGTTGCGCCGCATTAATGCTTGAAAACAAAATAGGGCGCGTCTTCACGTTCGATACTGACTTCGACATCGTTGGATTTGACCGCTTTCCGCGGTAGACAGTTATTTCTACAGCCGTATTTTTTAAGCCATAGTTTCGGAGCGGACGGTGCGCTATGATTCAGCTTCTGGTAGTATCGCGGGACCTGCCGGCCGCGCAGCCTTGACTTGAAATCTTCCTAGCCGGGCCCGGTGCCAGGCCCGACCCCACCAAACCCGAGCGCGCGCTTCGGTCAAGTTCATTCTCGCGCACGCTACGCCCCTTCATCCATGCCTCGTGCGGATAGGGACCCTTCCGGTCCCCATGCCCTCCCCCCCGGGCCTCTTCAGTGTAGCACCTGTACTCAGCAGTCCAGGTAGTGCTGCGGCAAGGCCTGCTTCCGTGCCCGGGGTCGCCATTCGCGCGTAGCCGTGGGCTTCGCCGGCGGCCTTCGCCGCGGCCAGGTGGCTTCGCCCCGGCCTGCGGCAGGAAGGCCAGGCCGGCAGAATGCCGGCACGTCTCGCGCAAGAAGGCTCCGTCCGGCACGGACTCCAGACCTGTCCTTGCCTCCACCTGGACAGCTTCCGTGCAGATGCTTCCTGTCTTCCTAGGCCCGTTTCGGCCTAATCAAACGTCCCCGTCCTATTAATCATGGGAAGGGACAGTCCAGCAACGCTGGACGACAGGAGGCTCTATGCACACCAAGACCATTTCGGCGCAACGGCAAACCGGCAATAGCGAAAACGTTGTCAGGCAGGCGCTCGCGGATTTGTGGGCGTCCGACAACGTCCGCAAGCTGCGCGGCTTCGCCCGGAGCTTGACCCACAACCCGGTCGACGCGGACGAGCTGCTCCAAGAGGCTTGCGCCCGCGTTCTCGCCAAGCCTCACCTCTACGACGCTTCCCGCCCCTTCCACACATGGGTCGGCCACGTCATCCTCAACGCCTTTCGGGATAGAAATAGGTCCTTCGCCTGGACCCGCGTCACGTCCCTTGACCTCGAGGACTCTGAGGGCGAGCTGCTCTTCCCGGAGGCACTGTCCGATGGGCAGCCCGCGCACCTTGACGAGCTGCTGGCCGATGAGTCCCGCCGGAATGTGGCCGCGGCGCTGCAGCAGCTCCCCGAGGCGCACCGAGAGATCCTCACCCTCTGCGACCTCCAGGCCCTGAGCTACGAGGACACCGCGCGCAAGCTCGGCGTACCGCTCGGGACCGTGCGCTCCCGGCTGGCCCGGGCCCGCGCGGCTCTCCTCCGGCTCATGCAGGAGGATTAGGCGGTCACGCCGGCCGCGGCCGATCTGCGGCGGATATCCCGCCAACGGATGACCGCTCGTTGGGGGGGCTCGCTCCCCCCCGTCCTCTGCGCGGGCTAGACCCGACCGGATCTCCAGACCAGGCGCGGCGGCGCCGGCCCGGAGCCGTCCCCTGGCGGAGGGTGGTCTGGGCAACCGTTTTGGTTCGTCGCCGGCCGTACGCCCTACCCGCGCCGGCGCAAACCACAACCTGGCGTGTTTCCCGTCGAGAAAAACGGTTCGACGTTCGCGTATAACGAATCCGAGGGTATCCAGGCATGCCGGTTCTCGTCTGAGAATTGCATTTTATCGCTTATCCTGATCGCCGACGCTCAGATGCGACGGATCATCGCTAGGAGCTTGGCTGGGTCAAACGGCTTCTCCAGAATTGCGCCAAGCCCAGCGGCCCTGGCCCGGTCGGCGTCAGTTGAGGTTGACGAACTTCCCGACATCACGGTAATTCGCAGCCCCGGCTCCAGAGCCAGTAGCTTGAGCGCCAGCGCGATTCCGTCCAAGCCACCGCCGAGATTGATGTCGGTGATGACCAGGCCGTAGCGGCCAGGCTTGAAGGTCTGAAGGGCTTCAGCGCCGTCAGAGACAACGTCCACGGCCCAGCCGTCCAGGCTGATTACCTGTGCCAGCAGGCTGCTGAGATCGGGAGCATCCTCTACGACCAAGGCGCGCTTTTTGTTGTCAGCCGCCTCTCTCTCTCTCTCTCTCTCATAGCAAAAATTTGAAAGGCGTTAGCCTTATCGCCAATCCTACAATATTGGTTTGCGTTCCGCGGCGGATGTCTCGCCAACGGATGACGGCTCACTCGCTTGGGGGCAATCGCTTCCCGCCGGCCGTAAGGAATTTAGCCCGGCCGGCACCTGCGGAACTTCCGATACCGCAGGCGCCGGCGCAACCTCGGCCGCCGGTTCCTTCCTATCCTTGCAATCGCATTTCTGCACGATATATCGGATCCCGTTCTGCTTATCCACGCCCACATGCTCTTTGCCGTCGCAGACCAGACGGACGTGCGGCGTTTCGGCGATAATCTTCATGACTGTCCACGCTCCTGGATCTCCAGGATACTAAGGTGGGCCGGAAAGAATCAGCGGCACCCAACCCCAGCTACGATCATAACCAGGAATTGAATGCCGCCTTTCCCCGTGCCGAAGCACAGGTACATCAGCGGCTTCAACCCAGTTGATCGTATGCCCCCTCATCGTCGAGATGAGCTTACCGTGCTCTTACGCACGGTCCCGGTGAAGCCAAATCTACTCAGCTATCGAATGTCTCGATTGTCCTCCTGCACGACCGCCCAAGTCTAGCAAACTCCGACCTCACTTGAGCCGGACCTACATCCGGTGCGCGCGCTTCGGGCAAGCTCATTCTCGCGCACGCTAAGTCCTTTCATCCATGGCTCGTATGGATGAGACCCAGCCCGGTTCTCATACTCTCCCGCGCGGGCCTCTCCAGTTTAGCCGTTGTGCTCAGCCCGTCCAGGTAGTGCGCGGCAGGCTGCTTCCGTGCCCGGCGTCGCCATTCGCGCGTAGCCGTGGGCCTCGCCGGCGGCCCAGCTGCGCTGGGCCAGGCCGGCAGAGCGCCAGCACGGCGCGCGCAAGAAGGCTCCAGCCGACACGGACTCCAGCCTGTCCCTGCGCCTCCACCTTGACGGCGCTTCCGCGCAGCGGCTCCTGTGTTTCTCGGGCCCGTTCAGCCCAATTGAAACGACAGGAGGAGTTATGACCAACAAGGATATCTCGCCGGCAGTTCAATCCGTAAACGGCGTCCAACCGGTGGCGGCCGAGCAGAAGCCGCGGAATTACTACATCCCGGCCTATAGCGTGCGCCTGGTGCGGGACGGCTCCGTGAAGGCCGAGACGAAGCTGGCCGACAGCCCTGAGCGCGTGGCTGCGATCGTCCGGGCCTACTGGGGGGAAGGCGAGTTGGACCGGGAACACCTGGTCTGCCTGATGCTCTCTGCACGTTCGACCGTGATCGGAATAAACACCGTCTCAATCGGGACCTTGCAGGCCAGCCTCGTTCACCCTCGCTGTGTATTCAAACCCGCGCTGATTTTGGGCGCAGCTGGCGTGGCGGTAGCACATAATCACCCTAGTGGTGACTGCACCCCGAGCCCGGACGACCGGGACACGACTCGTCGGCTGGTGCGGGCCGGGGAAATTTTAGGCGTACCCTGCCTGGACCACCTCGTGATTGCGGCGGATTCGTTCTTCTCCTTCCGCGAGCACGGCCTGATCGGATAGGCCGTGCTCATCAGCCCGGCAGGGTCTCGGCGGCCCTGCCGGGCTGATTCCCCTACAGCCGGTGCCGAGCCGCGGCCCCCCCGCGGGGCCGCGTGAGGCACGGGTCTCAGCCCGGAGCGTGCTTGCGCCCCGCAATGGCTGTCTTCCATCCATGGCTCGTGTGGATGAGACCCGGCCCGGTTCTCATACTCTCCCGCGCGGGCCTCTCCAGTTTAGCCGACGTACTCAGTCCGTCCAGGTAGTACGCGGCAGGCTGCTTCCGTGCCCGGCGTCGCCATTCGCGCGTAGCCGTGGGCCTCGCCGGCGGCCCATCTGCGCTGGGCCAGGCCGCAGGAGGCCAACACGGCTCGCGCAAGAAGGCTCCGGCCGACACGGACTCCAGCCTGTCCCTGCGTCTCCACCTTGACGGCACTTCCGTGCGCCGGCTCCTGTGTTTCTCGGGCCCGTTCGGCCTAATTGAAAACGACAGGAGGAATACAATGGATCGGAAAGAAAAGCTGCTGCCGCTGACGAACGGTGAGGTGCTCTGCCTTCACGTGTCGTACTCCAAGGGGGGCATGAACTTTTTCAGCGGCTCCTCAGAGAAGCGCGGCTACTGGCTGCACTGCGGGCCGGAGAAGCGCAAGGACGGCTGCCGGGAATTCGTGATGTTCTCCGGGATCAAGGCATTCCTGCTGGAAGTGAAGCGGCAGAGCCCCAAGGCTCTGGCGCAGGCCGAAGTGATGGCTGCGGCCAAGGAGCGCGAGCTGATTCTGGCGGTCCTGGACAAGGGGAGTCTGGCCCTGGCCAATCCCCAGGACCTGCCGGCTGCGTCCGAGCAGCCTGCCTCCGCCGTTTGTGGGACCATCAAGCAGGACCCGGCCGCCCTGCGGCTACGGGCCAACCCCATGCTGATGCTCACCAAGGAGAACCTGGCTGTGCTTCCGCCCCTGGGCTCCCAGGCTGACAACCCGGACCCGGTCGCGCACGTCAAGTTCTTCGACCCTTGCGGCTCCTGGACCTGGTACGCCACGGAGTACGACCCGAACGAGCGGCAGTTCTTCGGCCTGGTCAAGGGCCTGGAGACCGAGCTGGGCTACTTCAACCTGGACGAGCTCGAAGCGTTCCGGGGCCCGATGCAGATGGGGATCGAGCGGGACCGCCACTTCCGGCCCTGCCCGCTTTCCCAGGTCCGGTAGGCCGTGGCCTGAGGACATGGGCCAGGGCGCAAGCCCTGACCCATTCCCCAGGCTCATGGCTTGGCCAGTGGAGCTGGCCCCAGGCGGCATCCCCGCGGGGGGCCGGGCCGCCAGCCGCGGGCCCGGGCCCCGGGCTGGCGGGGGGGACGCCTTTGAACCGGCCAAGGCTGGATCGGTCCAGGCTTCGCCTTTCGCTCCCCTGCCCGTATGGTAAACAGGGGGCAGGGACCGTGCGACGGCCCTTCTCCTTACGCACGGCCACCCGCGCGGCTCCTGCCGCTTGGGTCCCAGCCGGCCACGCCATCGGCCGCACGGTCGAGCCGGACGCCTGAGCTTCCGGCCGTCCGCGTTGCCTTGCCGTGCCCGTCTTCTTCATTGCTTTTTCGGAGTTCCCCTATATATTCTCGTAACGGATCGCAAGGAGTCCCCGGTAAGCGGCATACGGCCACAGCCACGGAATTACAGGTGCACCATTGCGGTAGGCCGCCTTATCTGTTATACTCTCACGCGATATGGTCACCTCTATGAAAATCATCGGGGAGGCCGCGACGTTTTCGGCCCACCTGGCCAAGACGCAGGACAACTATTTTTCGCAAGCCTCCGGGGTGGAGGCCAGAGGCTACGGCAAGCTGTGCCCGGCCCTCGGCTTGCAGGAGGGGGAGCTGATTTCCGAGGCCGTCTTCACCAACCTCCTGTCCGGCCGGAACCCTGCCGGCAACAAGGTCGTAGCGCGGGAACACAAGGTCCACGGCATAGACCTGGTGTTCTCCGCGACCAAGACCGTGAGCATCGCGGCCCTGCTGACCGAGCGCGATTTGCGGATCGTGGAGGCCCACGACCGGGCCGTGCTCGATACCATGCGTGAGATCGAGGCCCGCTGCGCCGCCGCGCGGAGAGACCTGATCAACGGCCCGCAGCGCGAGCCGCGGTCGGTCCAGACCGGCAAGCTGACCTATGTCTTGGTCCGCAACGGCTTCAACCAGGACCGCGACCCGCACCTGCACACCCATGTCGTGATCCTTAACATGACCGAGTACCAGGGCCAGGTCCTGGCCCTGGACGGCCAGCAGATCATGCGCTTCGGTTTCAACAAGTCCTGGGGCGCCGCATACCGGGCCAAGCTGGCGGCGCGGCTCAAGGAGCTGGGCTACTCGGTTTCCGACACCAAGGGCGGAATGTGGCGCATGGATGCCGTGGCCCCGGAAGTCGAGCTCGAGTTCTCCAGCCGCACCGCCCGGATCGAGAAGGTCAAGGCCCACGGCGTTTGGGAGATGACGGCCTGGCGCGTGACCCGGAGGAGGAAGGACCCGAACCGTGGAGAGCAGAACGTCCTGGCGGCCTGGCGCGAGCGCCTGGCGCGCCTGCAGGCCGGCACCACCGGCCAGGGCCAGGCCGAGGTTGCGACCGGGAATCCCTAAATGCTGACCTCCTGCAAACTGACCGGAGCCCCGCAGGCGGTTTCTGCTTACCACACCAAGGAGGAGAACTACTACTTCGCCCAGGCCTCCGGGGTCGAGGCGGTCTCCAAAGAGCCCGGCGCCCAGGGCCACATCCGGGTCCACGGTAAGCTCTGCCCGACCCTTGGCCTGCGGGACGGCGGCGAGATCTCCCAGGCGGCCTTCACCAACCTGCTCTCCGGCCGGGACGCGGCCGGCAACCAGGTGACCCGGGAACACAAGGTCCACGGCATAGATCTGGTGTTCTCCGCGCCCAAGACCGTGAGCATAGCGGGCCTGCTGACCGCGCGCGATCCCCGGATCGTGGAGGCCCACGACCGGGCCGTGGCCGAGACCATGCGTGAGGTCGAGGCGCACTGTGCCGGCACCCGCGTTTGGCCCAAAGGCGAAATGACGCCGGTCAAGACCGACAACCTGGCCTATGTCACGGTCCGCGATGGCTTTAACCGGGACCACGACCCGCACCTGCACACCCACGTCATAGTCATGAACCTGACCGACTACCAGGGCAAAATCCTGTCCCTGGACGGCCGCCTGATCATGACCCGGGACTTCAACAAGGCCTGGGGGGCCATGTACCGGGCCAACCTGGCGGCGCATCTCAAGGAGCTGGGGTACGCCGTGAGCTACACCAAGAAGGGGGAGCTGCGCCTGGACGTGGTCTCCCTGGAAGTCGAGCGCGAGTTCTCCGGCCGCCGCGCCGAGATCCAGGCCAGGAAGGAGCTGGGCGCGCGAGACATGGAGGCCTGGCGCGAGACCCGCAAGGACAAGGCCCCGGAGATCGTCAAGGCGGACGTCCTGGCCGGCTGGCGGGACCGGGTGGCGAAACACCAACAGAAGACCGCGGAAGAGAACCGCCATGACACGGTCCTCGCTCGCGAGCAGTGGTTCAAGGAGGCGACCTGGTCGGTTGAGGCCCGTCAGGAGCTGGCGGGTGAGCGCCGGCAGACCGAGGCCAGCCGCTGGCAGGTGGCGGCCCGGCGCGCGACCGAGCACGAGGCCCGGGCCAGCAGCCATGCCGTCATCACCGAGTACCTCACCGAGCTTGCCCGCTCCGAGACCTGGAACCCCATCACCTACACCGAGGCCGAGCAGCGCCTGCATGAGCAGGTCAACTCGGGCAACCTGCTTGCCACGGACGACGGGTGCTTCACCACCTGGGAGCTGGCCCGGGCGGACCGGGAGTGCGTCGAGAGCCACGAGAAAGCGGCGGCCGGCCTGGCCATGGACCGCGCGGCCGCGGCCGGTAAGGTGGCCGCCTACCGCGAGGCGGAGCGGGGCGCGGGCCGGCGCGGGCTCTCTGGCCTGCAGGCCGAGGCCGCGGCCGGGATCCTGTCGGCCGGCTCCGGGACCGTGGTGGTCCAGGGCGACGCCGGCGCCGGCAAGACCACCATGCTCAAGGCGGTCAACGACCTGGCCGCGGGCCAAGGGTGGGAGGTCAAGGGCGTCGCGGTTCAGGGCGTGGCCGCGCGCAAGCTGGAGGATGAGTCCGGCATCGAGTCCACGACCCTGGCGTCCTACCTGGCGGCGCGCAAGGGCGCGCCGTCCCCGGAGGGCAGGAGTTCTCCGATCCCGGAGGGGGCGCGCAATCCGCGCCTAGTCGTGGTGGACGAGGCATCCATGCTCGGCAGCCGGGACCTTGCGGCCCTGCTGCGCACCGCGGCCGAGCACAAGGACAAGGTCGTCCTGGTGGGGGACCGCAACCAGATCCAGTCCGTGGGCGCGGGCAAGCCCTTCGACCGCCTGGTGGAGGACGCAAAGCAATCCGGCCGACTGCTGAGCCTCTCCGAGAACTACCGCCAGCGCAACGCGCAGCTGCGCCAGGCCGTGGACCTGGCCCGTAACGGCCACATGCGGGAGAGCCTGGCGCGGCTCAACGAGAACCACAAGATCCAGGAGATCGAGGACGCGGGCAAGCGCCGGGCCGAGGTCGCCAAGCTCTACGACAAGGACACCCTTGTCGTCACAGGCAGCCGGCAGAGCCGCGAGGAGCTGAACAATCTCATCCGCGAAGGGCTTTCCCGCAAGGGTGAGCTCTCCGCCGGCCGCGCCTACACCCTCACCTGGCAGGACGAGGACGGCGTCAGGCATTCGGTCAAACGGGAGCTCGCCGCAGGCGAGCGCGTAGTCTTCCTGCAGAACGAGTACAAGGATTACGACGTGCGCAACGGCGAGGTCGGGACCGTGACCAAGACCGGCAAGAACACGCTCGGCGTCCGGCTCGAGGACGGCCGACAGGTCGAGCTGGACCTGGCGCGCTATAGCGCCCTTGATTACGGCTACGCCCTCACCACCTACAAGAGCCAGGGCCAGACCTACGACAAGGTCGTAGTCGAGGCCGACACGTCGACGCCGCAGCTGCAGGACCAGCGCAACACCTACGTCCAGATCACGCGGGCGCGCGAGGACGTGAGGATCGTCACGGATGATTTCTTCTCGCTCCAGGACCTAGCCGGCGTCCTGACCGTCAAGCAGGACACGCACGACCCGGACTTGTCCTTGGCGGAAGCGAAGGTAAGGGAGGCGCAGGTCCGGGAGAACGTGCTGTTTGCGGCGCGCTTGGAAGCGCCGTCCCAGGAGGGCAGCCGTTCTCCCCTCCCGGAAGGGGCGGAGCGGCAGGCGCTTGCCCTGCGCGCCCGGCAGGAGGCATCCGCCAAGGCCGCCCAGGTCCCGCCCCTTCC
>Ga0073936_10002794_pt1 | contig 25702 bp, 10 predicted proteins | sample AliMusrvi5mmetaG_FD_87041 | JGI IMG/M metagenome (GOLD analysis project Ga0073936, IMG submission 87041) | Freshwater lake bacterial and archeal communities from Alinen Mustajarvi, Finland, to study Microbial Dark Matter (Phase II) - Alinen... | ecosystem: Environmental > Aquatic > Freshwater >... | reverse complement strand
GGCTTGGCCACATCAATGCCGAGCGGGTTGTCCCGGTATTCGCAGCGCAGCTTCGTCGCCTCGACGGCGGACGACAGCGCGACGCCGGACAGCAACGCAATGGCAACTGTTAGGAGCGCCATGCAATGGCGAGTGGCGTGGCCCTTCGCTTGTTGTCTCGCTGGTGGTTTCATTTGTGTTAGGATTGAAGCTCAATTTCACCGTCGGCCAGTTCGAGCACTGGCCACGGCGTAGCTTGGCACCTTTAGCGCCAATTGTCCACCCTCGATCGCTGCGGGATGCTCCTCCCGCTCAATGAAGGTGCCTGTGATCGGGGGGAGACACAATCGCCGAGCATGCGCAGCCGCGACAGTTCGTGGCTCCTTAGGGCAAGGTGGCTTGAGATTCAGTTGGTACCGCAAACCGTCACGCGCCTGAGTACCAGTTCCCTGGGCGAGTCGCCTCTAGTTTCCGGCCTTCAACACGATCACCGTGTCCACCCGATCCCAGGCCACACCTGCGGGAAGCGACAACTCCAGGCCATCTTCGGATTGTTTGATCGCCACTTCCCCGCCACCTAACAGAAGTGACGCGGCGTTGACCTTGCGGCCGTCCCTGGGCGCGGAAAGGCGAACCGTCGTTCCCGTCGGCGGGATCAACACATGCACAAACACCGTTGAACCGTCGGCGGAGTCCGTCGCCACGATCTCCCACGGGGTGGTCTTATGCTCGATCACCAGGATCTTGCTAGGGCGGGTGTTGAGGAGCGACACTTTGCGCTCGCGCCAAAGCTTGCCGAAATCTGACATCAATTCCCTCACCTTTGGCGCATAGCCGGTGGCGTAGGGCGTCAGCGCGACGTGAATGCCGCCCTTCTGGGCGGGACAACCCGCGCACCTGACAACTCCCCTGAAGACTTCGTCCGCCGGAACCTGCACTTTGTTGCCCTGGAACCAGGCGTTGTCGGTCGCACAGATGCAGCACTGGTCCTTTTCACCCTGGCTGGTGCCGCCCCCCTCGGCGGCAGGCCACGCGTCATTGAGCGACAACCCATCCTGAACATAGTCGGGGCCGCTCTGCCAGATCACCGCATCAGGATTGCCGGCGCGCAAGGCCGTCGCCAAGCGCCCGGCATTGGCGAAGCGCTTGGGCGTATGCCGATCGATCCAATAGCCGGAGACGCGCTTGCCATAACGCAGGCTGATTTCCTTGAACAGTCCCAGCACGAAATCATCCCATTTCGGGTTGGGCCACAACCCAAGCTTCGGACCGGGCAGGCCGTTGACCTCGGGGCCCCACCCGAAAAGCGCCCGTTCCTCTTGGGAGAGATCATGCTGGTCGGTCGGATGAACATAAAGACAGAGCGCGATGCCGCGTTTGTTCAACTCATCCGCGAGGTCGCCGATCAAGTCGCGCTTGGTCTGATGTTTCGGCATGCCGATGTCGGCCATGACCTTGCTCGGCCCCATCAGATACATCGCCGCATGAAATGAGGTCAGCGTCACATACTGGGCACCCATCTCCTCAACCGCATCGGCAAAGGCCTTGACGTCGAACGCGGCGGCGTGCGCGTCGAGATCCCAGGGTTGGGGATTGGGTTTTCCGGGCGCATAATCGGAACCCCCATTGGTGTAATGGACGAAGATGCCGAACTTCGCGTTCTTGATGAACTCAAAGCCCAGGCCCTGGGTGGCCGGGGCGGGCGGCCTGATTTCCGCGCCATTGACGACAGCGGCGGTCATCAGCACCGCCATCATCGCCATCATCGCCATCGTTCTATTCATCGATGTATTCATATTCATTCTGCTAGTTTGCATTTGTTCGATGTCCTTGATAGTCCTTGCGTTTCACCCTGAAAACCGAAGATCCGTCGCTGGCAAGCCGTTGAAGGTCCCGTCCGGCCAGTCCCTGTGCTTCGTCCAGACGGGCTGTTGCTTGTCGTTCATGGCCTTGAGGTCCACTCCCTGTTCGGGAAACAGTGCATCGCCAAACCCTTTCGATTTCAACGCCTCCGTCGCATACCAGACTGGGGACGCCCGATTGACAATGCTTCCGGCGCCTGTCGATACAAGTGCCACCAAACATAATCCGATCATTGTAATTATTGGCTTCTTCATGGATTCACGTATTCTTCGTATTGCGATGGCAGTTTAGGGAGAGTCATCATTCCTCCTGTTTGTTAGGTCCGTCTTCAGTAACCAGAAACAGGGAATGGACCGGCGCAAGTTTCACATACACGCGGGTGACGGTGCCGTCTTTGTCGGCCACAAACGTATATTCGGCTGGCCCCATCGTGCCGTCATGCGGGTTCCATACCTCGGGTGTCAGTTTCCCCCGCAAGGTCACCCTGGCATCCACTTCCACGTCAGATGAATTGGCAAGGAAAACCATGGACTTGCCATCCTTCACCTTGTGGATATATGAGAGATTCCCGCCTGGCGTCGTTGGATCCTGGTCGATTACCACATCGCCGTGCGGCAGTGCTTCGGTTAGAACGGCTTTGAGCGCCGCCACTTGTGGCGAAGGAATGAACCAGGCCCTGCCGCCCTTGGCATTGCGGTGGCACGCCGATGCTCCGCACTGAAGGAGGTTATGGCCGTCGGCATCGCGGATCGTCCATTCCGCGATGGACGCACTGTCGGTGGCGACCGCTTCCATGAGCAAGCGGACCTTGGTGGTGGACACGGGAGCGAAGGCGATTTCCTTATGCTCGCCGAGGCGTTCGCCCGTGGCCTGATCGACCCATTTCGCGCCATCCCAGGTTTGGATGCGATAGCCGCGCACGCGGTCAAATGCTTCGTTGACTATCACGCCGGTGACGGTCTGCTTGCTGCCGAAATCCGCCTCCAGCCACTGGGCGGCCTTGCTGCCGTCGGCTGCATTCCAGCGCGTCTGGATGCAGCCGTCCATGCTCATGGCCGGATCGAAGCCGCCGCCGGGCCACGAGGAGGATGCACTCACATGCGGGAAGTTGTCCTGACGTGCCACCTCCGCGCCGAAGATGTCGGCTACCAACTGGCGCACCTCGGCATCGGCGCCGGGCTCGGCCGCGCAATCCGGCAACCGGGTGGTGGCGATGACCGCGCCGCCCTGATCGTAGAATTGTTTGATGCGGCGCAGGGTGGCGACATTGATGCAAAGCGAGCCGGGGATGATGAAAGCGCGCCAGCGTTCGCAATTCACCTTGTTATTCAGGGTGATCGTGGAACCATCGACCGCACAATGTTCCTCAAGAACTTCGGGATGAACGAAGGTGAAATCGCGGCGCACCCCCAACGACAATGCCTCACCCACCTGCATGTAATCGGCCTCGGAAATCTCGACGCACCCCTGATAGGGATCGCCGGGCCCGAACCAGGAACCCGCCTGCAGCGTGGCAATCGGATAGAGCACGCCGATGTCGGCGACATGTCGGCCGCCCTGCAGCAGTCGCTGGAGGCGTCCGATATACTGGTTATAGCTTGGCAGTTCGGGGCCGTATTTCGCCGACCCCGGAGTGAGGTCCGGCTTGAAGACGATGGTCGCCGGATCATACCACACGGCGTGCGGCACCATGGTATTGATGCCCTTGGCGAACTGGTCCATGGCCTCCTTGTAGAGATTTGGCAGGGGCAGGTCCATGCCGCCATAGCATTCCACCATCACCTGCGGCCGGTCGTAGTTGAAGCCTGCCGAGCTGACCACCTTGTAGGCGCGCGAGGCCCGGCCATAGGCGAAGACCTGGTCGATGCCGGGCATGCTCTGGTATTTGAAGGCTTTCATCAGGTCGCCGACGGTGCCGATCACCGGATTGGCCACCTCCTCCTGGTCGGCATGTCCGGTCAGGCCCATGTGATGCGCGGCGCACCAGTCGTTGATGGTCTTGACGAAGCCGGTGGCATACAACTCGGAGCGCAGCCCGAACAAGGCGTTGCGTGCCGCCGCGGTGTCGGGACCGATGTCAAACCACAGCGCCGGATAGAGAGTGATGGGATCGGTCTTGAATTTCTCCCGGAAATATTCATTGAAGCGCTCGGTCCAGGCCCGGCCGCCCTTGACATGATAGAACGCCGGCTCGTCGTAGAAGGCACCGTCGATGGTGGTTCCGAACTGGTCCGGCATGGCATCGTGATAGGCCTGATAGGTCAGTTCGATGAACGCCGCCACCGCCTTCGGTTCCAAATAGTCCACGAGTCCGCCCCCGCCGTCGCGCACGCAGGTGAAAATCATCACCTTCCACGTGCCGGCGGGCGCCTTCCAGCGCAAGGTGCCGTCCTTGATAGAAGCGGTGACGTCGAGGCGTTTCTTGGTGGCTGCCTCCATGGCCACCGCGCCCATCAGCGTGCCCTCCGGCACGACCTGGGTGAATTCCTTGGGTCCGCTCACGTCGGCTGCGAGCATGTCGAGGCGCTTGCCGAGGGCCTCGGGATGCTTGCTGGCTAACAGGCCGCCGGCCGATCCGCTGGGAAACCAGAACTCATCGTAAAGGCACATTTTCATGCCCAACCTGCCGGCCTCATCCACCGCAACCTTGTATTGCTTGAGAAACTCCGGGCTCATGAAGTCAAATCCCATGCCTTTGCACGGAAGGATGCCCATGCCGTAGTAGCCCGCCGTCTTACAAGCTGCCACCATGCCCTTGGTTTTATCCGCATCCAGCTTGCCATTCCAAAACCACAGCGGACGGGAGTGATACTGCCAGGGCGGAGTTGCGAAGTCGGCAGGCAAGGACCCGACTGCGCCCGATTTCGCGCACCACCCCGTGCCCGGCGCAAAAACTAACATAAATGCCGCAGATATCAGTCTATTTATCATCGAGCGTTTCATTAATTTAATATTGATGTGAAGAAACGTCAGGCGGCATTGTAAATTCCGTGGGTCAACGCTTGGATGACGGCCTCATATTCATTTTCCCGTCGCCCTTGAGATCCTCACGTTGTCGATCAGGCCCATGCTTTCGCCTTCCCCGAGCACGAAGGCGAGCGTGTGAGTGCCGGAAGCAAGGGTGAAAGCCGGCGTGGTGTAGGTGTTCCACTTGTCGGAAATCTGTGACGCCCGCAGGGCCAGCACGGGCTTGCCGTCGATGCTCACCGTCAGGGGCGTGGCGACGGTTCCATAGTTATTGCGTTTCACCGCATCGAAACTCACCGTATAGCTGCCGGCGTCGAAGGTGACCGCCTGCGAGATGCCATTGCCGGCACCGCGCATGAAGGCACTGTGGCGGGTGCCATCCGGGGCGGGCGGGGCGAAGATCGGCCCTCCGGTGACAAGATTGATGCCCACCTCATCGCCTGGCTTTGCTTGGTTGAAACTCCATGCGGCGCCGCTCGGATTTCTCCCAAACGTTTCATCTTGTTCATTCAACACGTCGAAGCTCTCAAAGCTGGGATTTGATAGACCGACAGCCCCCAGAGTCGGCGTGACCGTCACGACGTACGCCCGGGTGGAGCCATCCGCTGCGGTGAAAGTGTAGGTCCGCGGTTTGCTGAAATCGTTGACAGCGCCGGACGCCGGGTCGCCTTTTACCAGCGGCGAGCCGGTTCGATAGGTCGGCGCCAGTTTCGCTAGATCCGTGGCCAGCGGCACCCGCACATGAATTTCATTGCCGGTGATCGTGGCTGGGGGCAACCCTGGGAAGACGAAGTCCAACAGGGTCGCGACGGGTCCGCCATGCAGGGTGGCGACAATCACCGTGGGGTTCTCACCAAAGGCAGCCGGAGAGAATTCCGAGGCGACAACGGCTTGGATGCCGGTATCCGCTCTCGCAATGGTTAGCGGCGTCTTCCTCGGATCCGCTAGAAAGCAGGCGCTGTCGATCCTGGTGGTCATCCCGGGCAGAGTCAGCTTGCGGTCGGCAGGCAGTTTCTCAACGCACAGATAGAGCAGGTTGTCCTTGCGAGTCACCCAGCCCCAGGGCAGGGCGCGGCCCCCCCACGGATAACACAACGGCCGCGACAGCAACTGCGCCGCTTTGGCTGCGTCCACATAAGTAGCCAGATCTCGCATGGCAATGACCGTGTATTGGTTGTCCTTGAGATACTTGGCATACTCCTCGAAGATCACCGGATTGGTCCCGACCGCGGGATGCTCGCCATCCGGCACGCCGTGGAATGTTAGAACGACCGCCTGCCCGGCAATCGCCTGCTTGACCGCCTTGTAGAAGATGTCCTTGTCGCGTTGGATGTCGCTGTCACTGATGCTGAAGGACGGCACGTCAAGCGGATTGTCAGCAGTCGGTCGATAGGGTCGTTCGTGGCCGCCCCTGGCGAACCCATACCCCTTCTCTGAGAGCATGGGGAGAAACTTGTTGTTCACGCTGTAGAAGGGCCAGCAGATGGTTGTGGGCCTGGCAATCTTGTTAGCCAGGCAGGATTCCTCGATTCCTTTCACCGCCGCGAGGCAACCGTCCAGCCCGGTGGCACTCAACTGCCCATGACCCACCGTGTGATTGCCGATTTCAAAGCCCATGTCATCGAGCGATTTGATCTGCTCCCAAGTCATGTACCAGTCCTTGCGCGTCTTGAAGCCAAACGCGTCGGACACGAAAATCGTCGCGCCGAGTCCGTACTTTTTCAACAGCGGGCCGACCACCGTCGCGTGACTCAAGCAGCCATCGTCAAAGGTCAGGACCACGAGTTTGGTGGGAATCGGCTTGCGCAGGATGCCATAGGGATCGCCCGCGCCTTGCTTGGCTGGCTCTGGCAGGCCGACCGCCAGACCCGCCATTGTCACCGCGCATACCAGAGTCTTTGCCGTTGCCATTTTCATTTCCCGATACTCCTCAAATCCGGCTGGGTGGTTGCGGCTTCGATCGCCTTGATGGCCTCCTCGACGGAGGTGACTCGCTGTTTGTTGCAATCCCCCGGAAAATGCCCGGCTTTGGTTTCAGCGTTGAACTGCTCTATCAATTCCTTGAGTTGCGGCAGCACGGCGCGCGCGGCGGTGCCATAACCGATGATCTCCTTCATGATCACCCCGGTGCGGCTTTCGCTGCCGTGGCCGCCCTGGGTCTTGGCGAATTCGACGCCCGCTTCGAGGCCTTCCTTGAAATGATATTTCGTCAGCGCCTTGAAGCCGCCCATGCGAATTTCGTTAGAGAACATCTTGTCCGCCGGACTCGGCGATTTGACGGCGGCGAAGATGGCCGGCGAGAGCGCCTGCACGTCCTCGACCGTGAGTTGGTTTTCAAAATAGCCTTTCAAGCGCATGCGCGCCATGCCATCCGCGTTGGTGGACACCACGCGGATCGCCGGATAGACCAACTGCTGATCGGTGTCCTTGAGAGCGTTCGCCAACGGCCCGTCAAACAAGGCCCATGCCAATTGGCCGTGGGTGAGCTGGATGGGATCGGCCCAGTCGATCGGTTGGAGCGGTTCGGCGGTCCTGACGAGCGCCTTGAGGGTGTCGGCAATGCCCGGTTTGGCTTCGCCGCCCATACCCCTGATCGCCGCCGCCGCCTTGAAGCGCAGCCAGCGGTCCTCATGGGAAAGCAGTCTAACAAACACCGGCAGTGCCTCGGCACTCTTGAGGTGGCCGAGGGTCTCGCAGGCACCTTGGCGGGCATGCGCGTCGGACCCTTCCGCCATTTTGATCAACTCGGGAACCATCGCCTTGGCCTCGGGACGCTTCGCCAATTCCTCCGCCGCCCAGCCGCGGGCCACCGGCGACCAATCGTCGAACGCCGCCACCAATTGCTGCGGGGTCATTTTCCTGCGGTCCAGGTCGAAGCGCCCCGAAGCAATGGCTTGCGCCACCATCTGTTTGTCCAGCACGTTGCCAGGAGCCGCATTCATGCCGGTGATGTAGAGGTTTTTCAGCGGCAGCGAATAGGTTAGCACATAACTGGCGGTCGGACTCAGGCCGCTGTAGCTGCTCTTGCCGTAATAGGTGTTGTCGTCGGTCTTGCCGCCACCGTATTGCTCGCCGCCATCATAGACGAACGCTCCGTCGCAACGCCGCTCCAAGTCGAAGTGCCAGGAGGCCTCCTTGAAAAAGGCGGCCGCAGCCGCAGGCCCGCCCACATTGGCACCCAGGGCACCCCACAGGTAACTGAATCCCTGGCCGGTGTGTCCGTATTCGCGGTTGGCGTATCCGGCGGTCGCCATCTTGGCGAAGAATTGCGCGTCCTTGTTGCGGTTTCCCTGCAAGCCGAAAAGCATGGCGGTCATGGAGTTCTTACCGTTGTTTTCATGATAGGGCCATGGCTCGTGCTCGCCGTAGGGAATCCCTCCCTTGTCCACATAGTAACCGAAGAACTTCGTCGCCCGCTCGATCGCCGCGTCAACCTCGGGGTCCGCCACGCCGCACTTCTTGCCCATGACAATCGCCAGATTGGCCGCCAGTCCCGCCGCATTCACCGGGCCATAGGGCGGGATCGAACCGTGAAGCTTGCCGTCGGCCGTGAGATCGGCAAAGCCATGACCGAACGTACCGTACATCCCCTGCCCTTTGGCGAAAGCAAGCGTGTATTCCTGGACGGCATGAAACACCTCCTTGTCGTTGGTGCGGAGGTAATACTCGCACAGGAACAGGCCCCTGTATCCATCCCATGCTCCGATCCCGCCCTTATCCAGCTTCAGGTTGGACGGTCCCATTTTGCGGGCGAACGCCTGCACCTTGGGCAGGTAGGCAGGATTGCCGGTGGCAAGCAATGCGAGCCCGTTGACCGCGCCGTTCCAACTATCTGTTAGTGGCTCCTTTTCGAGCACCTTGCAAGCCGCGTCGAGGATGTGCCTTGACTTGGGGCAGTTATATGGTGCTGTCTCACTGTATGTCCCCATCACGCTTAGCTTGAGCTGCACCTCCTCGGTCTTGCCGGCCCGCCAGCGGGTTAACTTGAGGATGCCCTGGTTCGCCTCCTTCTCCGCGTCCTGGATTGCCAAAGCGATGCTCTTGCGGGCATCGTCGCTGAACAATTTGCCACCGGCGCCGAGGATCACGTCGTCCACCTTCATCACACCGTCGGCGGGCGATTTGGCCCCGATGTGGCTCACCAGAATCTGCCGGCTGCGCGTCGTGGTGCGGCCTTGGACGCTTTCGAAAAAGTCCACGGGCCGGGTGTAAATGAAGCCGCGCATGCCGGTGGCGCCCAGATTGTAGGATGTCGTGCGTTCGATCGCACCGCCCTTCGTTAGATCCGTCGGCTCCGGCGAAGGGTCCCCGGCATGGGCACTGCCGGCCAGCATCGCGATGCCGGCGACGATGCCGGAAAGCCGCAGGACAGTGGTGAGTGTGGGTGGTGTCGTTTTCATATATCTGTGGTACTTGGATTTGTGCTCTTGCTATTTGGAACCCGGTTTCGCCGGCAGGATTGGCACGTCGCAGAACGTGAGTGCGGCAATGCCGTTCTTGCCGAAAATCAGGTCGTTCTGATTCCAGTTCAGTTCTTTGAGATAGGTGATCTTGCCCGCCGTGGCGGGAGATTTCAACTGGAGCATGACCACGTTGCCGCTCACGGCACCCTTGGCGACCTTGTCCTTTTCGTCATCCAGATAGAACTGGCCTGCCAACGAATCCAGCCAGATGACCGGTTGGTCAAACTCCAAGGCGATCGCGTCCTTCGCGGCGCTCGCATAATACGCCTGTTTGAGATCCGGCGCGGTGATCGACTCGGGGACCTTGCGGCCGTAGGTATCCCGCTCGATGAGCGGTTGCATCAGGCGGACGAATTCCGACCAGCCGACCAGCGGATAATGGCAGGGACCGGGCGGTTTGATTCCCAGCGTGGACATGACATCCAGGTTGGAGTAGAGCCGCGGCAAGGTACGCTGCACCTCGCGCAGCATGTCGCCATGACCGCCACCCTGGCCACAGCCATTGGGCCAGATTTGGAAAACATAGTAGTGGCGGATATTGGGCATGTCCTGCTTCCATGCCAATGACAGGTTCATGAAGTATTGGTGATAGGTTTCCCAGCCATACCCGCCGTCGGGACCATCCAAGCCCTGATCGGCTTCACCCTGATGCCAGAGCACGCCGCGGATGCCGTGTGTCAGCCGGGCATTCTGCACCCGCCATAGCATTTTGCCATACATCGTACTCAAATCTAGCGGCTTCGCCTCATTGCGCTTGTGCTCGTCGATGCGGGTGCCACCCACCGCTGCCTGGATGATGCAAATGGGCATTTTCTGACTAGCCAGAAGGTGCTTGGCGAGGTCCATGCCCCACCAACCGAGTGCCGTATCCGAACCCGGAAGCGGCCTCCAGGCCGGGGAGCACCACAGGTTGGTCCTCTTGCTTGGCGATTCCTTGGTGTTGGCGCCGAAGCGGTCGCGAACCCAGTCGGACGAGTCGCCCCGCCCGGTCGGACCACCATAACTGCGGATCCACTCGCTGGTATCGCTCGGCGATTGCTCACCGGTATCCAAAGCCAGCGCATTGGACTGCCCGTCGATCAACCAGGCGTCGCCACAGACCAGGTTGCTGACGGTTTGCACGACGGCCTCGGTGGCACCTGTCTTGGTGCCGAACTCCGCCTTGTATTTGATCAGGCCGGCCTTGAGCTTGGCGGTGAGCGCATAACCATTGTCCGCGGCGGGCTTTGCGGTCTCGGTCTCGACGAGCTTGTCGTTAGCATAAACTCTCAGGAATACGGAATCCGCTGCCTTGTCCAATATGCCGTTGTAATAGAGCGTGCCTTCGTTCTTGTCATCTCTGGCAAAGAACTGCCCGTCCTCCGGCTTCTCATCCTTGCCCGGGGTTCTCTCTATCCATGGATCGCTCTTCGGTTCGATTATGTTGATCGACGTTGTGGCCACGGTGTCGGCACCGCCGTTGCTGATGGCTGCCTTCACGGTGATCGGGCCGGTGTATTGCGACAGTTTGAGGATCAGCCTGTCGGGGGCAATTTCCTTCATCACCACTCCACCCGTGACATCCCAGGCATAACGCAACTCTCCAACGCCCTTGGCTTTCAGCGCCGCCAGATTCTTGATATCCGGCACCACCTCGACCGGGTCCCGGCCATTCCACGTCGCGGGCCCGCGAAGCGTGAACACCGGCTCGGGAATGTCCTCCTTGATGGTTACGGGAATATCCAGGGTCTTCACTCCATCGGGATAGACGGCCTTGACGCGCAAGGTAAACGACTCGTCGCCGGTCACGCGGTTGCCGACGGTGTAGCTGAAACAATCCACGGCGGTCATCGTCTCGGTGGCACCCTTCTTGACTAACCAATAAAGTTTCTGCGCGCCGCCGGCCTTGACGGTGACGGTGGCCCGCTTGCCTTCCAGCACGGTCACATTCTGCTCCGAAGCCGCGAGGGTGGTTCCGGACTGAACCAGCGGCCCGACCAGCGTTTGCAGGGACTTCTGGTTTTCATATTGCAGTTTCACCCAGTCGGCGGAGCGGGCCTCATTGGATACGCGCACTTCGTCCATGTCGCCAAAGAAACCGTTGCCGATCTGCATCCTCACAGGCGTGAGAACTTCGATAGTGGATGCCCCAGGAGCTTTCATATCGAACCGACCATTCACATAGATCCGGTCGTCTTGGCCGTCATAGGTATAGACCACCTGGATCCATTCCGACTTTGGAAGCACGCTGGTTCCTTGAACATTGCTCTTGTTGTTATTCACACCGACCCGCGACGGCGTGCTCAGGAGCCGCAAGGTCACTCCGCCGAGTTTGCCCCACTCCACCACTGTCGTATTCATTTTCTCGGCCTTGACCCAGGCTTCGGTGGTATGGGGGCTCGATCCAAATGGATACTTCGTGATCCGGTCGCCGCAGGAAATCCCCTTGCCACCGGCAAAATGACGGCCCGCGCCAATCGCGCCGCTGGAAGCCGTGGTGCCCAGATCGGCCGATTCCACCGTGCCGGCATCGTCCTGAACCGGTTCATTCAGGTGCCAGACACTCAGGTACCCGTTAGACCGATTGAAGACCGCCGGCCCGCTGGACTCGCTCTTCGCTTCGGCATTTCCCCAGAACATCCTGATTTCCTGCCGTGCGTTGCCTTTGATCGTTGGCACCCGCACCCAGACAGAGGCCGTCCCGGCCACCGCGTCCCACTGATCTATCTGATAATTAAGCGGCACGCCGGCGCTGGTGGCAAATCGGATGTCCTCGCCATGGGTCTTTGCCTCGGCGAATGCGAACCAATCCTTGCTGAGCCGCACCAGCACGGGGAAATTCTCCTCCAATGCCGTGGCCGGCAGGTCCGCGCCATCCGGTGTCGTCAGCAGGAACATGGAACCGGAACATTTCCAGCTCTTATATTTCACTGCGGCCATTTCTCCCGGTGGAAGTTCCGCTGCCTTGGCCGGCGGCAGCGGCGGATAGGCCGTTTCAATCGCATACTTGGCCGCCAGATAGCCACCGACCAGCGCCTCATCCTTCGGACCGAGGATCGATTGGTAACCGAGGACTTCGGCGACGTCAAAATCGCACATAATCAAGCCATCGTTATTGCCGAGCGCATAAGCAGCTTCGGTCTCGTTGGCGTTGTTGACGATGATCTTGAGGATCATGAACTTCGTGATCGGCGAGCAGTCGAACAAGGGACCTGGCAGCACCGTGCCATTTCTCGAAACCGCCGCGGGAGACACGTCGGTCCAGAAGCCGGTGTCATTGCCGAAGGTGTTATAGCTGGAACCGCGGCCCTTGAGCCTTCCTAGCAATCCGCTGGCGCCGTTCCATTTGGGATTCGGCGAGCGCAGCACAATGAAGTGCTCCTTGGCGAAGAACGTGCCGTCGATGCCGAGCCAGCCCTTGCGGAACTGTAGCGCCGGTTTGGAGTTGACTTGGTTGGCTGCTAGCACCGGAGCCACACCGCCGCCGGTTTTCGCGTGATGATTGCTGCCGGACAAGTCCTTCCATTCCTGCACGCCGCCTTTGGGATCCGCCGTGACGCCGCTGCCGGCATCGAACCAACAGGTCAGTCCCTTGGTCACGGCAAGCTTCGGCGGCTGCGAGGGTGTCGCGGCCCCGTCGGCCCGGAAGCTCAGCGATTTGGTAGCCCAGAGGCTGTCCACCGCGTTGGTGCCGCGGAAAGTATAGTAATAGGTGGCGCCCGGCGTCAATCCGACCAGAGTATGGCTGATCTTCGTAGGTGCCGCATTGGTGAACGTTTTCACTGGGGCCGAGTTTTCCCACAGGGTGGCGTCGGTTCCGCCATCGAGGGTTCCCCAATAGACGCGGAAATCGTAGGTCGATTCCGGGCATGCCAGCGCTGCATTGAGCGTCGCGGAAGTGGCTGACGCAGCAGTGACCGGATCGTTGGTTAAGGTGGCGGCCGGGGCCAAGCCGGGATTGGCCGAATAGCCTGTGGTGATGCCGTACTTGGCCGCCAGATAGCCGCCGACCAAATCCTCGTCCGCCGCCGACAGCGGCGTTTGGTAGGCGACGATTTCGGCAATGTCCATGTCGCACGATGCCGAATCGGCCGCTCCGATTTGATAGGTGCTCTTGCTCAAGTCGCCATCGTTCACGTCGATTTGCAGAATCATGTATTCGTTGATGGTCCCCACGTTGAATGGCGGCTCCGGGAGTTTCTTGCCATTCTTCGAGACTGCCTTCGGGTATTGGTCGCCCCAGAACTGCGTGGAATTCCCGCTTAACCGATAGCTCGACGCCCGTTTCCACCGGCGGCCCAGCGCACAACCGTCGCTGTTCCACTTGGCATTCGGCGAACGCAGGACGACAAATTGCTCCTCGGTGACAAGCGGGCCTTCGAGGTTGAGCGCACAACCACCGGCCACCGTGCGGAATTGCACCGCAGGTTTCGAGTGGATCTGGTTCTGCGCAAGCACCGGCGCGCCGCCAGCCAGGCAGCCGTCATGGCCATTGCCGGAGAGGTCCTTCCATGTCTGCACGATTCCCTTGGCGTCGGCGGTCACACCCACCGCGGCATCAAACCAACAAACCAAACCGGCTTTAACCGGCAGTTTGTCGTTGCCGGTGGCCGGCACTCTGGGTTTGAGCGTGGTGAATTGAGCGCTGGCGTTGGCCCAGCCCTGACCGCTCGCGTTGCTGGCGCTCGCCCGATAGAAGTAGGTCTGGCCGAAGACCAACCTGCTGGCGGTGGCGGCAAACTCGGTGGTGTTCTTCACGGCTTTAAGCTCGATTTTGCTAGCCCACGCTCCGGCGTTGGTACCGCCATCGGTCGGGCCGTAGTGCACCGTCACATCGGCGTCGCCGCCGCCGTCCAATCTGCCCTGGAGTTTCGCCTCGCCGGGCGCGACGTTCGCGGCGCCGCTCCGGTTGTTGATCTCCGGCGCGGCATGGGCGGTGGTCAGACCGGCCATGAAAGCAAACAGGAATGCCACCTTGATTGTCGTTTGAATTTTCATTTGTTATTCATCTTCTATCGTTAGTCATCGGAGCGTACCATTGAATTGCAGCTAGCGGGTAGAGGCATCGATCTCAACCTCGCAGAACGTGAGCGCGGCGATGCCGTTCTTCCCGTAGAGAATTGTCTTCGGATCCCAGTGTTTGTCCATCACATAAGTGATAGTTTTCGCGGTGGCGGGTGCCGCCAGCTTGAGGGTGAGCAGGTTTCCGGAGGCTGTGCCCGAGACGACCCTGCCTGGCTGACCGTCCAGAAAAAACTGACCGGCCAGCGCGTCAATCCAGGCCACTGGTTGGTCGAACTCCAGGCTGATCTCGTCCTTCATGGAGTTGGTGTAACAGGCCCGTTTGAGGTCCGGGGCCGTGATGGGACTGTCGAAGACCTTGCCAAAGCTGTCCCGCTCCAGCAGCGGCACCATCGAAAGTCCCATTTTCTCGTAGTCCTCGACGACAAAGTGGCAGCTTTGGCCGCTGGGGAAGGCCAGCGTGGGCATGACGCTCAGATTGGAGTAGAGCCGCGACAGACACCTCTGCAAGTCCCTGAGCCTGTCGCTGTGGCTGTTGCCGCCCTGGCCGCACGCATTGGGCCAAATTTGGAACAGGTAGTAGTGCTGAAGATTGGGCATATCCTGCTTCCAGGCAGCAGTCAGATCCACCCAATACTGTTGGTGCGTCTCGCAGCCAAAGCAGTTGTCAGGGCCATCATAACCCTGGTCGGCTTCGCCCTGATGCCACAACACGCCGCGGATGCCATGGGTCAGTTTGGCTGCCACCACGCGCTTCAACAGGTTGCGGTAGATGCGGTGGGCTTCGTTGGTGGTATTGAGGCGGTCGTGAGGATCGGGCATATGCTGGTCGATGCGCGTGCCGCCGACGGCTGCATTGAGGAGACAGACGGGGATTTTCGTGTCTTCGACCAACTTTTTGGCCATGGCCATACCCCAAACGCCGACGAAGTGGACCCCGCCGCGCTCGTTAACCTTCAAGTTGATCAGCACGGCGTTGCCCCAGCCGCCATTGGTCGTATCGTCGCCGGCCTCGCCACCGCTGCCATAGCTACGGATCCAGTCACTGGTATAATCGATCAAATCCGGGCGCTGGGTGTTGTTGTGGTAGTTGTAGGCCACGGCATTGGACTGGCCGTCAATGACATAGGCATCCCCACACACAAGATTGCCGGCCGAGTGGAGCACTTTTTTGGTATTGCCGCCCGCGACGCCGAACTCCACCTTGTACCTGATCAGGCCTGCTTTGAGTTTGATCGAAAATGCATAACTCATATCAGCCTTGGGCTTCTGGCTTTCGGTCTGGATCAGCTTGCCGTCGGCATAGAGATTGAGGAAAACCGAGTCTCCGGCTTCGGCCAATGTGCCATTGTAGAAAAGCGCGCCTTCGTTCCTGTCATCACGGGCATAGAACTGGTTGTCCACAGGCTTCTCGTCCTTGTCCGGCGTGCGTTGCACCCAAACGTCTTTCGCGGGCTCCTTGACCATTACATGTGCGGATTGCGTGACCGGTGTGCCGCCATTACTCGCCGCCACCGTCACGGTCATCTTGCCGCTGTTCTGCGCGCGTTTGAGGATGAGTTTACCGGCTGACACCTCCTTGACGACCGCCACGCCTGAGACGGTCCAGTTATATTTCAACTCGCCGGCCCCCTTGGCCTGCATGGCTTGAAGATTGGTGATTTGCGGAACCATTTCGATGGTGTCGCGGCCGTTCCACGTGGCCGGTGCATTCAGACTGAAAACCGGTTCCGGAACGTCTTCTTTGATCGTTACCGGTACATCGATGCTCTTGACACCGTCGGCAAAGACAGCCTTGAATTGGAGAGTTAGCGATTGGTCGCCAGTCACCCGGCCGGCGTCAAGCATGTAATCAAGCCGGTCCACCTCCGCAAGAGTTTCCGAGTCGCCGGATTTGATCACCCAAAAGACTTTTCGTGCACCGCCGGCCTTCGCCGTCACTTTGATCGTCTTGCCTTCCAATAGGACAATCTTCTTCTCTGACACCGAAAAGTCATTGCCCGGCCAGGGCAATGTGCCAATCACTGTCTGCAAGGGCTTTTGGTTCTCATATTGCAGCTTCGCCCAGTCGGCGGAGCGGGCGACCTTGGATACACGCACCTCGTCCATGGCGCCGGAAAACGGTCCCATGCCGATCTTCACCTCGGCCGGGCTCCCGATCGTCAGGTTAACGTCGTCGGCAGTCCGGGAGCCGTCGAGGCGTCCGTTTATATAGATTCGAGCATCGCCTTTTTTGAAGGTATAAAGCACGTGGACCCATTGGGCCAGCGGGAGCATGCTGTCATTGCCGATTCCGGCCGGGGAATAGAAACAATCCAATCTGACATGCGGCGGCCGGTTGAAGGCCATCTGAACGATGCTGTTGGGTTTGCAGTCGCCCCACCTGACAAGGGCACCGCCGTTCAAATTGTCAGCCTTGATCCATAGTTCGGTTGAATGAGGGCTGTTGCCGACGGGATAGGTTGTGACTTTCGTTCCGCAGTCGATCCCTTTGCCTGGTTCGAAGTGGCGGGCGTTGCCGACCATTCCGGAACACGATGTGGTCCCACTATCCTTCGCTTCGACCGTTCCGACCTCATCCTTGGCCTGATCGTCCATGTGCCAGACGCTGACGTAACCGTTGGATTCATTGAACACGGCTTTTCCGTTGGATTCGCTCACGGCATCGGGCTTGCCCCAGAACAGCTTGATCTCCTGGCGTGCGTTGCCCTTGATCGTGGGGACGCGGACCCAGATGACGGCCGTGCCATGGGCCGGATTCCAGCAGTCGATCTGATATGCCAGCGGCTTGCCGTCTGCGGAGAAGCGGACGTCATCGCCATTGGGTTTCGCCTGCTTGAAATCAAACCATGCCTTGTCCAGGCGCACCAGCAGCGGGAAACCTTCTTCCGAGGCCGTGGCCGGCAGGTTCGCGCCCTCGGGCGTGGTCAGAATGTCGAGCGAGCCTGAATGCTGCCAGCCTTGTAATTGGGCGGAGACGGTATGAAGAAGCGCCAGAAAGGCGAGCATGCTTACCATTGTTTGTTTAGTCATTTGACGGAGTTCCGATTGGATTGGTGATTGATTGGTGAAAATGGCTTGTGGAGTTGTATTCTTCCAAATTCTGGGTGTTCTCTTGGTTCAATTCATTATGAGCGACTACTTGCGTGCCGGTGTGAGCTTGATCTCGCTGAGGTTCATCACCGCCCCGGCCGGCATTTTTGTTGCCTTGATCGCAACGATCTTCCGGCCGGATTTTGCGATTCTGATCTCACCCAATACCATTGTCTTGAAATCGTCAAAACCGCCCGTCGATTCAATATTCCCGGAGATCGTTTGGTCGTCGGCGATGATTTCAAAATCGCTTCCCGCGGCGTGAGGGGCGCAAGCATAGGTCAGGGAAACCTTGAACGCACCCGCCGGGGCATCCACGTTCCAATAGATCTTGATGGCGGTATCGGTCCATCCACCGATGTTCTTCACGGACTTCGTCTCTTGGAGAGACGCAACTCCTTCGATTTCGGCGCTTCCAGCAACCAACGACAGAGACCCGTCGGCCGCGGCGCGCACGGTCGCGGACGGCACCGGTAGGGCAGGGGGGACGGCCCGGACCGGCTCATCGAGGTCGAGCGTGATAACACTGTCGATCTTGTCCGGCGCCTCGGCAGGCAGCGTGATCGTGAGCCTCCCATCAATTGATAGCGATTGCAATGCTTGTGCCGGCGCACTCAGCAACGCCACCTTCCTCGGCTTGTTGGCCAGCGGGACGGGAAGTTCGCCATCCTTGGGCCAGTTGAAAACGTGAAGGTAAATTCTGTCACCTTTCTGCGTGGCGCGCCCCCACCGCAACTCCAAGAAAGGGCTTGCTGTTGTGCCATAAAGTGACACGCCGTTCGTCTTCGCCCACGTCCCGATCTCATTCAAGCGATCAATAGACGAAATGGGAATCAGTCCCGCCGCTGTCGGACCCACGTTCATTAACAAGTTACCGCCCTTGCCGGCGCAATCCACCAGACCTCGGACAAGGTGTTCCAGCGACTTCCAGTTCTGGTCGTATTTGTTGTAGCCCCAATGCTGGTTCATGGTCATGCATGTTTCCCAGTCGCCACCCTTCATCAGGGAGCTTGCCGGAATCGTATTTTCATAGACCTCATAGTCACCGCCGCGGGGTACCCCAAAGTTGTCTTGGATAACGATATTCGGCTTTAGGGTGTGGACGTAAGCGCAGACCTCAGCACCCTGTTCGGGTGTCCACGGAGCTCCCTGGCCATCGAACCAGACAAGACCGGGAGCGTAATTTGTTATCAGCTCTTTGAGCTGCCCCTTTACAAATTCCACGTAGCGGCGCACGTCCGGCTTGCCGGTGGCCAGGTCGTTGTTCGGAATACGCGCGGGATAATCGGGATGGTGCCAGTCCCAGATAGAGTAATAAACACCAAACACGATCCCTTCCTTCTTGCACTCGGTCGAGAGTTCCTTGAGCGGATCGCGCTGGAACGGTGTGGACCTGATGCACCAGTCGGTCAGTTCCGACGGATACATTGCAAACCCGTCATGATGCTTGGCGGTGATGACGAGATACTTCATCCCGGCGTATTTCGCGATGCGCACCCATTCCTTGGCGTCGAATTTCACAGGGTTGAATTGCCCGGCAAACTTTGCGTATTCGGATAGTGGCATCTTCGACTGCAACAGGATCCATTCGCCATGGTCTTTCTGATCCTTGTACTCTCCAGCGGGGACGGAATACAGTCCCCAGTGAATGAACATTCCGAAGCGTGCCTCGCGAAACCACTTCATGCGGGCGTCGCGCTCGGCCTTGGGTTCAGCCGCCCCGGCCAGACACGAAAGCGAAAGCAGAATTGCAACCACACCAATTGATAACTTACGCATGCCTATTTTTCCTTTCTATCGGCAGGTCGCTGAATGTTAGCGCGGCGATGCCGTTGTTGCCGAGAATCAGGTCGTTCCGGTTCCAGTTCATTTCCTTGAGATAGGCAATCAAATGTCCTCAGGCTTACGGGGTTAGCTGGTCCATTCTCACAACGTCCTTGGCCCGCGATTCCGGCGTAACCTTTAGTTGCTCCAATTTTCCGGCCTTGAAAACACCCTCCACCATGGTGTTATACGGCGCATGCAGTTTGAACGAGACATCCCAGTTTTTCGGCCAGGCCGGCAGGACATAGATCTTCCGCCCGTCGGATTGGAGCAGCATGAACTGAAGTGTGGTCATGATGTTCACACCGTGATCTTGGTCAGGGATCCAGTCAAAGCCCGACCACATGGCCGGGAAACGATAGGCGTGATTGATCCTGGCACGTAAGGCGACCTGGCGGCCGGCCTCATCACGGAGACCGAGGCAGGCGGCCTGGATGCTGTCCTGGCACCAGCCGAAGTTGATGCGGGAGAAGCGCTTGTCATAGGTCGCGCGGGCCACGTCGAGATCGGGCTTACCCACCCCGAACAGGCGGTAGGGAAACACGGCATAGAGTTCGGGATTCTCGGAAGCCTTGACTGAGCCTTTGGCCGAGGCGAGCAGAAGCTTCACCCCATCCACGTCGGCGACAGGCAGCGGCGGGAGTTCCCGCAGGATCCGCGCCCAGCGGGTGCGTTGGGGCTCGGTGGTGATGGTTTGCGGCAGATCTAACAATCTCGGCAGAATGAAGCGCAATCCGGCGACATCGGGCATGGGATTGACCGTCATGCCGGCCTCCAGCGCCTGGGCGGGATCGACGACGATCTTTCCGTTAGAGTCGCGTTTCTGCCAGTATTGGTCGAAGAAGGCGATGATCGGATCGGCGAGTGGCACCAGCGTGTTGCGGGCGAAATTCTCGTCCTGTGTGAAGTCATAGCGGTCGAGCATGAAGGCAGTCAGTTCCATGCCGCCGCAAAAATAGTGACCGATGCACGCGTTGCCCGGCTCCGGCCCGGCGTTTCCCCAACCCCAATCCCTGTTGTTAGGCATGCCCCAGAAATTCATGGTCTCCTGAAAGGATGCGGCGTTCTCGAATTTGTAATAGGCCTGCATGCGGGCTTTGCTCAAGGGCAGCGCTTTGAGGTACATGTTGAACCAAGGTTCCATCATGTCGAAATCGCCGGTGGCCAGCATTGGCCAATAGGACAGCCGGGTGTTCTGGAACCAGTAGCTGCCACTCCAGCACCGCCAGTCCGGATCGCCGTCGGCTGTTTCGGGTGGCGCGCCGGGCGATTTTTCCACGGTGAAGATCGAGCCGTTGAATTTGATAGGCGAGCCGCCGCAGGCGGAACAGGCATTCATGAAACGTTGCAACACATATCCGTTCGTGACTTCCGATGGCGGTGCCGTTGCGGCGTCGCGCCTGGCGACGACTTTCCCATCGACATAGATGATCCACCCGCCGGACTTTGGCCGGTCGAGGGTCACCGCGACATGCTGCCACTGGCCGGGTTTCAGGCAATTGTTAGCCAACAAGCTCTCCTGGCCGAGAATCAAGCGGAGTGATGCTCCGTTCACATCCAAGAGGAATCCGTCGCCGTGGCCGGGCGTGCATTTGTCGAGGATCCGTCCGCTTTCCCCCGGCGAACACTTGACCCACGCTTCCATGGTGAGACCGTTCGGCCAGGTCCGGTTGGCCGGCGCCACTTCATGGGGAAGTTTGTCAGGCTGCTGCGGCGGTTTGCGGTCTAGCAGTTCCTTCATGCTCAGCGCCCGCTCATGAATCGCCGCCGCCGCAATCTCGCCGCGGAACCGAGTTTCGCCCTTGGAATCCGCGCCCAGGGTCACCGGATGCGCATTCGCCGGGATCGCAGCGCCGGCGTCCTCGTCGGCGAACACCCAGCTTCGATTCCAGAATGCCTGCCACCACTTCGAGGTTGTTAGGCGCGACTGTACATCACTCACCTGCAACGCCGCCTTCTCGATCCGCCCGAGGTCCTTCTGCCAGGCGTCGGGCGTCTCGGCCCGCTCCGCCAGCACGCACACCGACAGTTGATGGCGTTTTGCCGGTTTGCTGGATTTCAGGACCTTGGCGCCATCCGGAACCATGTCAACGCCGCGCAGGCTGGCGCCGAACGTATGATTCAACAGCGGATCGACGAATTTGGCCTTTAGCATTTCGAGATGTTGGACTTCCAGGCACACGGGGTAAAGGGATCGCGTATTGCGGTGATACCAGACCACCTGCGGCGCAGTGGATGATGCGACCACATCCGGCAACACCGTCAGTTTGTATGATTGTGCCAGCGGGTTTTTGCCGTCGCCGTAGCCGTATTCGGCAGCCGGATCCAATGGCCTCTCACGCAGACGCCACAATTCCACCTCCGCGCGGCAAGTGACCGGCACGGCTGATTCCGCCTCGACACGCACCACCGGCTGATCTGCGTCCAGCCACAAGGAAATTTTGGACGGTTGATTCTGGATTTTGGAGGTGATCTCGATGACGCCATCCCGAAGCTTGAGTTCCTGGCTGAAACCATCCTTCGGCGCCAGCGCCGGATCGAACCTCACCCGCACCCTGCCGATCTTGCACAGGCCGGCGTTCTCATCCCATGCGTCGGTCTTGCTGACGTAGAACACCAGGTCGCCGGATGGCTCCACCCACGCATTGATGCCGACATCGCCATTGCCCAGCGGCATTGACCCACGCGCATTCTCGCTAGGCGAATTCCACATGACATTGTAACTGTCCAGCGGATCGACCTGCTGCGGTGCTTGGGGTTCTGCCCGTCCAACGGCAACACCCGCCACTAGCACCGTACACGTCAACAGCATTGTAGTTCTTGTCTTATTCATTACCTATTTCCCGCGTTGCCGATGCCACCGAAAGGTTGAGCGGTGTTAGAACAATTCTTCAGGGATTCGGAACCGTGGGCTCCAGCGGCACCTCGCAGAACGTGAGTGCGGCGATGCCGTTCTTGCCGTAAAGCAGGGTTTTGGGGTCCCAATGCCTGTCGGTGAGATAGGTGATGGTTTTGGCGGTGGCTGGTGCCGTCAGCTTGAGCTTGAGCACGTTGCCGGACACCGCGCCCGAGACAATCTTGCCCGCTTCGCCGTCCAGATAGAACTGGCCGGCCAGCGCGTCGATCCAGGCCACGGGCTGGTCGAACTCGAGGGTGATCTCGTCCTTCTTGCCAGTGGTATAAGAGGCCTTCCTCAAGTCAGCCGCATTGATCGGCTGCTCAAAGATGGCGCCGTAGTTGTCCCGTGCGACCAGGGGTGTCATCAGGCGGGCCATTTCGGTGTAGCCGGAAGTCGGATAGTGGCAGGGTCCCTCCGGCTTGATGCCCAGGGTGGACATGACGCTCATGTTCGAATAGAGACGCGGCAGGAGCCGTTGCACGTCGCGCAGCTTGTCGCTTTGACGGGTGCCGCCCTGGCTGCATGCGTTGGGCCAGATCTGATAGATATAATAATGCCGGATGTTGGGCATGTCCTGTTTCCACGCCGCCGACATGTCCACGAAGTACTGCTGATAGGTTTCCCAGCCGTAGCCGCCGTCCGGGCCGTCGGCGCCCTGGTCGGCTTCGCCCTGGTGCCACAAGACCCCGCGGATGCCGTGGGTGAGCCCGGCTTGTTGGACACGCGTCAACATGCGCCCGTAAATGGTGGTGGCATCCGTGCGTTTGGCCGGATTGGGCATGTGCTGGTCGATGCGGGTGCCGCCGACGGCGGCGTTGATGATGCAGATGGGCATTTTCTGGCTTTCGACCAGGTTTTTGGCCAGCTCCATGCTCAAATAGCCGACCTGCCATTTGCCGCCTTCGCGCCGCACCGCGTTGCCCCAGCCCTTGCTGACATCACCTTCCATGGAACCGAAACTGCGGATCCATTCGCTGGAATACTCGGTTTTCTCACCCGCCCAATCGGTTGACACCGCGTTGGATTGCCCGTCAACAAGGTAAGCGTCCCCACAGAGCAAGTTGGCAGCGGTGTGCAAAATCCTCTCGGCATTCCCGCTCTTGGTTCCGAATTCGACCTTATACCTGACGAGTCCCGGCTTGAGCTTCACTGCAAACGCATAACTCCTGTCTGCGGCGAGCTTTTGGCTTTCACCTTTGTAAGGTTTGTCATCCGCATAGACCTTGAGGAAGACCGAATCCGCGGCGTCCGTTAGGGTTCCGTTGTAGTAAAGCGTGCCCTCGTTGCTGTCATCCCGGGCATAGAATTGATTGTCCACGGGTTTCTCATCCTTGGCTGGCGTCCGTTGGACCCAGGCGTCCTTCGCCGGTGCCTTGACCGTCATTGTGGCGGAGGAGGAGACAAGCGCACCACCGTTGCCTAGCGTCAGTTTGACGTTGAGGGTGCCGCTGTTTTGAGCGCGCTTGAGCAGGAGCTTGCCGGGCAGCGTCTCCTTGATCACGGCGATGCCTGAAACGCTCCATTGATACTTCAATTCGCCAACTCCCTTGGCCTGCAACGCCTGCAGATTGGCGATTTGCGGCAGCACCTCGATTGTCTCGCGACCGTCCCATGTGGCCGGTGCTTTCAGCGTGAAAACCGGTTCGGGAATGTCCTCCTTGATGGTGACGGGGATGTCCAAGGTCTTCACCGTGTCGGCATACACCGCCTTGAACCTGAGGGTCAGCGACGTATCGCCGGTCACACGGCCGGCATTCAGGGTGTAGGAAAAGCAGTCCACCGCTGCGACGGTTTCCTTGTCGCCACGTTGGATGAGCCAATAGACTTTTTGCGCGCCGCCGGCCTTGGCGGTCACGGTGACGCTCCCGCCCTCTATCAATGATATCCTTTTCTCCGAGGCCGCAAACTCGACACCCGGCCGCACCAGCGGACCGACCAGGGTTTGGAGGGGCTTCTGGTTTTCGTACTGCAGTTTCACCCAATCGGCGGAGCGGGTGACCTTGGAGATGCGGACCTCGTCGATGTCGCCGAGAAACTGATAGTTGCCATACCAGCCGCCGATATACATCCGCTCCGGACTCTTGATGTTCAGCGGAGCGCCCGGGTTGGTAGAAACACCGTCTAGCACTCCATTCACATAGACCCGCGATTCGCCGTTCCTGAAGGCATGGACCACCTGCACCCACTGACCCGGAGCGAGGGTGCTACCACCCTTGACATCGGCGCCGGAAAAGTAGCATGCGATATTCACGTGTGGCGGACTTTCATATTGCAGCATCACCTTGCCCTGTCCCGCCTCGTTGCCCCAGGCAAGCACGGTCGTGTTCGGTTTGTCGGCCCTGAACCAGGCTTCGGACGTATGGGGGCTGGAGCCGGTCGGATAGCCTGTGATTTTCTCCCCGCAGTCAATCCCCTTGCCTGGCTCAAAGCGCCGGCTCCTGCCGATCATGCCGGCAGCCGGCGTGGTGCCGGTGTCCTTGGCCTCGGTGGTGCCGACCTCGTCTTTGACCGGGTCGTTCATGTGCCAGACGCTCAGGTAACCGTTGGATTCGTTGAACACCGCCTTGCCGCTGGATTCGCTCGGCGCGTCGGCCTTGCCCCAGAACATCCTGATTTCCTGGTGGGCGTTGCCCCTGATGGTGGGGATGCGCAACCAGATGCTTGCCGTGCCTTTCGCCGCATCCCACTCGTCGATCTGATAGACCAGCGCCTTGCCTTGGGCGGCAAAGCGCAGATCCTCGCCGTTGGCTTTTGCCTGGCTGAAGTCAAAGCTTTCCTTGCTCAGGCGCAGCAGCAGGGGAAAGCCCTCTTCCACGGCCGTGGACGGCAGGCTCGCGCCCTCCTTGGTTGTTAGAACGTGGAACGAGCCCGAATGCTGCCAACCCTGGTATTGGGCGAAGCCGGTTTGAACGAGCGCCAGGAAGGCGAGGACGCTTGTGGTGAGTCGTTTCACTGATAGATGTGCTACTCGACCTTGCCGGTGGCGGCCCACTCGGTGCCGCGTTGGATGAGCTTGGAGACGTTAGGCGTTCTGACCGCCTTGCCGTCGTGGCCGAACGCCTCGTGGAAGACGCGGCCCTTGCCATAGTCCAGGGTGAAGGCGAGGGGCTCGACCGCCTTGCTCCAGTCCGAGGCGGCCGTGACCAACACATGGATGGGAGCGTCGCCCTGCAACTTGGCGTAAAGCTCGTCGTCGGTTTCAAAGTCGGTCAAGCCCTTGGTGATCGGACTGTCCTTGTCGGCGATGGTGGCTTTGAACACGCCGCGCGGGCCATGGCCGGACTGGCCCATGACCCAATAGCGGCCGCAGAGTTTGTGGAACTCGCCCCACTCCTTGAACGCCGCGCTGGACAGGTGGGAAACGCAGAGTCCCTTGCCGCCCGCGACATAATCGAGCAAATTCTGCTTGGCCACGTCCGAGAGTGTCGGCAAGGTGGCATTGTAGAATTGCAGGAACACCACATCGTAGGCCTTGAGTGCGGCAGCCGACTCGAAGATGCCCGGATCCTCGCAAACCCTGACGTCGAATTTTCCGGCCGCCAGCAAGGTCTCGCGGACGGTCTGCGAGACCTCGTGCCAAGGATGCACAGCGACATCGTCGCCGGTGACGATG
>Ga0073936_10002793_pt1 | contig 25707 bp, 14 predicted proteins | sample AliMusrvi5mmetaG_FD_87041 | JGI IMG/M metagenome (GOLD analysis project Ga0073936, IMG submission 87041) | Freshwater lake bacterial and archeal communities from Alinen Mustajarvi, Finland, to study Microbial Dark Matter (Phase II) - Alinen... | ecosystem: Environmental > Aquatic > Freshwater >... | reverse complement strand
TCTATCGGGCGCGGGTGATGGAGTGAGGTGGCACGACACTTGCCGGGTGTCGTGGTTTATCTTGAGCGACGCCGTGGCACGGGGCTTGGGAAGTCGCGTTGGTCAGTCGCCCTGAGCCGGCTTCAACGCCGGATCATCCAGATCGAGGCGATAGAGAATCTGGTTGTAATCATAGCGCGGAGTTGGCTGCGGACGGTCCGCAAATTGGACGGTGTAGGTGCCCTCGAAGATCAGCACGGGGGAATCGGGCGCAGTGAATTCGGGGTGAATCCGCGGATTGTAAAACGTGTAATTGTCGTGGCCGAGGATTTTGACCGCCTTGCCCCACGGGCCGGTTGGGGCGGCGGCTTCAGCATACCACAATTCGCCGAAGGCGGACGGTTTGCCGAACCCTTGCATGAAAACAATGACCCAGCGCTTGCGCCAGGGATTCCACGCCATCGAGCCGCTATGCAACTTCACCGGCGAACTGTCGCCGGCGGAGCTCAAACTGGTTGGCGGTGCGAGGGACTCCCAGGTGGATGGATCGCGCCAAGCCTCGAAGGTGGCCGGGCAACGCAGCGTCGGGAGCGGATTGCCGAACAGCACCCACGCTTTGCCGCTCGCATCGCTCCACAATACCGGGTGGCCCTCAGGCAGCGGCGGCGGTTGCGGCATGGCCTCAGTTTTGGTCCAGACGACGCGCAAGGGATTGAATTTCGCGGTGGCGTCGTCCCAAACGCAAAGCCCGCGTTCATAGATTTCCAGCGGGGGCTTGACCTTGAGGTATGAACCCACGAGATGGGCGACAGAGGCGGCGTCGGGCAGGCTCACATAGCCAGTCACCCAGGTTGGGCCGGCCCCCGGCATGGCCGCGATGGCGCGCGGCGCGCCTGTGGCGTCGACGAAGTAGTTGAAGCGCAAGTGCAGCGGCGGGACGAAGCGTGGCAACGGTTGGATCGCGGTGGTTGCGCTGGTGCCATCGAAGATTCCTAGCGGATAGCGCGCCAGGTTGGTGTCGCCCCACAGCCAGAACATTTTCCCGCGGTACACGGCGTTCTGCACGCTATCGCACCCGAGCACGCCGGATTCCGGCCAGTCGGGTTCCTGACCGAGTTGCTGGCTTTCGGCGAACAATCCCGCGCCGGTCAGGCGGCCGAGGCGTTTGGCGATGATGCGGCGGTTGAGTTCGATGCGCAGCGTGGCACCAGGCGCGGGGGTGAGCCGCACCCCGCGATAACCGAATCCGTCCGGCGCCACGTCGTAACCGTTGCCGCGAACTTCGAACCAGGTTTCCCGTCCCATGAGTTCGGGCAGATTGAAGGCAATCACGCCCGCATTGTCGGTGATGAAGCTCGCCTGATGGGTGGTGCGCAACTCGACGAGCGGCACCGGCCAGCCGCTGCCTTTTTCCACGACTTCGATGCGGCAGGGTTCGCCCGCAACGATGAGCGGGGCGGTTGCAAGCAGCGCGACCATCACGAGGAACTCTCCACTGGCCTGAGCGATTGAAATCATGAGTGAGCGAGGGTGGCGCTTGCACGGCACGACAGGTGCCAAGTGTCGCGGCGATTGGATACCCTGCCACATACGACTTGGCAAGTCCCAAGGCACGACACTTGCCAAGTGTCGTGCCTCTGTGCGGAGCTGTGCAGTGGCTACCCAGCCACACGGGACTTTGGCATGTCTTGCTCCGGGTGCCGCGCCAATGCATGTTAGGGATGGTGTTTCTCATTGCAACCCTCGCCGCGACTCGACACATTGGCGCGGTCATGCGCCTTCAGTCCATCCGCCCGTTCATGGTCGTCAGCCGTCGAATCGCCAAAGTCATGCTCACGATGGGTTCGGTTGTCGGCGCAGCCGCGTGGGCTGACGAGTGGCCATGCTGGCGCGGCCCGCACGGCGACGGGGTCTCTGCGGAGACGAGCGTGCCGATCCATTGGAGCAGCACCGAGAACGTCGCATGGAAAGTGGCCGTTCCTGGTGCGGGCCACTCCTCGCCGATCGTGTGGGGCGAGCGCGTGTTCGTCACCAGCTATGTTGAGCAAGGCAACCGGCGCATCCTGCTGTGCCTCGACCGGCGCAGCGGCAAGACGCTGTGGGAGCAAACGGTGGTGACCGCCGTGCCCGAGAAGAAGCACAGTCTCAACAGTTTTGCCAGTGGCACGCCGGCCACCGATGGCCAGCGCGTGTGGGTCGCATTTCTGCAAGCCCGCGACATCGTGGTGGCATGCTACGACATGGACGGCAAAGAACTCTGGCGCAAATCGCCCGGCACCTTCGCCTCCGTGCACGGGTTCTGCAGTTCGCCCGTGCCCTACAAGGACTCGATCATCCTCAATTGCGACCAGGACGCCGCCGCCTGCATCGTCGCATTCGACAAGGTCACCGGCACTCAGGTGTGGCGCACCGACCGGCCGAACCGCACCCGCTCGTATTGCACGCCGACGATTTTCCAAGCCGCCGGCAAGACCCAGATGGTCCTCAGCGGCAGCAAATGTGTCGCCAGCTACGATCCGGACACCGGCAAGTCATATTGGCTCGTCGACGGCCCGACCGAGCAATTCGTTGCCAGCGTGGTCTTCACGGATGATATCTTCTTTGTCACCGGAGGTTTTCCAGACCTGCATATTGTCGCCATCCGGCCGGATGGCGCGGGCAACGTCACTGGCACCCACCTCGCCTGGCGCGACACCCAGGGCGTCTCCTATGTGCCCTCGCCGATTGCCCACGGCCATTACTTCTTCGTCGTGGCGGACCGCGGGCTGGCCACCTGCTTCGAGGCGAAGACCGGCCGGCGGATGTGGCAGGAAAAACTCGGCCGCCACCATAGCGCGTCGGCGGTTTCCGCCGGGGAGAACCTTTATTTCCTCGATGATGACGGCAAGATGTTCGTGCTAAAAGCCGGACCGACGTTTGAGGTGATCGCGAAAAACGACCTCGGTGAAGAATGTTACGCCTCGCCCGCCATCAGCCGCGGCCAGATTTTCATCCGCACGCTGGGCAACCTCTACTGCATCGGCGCAGGCGACGCACCGCATGCAAACGGCGGCGATTGACTTCTACGGCCGCGGGCCTATCCTGCTGGGGTTCCGGGCAGGGCGTTGTGCCCGGTTGGGTATCCAACAAGCAAGCAATCCTCCATGAAGGTTCAAATGACAACGGTTTTAGCAGGGGCGTTCGCAGTCTTCACGGCGCTTGCAGCGTCGGCCTATGAGACGACTTTTCCGGCCGACATTTTTGGCCCCATCGGAGCTCAAGTCGCCGGCAAAGACGGCTGGACTATCAACGATTTGGGTTCCGACAAAAACCCGCTGACCGCTCCCCATGGCTTGTCATACTCCAACGATCTCGATTCGAGCCTCGCGGCGGAGCTGGGCGGGTATTACGATGTTCCGGTCGCTAGCCCGCCGACGACCGTCTTCCTGAGCCATGCCGCTGCTGGCGAGTTGTCAACCACGACGGTGCGCGTCGATTTCTTGATCCAGCCAGGCAAGCCCGATTACCCGGGGCGTGACGGGTTCGGTTTTGCACTGCGGGATGCGGGCAATCACAACCTCTTCAGCGTATCGCTGATTCCCGATGCCAAAAACAATGCTTACCAAGTCCGCTATGCCGTCGGTGGCAATCCGCCAGTTAGCGCGGTGGACGGCGGCAATGCCCAGATCATGGTCACCGTCAGCACGGTCTATAAGTTGAGCCTTGAGTTCAGCCCCGCGGGTGCCAACCCGACGTTCCGTGCCACACTCACGGGGGCCCACGCCAAGACTTTCACCGGTATCGCAACCGGCCTGGGTGCGGCAACGGTCGCGCGCTTTGGCGCGGAATGGAACGTGCGCAACACCGTGGCGGGAAGCAACGGGTTGGTCATGGACAACGTAGCAGTCGTCCAGACCGCCAACAAGGCACTGGGAGCCGCACCTGGCGCAGCCAAAGTCGCGCTGACGGCCGCGGCGGGGGCGGCCAAGACCGTGCGCCCGACTGCGCCCTCGGTCGCGATCGGCGGCAACCCAAGCGCCTGCGGCGGCACCGCACCGTATTGGTACAGTTGGTCACCGGTCACGGGTTTGAGCAGTCCAACCGCCGCCAATCCCGCCGCGTCGCCAACCGCTACCACCACCTACACCTTGACCGTGACCGACTCGCTGGGAGCGGTTGCAACCGACTCAGTGAGCGTCAAACACGAATCGATTGCGAGATGATGGCGGGCGAGCGAACTTCTGGCGGTAATGACTGCCGGACCTGATTGGGACCGGCGCTTGACGATCATGCCGATAACTGCAACGGGAAAGACTCAAGCTGTCCCCAAAACGGGTGTTGGTTCGCTTTTGGCCCACAATTTCCACGGCGATCCAGCTGGCTATTGGGTCTAAACCACGCGAATCTATAATCTGCCGCGATATCAGCCCACCGGTGGCTCCCAGGATCTCAGAGGCTGCCAACGGCGGACCGTGGAGGATCTTCCTTATCCTCGATCTCCGATCCGCCGTCCTCAGTCGTGGCTGTGCCTCATTGCGCTGCCACCCGCACGAACAGTTTGCCGCCCACAGGGGTGGCAGAGAGGGTGACCTGAACCGTCTCGACGTCGCCGTTGGTCGCGGTGACGGTCTGACCGGCCGTCGCGGTGGCATCCGCCGTCCACGTCACCAGATCGGTGGACGTCAGCACCGTGTAAACCAAGCCGGTGCTGGCCGGGGTTGCGCGCCGGGTGTAGCTGAACTTGCCGCTGGTCTTGTCGAGCGGCACGGAGATCGGGTTGACCGACGAGCCGCTGCTGGGATTGAGACCGAAGGCGAATTCCTGTTGGTTGCTCATCCCGTCGTGGTCCGGGTCACCCGCGGGTGTCTTGTCCGACAAGGTCGGATAGTTGGCGTCGATCCAAGCCACGAACGGGTCGGTGACGCCGACGGAAATGCCAAACAGGGTGCCGAGTTGGGACTCGAAGGCACTGGTTTCGCTCGGGCTAAGGGCGGTCTTCCAGAGGAAGGCGGCGCCGATCTGGCCGTTGAAGACGGTCCAACCGTCGGGGGAATTGCGTCCGACGTTGACATAGCTCCAGAACCCGAGGCCACCATTCCAATTCGGGTTGAGCGAGGTCATGTCGCTGGTGGTGGTTTCATCGCGCACCAGGGTGCCGTTGGCATAGACCTTGAACTGACCCGTCGGCTGCACCACCACACTAACGATTGTTTTTTGGCCGTCGGGCACAAAGTAGCCGCTGCTGATGAAAGCGCCGTTGCGCACGATCATGAGTTCGCCGGTGGTGTTTTCCACGGAGATGAAGAACCGCGAATACATGACATCGATCAGCTCGCTGCGGCCGGTGGAGGTGGTATTGCGGACGGGTTGGAAAGCCGCCATGGCGGTGATACCGGTGACCGGGATGGCGGTGGTATAGGACCCGATCTGATAGCCGTCGCCGGTGGCATAGCGGTTTTGTTCCCACTGCAGGCCATCCACCGTTGCGAGCGCCGGAGCGCCGATAATAGGGGCGGTGACGCCCTTGGGCTGCTCGAGCGGCCATGGGTTGGTAGTGGCGCCGTTGGCGGTCAGCGCGCTGCCATACAGCGCGAACCAGAGTTTATCCATTTGCGGGATATTCTTGCCGCTGGTAACCAGGGCGAAATCGGGGTTGACCACCGGCGCGCCGGCAACCGTTAGGCTGATGTCCGGCGAGGTGGTGTAACCCGTTGCCGAAGCGCACGCGTGCCAACTTGCACTAAACACATTGACGCTGTAGGTGCCCGTGCCATCGGTGACAGCGGTGTAAAGCGGAGCTAGTGATGCGTTGGCTGTGCTGGAGATATATACGGTGGCGCCCGCGATCGGGTTGATGCCGTCGGTCACTTTGCCGCTGACCGCATAGGTGGTCTTGGCAGCAAACGTGGCTGCGATCGTGTGGGTGGTCGTCACATTGCTGAACGTATAGGTGCCAACCACCTGGTGCGACTCGGTGCCGGTGCCCACATCGACCGCCACGTCGGCGATGTCATAGCCGAAGGCCGGGGTGATGGTGTAGGTTTCATTGTCGCCCTCGCCCACCGCGGTGACCCCCAGCGGGCTGATGGATCCACCGGCTCCTGCGCTTGAGGTGATGTCGTGGGTGGTGACGGTGGTGAGTTTGGTGTTGATATCGGCTTCCAGGGTCGCACGGTCGCCAGCCGACAGCGCGGTGTTGTAAACGAACACATCGGCGATGCCACCGTTGTAGGTGGGCCAGCCGTCGGGGTTGTTTTTGCCGACGTTGACATACGTGCCATAGCCGTTGACGCCGGAGCCGGTGACACCGGGCACGATCTGGGTGAAGCCACCGGTGATGGCGGCGCCCGTCATGATCGAGGTGCCGTTGGCGTAGACTGCGTAGGACCCGTCGGGCTGCACCACCAGGCTCACGATGGCCGCGGTGAGGTTGGGCAGGGCGACGGAACCCCAGACCGGGCCACCGTTGCGTTTGACGCCCACAATGCCGCTGCCGTTCTGGATGATCAGGCACAAGCGGTCGTAGAACATATCGACGATGGATTTCCAGTTGTCGTTGTCACCGCTGCTGCGGTCCGGCCGGACGGAAACAACGATGGTGGCGCCGTTGCAGGCAATCGGGTGGGCGCCGGTGGAATCCCAGTAACTCGAGCCGAATTGATAGCTGTCCGAAGTGGTGCGATGGTTGTTTTCCCACTTGATCCCGGCCACTTTCATCATGGTGGGAGTGCCGCTATGGACGTCGAGGGTTTTGCCAGCCGGGTAGAGCGTGTTCCACGTGCCGATGGCGGCACCATCTGCGGTACTGAGATTGTCGGTGACTGCGGCGAGGATCAGGTTTTCCATCTTGGGAATGTTGCGGCCGGCGGTCAGGGTGAAATTGATCCCCGTGGTGTTGGCGCTGACGGTGACGGCCTGGTCAGGTGAGCACTGATAACCGGTCTGCGATGCACAGATAGAATAGGCGAAGTCGGGCACCACGATGCTGTAGTTGCCGGACGAGTCGGTAGTGGCGCTGAGGACCGGCAGCGAGGTGGCGGTGGTTTTGAAAGAAACCGTCGCGCCTCCGCCGGCTGCGGCTGTGACCGTGCCGGAAACGGTGTGCGTGGGGGCAGCCAGGAAGGTGGCCGCCACGGTGGTGGGCGCTGCGATGTTGGTGAGCGTGACGGAGCTGACCGCTCCCTGCGACACGGGGCCTGAGCCGCTATCCACGGTCACGTCCAAGATACTGTAGCCAAAGGCCGGAGTGATTGTGTAGGTCTTGTTGCTACTCGGCACGGCCGCCACCGTGCCGGCGGGGCTGATCGTTCCACCCGTGCCTGCCGAGGCGCTGACGAGGATGCCGTCAGTGGTTTCCAGTTGCAGGTCGTCCATATAACCGAGCGGGGCCGCGACACCGATGCCCTGGAATTGGAATCCGGCATACTGACCCGTGGTGACCGTAGGTGCCTCCATCCAATCACTGACCACCTCGGTCCAACTCGATGTGTTGAGGGTGACCTGGGCGAAGGTGCGCGCGGCGCCGTTGTAGTTGTCGGCGAAATGGAAATAGACCGGAGTGGTGCCGGCGGTGGGCACCATGACCCAAGCGTGGTACCTGAAGATCTTGGTGCTCGGGACCGACCATCCACCGGTGCTCGCCAGCTGATAGACGCCGCGCACCGAGGTGCCGCTAGAGCCTGCCGAGGTCTGGATGCTCTGCGCGCCGGAATGGACATTGGCGAGATTGGTGTTGAGCGTCGAGGTGCCATTGAACGTCAGGACCCACGAGGTCGTGCCGCTCTCAAAACCTGGATTGACCAGCAAATTGTCGGCCACTGCCGGCGCGGCCAGCACGAAAGGCAGAATCGCGCCGATCAAGCCCTTGGGTAAGTGCCACGAGTGCGATGCGCGGACGGTGGCGGCGGGCGGTCGACTTGCCGGATCAAGAGGCATGGGCCGGAATCGGGATGGGTTGGAATCGTGGGCTGTGGTTTTCATGCTGAGGGTTGGTTTATTCTAACTTGCGATGGGATATGTGGGGCAGGGTTGGGCAGGCGATGGAATGGGTGTTGGGTTGGCAATGGGTGGCCATCTCGGGCGATAACGCCCGGCAGATGCACGCCAAGAAGGACTGCTACTTTGGCGGATGCTGCCGATTTTCATGGCTCGTGGCAATGATCATTTTGCGAAATCAATGATCGTTTTGCGAATTATCTCCGAGGGGGGAGGCGTGCCCGGAGGTTCGCGTCGTTGGGTGAAAAAAAGACAACCTGACGAGGGCTATAGCAACCCGGTTGAATCAGGAGGTCCCTGGTGCCATTTTCGATTGAGAAAACGACCCATGGCCCAGGGGGGGGAATTCAGCGCGCTTCCATGTGGGTTCAAGGTCTCGTATCATCCTTGCCATGCCCACCGATTCGTATGCTGCCTTGCGACGCCCCGCCTTCCGCCGGTTTCTGACCGGCTCCCAAGCTGTCACCCTGGCCAACCAAGTGCTGGCCCTCACCGCGGGCTTCCATCTTTACGACCTGACCCACTCTGCCTGGTCGCTGCTGCTGGTCGGGCTGATGAGCTACCTGCCCATCCTGCTGTTCAGCCTGCCCGCGGGCTGGGCGGCCGACCATTTCGACCGCCGCAAGGTGCTGGCTGTCACGCTGTGCCTGCATCTGGCGGCCAGCGCAGGGCTGTTCGCCCTGGTGTGGTCGGGCGGGCCCGAGTGGCCGTGGTACCCGCTGCTGTTCTTGGCGGCTACCAGTCGCGCGTTTCACACTCCGTCGGCGGTGTCGCTGTATCCGTTGCTGATTGAACCCGAGGAGATGCCGCGGGCGGTCAGCTGGAATAGCGCGAATTATCAGGTTGGTGCCATTGTCGGCCCCATTCTGGGCGGCTTTTTGCTGCACCAATTTGGCGTCGCAGGGGCCCTCGGCTTCGTGGTGGCCGGGCCGGTGCTGTACCTGGCGTTGCTGCCGGGCCTGGTGTTGCTGCGCTACCCGCCCGAGCCCCTGGTCGAACCACTGAAGCACAAGGTGTTGAAGGGGTTCGCGTTCGTGTGGCGCGACAAGGCAATCTTCGGTGCCCTGTCGGTGGATTTCGTGGCGGTGTTGTTTGGCGGGGTGGAAGGCATTTTGCCAATGTTCCAGAAGGACATCCTGCACTGTGGCCCGGTGGGGCTGGGTCTGCTGCGCGCGGCGATGTTCGCGGGTGCCTTGGTGATGAGCTTTTTCCTGGCCCACCGCCCGCCGCTGCAGAAGCCGGGCATGACCATGCTCGCCAGCGTAGGCGGCTTCGGCCTGTGCATGCTGGGCTTTGCCGCGTCGCATATCCTCTCGCTGTCGCTGCTAGCCTTGATCGCCGCGGGCATGTTCGACCAAGTCAGCGTGCTGGTGCGCCAGACGCTGGTGCAAATGCGCACCCCCGAAGCCCTGCGGGGACGGGTGCAGGCAGTCAACTTCCTGTTCATCGGCTCGTCCAACGAACTCGGTGAAGTCGAATCGGGTCTTACCGCCGGGTTGCTGGGTCCGGTGGGCTCGGTGGTGCTCGGCGGCGTGGCAGTGCTGGTGGTCGTGAGCCTCTGGGCAGTGACGTTTCCGGCGCTGCGGGACTTGCCTGGGCTCAAACATCCCGAGGCTGGCTGAACGGGTCACGCCCGCCGGGCTTTCCGCCCTCCGCGCCCGCCGCTCGCTGCCCGGCGTGATTTTGCAATTCCCCTGCGCGGGGGGATGGGCCAAGTTCGGGCATGCGCATTGATATTGTCACGTTGTTCCCGGAGGTTGCGCTGGCACCCTTGAGCGATTCGATCATCCAGCGGGCCCGTGCGGCGGGAGTCGTGGAGGTGCGGGCGCATCAGCTGCGGGATTGGTCGACTGACAAGCATCGGCGGGTGGATGATGCGCCGTGTGGCGGCGGGCCGGGGATGGTGTTGCAGCCGGAACCGCTGTTTGCCGCGGTGGCGGCCTTGCGCGGTCCGGGCACGCAGGTACTGCTGATGACGCCGCAGGGCAAGCCGTTCAAGCAAGCGCTGGCGCGGCAACTTGCCGCCGAAGCCCATCTGCTCATTTTGTGCGGCCACTACGAGGGCGTGGACCAGCGGGTCGTAGAGGCACTGGTGGATCTTGAACTCTCGATCGGCGACTACGTCCTAACCAATGGAGCGCTTGCCGCGGCGGTGGTGTGCGATGCGGTCATCCGCCTGCTGCCCGGCGCGCTGGGTGACGAGCGCTCGCCCGAGGACGAATCGTTTTCCGATCCGCGATTGCTGGAGGCGCCGGCCTACACCCGGCCGATTGAGTTTCGCGGCATGAGCGTGCCGGAAGTGCTGCGATCGGGTCACCACGGCAAAATCGCCGGGTGGAAACGCGAGCAGGCCTTGGCCCGCACCCGCGCCAACCGCCCGGATCTGCTGGTCTAAGCGGGCAGCGGGTGCGGCGTTGCGGTTCGCGCGCGGCGGCAGCCAGAGGGGCACCGGCCGCCTGTCCTTTGGTGCCAAGAGGCACGCACGAGCGGGTACCACGACGCGCCGACTTTGTTGCTGGCGAGGCGTGTGACGTCGTGTATAGTCGCGCCAGATTTTATGCGGCCCCCCTTATCCGTCCTGCTTGCAATGGTTGTCGTCACCGCCTCAGCGCAGGAGGAACCGGTGCGCTTCAACCGCGACATCCGCCCGCTCCTCATGCAACATTGCAGCGCCTGCCACGGCGGGGTCAAGGAAGCCGGCGGCATCTCCTTCATCTATCGGGACAAGGCCCTCGGGCTTGGCAAGTCCGGCCAGCATCCCATCGTGCCCGGCAAGCCCGGCGAGTCCGCCATGCTGCGGCGCATCAAAAGCAAGGATCCGGACGAGGTGATGCCCAAGCCCAAGCACGGCCCGCCGCTGGCCGCCGCCCAAATCGCCCTCATCGAGCGCTGGATCGCCGAGGGCGCCCCGTGGCAGGAACATTGGGCCTACATCGCCCCGCAGGCCACGCCCCCGCCCGCCGTGTCCGATCCGGTGTGGCCCTCCTCGCCACTCGACAGGTACGTGCTCGCCCGCCTCGATCAGGAAAAACTCAAACCCGCGCCGGAAGCCACCGCCGCGGAGTGGTTGCGTCGCGTGTCATTGGATCTGACCGGCGTGCCGCCGACGCCAGCGGAACTTGAAGCGTTAAATACCGGCGTTGCCAACGACCCCAAGCTGGCCCGTGAGCAAGTGGTGGACCGGTTGCTGGCATCGCCGCGGTATGGCGAACGGTGGGCGGCGGTGTGGTTGGATCTGGCGCGCTACTCGGATACCTACGGCTTTGAGAAAGACCCGGGTCGCAACATCTGGCCATTTCGGGATTGGGTGATCCGGGCCTTCAACCAGGACATGCCGTTCGATGAATTCACCGTTGAGCAACTCGCCGGCGACCTGCTGCCAAATGCCACCGCCGACCAGCACCTGGCCACCGCGTTTCACCGCAACACCCAAAACAACACGGAGGGCGGCACCGACGACGAGGAGTTTCGGGTGGCGGCGGTGATTGACCGCGCCAACACCACCTGGACGACCTGGCAGGGCACCACCTTTGGCTGCGTGCAATGCCATGCGCACCCTTACGATCCGATCCGGCACGAGGAATTTTATCGCTTCGCCGCCTTTTTCAACAACACCGAGGACTGCGACCTCGATGATGATTTTCCGACCCGGCGCGTCGCCAACGATGAGGCCAAACGCGAGCAAGCCGCAGCGCTGGAAACCCAACTCCACACGCTGCGCGAGCAACTCAACGAACGCGGGCGGGCGCTGGCCGCCACCACCGCGGATTGGCAGCCGTTCACTCCCGATGCCTTTGCGCCGAGTCACGGCACCCTCGCGGTAGCGGCGGATGGCACGATCCGCAGCGAGGGCACGCTGCCGGTGGGTTGCCGTCACCAGCTCGCCGGGCCGGCCAGGCCATTCACGGCGCTGCGCCTGCGGTTGCTGCCGGTCAGCGACGACCCGAAAAAGTGGCCCGAACGCGGCGCACTCGCCTCGGCGGTGGAACTCAAGCTCGTCGATGCCTCGGGGGCCGCCGCGGCAATCCCGCTCAAGGAGGTGTTCGCCGACTATCTGGCCGGCCCCTATGATCCGATGACAGCCATCCGCGGCGGCGGCGGGGTGGGGGACTTTCCGAAACTCAACGGCCCGCGGTGGTTTGTCCTGGTGCCCGCGCAACCCGTGGCCGCAGCGCCCGGCACGCGCTTGGAAGTCACCCTCAAGCAAGACGGCGCCACCACCGGCAACCAGGCCACCCCGTTGCGCCGCTTGGCGCTCGATCTAACAAACGACGCGGCGTGGACGGCGCTGGTGGCCGATCCTGAGCGGCTCGCAGCATGGCAGTCCCACCAGGTTCTCAGACAACAACTCGACGCCATTCCCGCCACCCTGGTGCCTGAGATGGTGGAGCGGTCGGCCGCGGCGCAGCGTGAAACCCGCGTGTTCGCCCGCGGCAACCGCCTGTCAAAAGAGCAAACCGTCGCTCCCGGCTTGCCGGCGGTGTTGGCTGCCGCCGATGGCGCAGCGGGCGGCATGGGCCGGCTTGAAATGGCGCGCTGGCTGGTGGGGGAACGCAACCCGCTGGCCGCCCGGGTGTTGGCCAACCGCTTGTGGGGCGAAATGTTCGGCATCGGCATTGTGGAATCCGTCGAGGACTTCGGTGCGGCCGGGACACCGCCGAGCCACCCGGAGTTGTTGGATCATTTGGCATTGCGCCTGCGCGTTGACCACCGCTGGTCGATCAAGGCGTTCCTCAAGGACATCGCGCTATCCGCGGCCTATCGGCAGGCCAACCGCATTCCCGCCGAACTGGCGGCACGGGACCCGCGCAACCGCTTGCTGGCGCGCGGCCCGCGCACCCGCCTGAGTGCCGAGATGGTGCGCGACCAGGCGCTGGCGGTGGGCGGGTTGTTGTCGCCGAAAATGTACGGGCCGCCGGTGTTTCCGCCGCAGCCGGCGGGGGTGTGGAATTCGGTTTACAGCGGAGCCACCTGGAACGATTCGCAGGGTGAGGACCGCTTCCGCCGTGGCATTTACACCTACTCGAAGCGCACCAGCGGCTTTCCAGGTTTCCTCACCTTTGATGCACCCAGCCGCGACCTGTGCTGCCCCCGTCGGCAAGCCACCAACACGCCGTTGCAGGCGTTGGTCACCCTCAACGATCCGGCACACATCGAGGCGGCTCAAGGGCTGGCCAAGCGGATGGCGGAGCACGCGCCGGAGTTGCGCGCGCGGCTGGCCTGCGGGGTCTTGTTAGCCACGCAGCAGGTGGCCTCCGCCGCCATGCTCGACGAACTCGCGGCCCTGCACGCCGCGACCAGCGCGGACTACCAGGCCGCTCCGGCGGACTCCGCCAAGCTGGCGGCCACGCCGGACGGCGCCGCGCTGGTGCTCGTCGCCAACACGCTGCTCAACCTCGACTCCGCGCTGACCAAATAAGCCCGCTCACTGCCACACCCATGTCCGATCCGCTCACTCTCCCCCACGCCCGGTTGGCACATCTGACCCGGCGGCATTTCCTCTCCACCTGCACCAGCGGGCTGGGTGCATTGTGGCTGGCCACCACCACCGGCCGCGCGTGGGGCGGGCTGCAACGCGATCCGGCCAGGCCGCTGGCACCGGTGGCACCGCATTTTCCGGCCACCGCCAAGCGGGTGATCTTTCTGCACATGGCCGGCTCGCCGTCGCAACACGAGTTGTTTGACTACAAACCGGAACTCGAAAAGCTCAACGGCAAGGAATGTCCCAAGGAATTCCTCGAGGGCAAACAGTTCGCCTTCATCCAGGGTGTGCCAAAAATGTTAGGCCCACAGTTTCCCTTCAAGCAGCACGGCCAATCCGGCGCCTGGGTGTCCGACCGCTTGCCGCATTTCACCTCGGTGGTGGACGACGTGTGTTTCATCAAGTCGATGCACACCGACCAATTCAACCACGGGCCGGCCCAATTATTGGTTCACACCGGCAACCAAAACCTCGGGGCACCGTCAATCGGCGCCTGGGCCACTTACGGGCTCGGCTCGGATAACCAAAACCTGCCGGGGTTCATCGTGCTGACCTCCGGCGGCAAGAATCCCGACGCCGGCAAGTCGGTGTGGGGAGCGGGCTACCTGCCATCGGTCTATCAAGGCGTGCAATGCCGCTCGGAGGGCGAGCCGGTGCTCTACCTGGGCGACCCGCCGGGCTTGCCGCGGCCGCTGCGGCGGCGCGCGCTCGACACCTTGGAGCACCTCAACCGGCAGATCGCCGCGGACGTCGGCGATCCCGAAACGCTCACCCGCATCGCCCAGTACGAGATGGCCTATCGGATGCAGCGCGACGCCAGCGATGCCTTCGATCTCAAGCAGGAGCCCGCCGCCATCCACCAGGCGTACGCCACCCAGCCCGGCCGCGAGTCCTTCGCGAACAATTGCCTGCTGGCGCGCCGTCTCGCCGAACGCGGCGTGCGCTACATCCAGTTGTTCCATTGGGGCTGGGACTCCCATGGCGACAGCCAGGGCAACGCGCTCAACGGCGGCTTCACCGATCGCTGCAAGGAAGTGGATCAGCCGATGACCGCCCTGCTCAAGGATCTGAAGCAGCGCGGGATGTTGGACGACACGCTGGTGGTGTGGGGCGGCGAATTCGGCCGCACGCCGATGTTGGAAAACCGCGGCGGCAACGACAATCCGTTTGTCGGGCGCGACCACAATCCCGGTGCCTTCACGTTCTGGCTGGCCGGCGGCGGCGTGAAAGCGGGGATGACCCACGGCGCGAGCGACCCCATCGGTTACCAGGCGGTCACCGACAAGGTGTCGCTGCACGATCTTCACGCCACGATGTTGCACCTCATGGGTTTCGCGCACGAAAAACTCACGTTCCAGGCCCAGGGCACCCCGCAGCGCCTCTCTAACATCGCCAAGCCCGCCACCCGGGTGGTCCGCGAGATCGTCGGGTGAGACGCAAGACTGCACGACGTGAGCGGCTCGGACACCCCGCCTGGCTGTGAGGCTCCAGCCCGAGTGCCACTGGTTAGTGCAAAGGACCATCGCAGTGAGGAGCGGCGGCGGGCAAGTTTTTTGGGCACTTCATCGGAGCTGCCGCCGCGCCTGCCGCGCCTGCCGGCGCGCTTTGTTGGGCCGGGGATTGACGGCGCGGGCGGAAGCGTGCAGCTTGGCTGGGCATGTCCCGCCCCGGTCTCATCCTCAAACTCAGTTGTCTCGACCAACCCGGCATCGTCGCCAAGATCGCCAATTACGCCGCCGGCCACCGCGGCAATCTGGTCGAATTCAACCAGTTTTCCGACCAGCTTGGCGGCAAGTTTTTCGCGCGATTGGAAATCGAGACCGCCGATTTGGACGTGGAGGTGGACGATTTTATCGACGGTTTCGGCACGCTGGGTCGTTCGCTGCACGCGGTGTGGCATTTCCGGCGCCTGCCCTATCGGATGCGCACCGCGGTGCTGGTGACCAAGACCGACCACTGTCTCAACGAAATCCTGTGGCGCACCGAGCTGGGCGAATTGCCGATTGAAATCACCTGCATCATCGGCAACCGCGCCAATTGCCGCGCGGTCGCCGAGCACTCGGGCATTCCGTTCCATGAAATCCCCATGGATGGGCCGCAACGCGAGCCGGGCTTCGCGGAGATCCGCCGCCTCATCGCCAGCCACCAGGTCGAGTTGGTGGTGCTGGCGCGTTTCATGCAAATTCTGCCCGATGCCTTCTGCCGCGAATTTGCCGGGCGGATCCTCAACATCCACCACAGTTTCCTGCCCGCATTTATCGGCGCCAATCCCTACCAACAGGCGTACGCGCGCGGCGTCAAACTCATCGGCGCCACCTGCCACTACGTCACTGCCGAGCTGGATGCCGGGCCCATCATCGAACAAGAAGTCGAACGGGTGCAGCATTTCCATACCCCGACCGACCTGGTGCGCCTCGGCCGCAACTGCGAGCGCGTCGCCATCGCCAAGGGCATCCGCTATCATGTCCACGACCGCACAATCATCGACGGTCACCGCGCAATCGTGTTCCCCGACTGAGGCAATTGCCGATGCTCACTCGCCCATACACGGCGGTTTCTGGCAAAAAATCCTGGTTTTTTTGCTTGCCCGTAAGGTGTTGTGTGCATAGAAAGAAGTCGCAATGCGAGGCGATGCGACTAAGTAATAATCTAAAATTTGGTTCCAATAGCGAGAATTATGAAACACAAGGTACTGCTGGTTGATGATCACAAGCTTTTCAGGAAGGGTTTAAGGATGCTCGTCGACGCGTTGGAACTTTTCGAGGTGAGTGGTGAGGCTTCCAACGGGCACGAATTTCTTGAGCTGCTCGATCAAAGCCAGCCGGACATCGTGGTGCTGGACATCGCCATGCCAGAGATGGACGGCATCGAGGCGGCGCGGCTGGCGTTGTTGAAATATCCCGATTTGAAGATCATCACGATCAGTATGTTCGGCGATCAGGGCTACTATTTCAAGATGGTCGATGCCGGGGTGAAGGGCTTTTTGCTGAAAAACTCGGACTTCACGGAAGTCAAGACGGCGCTGGAGACCGTGGTGGACGGTGGCACCTATTTTTCACGGGAATTGCTGATGAACCTGGTAACATCCCTCAAAAATGCACCCGGCCAATTGCCGCCGGATTCCCCGTTGTCGGACCGCGAAAAGGAAATTCTGGTATTGATCTGCAAAGGGATGTCGACCCAGAAGATCGCCTCGTCGTTGTCCCTGAGCAAGCGGACGGTGGACAGCCACCGCGCCAATATCCTGTCCAAGACCAACTGTCACAACACCGCCAGCTTGGTTGCTTATGCCATCAAGGAGAAATTGGTGGAGCTTTGAGCAGCGCAGGAGGGGAGACCCGCCTCTTCGGTGCCGTGGCTAATTGTCAGATGCGAGAAGCCCGAACGGTCTTGCGGCTTCACCCCCACCTACCAAGACCATCCAGCGCACCATGAAACCCAACTTGGGCAAGTCCTCACCCTCCGCTGAAGGGGCACTGTCGCAGGAGGCGGCCCCGCACCAAGCGCCTGCCGCCGGTGCTCCGGGCAAAGCGGTTCCCGGGCTGGCGTCGCGTGCCGCGATGACGCCGGAGCAAACCCGGCGGACCTTCCGCGAGCTGCGCTCATACCAGATTCAGATGGAGGTACAGAACGCCGATTTGCGCCGGATCCAGGCGGCGCTGCGGGAAAGCGAGCTGCGCTACCAACGGATCACCGAGGCGATCGTCGACTTTTTCTACAGCGTGCGGGTGGTCAACCGGCGGGCGGGTGCCGCCGTGCATAGCCCGGGGTGTCTGGCGCTGACGGGTTATCGGGACGACGAGTTTGCCAGCGACCCGCAGTTGTGGCGGCACCTGGTAGCCGCGGACGACCTCCGCGCCGTGGACGAGCAGACACGCAGGGTTCTGGCGGGTGACAGACCCGCGCCGCTCGAACATCGCATCATCTGCAAAAATGCCATGGAACGATGGGTCAGAAATACCCTGGTTCCTCGCTATAACGGACGCGGCAAACTGGTGGCCTATGACGGGCTGATTCAAGATATCACCCTGCGTAAGCACGCCGAAGAGGGGATGCGGGCAAGCCGCGATTACCTCAAGACCGTGCTCGACGCGACCGACGATGCCATTTTGGTGGAGGATCCGGCGAGTGGCCGCATTCTCGACGTCAACCTCCGGATGTGCGAAATGTACGGTTGCAGCTACGATGAAGCGCTGGGCACGCGGGTTGGCGAGCTCAGCGAGGGATCCCCGCCGTATTCCCGGTCCGATCGGATGGAGCGCCTCGAGCAGGCCCGCACGCACGGTCCCCAGGTATTCGAGTGGCTGTGCAAACGCAGGCATGGCGAAGTCTTCTGGGCCGAAATTTGCATCCGCTGCGTGACCTTGGGGACTGCCGAGCGATTGGTAGTGTCGGTGCGCGATATTGGCGAACGCAAACAGGTGGAAGCGGCGCTCAGGCAGCAATACGCGGAGCTGGAGCGCTTCAACAAGGCGGCGGTGGGCCGGGAGTTGCGCATGATCGCCTTGAAGCAAGAGATCAATGACCTGTTAGAAGCGACCGGGCAGACGGCAAAGTATCGAATCGTCGATGGCCACGAGTAGCTGCCACCCCCGCTGCAAGGAGTTCCGCCCGGCCGCCCGCTGGCGCGGTCGACGCGGCGGGACACCGACCCGGCCCAGGCTGGAGGGAGGGGCCGCGTGACCCCGCAATCCAGCGACGAGGGCAGCTCCGTGGCCGCCATCATTGGGGTGTTGCGTAGCGTTCAGGGCCTGGACCTCACCCCCTACGACGAGTCGTTTCTGTGCAAGGCCATCGACAAGCGGGTGCAGGCCACCGGCAGCCGCAGCCGCGAGGACTATGCGGCGCTGCTGGCGGAACAGCGGGCGGAGGCGGAGACACTCACGCGTTCGCTGCGCATTTCCTACACCGATTTTTTTCGCAATCCGCTGGCCTTTGCCCTGCTTGAACAGCGGATCCTACCCGCTCTCATCGCCGCACGCGAGCAAGTCGGTCACGGTGAAATCCGCGTCTGGTCGGCCGGTTGCGCCGCCGGTCAGGAAGCGTGGTCGGTCGCCATGTTGCTCGACGAATTGACGCAGGCTCACGAGCCGCCCCTGGCCTATCGCATCTTTGCGTCTGATCTCGCCGAGCCGGAGCTGGCGGTGGGGCGTGCCGGCGAGTATCCGGCCAATGCGCTGGGCAATGTGCGTCAGCGCCACTTGCACGCGTGTTTTTGCCAACACGGCGACAACTTTGCGATTGCGCCGCGATTGCGCGCGCGGGTCGACTTTTCCGCCTATGATTTGTTGGATGAGGGGTCGTCGAGTCCGCAGGCGAGCATTTACGGCGTTTTCGAGTTGAGCCTTTGCTGCAATCTGCTGTTCTACTACCGGCCGGCCGTCCAACAGCGGATCCTCGCCAAGATCTGCCGCGCGCTGACTCCCGGGGGCTATCTGGTGACCGGCGAAACGGAGCACGAGATCGTGCCAAACACGAGGGGTTGCGCGCCGTGGTGCCGGCCGCAGGGGTGTTTCAAAAACAGGGAGTTCCCGTCGGATGAGGAGCCGCGCACGGATATTCGTTGCGTGAGTCGGGACATCCGAGTAGCCTGTTGCTAAACAACCCCTTCAATGAAGCTCCAAGACATCAAGATTGGAACGCAGCTGCGTCTCGGCGTGGCGGTGATTCTGGCCCTGGTGGTGGGTTTCGGTGCCTTCGCCTGGCACCAATCGCAACTGCTCGGGTCGCAGATTCAAACCATTTACCAGCATCCCTTGCAGGTTAGAGACGCCCTCGGCAAGCTCGAGGCCGACTTGCTGGCGATGCGTTTGGAGTACCGCAACATGCTCCTGGCAAAAGACGATGAGGAGCGCCAAACCGCTCGGCGCAATAGCGACGTGGCGCAGGCCGACGCCGAGCGCCGCCTGCGAAATCTGCATCAACTTCACCTCGGGCCTGCCGCCGAGATCGACGAGCTTGAGAATGCCTTTGTGCGGTGGGTCTCGGCGCGGGAGAGCGGTCGCGCGCCAGTCACCGCGGGACCGGGTGCCGATGCCATGCAGCGGGTCGCGGATACCGGCGAGATCGGCATGATGCGCAACCAACTGCGGGCCCGCATCGCGCAAGTGGACGCCGACGCCACGCGCCAGGCCGAGCAACTTCACCAGACGTCGCTGGCACAGATTGCCGCAGTCAACCGGCATTTGGGCGAGGTCATCGCCGGAATTGTGGTGCTAACCTTGGCGGTCGGCGCGCTCCAGCTCAAACAAGTCAAGTCGCCATTGGCGGAGCTGACGGCAACGGTGCGACAGTTTCGCGAAGGCAAGCTCGACGTCCGCAGTCGGCAAACCTCGGCCAATGAGATCGGCATGCTGGCCGAGGCCTTCAACACCATGGCCGAGGCGATTCAGTCCCAAACGCAGGTCAGCGAGAACGTCGCCCAGCTCGCCAGCGTCATGCTGCGCGTCGATGAGTTGCATGCCTTCTGCCGGGACCTGCTTAGCGGCTTGCTGAGCCACACCGGCTCGCAGGCCGGGGCGGTGTATTTTCTCAATGAAACACAGACCTCCTTCGAGCATTTCGAGTCCATCGGTTTGGGAGCGGGCGGACGTGCGGCGTTTTCCGCCACTGCGGCGGAGGGCGAGCTCGGCGCAGTGCTGGCCAGCCGCCGGATTGAGCGCATCCGCGAGATTCCGGCGGACAGCCGCTTCACCTGGGCGGCGGTGAGCGGCGACGTGCTGCCGCGCGAGATTCTCACCATGCCGGTGCTAGCCGGGCCCGACGTGGTGGCGGTCATTTCCCTGGCCAGCTTGCGTGCCTATGACGACGCGGCCGTCACCTTGATCAACAAGGTGTGGAACGTCGTGACCGCCCGCATGAATGGGGTGTTGGCCTTCCGCAAGACCCATGAGTTCGCAGAGCGGCTCGCCCGCCAAAACCGCGAGCTGGAGGCCCAGCAACGCGAGTTGGCGTTGCAGCGCGATGAGCTCACCGAGCAGAATACCGCGCTGGAAATGCAGAAGCGCCAACTCGACGAGGCCAATCGGCTCAAGAGCGCGTTTCTCTCCAACATGAGCCACGAGTTGCGCACACCCCTCAATTCCGTGATCGCCCTCTCCGGAGTCCTCAACCGGCGCGTGGCCAACCTGCTGCCGGCGGAAGAATATAGCTACCTGGAAATCATCGAGCGCAACGGCAAATGCCTGCTCTCACTCATCAACAACATCCTCAACCTGTCTCGCATCGATGCGGGTCGCGAAAAAATCAGCGTCACTCCGTTTGCCGTCCGCGAGTGGGTTGACGAGACCCTCGCCATGCTCGAGCCGCTGCCGCGCGAGAAAAACCTCACCCTCACCAACGCGGTGGGCGACGATTTGCCGCTCCTCACCTCCGCTCCCGACAAGTGCCGCCATATCCTGCAAAACCTCGTCGGCAATGCGCTGAAATTCACCCACTCCGGGTCGGTGGAAATCTCGGCACGGCAAGTGGCCGACCACCTCGAGCTGGCGGTCAGTGATACCGGTATCGGCATCACCGCCGAGCAACTCCCCCACATTTTCGATGAATTCCGCCAGGGCGATGACAGCACGTCGCGCCGCTATGGCGGCACCGGCTTGGGGTTGGCTATCGCGCGCAAATACGCCCGCCTGCTCGGTGGCGATCTCACCGCGCAAAGCACGCCAGGCCGCGGATCGACCTTCACCGTGCGGCTGCCGCTGCATCTCGAGGGGACGAGCACGACCCCCACCGCCGCCGCTGGGTTCGCCGCGCCGACCACCAAGGCCCCGCGCTGCTTCGTGGCGGGCCGTGGCCAGGCACTCTTGATCGTTGAGGATAACGAGCCGGCGATCATCCAATTGACCGACATCCTGCATGCCGAGGGCTATCGCATCCAAGTGGCGCGCAACGGCCGCGAGGCCCTCACCTGTATCGACCAAGCCGTGCCTGACGCCATGATCCTGGACCTGATGATGCCGGAGGTCGACGGCTTTGAAGTGCTCCAGGCGGCACGTGACAATGCGCGCACCGCGCGGATGCCGGTGCTCATTCTCACCGCCAAACACCTCACCCGGGATGAGCTCGGTTTCCTCGAGGGCAACCACATCCACCAACTGATCCACAAGGGCGACATCAATAAGGATGGACTGTTAGCCACGGTGGCCTGCATGATCGCCGCCGTCCCGCTCGAAACCTCCGCGTCGCCGCGCCGCCGTCCCGCGCGGCCCGGCAACCCGCTGCTGCTGGTGGTGGAGGATACCCACGACAACCTCCGCACCGCCTGTGTCTTGTTGCGCGATGCCTATCAGGTCATCACCGCCGCGGATGCGCCGCAAGCCTTGGCCCAGGCGCGGCTGCAGCAACCCGATTTGATCCTCGCCGCGCTCGCGCTGCCCGGCATGGACGGCTTCGGCCTGCTCGCCGCCATCCGCCAGGATGCATGCCTGCGCGACTTGCCGGTGGTCGCCCTGACCGCCAGCGCCATGAAAGGCATGCGTGAGGAGGTCCTCAGCCGCGGTTTCGACGGCTATATTTCCAAGCCGGTCGATCACGACGAGCTGATGCGGACACTGCGGCAATTCCTCGGTGATGAAACGGCATGCGTGGAAACGGCATGCCCAGGAAAGGCACATCATGAAGATTCTGGCGATTGATGACAACCTCGACAACCTGACGACACTCAAGGCGGTCTTGTTCGATCGATTGCCGGAGGCGGCCGTGTTGACCGCCGGCAGCGGCCCCCAGGGGCTTGAAATGGCGCGCACGGACGATCCGGATGTGATCCTGCTCGATATCGTCATGCCGGGCATGGATGGCTATGCGGTGTGTCGGCAACTCAAGCACGACGCGGTTTTGCACACCATTCCGGTGGTTTTCATGACGGCCCTCAAGACTACCAAGGAAAGCCGCCTGATGGCTTTGGAAGCGGGGGCCGAGGGGTTTCTCTCCAAGCCGTTCGATGCGATCGAGTTGGTGGCCCAGATCCGTGCCATGGTCAAGATCAAGGCCGCCACCTTGGTCCAACTCGATGCCAACGCGCGCTTGGCCACGTTGGTCGCGGAACGCACCCGTGCGCTGCAACTGAGCCATACCGCCACGCTCAACCTGCTGGAAGATCTGCGCGCGGAAAACGAGGCCCGCAAGACCAGTGAGAAAGCACTGCGCGAGAGCGAAAGACGGCACCAGGCCATTCTCCAGACGGCCATGGACGGCTTCTGGCTGGTCGATATCGAGGGACGCTTGCTGGAAGTCAACGAAGCCTATTGCCGGATGAGCGGCTACACCCGCGATGAACTGCTGCACATGCGCACCGCCGAGCTGGAACTCGACGTGGCGGACGACAATATCGTCGCCCGCATCGAACACCTCAGGGCGCGCGGGGTGGGGCGCTTCGAGGCCCGCCACCGCCGCAAGGACGGTAGCAGCATTGACGTGGAAGTCAGCATCCAGTACAGGCCCATCGAAGGGATGCCGGTGGTGACGTTTTTGCGCGATATCAGTGAGCGCAAACAGGTGGAAGCCTATCGGGACATGGGGCGCGAAGTGCTCCAAGCCCTCAACGAAGCGGGCGATTTGCAGGATTCTATCCAGCGCATCATCGCCGTCATGAAGTTGCGCACCGGCTGCGCCGCAGTGGGCATCCGCCTGCAAGACGGGGCGGATTTTCCGTATTTCGCCCAGCAGGGGTTTTCCCAGGATTTTCTGCGCGCGGAGAACTCCCTGCTGGTGCGCGACGCCGCAGGCAACTTGTGCCGCGACGCAGCCGGCAGCATCCGGCTGGCCTGCGCCTGTGGCATGGTTCTGAGCGGCAGGACCCAGCCCAACCAGCCGCATTTCAGCCCCGGTGGGAGCTTTTGGACGAGCGATTTGGTGGCCCTTTCGGAGATTCCTTCCGAGGGGGTTTGCCTGCTCAATTCGCAGGCCCTCTGCCTGCATCAGGGCGATGCCTCCATGGCGTTGATCCCGATTCGCAACGAGGAACGCATTGTCGGTCTGATCCAACTCAACGACCGCCATAAGGGGCGCTTCACCGGCAATACGGTGGAAATCCTCGAAGGCATCGCCTCGCACCTCGGCTCGGCACTCATGCGCAAGCGCGCCGAGGCGGAACTCATCGAGACCAATCGCCACCTCGAGGCCGCCACCGCCCGCGCCCACGAGTTAGCCGCTCAAGCCGCGCTGGCTAGCGCCGCCAAGAGCGCGTTCCTGGCTAACATGAGCCACGAGATTCGCACCCCGCTCAATGGAGTCATCGGTCTGACCGGGCTGCTGTTGGATACCGAACTGAGCGCTGAACAAATGCGCTACGCCCGCACCGTGCGCAGCAGCGGCGAAGCTCTGCTCGGTCTGATCAATGATTTTTTGGACATCTCGAAAATCGAGGCTGGCAAGCTCGAATTGGAAACCCTTGACTTCGATCTGGTAAGCTTGCTGGAGGATTTTACTGAAACCCTCGCCGTGCGGGTCCGCGACAAAGGCGTCCAACTGCACTGCAACACCGATCCGGCCGTGCCCACGCTGCTGCGCGGCGATCCGGGCCGCCTGCGCCAGATTCTCACCAACTTGGTGGATAATGCCTTTAAGTTCACCCATGCCGGGGAGGTGCGCATCCATGTCTCGACGCTGGAACTTTCTTCCAAGGAGGTCGTGCTCCACTTTGCCGTGCGCGACACGGGTATCGGAATTCCAGCCGACAAACAGGACCTGCTATTTGACAAGTTCAGCCAGGTGGATGTCTCGACCACCCGCCGGTATGGTGGCACCGGCCTGGGTCTGGCCATCTCCAAACAACTCGCCGAGCTGATGGGCGGCAACGTCGGCGTGAGCAGCGAAGTGGGCAGCGGGTCGGAGTTTTGGTTCAGCGTGCGCCTTGCCAGGCAGGCCTCCGATGTTCCGCCGCAACCCGTCGCCACGCGCGTGGCAGCCCACGAATTACGCAATGTGTTGGCCGACCGCAAGGCTCGCGTCCTGCTCGCCGAGGACAACATCACCAATCAGCAGGTGGCCTTGAGCATCCTCAAACACCTCGGCCTGCGCGCTGACCCGGTGGCCAACGGCGCCGAAGCAGTCAAGGCCGTGGCCTCCTTGCCCTACGATTTGGTGCTCATGGATGTGCAGATGCCGGTGATGGACGGGTTGGAGGCCACCCGCCAAATCCGCGGCGCGGCCTCGGCCGCGCGCAATCCCTCGCTTCCCATTATTGCGATGACCGCCAACGCCATCCAAGGGGATCGCAGCAAGTGCCTGGAGGCGGGAATGAATGATTACGTCAGCAAACCGGTGTCGCCCCAAGCCTTGGCGGCAGTGCTGGGCAAGTGGTTGCCGCAGGCATGAGCTCAAGACACCGGGACTACCGCCAACGGGCCCCCACCACCATGGAATTTCCTAGCAAAACCACCACCCCCCAAACCGCGGCGAACCCCGCGCCGTCCAAGCCGTTGTGGCACAGCATGGAGGCCACGGCGCTGGGGGGAGGCGTGCTGCTGCTGGGTTTCTTGGTGTTTTTCCGGAAGATGCCCTTTGAGTACGGGTTGTTGCCGCTATTGCTGTGGGCGGCGCTGCGCTTTTCCGTGCGCGGCGTGGTCACCGCCGCCGCCGCTATTATCATTCTCGCCAGCATCGGCACCGGCATCGGCGGCAGTCCCTTCGTGAGGACTACCGATCAGGAATCGCTGCTGCTGCTCTATGCCTACCTCGGCGTGACCATCGTCTGTACGGCCTTTCTCGCTGAGGTTCTGGCTGAGCGCAAGCGCGCCGCGGCGCAGCTCGCCGCCAGCAACCGTCACCTTGCCGAAGCCACCGCGCGCGCCGAGCAGTTGGCCGCCCAAGCCGAGATGGCCAATGCCGCAAAGAGCGAGTACCTCACCAATATGAGCCACGAGATCCGCACCCCGCTCAGCGGGGTCATCGGTTTGACCGGATTGCTGCTGGACACTGAATTGGACGCCGAGCAACTGCGTTATGCCCGCACCGTGCGCAGCAGCGGCGAAGCCCTCCTCGGCTTGGTCAACGACTTGCTCGACATCTCGAAAATCGAGGCCGGCAAACTCGAGCTCGAAGTGCAGGACTTCAATCTGTCGCGCCTGCTCGATGACCTCGCCGACTCCCTGGCCCTGCGGGCCCGCGACAAAGGCATCGAGCTGCACTGCACGGCCGATCCGGCCGTCCCTACGATCCTGCGCGGCGACCCCGGCCGGTTGCGCCAGATTCTGACCAATCTGGTGGACAACGCGTTCAAATTCACTGATGTCGGGGCGGTGGCGATCCACGTCACGGTGGTGGAAACCAAGCCC
>Ga0073936_10002780_pt1 | contig 25758 bp, 25 predicted proteins | sample AliMusrvi5mmetaG_FD_87041 | JGI IMG/M metagenome (GOLD analysis project Ga0073936, IMG submission 87041) | Freshwater lake bacterial and archeal communities from Alinen Mustajarvi, Finland, to study Microbial Dark Matter (Phase II) - Alinen... | ecosystem: Environmental > Aquatic > Freshwater >... | reverse complement strand
CTTGTACTCTTTGTCTGCGAACCAGCGACTCTGCCAATCCCGGATGATCCCCAGACGGAATCCATACGGATGTACCTTCTGCCCCATTATTTACTCCCCCCCGCGCGGGTTGCCCGAATGCGCGGACGCTCTGCTAACTGTACGGTAATGTGGCTGGAGCGACGTTTGATAATGCGAGCCCGGCCTTGTGTGGTCGGATGCATCCGTTTGAACGTGAGCCCGCCATCAACGTAACAGGTCTTCACATACAATCGCTCGCGGTCCATCCCCATCTGATTCGGATCTTCCGCATTAGCGGCCGCCGACTCAACAACTTTTTTAATTGGCTCCGCAGCGATATTTGGCGTAAAAGTCAGGATCGCTAACGCCTCCGCCAAATCCTTGCCGCGGATGAGGTCGATCACGCGACGAACCTTCAACGGCGACATGCGGATATTGCGAGCAATCGCCTGGGCGATGCCTTCCATGCGCCGCTCTTCAATTCGGGCTTTACGCCGTGATCCTCGTTCATTTGCATTCTTGCCCATGGCCGTGCCTTATCTCCCCACAGGTGTCAGGGTGCCGCGTCGCGGCCTCGCCCCACCATTGCGTGTTCTCGCGAACACCGCGGATTAACGAACTCTTGACGATTTGTCGCTCCCCGCGTGACCGCGGAAAGTGCGCGTTGGGGCGAACTCGCCCAATTTATGACCCACCATATTTTCCGTCACGAAAACCGGCACATGTTTCCGGCCGTCGTGGACGGCGATAGTGTGACCGATCATATCCGGAATCAACGTGGAGCGCCTCGACCAAGTCTTTATGATGCGCTTCTCGCTGCGGCGGTTCAAGTCATCGATTTTTTTCACCAGGTGCTCGTCTGTAAACGGCCCCTTCTTCAGTGAACGTCCCATTTCATCCTCCCGCCCCTGTAGGCGTCGTCTACTCTTACTTCGCCTGGCGTTTCTTCACGACAAACGGATCGCTGCGTTTGTTGTGGCGCGTCTTTCCGCCGATGGCAGGTTTGCCCCACGGGGAGGACGGACCCTTTTTTCGACCCACCGGGCTATGGCCTTCGCCACCGCCGTGCGGGTGATCGCAAGGGTTCATCGCCACGCCAAGGACCTTGCCTTTGCGCCCAAGATGGCGCATACGGCCAGCGGTACCCAGGCGAATATTCTCATGTTCAACATTGCCTACCTGACCAATTGTGGCCCGGCACCCACCGAAAATCTGCCGCATTTCACCGGAAGGTAACGACAGGGTTACGAATTTACCTTCTTTAGCCATTAACTGCGCATAAGTGCCAGCGCTGCGGCACAACTGTGCGCCTTTCCCCTCATACAATTCAATATTATGAATCGTTGTTCCGAGCGGAATATTCGTCAAGGGCAATGCGTTTCCCGGTTTGATATCTGATTTTGGACCAGATTCGACAACCGTCCCTACCTTGAGTCCAACCGGTGCAAGAATGTAGGCCTTGGTTCCGTCCTCATACTGCAGCAAGGCAATACGCGCCGAGCGATTCGGATCGTATTCAAGCGCGATGACGGTTGCGGGCATGTCATCTTTGCGACGTTTGAAATCAATGATACGGTAGGCGCGCTTATGGCCACCACCGCGAAAGCGCGAACTGATTTTCCCGGTGTTGTCACGACCGCCTGATTTTTTCAGGGGGCGCACTAACGATTTCTCTGGTTCTTTCTTCGTCAACTCGCTGAAATCAGCCACGGTCATCGTGCGCCGTCCCGGCGAAGTTGGTCGATAACTCTTCAAAGCCATGAGTATCTCCCTACCACACTTGGCGGTGGTGGTTCACCATAAATATCGGAGCGGTAACTCCGGGCCGACCATCAAACGCCTTCAAGCAACGGGATCGTTGGCGATTCCTTGGTGATGGTCACAATGGCCTTTTTCCAATTCGCAGTTGTGCCATAGCTCATTCCGCGGCTGCGCTTGCCAATGGTGCGTTTCTTCTTCCCGCGTACATGAAGTGTATTAACCGCTTCGACTTTGACTTTGTCTTGGGCAAAGTATGCTTCCACGGCGCGGGCGATTTCTACCTTGTTGGCATTTAAGGCCACTGCGAAGAGATATTTCACGCGTGTCTGGTTTTTTGACGGTTGCGTGGATTGTACGCTCTTCTCGGTGAGGAGCGGACGAATGAGAATATGATGCAGCGGTTTCGTCATGCCACACCCCCTTGATTAGCGATCCAACGGGCGATTCCCAGTGGTTGCTGTTTGAGCGCCTGTAGGGCTTCAATACTCTGACGCGTGAAGAGCAAGCGGTCTGCCAGCAGCACTTCGTAAGTTCCCAGCGACGCGATAGTAGTCATCGCCACATTGGGCAGGTTGCGGAAAGAAAGGCCGACATTATCCGTGATCTCGTCAAGTACGACGAGCACTTTTTTGTCGAGGATGTGCGAAGCCGTCAATACAGCCGCAGCTTCCCGGGTTTTCGGCGCCGTAAACATGAACCGATCAACGATGATCACGGCGTCTTCGGCGATGCGCGAAGATAGTGCCGACAGCAGTGCTTTCCGCCGCATTTTTTTGGGCAGACTCACGGAATAATCACGAGGATGCGGCCCAAATACGATACCGCCGCCTTTCCAGTGCGGGGCGGACTTCATACCCTGACGGGCGCGTCCGGTGCCTTTCTGGCGATAGAGTTTCCGTGTCGAATGATGGACTTCACCGCGGGTTTTGGTATCGGCGGTGCCTTGTCGGCGATTTGCCAGTGTAGCGACCACGGCCTGGTGTACGAGCGCGGGATGCGCTTCGAGACCGAAAACGTCGTCTGCCAGTTCAATTTGTCCCGCCGCTTGTCCGGCGGTGTTATATACGGGTAGAGTGGCCATCAGTCTTTCTCCAATGCGGTAAAGGTGACATAGCGGCCTTTGCCGCGTTCAATGACCGCGCGCTCCGGCAGGGTCACAATGACCACGCCGCCGTTAGGGCCGGGAACGGCGCCTTTCACGACGATCACGTTTTTCTCATTGTCGATACGTACGATACTCAGGCCTTTCACCGTCACCTGTTCGTGCCCCATCCGCCCGGGTCGACGCGCGCCGGGAAAGACGCGTGCGGCATCCGTCGCGCCGCCGGAGGCGGGTTTGCGATGGAACATGGAACCGTGAGTGGCACGACCGCCGCGAAAGCCGTAACGCTTCACAACGCCGGCAAAGCCGCGCCCTTTGGAGACGCCCGTGACATCGACTTTTTCGCCGGATGCAAAGACATCGGCGCGGATTTCCGTGCCTACTGCGAAGTCATCGGGTATGGTAACCGCGAATTCTTTCAGATAGCGCAGCGGGGGGACATTATGCTTGAGGAAGTGTCCGTACTGGGCCAAGGTGATGCGGCGTTGCGCGCCGCGGGGGTCCTCGGCGATTTTCGTTCGCGTATTGGTCTTCCGGCGCTGTTCGTGTTCGCGACGCAACTCTTCGACGTGCTTCACATCGCGGTCGTCAAACGGCATATAGCCCAGTTGCACGGCTTCATAGCCGTCGATTTTCTGTGTGCGGCGTTGCACGACATAGCAGGGTCCGACTTCCAGCACGGTGACCGGCACGGCCTTGCCGTCCGGCGAAAAGAGCTGGGTCATGCCCACTTTTCGTCCCATGATCATTTTACGCACTGACATGGTGGTCTTATCCTTTCCATCCCCAGCGGAGTCGTGAGCAGACTCATGGGGTTCCCGGTACGGAGCACCGGGGTCCGATCCGCTCAGTCGCGCGGATCAGTTAGATCTTGATTTCGATGTGCACACCGCCCGGAAGATCGATTCGCATGAGCGCGTCGATCGTCTTTTGGTTCGGCTCCAGAATATCGATCAACCTTTTGTGAGTCCGCATCTCAAAATGCTCCATCGATTCTTTATCGATGTGCGGGGAACGAATCACACAGAACTTGTTGATCTCTGTGGGCAAGGGTACCGGGCCGGCAATCCTGGCCCCGGTTCTCCGGGCGGTATCCACGATCTTCACCGCGGACTGATCCAGAATCCGATGGTCAAATGACTTTAATCGGATGCGAATTTTATCGCTCGGTACTTTGCGATTGTCTTTACGCATGGACGGTATGCCTCCGCATGGGGCAGCCTTCATAGGCCAGCCCTGGCTTCTTGTCACGGTACGTGCGCCGCTTTCACGGCGCACAGACGTAAATAATAATGAAAACGTGCGCGCACGTCAACACTTTTTCGACACTATTTCGACGAATTCTCGTGAAAAACGCGACTTTTTTTCTCGTCTCCACTATCGCGCATCCAACAAGGAGGCCGGTACGGCAAGAACGCGCGAAATTCCTTATTTACCGAGTACTTCTTCGGCAATACTTTTCGGCACTTCCTGGTAATGTGATGGCTCCATAGTGAATGTCGCTCGACCCTGGGTCAGCGAGCGCACAGTCGTCGCATAGCCGAACATTTCGGCCAACGGAACCGTGACACGAATGGCGCACATGTTACCCGGTTGCGCCTCCAGGGCATCAATATGGGCGCGCCGTGAACTCAAATCACCCATAACGGATCCTTGATTCAGTTCCGGACAGAGTACTTCCACGCGCATGATTGGTTCCAGCAGCTTCGGTTTCGCACGGCGCAAGGCTTCTTTAAACCCGATGGACCCGGCAAATTTAAAGGACATCTCATCGGAATCGACGTCATGATAGGAACCGTCAATGAGCGTCACTTTGATGTCAATTATCGGAAAGCCGCCGAGAATACCGTTGTCAGTGGCTTCGCGAATACCGCTTTCAACCGCCGGGATGTATTCGCGCGGCACAACGCCACCGACAATCGCATCCACGAAGGTGAAGCCGGAACCAGGCTCCTGCGGATCGACTTCGAGCCATACATGCCCGTACTTCCCGCGACCGCCGGTCTGTCGTATATAGCGACCTTCGGCCTTGGCGTGCTGGGAGATCGTCTCGCGATAGGCTACCTGTGGACGTCCGATATTCGCTTCCACGCGGGATTCGCGCTTCAGACGATCGACAATGATTTCCAGATGTAATTCGCCCATCCCGGAAATAATCGTTTGTCCGGTCTCTGCATCGGTATATTGCCGAAATGTCGGATCTTCTGCGGCCAATCGTACCAAACCATTGGTGAGTTTTTCTTCATCTGCCTTGGTTTTGGGTTCGATGGCAACGGAAATCACCGGCTCCGGGAAATGAATCGTTTCTAACAATACCGGGGAATGCTGCTCGGCCAACGTGTCGCCCGTTGTGGTCGTATCAAGTCCGACAACAGCGACAATGTCTCCAGCGCGGATTTCATCGACTTCTTCCCGGTGATTGGCATGCATGCGCAGAATGCGCCCCACCCGCTCGCGTTTGCTTTTAGAGACATTCATGAGCGCGGTGCCTTTGGGCACGGTACCGGAATAACATCGTAAGTAGGTCAATCGGCCTACGTAGGGGTCGGACATGATTTTGAAAGCCAGGGCGCTGAACGGTGCTTTATCATCCGGCTCGCGGACGAGTTCCGCCCCGGTATTTGGATCTTCTCCGTAGACTGCCCCTTTGTCCAATGGCGACGGCAGATAATCTACCACGGCATCCATTAATAACTGGACGCCCTTGTTACGAAACGATGCGCCGCAGAGCACCGGAACAATCGAGATACGCAAGGTGCCAGCGCGTATGCCGGTTTGAATTTCGTCCTCGCTTAGTTCTTCGCCGTTCAGATATTTTTGCATCAACTCATCGTTGCCATCAGCTGCAGCTTCAATAAGTTTCTCACGGTATTCGCGAGCCAACGCGAGAAACTCTTCCGGAATTTCGCCTTCCACCATATGCTGCCCGAGGTCGTCGGGGTAGAGCAAGGCGCGCATGCGCACCAGATCGATGACACCCTTAAAGTCGCCTTCTTCGCCGATGGGAAGTTGCAAGGGAACCGGCTGAATACCCAGTCGTTCCTTCATTGATTCCAGCACGCGAAAGAAACTGGCGCCGGTGCGATCCATCTTGTTGATGAAGGCGATACGAGGAACGCGATAGCGATTTGCCTGCCGCCAGACGGTTTCCGATTGCGGTTGCACACCACCTACGGCGCAAAAGAGGCCGATCACGCCATCAAGGACACGCATGGAGCGCTCCACTTCCATGGTGAAGTCAACGTGTCCCGGAGTATCGATAATAGTAATGAGGTGGTCACGCCAATGGCAGGAAGTTGCCGCAGACGTAATCGTGATTCCGCGTTCTTGTTCCTGAGGCATCCAGTCCATAGTGGCAGCGCCGTCATGCACCTCGCCCATGCGATGTAGCCGTCCTGTGTAAAACAGCATACGTTCGGTGGTCGTGGTTTTCCCCGCATCGATATGCGCGGCGATGCCAATATTTCGTGTGCGTTCCAGTGAAAATTCTCTAGCCATATCCCAACCTAATCCGTCATGGACAACGGGTGTGCTCTATATCTATCCGTGAGACGTGCCCCGATGCGGAAATTTCCGCCGACACGATGAGTCCCACCCCACGACATGCTGGGATGGGACCCATGACAATAGTTCCTTGTCAATTAATAGCGGTAGTGCGCGAACGCCTTGTTGGCTTCTGCCATACGGTGCGTATCGTCCCGCTTTTTCACTGACGCGCCAGTATTGTTGGATGCATCAATGAGTTCGCCGGCGAGCCGCTCACTCATAGTCTTACCACCGCGTTTACGCGCATTGGAGATGATCCAACGCATGCCAATATCAAGCTTGCGCACGGGACGCACTTCCTGAGGCACCTGGTAGGTGGCGCCACCGACGCGTCGAGGGCGGACTTCTACCGTTGGCATGACATTCCGCATCGCCGTTTCGAGCACTTCCAGCGGATCTTTGCTCGTGCGTTTGTTGATCAACTCCAATGCGTGGTAGAAGATCCCCTCCGCAATGCTCTTTTTCCCTCGCGTCATCATTTTGTTGATGAAACGACTGATCAGCTCGCTGTTATACACCGCATCCGGAACGATGATTCGCCGCGGTGCAGGTCCTTTTCTCGGCATAGTACTTTCACCCTCAATGTGTCGAGCTTCACGGCATGTCTGCCGCGCAGAGAAAACTTACTTGCGTCCGCCCTTGGCTGCCGCTGCCGGCTGGCCCGGTTTCGGACGCTTGGCGCCATATTTTGAACGGCCTTGTTTGCGATTCTGGACGCCGGCAGTGTCGAGTACACCGCGGACGATGTGGTAGCGAATGCCCGGCAGGTCTTTGACGCGCCCACCGCGAATCATCACCACCGAGTGTTCCTGCAAATTATGGCCTTCGCCTGGAATATAAGCCGTAACCTCGATGCGGTTCGTGAGGCGCACGCGCGCCACTTTCCGCAATGCGGAGTTCGGTTTCTTAGGAGTGACGGTCCACACGCGAGTACATACACCGCGTTTCAATGGACCTTCTGTCTGTACATATTTCCGCTTGTTGGAATTAAAGTTCCAACTCAGCGCCCACCGTACAGTCGGCGTCACTTTGACATGCGCGCGCTGGCGTCCTTTGCGAACAAGTTGATTAATGGTCGGCACGCGGGCGTCCCCTTCTCTGTTAAAATCTCCCGGCATGTCTCGCGCAGTGGCGAAAACACCGACTCCGCCCAGCGTTGAACACCAGGCGGGTCATACAGCGGAAAATTGTAACAACACGCGCGTCACTTGTCAACTGCATTTCGCGGTTTTTCTCAGTAATGATCAAAATTCTCTACATTACGGCTTACGACGACTTGACGACCTGCTGTCTGTCCTCCGATAGTCCGATGGCACGCTTGACAGCACAGACGAAAATCACTATTATACTACCCGGTTTCCGTTCGTGAATTTTCCCACGAACAGCGGACGCGCAACGGCGCCCGGGCCTTCCCTTAATTATTTTCCACCGTGCCGGTGGGCTCCCGCGTAACCTTTTGAGGAGGATTACTCATGGCTGTGAAAGTTGGCATCAATGGTTTTGGCCGCATCGGTCGCCAGGTGCTCAAACGCTTACTCGAGAAGCACAACGATGTCGTCGAAGTCGTCGGCATCAACGACTTGACTGACGCCAAAACGCTGGCCCATTTGTTCAAGTATGACAGCAACTTTGGTATTTTCGACGGCGAAGTGTCGCACACCGATAATTCCATCATTATTAATGGAACCGAAATCGGTATTTGCGCCTTGAAGGATCCCGCACAACTCCCCTGGAAAGCGCTGGGTGCACAGATTGTGCTTGAATCGACCGGTTTGTTTACCGATGCCGACAAAGCCAAAGCGCACATCACCGCCGGCGCCCAGAAAGTGCTCATCAGCGCTCCGGCAAAAGGGGAAGATGCAACCTTTGTCATCGGCGTCAATGAGAACACGTACGACCCCGCGAAGCATCACATTATTTCCAACGCCTCCTGCACCACCAACTGTTTGGCGCCGGTAGCCAAAGTGCTCAATGAGTCTTTCGGCATTCTGGCGGGTTTGATGACCACCATTCATGCCTACACCAACGATCAGCGCATTTTGGACATGCCGCATAAAGACCTGCGTCGCGCTCGCGCCGCCGCACTCTCCATGATCCCGACGACCACGGGCGCCGCCAAAGCCGTCGCGCTGGTCTTGCCGGAGCTCAAAGGCAAATTCCACGGCTTCTCGATGCGCGTCCCCACCCCGACGGTCTCCGTTGTCGACCTCACCTGCACGCTGGCGAAATCCGCGTCAGCCGTCGAAATCAACGCTGCTTTGAAAGCCGCCGCCGATGGGCCATTGAAGGGGATTCTGGGCTTCTGTGAGGAAGAACTGGTTTCCATCGACTTCAAAGGCGATAGCCGCAGTTCCATCGTTGACTCATTAAGCACCATGCAGATTGGCGACAACCTTTGCAAAGTGCTGGCCTGGTACGACAACGAATGGGGTTATAGCTGCCGCCTCGCGCAGTTGACCGCCCTGGTCGCCGGCAAACTGTAACGCATCCCTGGCGGGTGTTCCCCGCCCGGATTTCTGAGACGAGATGTCGACGAGCGGGTTCTTGTGAACCCGCTCGTCTGCTAACCCACTGGTTGTGCAATGCATAATGCATGGGTGCATACTCGATATCGGTTCGTATGTATGCCAGTCTACACGATGATGGTAGGCGCGAATAACGAAATATGAGATGAAGTGAGCTTCATCCGGTATTGCTGGAAATTGAGAGCAGTGGTGAACGAAATACGAACTCACCATTTTGGTTTTTGCATTTCTGAAGGAGTATGTCATGGCTAAGAAAACTCTTGCTGACCTGCGGGATCTTACCGGCAAGCGCGTCCTTGTCCGCGTAGATTTCAACGTTGCTATCAAGCCGAAACAACCAACAACCCGCGATGAAGCCGTCATCACCGATGACACGCGTATCCGTGCGGCTTTACCCACAATACGTGATCTGCGCGAAAAAGGCGCCAAAGTCATCCTGATGTCCCACCTGGGTCGACCGGACGGGCAAGTTGTCGAGGGTTTGCGTTTGGATGTCGTGGCGAAACGATTGAGCGAACTGTTAGGGGTTCCCGTACACAAAGTCGACGACTGTATTGGTCCAGACGTTGAAGCTGCTATCGCCACCATGCAACCGGGCAATGTCGTGCTCCTGGAAAATGTACGGTTCCACCTCGAAGAAGAGGCGAAAGATGACAGTATCCGCCTCCCGTTTGCACAAAAATTGGCCGCTCTCGGTGATGTCTATGTTAATGACGCCTTCGGCACTGCACATCGTGACCACGCTTCCACCGCCAGCATCGCTCGTTACCTGCATCCCGCAGTGGCCGGGTTTCTGATGGCCAAGGAAATCGAGACGCTGGGAAAAGCGCTGGATCACCCGGAACGTCCTTTTGTGACAATTCTCGGTGGTGCGAAAGTCAAGGACAAACTGAAACTCATTAACCACATGATCGGCAAGGTCGACGTGTTGCTCATCGGTGGTGGCATGGCCTATACCTTCTATAAGGCGAAAGGGTATGAGATCGGGAAATCTCTCCTCGACGCCGAACGCATCGACGCCGTTCGCCAAATGCTGGAGAACGCCGCGGGACAGCACACCGAATTAGTGCTGCCTGTTGACAACATCATCGCGCAGGATGCAGTGGAAACCGCGGAAACCCGCGTGGTCACGCCAGATGCCATCCCCGCGGACTGGGAAGGTCTCGATATCGGGCCGCAAACCGTGGCGCTCTTTACCGAATACATCAAAAACGCCAAACTTGTGGTGTGGAATGGTCCGATGGGGTTATTTGAAGTACCGACCTTCGCGCACGGTACCGCAGCGATTGCTGATGCGATGGCTACGACAAATGCCTTCACCATTATCGGCGGTGGGGATTCTGCCGCGGCCGTTACCCAGATGGGCTACGCCGATAAAATCGACTTCATCTCCACCGGCGGCGGTGCATCTTTAGAATTCCTGGAAGGCACTCCATTACCGGGCGTGGTCGCGCTGGACGACAAATAGTTTCCATCAACACGATGCACAAAGCCCCGGTGCGCGCACCGGGGCTTTGTGCATCGAATACAACATCTACCATGCTTCCAGGCAACACCACGTCACGAATGAAGGATTATTGGACAAAAACCGGCGAATTACCACGCACCTCGATACCGACATTCAAGGAGTTGAGCACCGACGTCCTCGAACGTGGCGCCGGCGAAATAGGGAGTCGTGGCGATATTTGTTGCAGAATAGAAAACCGTACCATTCTTTAAGAACGACACCAGTCCTTTTTCACGACGAATCGCGAAGACATCACTGACCGCATACGGCCCCAGGGGCGCATAGAAGACGCCGTTTTCCAGGACTACGGCTGTACCGTCATTTTTGGCTTGTATCGCATAAGTGAAGGCTGGAACGGCGGGAAGCGTTGTCGTGGTGAGCAGGCCAACGGTCGCCCCATGATTTGTCGCCGCAAATCGCCAGAGCAGAACGCTGTCTCCAGGCATTGATAATGTGCTCACCGCACCGATAAAGTTATAGCCTGTGCCGGATTGGGTACGCTGCAAACTGCTGCCGGTGTAATCGGCGGATGGTGTTGCCTGGGCACCAACTGTCGGGATCCAGGTGATGTCCTGCGTAGGTGTCACATCCGTCAGTTCAACATGACTATCGACGAAGCTGGCAATAAATTTTTGGCGATGTCGAAAGGCCGCGTCCTGCGCTGTGTAATACACGTTTTGATATGTGGGGAGGAGCGGGGGCGCTGCTGATGTATTGCCCAGCGTGGCTTCATGAGTGCCGTCCAACGTCATTATCTCGGATTGCGGGTCAATCAAACGTGCCACGGCTGACGGCGCCAGGTAGTCGCCCAATACCCGTAGGGATACGTTGTTTGTGTACAAATATGCATTGCTCGCATGTGTTTTCGCATTGGGGCATACGAACAAATTCGTATCACCAGAGAGGTTGAGATCTTTCCAAACCGTTGTCGCATCTGGTAACGTCTCATCATGATCCTGCGTCCAAATCGCGAGCGCCAGCGCGATCTGTCGTTGATTATCCAGACATACCACCACCCGCGCTCGATCTCGCGTCTGCGTGACGATCGTCAGAAGAATAGCGGATAAAATCATGATGATAGTGATGCTGGTCAAGACCTCGAGAAGAGTGAAGCCTCGCACGCGCATTTCATTAACCTCAAATAAGACCGCAATAATCCGAATAAGTTATTTATCATACCACTCAGTGGGTAAAAAAACTATATGCCCCGAGCGAATCATGAGATAATATATCAGGAGTTACGAGGGGTTTGGTTCTTCGCTTGACGAATATCGCTTCTCCCACAGTAATGCAGCCAGGGAGCTTCAAAGCCATGAAACATCCATTATGGACACATCTGCCGACAGCCGGTCTGTTCGGATTATTCCTTGTCGCCCTCTGGCGGGCGCAACCCCTCCCCTACGAATACGCCGTCCATTTTAACTTTACCGGCGAGGCTGACCGATGGGCTTCTCCCTGGGAAGTTCTCTGGATCACCATCGGATTTTCTGTTTTTTTTCTCCTCCTGTCGATTGGTGTCGATGAAGCGTGGGCGCGCCAGGAGACACGGAAAACCTTTAACGTTATGTCATTGTTCGACGAATTCTGCTGCGCACCGATGCTCGCGCTCGGACTGTATTATCTTCAAATGCTCACCCGTCACGACTCACGTTTTCACTTCCCCTTGCTCTTCACGCTCTTCCTCACCGCCGCCACAGTGCTGGCCGGCGTAGTCGTCGAACTCCTGCGACCCGCTAACCTGCTGCCGACCAGTTCTGCCTCGCCGGGAGACGCCAATCTCCAGACAGAGGAAATCGCCGCGCAGGTTGTTACTGGGCCGTATTGGAGCTATAACGAGACGCAGAACGCCGCCTGGATGAACGTTATGATGATCGGCATCCTGGTATTGATGCTCGTCACCGCGGTGATAAGTTGGCGGCATGCGCCGGTAATGGCCACTATTCAGCTCATCGTCATGCTCCTTCTGGGCGGTTTCCTCTCCGGCGGCATGCGCGTTACGGTGACCCTCGAGCAGATCCAGGTCCGGTTTGGTCTGCTAAGCATACCGTTACTCCGCCTACCGATCGCTGAAATCACTCAAATAGAGGTTTACCACTTCGCACCTCTCCGCGATTTCGGCGGATATGGCATTCGTTTCAACCGGGAGATGAAAGCCTACTTCTTTCGCGGCGACACCGGGGTAAAAATTCGCACCAGCACCGGAAAACAATACTTGATCGGCTCCGATCGGGCGGAACGTCTGGTCGCGGTGCTGCATGCCGCGGGCGTGCCTCCTACCCCGGCTCAACCCACAATAGGGGTGTGAGGAGAGCACGCCACGAGTTGAAAATGCCTGGAATATTCTCAAAATACTATTGACGCGTCCAGCAGTATTCGGTATACTCTTAACAAGAAACCAACCCTTTAATTACAGTCCCGTGAGGCTGCGAAGGATGGTCGTTATGGTCGTCGTGCAACTGAGTCAGAGGCCTTCCCGATGAAAACACCGCGGGAAGGTTTTTTTGTGCCTGCCAACGACCGCCAGATTCTGGACACCCAGGATATCCGGCGGGCGCTTACGCGCATCGCGCATGAAATAATCGAGCATAACCGCGGAGTGGCAAATCTGGTCCTCATTGGTATCCACACCCGCGGGGTACCGCTAGCGCGCCGCCTTGCCGCACAAATCCAACGTATTGAAGGCGTTGAGTTGCCGGTGGGCGCCCTGGATATCTCTTCGCATCGCGATGATGCCGACCAGGTTGCGCATCCCGGTCTTCTACCTACACAGTTACCGGTGACTCTCGCCGAGCGTCGCGTTATTCTCGTGGACGATGTGATCTGCACCGGACGCACCGTACGCGCCGCAATGGATGCATTGGTCGATCACGGCCGCCCCTCCTCAATTCAACTCGCCGTACTGATTGACCGCGGGCATCGCGAATTACCGATCCGCCCCGACTACGTTGGCAAAAATATCCCCACCGCGCGCGTAGAACATGTGCTGGTACGATTGGACGAAGTGGACCAGGAAGATGCGGTGAGTGTACTGCGCCTGGAAACGACGGAGGTAGCACATGCTCGGACGTGATCTTATTTCCATTCGTGATCTTTCCAATGAGGTCATTGAAGAGCTCTTCCAACTCGCCTCGAGCTTCGCCGGCATGACCAACCGACGCTTGTCTCTGGCGCATGACGCCCTTTCCGCCAATCTGTTCTATGAACCGAGTACACGCACGCGCATGTCCTTTGAAGCGGCGATGCTCCGCCTGGGCGGACAGGTGATCTCAATGGCCGACCCCTGTTCATCCTCTGCGGCCAAAGGGGAAACGTTAGCGGACACCGTGCGCATTGTCGAAGGCTATACGGATCTCATCGTGCTGCGCCATCCCTGTGAAGGGGCGGCGCGCGTGGCGGCGGAATTTTCCGGAGTCCCGGTCATCAATGCCGGCGATGGCGCGCGGGAACACCCCACGCAAACACTGCTCGATCTCTACACAATTTATCAGGAAAAGGGCCGTCTAAAAGGTGTGACGGTGGCGCTATGCGGCGACCTGAAATATGGACGGACGGTGCATTCGCTCGTGCAGGGGCTTGCGCGGTTCGGCGCGCATGTCGTCTGCGTCGCCCCGCCGGGTCTTGAACTCCCGGAACGGTTCCAACGCCTGATCAGCGAACAATACGGCATGCCGCTCACCCAATATGCTTCGCTGGAAACGGCGCCGTTGCGTGACTGCGATGTGCTCTACGTCACCCGCCTGCAACGTGAACGATTTGCCGACGCCGAAGAGTTCGCCCGCGTACGCGCCTCCTATCAAGTGTCGCGTCAGACTTTGACGCGCGCGCGCGAAGACGCCATCGTACTCCATCCGCTTCCGCGCGTTGATGAGTTGGATTACACGTTGGATGGCGACCCACGGGCGGCCTATTTCCGACAAGCGGCCTACGGCGTTCCGGTGCGTATGGCACTCATCGCGGCTCTCCTCGGGCTCCGTCCCATCATTCAGCAATCACATTTCGGCGGCGTGTTGCCGGAAGAACGCGGATGGCATACGCTGCCGGGCACTGCCCATTTCACGTGTACCAATCCTCGCTGCATTACTGTGGTCGAGCCTGGTATTCAGGCCTGCGGCGAGGTTCGTGATGATGGCGCCCGGCGTTGTTCATATTGTGAGGCGATTCAGGAGGCAGCATGCCCGGTCTCCTGATTACCGATGTTGAATACCGCGGTGTAGTCGGCGATCTGCTGGTGAGCAATACGATGATCAGCCGTCTCGGAGGGTATGACCAAATCATCAACGGTGCTGGATTGATTGCTGTTCCTGCTTTTGACGATGCGCATGTCCACTTCCGCGATCCGGGTCTTACCGAGAAAGAAGATTTGCTCACTGGTGCACGCGCCGCGGCCGCAGGGGGATATGCACGGGTGGTGTGTGAACCGAACACGCGCCCAGTCATCGACGATGCCGCGCAGTTGCGCCAACACCGCCAACGTGTCCACGCGCTGGGTATCCCAATCACGGTCGAGATGAAATGCGCGCTCACACTTGGGCAGCAGGGAACTGCACTCGTGAATATCCCGGGGATACTGGAGCACCTTCCGTTTGGCGTGGATTTTAGCAGCGATGGGGAACCCGTGGCCGACTACGATTTACTGGTACGCGCTTTTCGCCTACTCTCCCCACCCGCGCGTCTTCACCTGCATTGCGAGGCGACACCACACACAGAAACGGTGATGGAAGACGTCTTTGGCCCCGGTCCGACGTTGGCGCGTGAACCCGCATTGATTGCGCTGGCGCTGGCGGCACTGGCGGAAGCAGGTGCGGGACGCCTGCATATCCAACATGTCAGCCTGGCAGAAAGTGCGTTGCTCATCGCCGACGCGAAAGGCAAAGGGTTGCCGGTCACCGCCGAGGTTACTCCGCATCATTTGCTCCTCTGCGCAGAGGATATCCCCAGCAGCGACGATGGACCTGATGCGAACTGGAAGATGAACCCACCGTTGCGCTCTGCTGCCGACATGTTCGCCATGCGCCGCGCGCTGGCCGCGGGCGTGATAGACTATATCGCCACCGACCACGCACCGCACTCACCCGCAGAGAAAGCGCAACCATGGGACGCTGCCCCTTTCGGGGTCATCGGACTGGAGACGGCTTTCGCCGCCTGTCTGTCACTAATGTATACCGGCGATCTCACCTTCGAGCGTCTGGTCGCCGCGATGACCGGCGAGGCAGATGCCTATTCCCGCGCTTTTGGGTATGAAGCACCAAACCTCACGCTCATTGATCCGTTGCTGGTCTGGTCGGTCGAACCGGAGACCTTTTATTCCAAGGGCCGCAATTGTCCCTTTGCCGGTATGACGCTCAAAGGTCGTCCGGTGTATACCATTGCCAACGGTCAGGTCGTGATGGCCGAAGGTAAAGTGCTCTTTTAACCCGCTATATTCGTAACGTGAATTAAATAGCCAATCGACAACCGGGATCAAATATCGCTGATCCCCCCTGTGCTCAATCTGGAGTCCAGGAATAATAACCAGGAACGAATGCGTATGAATGCAACTCTCGTACTGTCAGATGGCACCGTCTTTCACGGGCAGTCCATAGGGGCGCCGACGACACATGTTGGCGAAGTGGTCTTCAATACCGCTATGACCGGGTATCAGGAAATGCTGACGGATCCCAGTTATCGCGGGCAAATCCTGACCCTGACCTACCCACTAATCGGCAACTATGGCATCACCGCGGAGGATTGGGAGTCCAGCGAAATACAAGTTCGCGGCTTGGTCGTGAAACAGCTCTGTGACTGCCACAGCAATTGGCGCGCGACAGAAGCGCTGGATGACCTGCTGCGTCGGCACGGCATCCCGGGCATCGCGGGCATAGACACGCGCATGCTCACGCGCATCATCCGTTCGCATGGCGTCATGATGGGCATCATCAGCGGCGAAGAGATCGACGATGCCGAACTCCAGCGTCGACTGACCGCGGCCCCGAATTACGGATTATTCGATTACGTCAAAGAAGTCTCCGCCGGTCGCACCTATCCGTGGGACGAACCGGTGCAGGAACCCTATGACACGTTGACGCGTTATGTGGCGGACCCGCCCCTGCGGGTTACGGTGGTTGATTATGGTGTGAAGCGCAACATCCTGCGCCTGTTAACCTCGCGAAATTGCCAGGTTCACGTGGTGCCGTGCGATGCCACGCCGGAGATGGTGCTGGAGGGGACACCGGACGGCGTCGTCTTCTCACCGGGGCCCGGCGACCCGGCAAACCTTGGATATGCGACGCGCACGATGGAACAGGTGGTCAGCACCGGTGTGCCGATATTGGGCATTTGCCTGGGACACCAACTGATGGGCTGGGCCTTTGGTGGTCGCACCTTTAAACTCAAATTCGGGCATCGCGGCTCAAACCATCCGGTGAAAGATCTGGTACGCCAGGGGGCGGTACATATCACCGCGCAAAACCATGGCTATGCGGTGGACGCAGAGAGCATCGCCGGCAGCGGATTGCGCGTGTCCCATATTAATCTGAATGATGGGACGGTGGAAGGCATGACGCACGAATCGTTGCCGATCATGACCATGCAGTTTCACCCGGAGGCCAGCGGTGGTCCCCGTGACACGGAATATATGTTCGACGAATTTGTCCGGCTCGCGGCGTCACGCCGGTCCACGCGGACACCGCTATAACCCGCATTATTCATGAAAACATGAATAATGCTACGGCGAGCCGAAGCTTTATTCGCTTCGCGAATAAAGCGGGCTAACAAGCGCAGACTGGAATGAAAGTCAGGTAGGATAGGACGATGCCGTTACGCACTGATCTGCATAAAGTCATGGTGATAGGATCCGGACCGATTGTCATCGGTCAGGCTGCTGAGTTCGATTACGCCGGAACGCAAGCATGCCGTTCACTCCGCGAGGAGGGGTTGTCGGTCGTACTCGTGAACAGCAACCCGGCAACCATCATGACTGACACGAATATGGCTGATAAGGTGTATGTTGAACCGCTGACGGTGGAATTCCTGACGCGAATCATCGCCAAGGAACGCCCGGACGGCTTGCTCCCCACACTAGGGGGGCAGACGGGCCTAAACCTGGCCACCAAACTGGCAAAAAAAGGTGTGCTGGACGAATATCATGTAGAACTGTTGGGCACCCCGCTGGAATCAATTGAGAAAGCGGAAGACCGCGAACACTTCAAAACCCTGATGCAGGAGATCGGTGAACCGGTGCCGGAATCTGCTATCGCCGAAAGCATGAAAGACGTCAAAGAGTTCGTCACCGAGTTGGAGGATTGCGAGGTGCGTACCGGGTTGCCCGCCTACCCGGTCATCGTGCGACCAGCCTACACGCTGGGCGGCACCGGCGGCGGCATCGCCTATAACTGGGAGGAACTGCATGATATTTCCGTACGTGGCTTCCGCATGTCCATGACTCAGCAACTGCTGTTGGAGCGTTGCTTGTTGGGGTGGAAAGAGGTGGAATATGAGGTGATGCGCGACGGCGCCGATAACTGCATCACCATCTGTAATATGGAAAATTTTGACCCCATGGGCATTCACACCGGCGATTCCATCGTCATCGCCCCGAGCCAGACCCTCTCCGATAAAGAGTACCAGATGTTGCGCACCGCATCTTTGAAGATCATCCGCGCGCTGGGTATCTGGGGAGGATGCAACGTGCAACTCGCCCTGGATCCGAAGAGCTATCGTTACTATGTTATTGAGGTAAACCCGCGCGTGAGTCGCTCCTCTGCACTGGCCTCAAAGGCTACCGGCTATCCGATTGCCCGCGTGGCGGCCAAAATCGCCGTGGGCTTACGGCTGGACGAGATTCAAAACGCGGTGACGAAACGCACGCTGGCGTGCTTCGAACCGGCACTGGACTATGTAGTGCTGAAGATTCCACGCTGGCCCTTCGACAAATTCAACTTTGCCGACCGCCGGGTCAGCACGCAAATGAAAGCCACCGGCGAGGTGATGTCTATCGATCGCACCTTCGAAGGTGCACTGATGAAAGCGATCCGTTCACTGGAAATCGGGCAATATGGTTTGACGCTGAAAGGCATCAGCGAGTGGTCGGATATGAAGATCGAGGAAGTGTTAATGCACGCCACCGACCAGCGCATCTTTGTGATCTGCGAAGCCTTCCGGCGCGGTATGGATGTCGAAGAAGTACACCAGCTCTCTAACGTTGATGTCTGGTTCCTGAAGAAGGTTAAAGATCTTGTGTCGGTAGAGACGGAATTACGGTCGCACAACGGCTTGCCAGATGAAGCATTGTTGCGCCGTGCCAAGCAATCGGGTTTTAATGACCACAACCTGGCGGAACTCTGGGGCGTCCGCGAAACCGAGTTGCGCGAATTGCGTCGCCAATGGCACATTCAGCCCACCTTCAAATATGTCGACACCTGCGCCGCAGAATTTGAATCGGAAACGCCATACTTCTATTCAACGTATGAGCAGGAAAATGAATTGGTACTGGGATAGTCGAGGCGCAGTATGATATACGGCGTCAGCAGACTGCTTTGCCATGGCGCACGGCAACGATAGATTGCCGGATTACTGGTGGCAGCAGTAAGCATATCCTGAAGAATACAGGTTAGCCCGCTTTAATCGCGAAGCGAATAAAGCTCTGGCTAACCGAAGCATTATTCATGTGTTCATGAATAATGCGGGTTAGCCGAAGCATTTTGCATGTGTTTATGCATCATGCCGGTAAGTGCGGAGAGAATATGTTTGTCCATTCCGTCTATTTCTGGCTCAAACCAGAGTTAAGCGTCGCGGAGCACACCGCCCTTGTCGCGGATATGCACACGCTGCGCGAAGTTCCGAGTGTACGCACCGGTTATATCGGCACGCCGGCGCCTACTGAACGTCCGGTGATCGACAGTTCCTACCACTACGCGTTGGTACTGGTCTTCGATGACAAAGCAGGACATGATGCTTATCAGGAGCACCCGATCCACCGCGCCTTCGCTGATAAATGGCGCACTTGCTGGCAGGTGAAGATTTACGACTGCCAGGAAGATTGAATGCTGGGTGATGCGATGATCCGACGCTATACCGCGATTATCACGAAAGAAGTAAGCTGGTACGTCGTGCGCTGCCTGGAACTCTCAGTCGTCTCGCAAGGACGCTCAATTGAGGAAGCACAAATGAACCTGCGCGAAGCCGTGGAACTCTATCTCGAGAGCTTTCCGCTGGATGAAATTCCCGATGGCACGGCTGAAGTACTGCTCTACCCGCTGGAGATTATTACGCATGACTAAACTGCCCGCCCTTTCTGGAATTGCGCTGGTGCGTATTCTGACGCGCGCGGGTCTCAGCTTCGTACGGCAGCGCGGGAATCACGTGAGTATGCAACGCGGACCCTTCCGAACCGTGATTCCGCTGCACGATGAACTGGCCCCGGGCGTCGTGATGGAAATAATTGAACAAACCGGATTATCTTGCGAAGTAGTCGGTGAACTGCACTCTTGAAGCAAACGTACATCGCTGACCGCTTCGTCGCTGCTATTCCGTCGTACAGACCAACAACTCGCCACAGGCGCTGCGATGAACACTGATAAGGAACATGTGCTATGTCTGCAAAAAAACGCGTCGTCGTCATTGGCTCCGGTCCGATCCGCATCGGCCAGGGTATCGAATTCGATTACTGCTCCGTCCACTCGGTGTGGGCACTTCGCGAGGAGGGGTACGAGGCGATCATCATCAACAATAATCCAGAAACGGTGTCCACCGACTTCGACACCTCGGACGCCCTGTTCTTTGAACCGCTCACCGAAGAAGATGTGTTGAATATCATCGATCAGACACAGCCGGAAGGCGTGGTAGTGCAGTTTGGCGGGCAGACGGCAATCAATCTGGCCGGACCACTGGCGGCTGCCGGCGTGAAGATCCTCGGCACAAATTTCCGCGGCATCGAGTTGGCGGAAGACAGAAAACTTTTCGATGAACTTCTTGCCCAATTGGGGATTGAACGACCCCGAGGTCGTGCCGTCACCTCGGTGGCGGCCGCCGTAGAGACGGCACGCGAGATCGGTCTACCGGTGCTGGTGCGTCCGAGCTTTGTACTCGGTGGGCGCGCCATGGAAATCGTCTACGACGAGGAACAACTCAAACGTTACATGACGTATGCGGTGGATGTCTCTCCCGAACGCCCCATCCTCATTGACCGCTACATCATCGGCAAAGAAGTGGAGGTGGACTGCATCTCCGACGGCACGGACGTCCTGTTGCCGGGCATTATGGAGCATATTGAGGCTGCCGGCGTCCATAGTGGAGACAGCATGTCCGTCTACCCACCGGTCACGCTCTCTACGCAAGTGCGCGATACCGTTGTCGACTACGCGATTCGCCTGTGCCGTGGCCTGGGCGTCATCGGGTTGATGAATATTCAGTTCGTCGTGGATGAGGACGATATCGTCTATGTCATTGAAGTGAACCCGCGCGCTTCGCGAACCGTCCCGTATATGAGCAAAGTCACCGGGGTGCCCATGGTGAATGTCGCCACGAAATGTGCGCTTGGTCGCACGTTGCGCGACCAAGGGTACACCCATGGCCTGTTCCCGGAACGCCCGTACTTTGCGGTGAAAGCGCCGGTGTTCAGTTTCTCTAAACTCACGGAAGTCGATGTCTCATTGGGTCCGGAGATGAAATCCACCGGCGAAATCATGGGAGTGGATCCCAAGTATCCGCATGCGCTGTATAAAGCGATGGTCGCTTCACACATCGACGTGCCGTTGAAAGGGACGATGATTGCCACGATTGCCGACAAGGACAAGGGACGCGCACTGCCGATTATCGAAAAATTTGCGCGCCTTGGGTTCAAAATATACGCCACACGCGGCACGGCGCTGTTCCTGATTGCCAATGGGGTCGATGCACAAAGTACGGCGAAGATCTCACAGGCGACACCGAATATCCTCGATCTCATTCGTAACGAGAAGATTGACCTGCTGCTTAACACCCTCTCCCCGGAGAAATCCGTTGAGCAGGAAGGCGCGCGCATTCGTCGGGCCACTGTCGAACACAACGTCCCTTGCCTGACCTCGCTGGACACTGCGGAGGCCTTGTTGCTCGCAATGGAAGCCCGCCGCGCCGGCGAAGATTTTGAAGTGTATGCCCTGGATGAGCTGTTGCGGATGTGATTCCCGCTTCTCAACTTCTCGAAAAGCGAACCGCCCGGGAATTCATCCCGGGCGGTTCATTTTCATCGCGCGGACAAGTTGTCCGGCGAAGGCATCACCATATGGGTAACAAAGGTATACTACTGAGTGGTCGGTGTGCCATAGGCGGCTACGCCGCGCAACAGAATCTGCCCACCCCCGGGGTTCGTAACCGCCAATTTGATAAATTTCGCTTTGGCGTTGATGGTCGCGCTGTAGATATCGCCGCTACCACTGGCACTGCCCGCAGAGGCGTATGAGACATCATCGAGCGAGTAACTGACCGCGACGGTCTGCGGATGCCACTGGCAGTTCATATCGACATGGGACACCAGGTAGCTTGCAGGCAAAGCAAGTTTCAGGGTACCGGAGTTGCCGCCGCCGTCCATCGTCAGGCGCGCCATATCCGGGCCCTCGCCGCCATCCGTGCGCTTGTAGTCATTGAGCATATACGCCAGACCGGTGGTCAGGTCGCGTTCCCAGGTGCGCCAGGTACCACTGGCCACGCTCAATCGTCCACCGCCTGATCCATACATGCTAATCGGATAACCGGCGTCAATACGCTTCGCGTCCAGTGAATACATATCCATAGAGGTCATTAAGATTGAAGAGTTTGGGCCGCCGGAAAAAACCGGGCGCGGGTCGATCAGCTTCGTGACGAGTACGCGGCAGTATTTTCCACGTTTTGGGGTGAAGGTATGCGACATGGCATAGGCATTATCGCCGCTAAAGGAGGCCGCCAGTGAGGTTGGTTTACCCAAATCAGCCTGGTTGTCGCTCACATAAATGCTGTAGTCCGACGGACCGCGGCGCCACATATTGGTGCCGTTGATGTTCTCCTGGCCATAGGTGACCCAGTGAATCTTATACACGGTCTGGGAAGAGGGGAAGGTGAAATCAAAATAGCAGGGCATGCTATTCAGGGGATCCTGATTGAACCAGCCGGCATTCTGATATTGGCCAAACACGCCGGCGCCGCCCAGATTGGCGCTCTGCCCGATCGATGTACCGGGGAAGCAGGACATATTCACTTCTTTACCGGAAGGGTAATACAACTGCATACCATTAATACCCGGCCGACCCGATAATTCCCCCGCCGGCGCCGCGGTAAGTTCCGCGTGGCCGTCTACGTAACTGACGATGACGTTGCCGTTATGGCGAAAATCGAAGTCCGTCATTTCATAGGCGATGTTGTCAAAGGTTTGATCGAAAGTGCTGTCCGCCGCTGTCGCTGTATGGATACCGTCGCCGGTGAGGATGGCGGATTCCGGTGTGGTGATTTCCCCCAGCGCGGTGTTGCCATATTTATTGTTGAAGACGTAGGCGTTCTTAATTTTCGTACCGGCAGTGGGGCACATCAATACGCCTTTATCCATATTCAAGGCGCCCCAAAGGGTATTCGATGCTGGGAAAATCTCGTCATTGTCCTGTACCTTCATAAGGATGGCAGTGGCGAGTTGCTTCTGATTGTTCAGACAGGCAGTTTGGCGTGCTTTTTCCCGCGCCTTCGCGAAGACCGGGAAAAGAATGGCCGCCAATATAGCGATAATGGCGATTACGACGAGCAATTCGATCAGGGTAAAACCGTGGCGCTTCATGTGATAAGTATCTCCTTTCGTGTAATGCCGCTTACGCTGTAAGCGATAACATATTATCGCGAGCTCAACCAGATTTGTCAATATCGTTGTTTCTGAAAAAACCGAAGCATGCAGTATGCTTTCTCCAGCGTTTCCACCAGACGGTACAAGCTACACTCGCCCGGGCAGTTACCCGGGCGAGTGCTCTGCGATCTTTCCAGTGAAGGCATTTCTACTGAGTGGTCGGGGCCCCAAACACTTCGATTCGTTTCAGCAATATGGAGTAGCCCGGATTCTTCACCATATTCACTATAAAATACTTCGCCCGAACATTGGGCAAGGTAAGCGTGGTCAAATCGCTCGCGCTGCCGGCGGTAGCAGTGTCTTGCTGAGCACGGCCTGCACTCTGTCGCGGATGCTCACGTTTCTAGCGTAAAAATGTGAATTCGTATCGTTATAAAATGGTGACTATCAGTTTCTCCCATTGTACCAACACATGCAGTGCGACCGTCCGACGGCGCTGGACGGTCGCACTGCGGTCACGATTAATGCATCAGGTTTACATCGTAGGTGCGCCATAAGCTTCGATACGTTTCAAGAGCATATCCTTGTTTGTCGTGAAGGCAAACTTAATATATTTGGCCCGTACATTAGATACGGCGATCGTATCTAGACCATTGCTATTACCGGAAAAGACCTGGGTGTAGGTACTGTCATCAGCGGAAATGCTAACGATTTCAGTCGCCGGCGTATATCCGGTGCCATTATCATGAAAGCCGATCTTTATCTTCGACAGCAAGTAGTAGTTTGGCAGCGTAAGCTTGAGGGTTCCACTTTGCCCATTCTGTAATTTGATCCGGCAGTCCCCACCTTCGCCATGGTCGTCCCCCGCGTTGTATTCATAGAGCATGCTGTCCAGTCCCTGGGCTATCGGCTGCCCGTCCCAACAGGTAAAACTGCCAGAGTCAACCGTAAGTTTCCCACTACCGGAGCGCAACTCACTGATGGGGTAGCCTGGGTCGATCATCTTAGTATTGTAAGAGTAGACGGAAAAGTCGTTGAACAATACATTATTCTGGTCGCCACCGCCAAGTGGCCAGTGTTGATACACCGTGAGCTTCAAGAATTTTCCGCGCTTAGGTGTAAAGGTATGGATGCCAAAACCGCGTGTCCACGATTCATTAGTCGGATCGGTGTCATTTGTCAAATTCAAGGCAAGCGTGGTAGGCGATCCCAAATCGCTCTGATTATCCGAGATCCACACTTTCCAGGCACTCGGATTCTGGTTGTCCCAGTTGCGTTCAACAATTTTGTATATTACCTGACTAGTCGGGTAGGTAAATGTAGTTGTCGGTGGAGGATTCGGCACAGCAGTACTGCCGGACCAGGGAAACTGAAAATAGCCGCCAAATTTGTTAAGCATGGCACCGCCGTACGGACTGGCGGAAGTGCCTGGCCAGTGGCTGATATTTATATCTTTGCTGCTCACATAGTAGAGATTTGCTCCAGAGACGGAAGGGAGGCCACCAAATTCTCCTATCGGAATGTCGGAGAGCTCTACATGCCCATCCACAAATCCCTCAATAAGCTTGCCATTATGGCGGTAATCTACATCACCCATGTCATAAGCGATATTGGCGTATGTTGCGGCGAATGTCGATGTTGCTGTTGAAGCCGGATGGATTCCATCAATAACCAGGAAGCTGCCGGACGGATCGGTCACCTCACCCAACGCCATGCCGCACCACTTGGCGTTGACGCAATACGCATTGGTAATCTTTGTGCCAGCGGTGGGGCACAGGAGTACACCTTTATCAAGGTTGATGCTACCCCAAAGATTGGCGGTCGTCGGAAACAACTCATCGTTGTCCTGCACCTTCATCAAAATTGCAGTAACGATCTGTTTCTGATTATTCAAACAGGAGGTTTGGCGCGCTTTTTCCCGCGCTTTGGCGAAAACTGGGAAGAGGATTGCTGCCAGGATCGCTATTATAGCGATGACGACTAGAAGCTCGATTAAAGTGAAACCGGACCGTTTCATAGCTATGCTCCCCTTTTAAAAAATCACCAGTTATCCACCGGTGTTACAATAATTATCCGATGTCGAAAGAGAATCGTCAAGAGGATATTATGAAAAATGTGTCATCGCTTCTGAACTCAAGTTTACCGATATCGGGGGATTGACCGCGAACAGAACCCTTATTTTACCAGTAGCTTCGTTTTCCCGACTTGAATGAGATCGCCAATGCGTATGGCATGGGCGGTAATTTTGCGCCCATTCACGAACGTGCCATTCGTGCTGCCGACGTCGCGCAATACCCATCCTTCGTCTTCCCAGACGATTTCCGCGTGCAGACGCGAGATGCCCGGGTCGGAAAAAGCCAGCGAATTGGTCGCTCCGCGCCCCAACGTGAAGCCATCAGTCAGGGGCAGCATGCTGCCACACCCTTCCCCTTCCGTTACTTCAAGAGCAGTTGCTGGCGTCGACGCGGTAAGTAAAGTTGTGTGCTCCATGTCCGCGCCCATGGGTGCGGCACGGAACGTCGGGGGGGGGGACGTCGGATAGGAACGCATGACATTCTGT
>Ga0073936_10002775_pt1 | contig 25784 bp, 20 predicted proteins | sample AliMusrvi5mmetaG_FD_87041 | JGI IMG/M metagenome (GOLD analysis project Ga0073936, IMG submission 87041) | Freshwater lake bacterial and archeal communities from Alinen Mustajarvi, Finland, to study Microbial Dark Matter (Phase II) - Alinen... | ecosystem: Environmental > Aquatic > Freshwater >... | reverse complement strand
TGTCCATTCTCCTGTTAGTGGTTAGTATCTAGCATATGTGCTAGATACTAAATTAAACGAATATAACTAATTGAGCAAGAAGAAAATTACGTAAAAAATCTAGTTGAAAGCCAAACCTCAGTGCCGGCCACTGGCGTGGCCGGCTTAGTTCAACAACACCTCAGACCGTATTGCTTACCCTAACGGGTTGGCAAACGATCAAGGTGGACGTTGGCTCCACCCGGAACGAGAAATATGAAACGAGTGCTGTGTGCCGGTATTGCTTCCCTGCTTGTCTCGTCGGCGTTTGCTCAAGACACCGTCCTGAAAGTCCTAATGGATAAATCGGATGTGATCGCTCACGTCAGAGTTCTCGAAGTTCAGGGCGGTAGGTATGATGAGGAAGGTGTCGAGGAAATAGTCGCTTCGTGTGAAGTGCTCGAACTCCTCAAGGGACCCATCAAGGACCCCAAACTGGTGACTTTCCATTTCAACCGTTTTCATTTCCAGAAGAATGAAGAGCCATCCATTGTGGCCAAGGGAAATCAGTATGTCCTGTTTCTGACCGGGGACTCCCAAGACAGCCGGTCGATTCCGCCGTTCAGCCTCATTGACCGATGGACAGGGGCTCTTCCATATCACTTCCATCTAGTAAATCGCTTGAAGGAACACCTGAAAGAGAAAAGATAGGAGCCAACAACGGCCTCCTTCCGTATTGCTCACCCTGGCGGGTTCGCAAACGGAGATACGGTCGCCGCCTGGCGGTTGCTGTGTGGATCGGAGCCCTGGCAATCCGCAACCGTGTTGGAATTTCGGGTCGATCCCAACGACTGAAACCTATTAGCATCATCCGCCTGGCAGGACCCTGAAGGACGGCTTTCACCTAAAAATAAAAGTTGGGGAACCCATCGGGCCTTGGAGACCCGTTTCCATGCGACGCCTGAAAATCACTGGACGCCGTTGGGGTAGGGGACTAGAATCCGATCATAAATCGGAAATTCGGCAGGCCGTGCCGGTTAATCATTGTTGGCTGAAGAAAATATGATGAAAAGATTCGTTGTCCCGATCCTTGTGCTTGGCCTTACCAGTTGGCTGAGCATGGCCGAACCACCTCGTTCCGCTGCATCACCAGCGGCCTTCTTCGCAACGCACCCCCATATCCTTGACGGGGATTGTGATCCCCCACTGGAATGGCGATTCTCCACAAACGGGACCTTCGACGCGTGGTCGAAGACATCCACCTACGGGTTTGGAATCACTGGGGCATGGAGCGTGGTCAAAGGCGGAAGCGTTCAGGTCGTCGGAAGGAGCTCCAACACAAGAACGAAGGAAACGTTGCAGGTGGACAACCTGATCACAAATGTTCTCATCCGTTCCACCAACGAATTGCCCTCGGTGTGGCTCCAGAAAGTGTGGCGAATCAAGGCGTTCAAGGAACAGCCAACCACACCTCGCACCGTACCGTGAACCCTGGCGGGTTCACGTTCGGTGAAGGTGCCCGTGTGCGCTGGGCATGTGGCGTGACTAGGAGGTGAGAGACCTCTACCCAGGTAAATAGCAGAACCGAAGGGTTAGCGAAAGGGACAGGGCTGCCGCCGTGAGGCGGGGTCTGAAGGGAGCCCACCGCAAAAGCGCGGGGCGATGGACAAGAACCGGATACAAGGTGTGGTACAACTCGGACGAGCTGGCACGTGACTGCGAAGTCCTCCATCTGCTGCATGGGTTGTGCTTTATAAATCCGGCGTCTACGCGCAGAAAGTCACGACACTTACCCCGGGAGACCTGCGGAACCCTGTGTAAAAGCACTGGGCAACGGGAGACCGAAGCCGAACGGGACGCAGGAGTCAGCCGAGGGCGTACTACCTGGCCGACAGGCAAAGCTAGTGAGGCACTCCAAAGCCGAAGAGGCGGAGACAACGGATAGGCCGAGCCGCAACGAGGGCAGGGAAGGCCCGAACCATAGGACGGGAAAAGCGAAACAGGAAGACATGAACAGTAAGCCGGGCAAGCAATTGTGGCTGTCTCTGACGATTGGGGACGAACTGGGCACGTACGACCTGTCGAGTGAGAACCCGACGGAAACGATGCAACTGATGGAGCGAATCGTCGCTCCGGAGAACCTTCGCGCGGCCTTGCGCCGAGTGAGAGGAAACAAGGGAGCTCCAGGGGTCGATGGAATGACAGTCGATGAGCTAGGGGAATTCCTAACCCACCATTGGCCACACCTCCGCCAACAGTTACTCACCGGGACGTATGTGCCGGCAGCGGTCCTTCGTCACGAGCTGAAAAAGGAAGGGGGGGGATTCGCGTGCTGGGAATTCCGACGGTGCTGGACCGATTCATCCAACAGGCCGTACTACAGGTGCTGCAGGAAGAATGGGACAGAACCTTTTCGGACGCCAGCTACGGATTCCGACCGGAACGGTCGGCAAAGCAAGCGGTGGAAAGAGCCCGCGAGTACTACCGGGAAGGATGCCGATGGGTCGTTGACTTGGACTTGGAGAAATTCTTCGACCGAGTCAACCACCAGAAGCTGATGAGTCTGGTTAGGTCGCGGGTGACCGATGAACGAGTGAACGGGTTGATAGGACGGTATCTGAAAGCAGGGATGCTGACAGGGGATGTACTCATCCCGAGAGGGGAAGGGACACCACAGGGCGGCCCGTTGTCCCCACTGTTGGCGAACTTGCTACTGGATCGGCTGGACAAGGAGCTGGAGAAGCGGAAACACCGCTTCGTTCGATACGCAGACGATTGCAACATCTACGTCAAGAGCCAGCGAGCAGGGCAGCGGGTCAAGGAGTCGGTCAAGCGATGGTTAGCAGACCACCTGAAACTGAAAATCAATGAGGACAAGAGCGCGGTGGCACATCCCCGGCAACGGTCTTTCCTGGGATTCAGCATAGGGCGGAACGCCAGCGTCAAACTGAGCGACAAGACCGTCCGACGCATCAAGGCACGGATACGACAGATAGTGAGCCGTAAACGAGGCCGTTCAGTGCGACAGATCATCGGGGAACTGGGAGTGTATCTGCGAGGCTGGCTCGCGTACTTTGGGTACGCAACAGGAGATCAATTCCGACTACTACAGTCGTGGCTGATGCGGAAACTGCGGTGCTACCAATGGAAACAGTGGGGCAGTCGCGGGTACCGGGAACTGCGCAAGCGGGGAGTCAGCCGCGATCTGGCCTGGAATACCAGCAAGTCGGCGCATGGGCCTTGGCGACTGAGTATGAGCCCTGCGCTGAGCATTGCACTGCCGACTGGTAATTTTATCAAACTGGGGTTACCTTGGTTGCATCGGTAACGGTATGGAATCGCCCGGTACGTGATCCGTTCGCCGGGTGATGTGGGAGGGGCGGCGCCGTGAGGCGTCCCCCTATCCCGATGGGGCATTGAAGATAATGAATAGAATTCTAATAACCCTGACGTTGGCTTTGTTGGTATGTGGGTGTCGAACCAACGCGGCTGATTCCCATCCCCTCCTGAATGGCAAATCGCCGGAGTCTTGCTTTATCCTTGGGGCATGGACCGGCTATGTCTCCAGTCTCGGCACCAATCAGGATAGCAGGACACAATACACGGTGAAGATCGTGCGCCAGTTCCAGATGCTGCAAGGTGGCACCTGCGAAAACCCTCACTCATATCTCTTCTTCAGACAGGAAAGCAGTGACACTCCCGAACACACGGCCATCTTTCGGCAGATTGAGGACGTCGCCATGGTAATTGAAAACGCATTCATCGCGAAATTCCACAGACCCACTCTGATGGCAGGATACAAAGGAATAGGAAGTCCCAACCACACATCGGAAGGTATTCGTCCCTCCGGGGATGGGTCGCCGAAACCTTCAAAATGAATGCTGGACAAGAAATGATGAGGCGGCAGCCTGAAAGGCTGCTATTCATTTCGCATTATGAACGGGCTTGGCCCGGGGATTTCGGCTGAAGCCGGTACTACGAACCCGTTTCACCTATTTTTCGGGGCGTTTGTAGTCCCGCTGTCAGGCGGTCTCCGGCCATCATGAAAAAGGCTGGATGCGCGATGGGCGGAAAGGGCGCACTTGCGATGGGGAAAAAGGGGCGTCGTCGCGTTGTCCCGGCGCGGTGCGCCGGGCTGACGAATGCAATCTCTGGGGTGGGCCGGAGGCTTACTACTCTGCGAAGTCAGCGAACCTGCCTTCGCTACGAAGCACGAGCCGACCAACGGCCTCCGGAGCGAACAATCGAAGAGAGCCCGCCCTCGGAGCGGTCGGGCCACCTCGGAAACGCACACCGACTGAATCGTTCCGGCACAGGCCCATCAATCCGGGGCCGGGGAAAGCGGTGTCCAGCCACCGCAGTCCAAAACGAGATTGAAAAACCGTGTGCATTATTTTGTGTAACAGCTTTTTAAAAGTGCTATAATTAACGGTTAATGACAACAGATTATTCTCATAGGTCGATAGTCCGAAACCGAAGCCGGTTTTGGGTGTGTTGGCTGATCGCCGCCTGGATGGGGTTGGGAGTTGCCGTTTCACAGGCCGCGCCAGGTTCCGTCGTTTCCATCGAAGGAGCCCCCCAAGGCGGGAATCTTCTACAAAACGCCGATTTCCAAAGCGACTGGCTTTGCTTGATGCCTGAAAATCGATCGCTCGTCTGGTGTTATTTAACCGACTATTTCAATCGTCGCGACTACAATCCCGATGCTTGGTTCTGCAGTGGAAACTGGCGCTGGGATAATGCCGATGGATTGCCCGGTGAACGACGGTTGATGTTGCAGGGGCTCAATACGACGATCGCCCAATCGGTGAACTGGGTGGTGGCGTACGACGACAATGTTCTGATTCGATCGGACTGGATCGCCGACGATGGCGGATTTCCACTGCTCCAGAAGGTGGGCTGTTACCAACCCTTAAAAATGGTGCGCGACCTGACGGTTCGGGTCCGGATCCGCGGCCAGAGCGTTCCCTCCGGTGCCGGAACCCTGGGATTATATCTGGATACGATTGGGGTAACGACACCCCTGCCGACGGGTACCTATGATTGGCAATGGGTCAGCCTGACCTTGCCGGCCTCAACCTGGCTCGCGAGTGCCATCACGACCAACGGAACCGCCAAAGTCTTACCCGTTTCGGTGAAAGTGACCTTTTCCTATAATAATGCAGCCGGTTCGGTTGAGTTGGGGCGCGCCGAATTGACGGAACCCGGTCCGGCGGGTCCTAATCTTCTCAACAACGGAGGATTCGAATCGGTCAATGCCTCCAACTATCCGGTCGCCTGGAGTGCCCCCGCTAAATTCCGGCACTTCCATCTGAAACTCTTCTATCTCTTTCAAACTTGGTATCATGCCTTGAACGACAACCGCGGTTCGGTTTCCGTTGACACCACGGTTGCACACTCCGGGGCCCGCAGTTTGAAAATGATTGTCCCTTCCGGGGACGAACCCCAGGTTATTTCCGATCCCATCGTGTTGAACCAGATTAGCAATCGTTTGATCGAAGTTCAGGCTTGGATCAAGACCGACCATCTGGCCATGATGGAATTGCAAGCCTTCGACCAGAACGGCACCGACCTGGCCGGATACCGGGTGATGCAGAAATCGGCTTTCAGTCCTTATAATTTCACTATTATCGCCGACAACGACTGGTATCTTTTCCGTCAGGTTTTCAGGCCCACCAACGCGGTACAGAGTTTGCGGTTGCAACTCTGTGCCCGCGGGGTGAATGGTTCCACCCTAGAGGACACCGGGGAACAACCCCAAAATAATGTAGTCGGCACGATCTGGTGGGACGATCTCCGGGTCTATGAGCCGGAAAGCACACCGGCTGAACTCGCCGCCCGGGGGGTTATTCGGGGGACCAATGCCTACGCTTTACCCGGTTTGCAATTGTCCGGACTGGATCTGGGTGAGCGCCTGCTGGGCCCTAATCTGTTGAAAGCCACGCTTTATAATCCGGGCGCCGAACAGCCCTTCAAGCTGCGCTGGCGCTACACGTCACCGGCCGGAAATACGCGAACCTGCGAAACTCTTTACCAAACGATCCCGACCGGGAGTCGGGTGCCGTTCCAGGTGCCCTACCTGATTTCCGAACCGGCGTCGAACGCCTTTACCGAATACCGGGGAACGCTCGAAATATTGAATTATGCCGGCATTCTGATGGCGTCTAATTCTCTTTGGTTCTCGACGTGGTCGATCCCGATCGACATTCAACTGGGCGCTCTCTATTCCGCGCCCCCCCAAACCAATCTGTATGTGCGTTTCAATATCGGCCTGACTGCCGGAGCGATGACCAACGTAAGTAAGGTCCGGCTGGAAATCGTTCGGCGGGCCAACGGGGCGGTGACCAACATGGTCGAAATTCCTGCCACCCCGGCCGATCTTGCCGCCCAACGGGATAAAATTCCCGCCGAAGTCTATGACGACTGCCGCAACCTTCTGCTCAAGGATATCGATATTTCCATGCTTCCCATCCAGCCGTTCAACAACCCGGAGCGGCAATGGGTTTTGCGTGTCAGCGCGGTTGACGCGGCAAATAATGTTCTGGCCCGCGCCGATTCCGATCCCTTCTGCCGGCTCGCCCACGACCCGCCTCAGGCGGCGATGACCAACGTCACGATTACGACCAATAACGTGCTTTTAGTGGACGGCAAGCCATGGGTCCCCTGGGGTCGTATTTATGGGAATGCGCCGGTCTACACCGGGCCGGCGGATCCCGGAGCGGGGAAATATCGCAACTTGCACTCGCTCCCCGCTTTCAATCTTTACGGGTGGCGCTTTGGGAACCAACCGAGCTCGCACCAGACCGACGACTTCACCACCATTCGATACTATTGTAATGCACAGACCGCCCAGAGCACTCTGAACAACGAATGGAATATGCGCAACCTGCAATGCGCGACCGCCTTCGCGTTTGGATATCCGGTATATGACACCGCCACCATGTTTGCGCGCATGGGCGGGCAAAGCTCCGCCGATGCCTACCTCGCCTGGGTCAGTAATGCCCCCATGGTGGCCGCCACGGGCCCCGGCATTGAGGAATGTTTCTCCGAATTTATCGGGCGTACCCCAACTGAACTCAATGGGTTGCACGCGGTGGTTGATTACCTTCGCAGTCATACCGGCAAGCCGGTGATGGCGAGTCACGGGGGTTATTGGAACCGGTTTGAATTCGAAAAAATAGACTTTTTCGATATTTTCGATCCGGAAACCGAACCCATTTTTCCCGCCAATTTGCATGTCGACCTGCAACCGATCACTCGGGGTAAGGCCAAGGCGATCTGGATCCGGCCGCAAATTTACGAAAACGAACCCTATGAACGCTTGCGTTTCCATACCTACGTCGAATTTATGCGCGGTGCCCGGGGATGGCAGTTTGCACAGGGGATCGGCGATTTGTCGCTGTTCCGGGGCTTGCATGGTGAGATGGAGTTTATGAAGTTTATTGGCGCATCAACCGACCCGGGGCCGGCTATTCAAATCGAACCCTGGATGGAACACTGGTCGCGGCGGTACAATGGTAAAACCTATCTCATTGCTGCCACCACCCGCGGGCTGGCCGTCGGCCGGTACCGGTGGACGGATGATCATCCCTCGCCGGTCGGCCGCAGCCGGGTGACGACGGGACGGAGTGAAAACCGCAACGACGACAACAGCTATTGCTATGGATTGGAACCGTTGACGACGGGTCCGACCGTCCATGGGATCCATTACATGCCGGATTGCCAGGTCTGGCCGGCCGGCAGTAAACTGGTCCAATGGCTCTATCTCGATCCGGCGGCGCCGCCCACGAACATGGTGTTCATGGTAAAGGCCGATGGCCGATGGAAGAATGGCGCCTGTTGGGGCAGCATCAATCCGGATTATACCAGTACCCCCCAACGGGAAGAATGGTTTATCCGCGCGATGTACAAGAACGCGGTCGGTTTCGCAGTCGCCGGCGGATGGGGCGCTTTCCTTTATGATTCCAGCAAAGCGTTTACGCTCGCCAGTGCGACGGACATGGGGGCCATGCCCTCCGCCGGGTTCTGGCATAAAATCGAGGTGCCGCTCAGTGATATCGGGATCACCACCCAAATGGTGGATGGTGTGGCTTTTATTCATAATGAAGAAGGACGCGTTTGGTGGAGCCATACCACGATTGTCGATCCCGATGGCCATACCTCGGTTTTGTTCGGTGATTCCGTCGAACTGCCTCCGTCCCAACTGGCGGGGACCCGCATCTCGGTGGCCGGAATGACGGAGGGGATGCCCATCAAGGTGTTATTTGAGGATCGGACAATATCGGGGTCGGAGGGGTATTTTACGGATGATTTCCGGGGGAAGGATTTGTACCAACGGTTCGGTGGCGACTTTGGGTTGGGATATGGAGCCGCGCCGGTGGCCTTGCATATTTACGAAATCGATGGGTTGTAGTCCACACACGGGTGTGGTCTGCCGGAGTGGAATATGAAGTGGAAGATGAATATCGTGGGATGGGGGGTGGGCTTGGGCCTGGTTCTTCGGAGCCTGGCGGCCCTGCCCATTTCCGATTCTTTCGAATTCCAACCCAATGGCAGTGTGCCCGCCGCCTCCAATGGGTGGGGGGTAGCCGGTCCTTCCCAAGCCTGGGTGACCAACACCCCGGCCCAAACCGCGGCGCTGCTAAATTGGGCCTTCCAATCGGGAGTCGGTTATCCGATTTCAGATGTCTCACACACCCAGTTTCTGGATGTCAACGGATCGGTCTCCAATCTTTTCGGGACGACCGGAGAGCAGAGTCTTTGGTTTGATTTTATGCTCGCTCCCCAGGCTTGGACCGGGGCCGCGCCACCCGCTCTCTCGGCTTCTGCCCTGTGCGCTTTTTATGTGACCCCCGAAGGAAATTTAGGACTGGCCAGGTCCTCAGAACCCGGAGTGCCGGTTTCCAATCTTTGGACGGTTCTGACCGGAGTCGGGATCGCGACGGATGTTTGGACCCGAATTACGGTTCAATGGGTGGGGGGAGTGGATGCGGCCTTTTTTTCCGTGCGCCTGAATGGAGGAAGCCCCATCAGTCATGCTTCGGGCTGGACGATGCCGGATGAAACCTCGCTCCGCAACGGACCGTGGTTTCCCTGCCCTAATGCCGCTGCGCGCCTGACCCCGGCTTCGTTTAATCTCTCCGGGACGGGTCATTTTGACGATTGGCATTTGTCCAATATCCGTCCCTCGTTCGATCCCACGCCGATCCCGACGGCGGTGATCACTCCCCTGTGCGACACCGAAATGGGTTCCATCGCCCCCGGTGCGCCTGTTGAAGTACCCGCGGGCCAGACGCCACAGTTCGATATTCAGGCCCAGCCGCACACCTTTATCTCGGCCCTGTTCACCAATTCAATCCTCGTTGACCACGACTTTGGGACGGACCGGACAGGGCGTTTCAATTTCGTCTGGACCTCGGTGCCGGTGGGTTGGCATACCTTGGAGGCTGTTTTCGAGCCCGAGCGCACGTCCCAGCACACCTCGATTCCCTGGCTGTTGCGGCACTATCCCGGAGTCGATGATTTCGAAGGGGCCGCCGAGACTGATATGGATGGGGATGCTCAGCCCGCTTGGATGGAATATCTGGCGGGCACAGATCCGGACGATCCCCGATCCCTCTTCCAGATTTCCGGGCAAGGTGTGGAGAACGGGTCCAACTACCTGATGTGGGTCAGCTGGGATGAAGCCGGCCTGCCTCCGTTTGTCATCCGACGAAAAATCGGTCTCACTTCTCCCCTCTGGCAGGACGTGGGTAGTCAACCCCGGTCGACACATTTGGTGACCAACGTCTGGTTCGATCCGAATTCGGTGACGGGCTCCTATTATCGAATTGAAGTACAAGAGCCCTGAGAATACAACAACTGCACCCTGGATGGTTCGCATTCGACTGATATGACGATTCCTGTCACATCCTCCGATACCCACCCTGCGGATATGCAACAAATCCGTGCGTGGTCAGCCCGGCTCCTTTCAAATCCCGCCCATCTGCCCATCTCTTTCTCGTTCGATGGCACGCCGGTCGTCGGTATTCCGGATTCCTGGCAGCCCAGTTCCCGTCGCCGGCGCATCGACGCAAATATCGTGGAGACGGTTTTCGAAGGACGCGAGGCGAAGAGCGGGCTGAGTGTCCGGGTCGAATGTGTGGAATATTTCGACTATCCGGTTGTCGAGTGGACGGCCTGGTTCACCCAGGACGGAAAGCAGTCCTCGCCCCTGCTGAGCGATATCCAGGCCCTGGATGCGACGGTTGCGGGGGTATCGCCCGTTGTGGTTCACTGCAATGGCGACTTCGCCAGTGCTGAAGGGTACATCTCCCACGCGACGCCCGTGGGAATTGGCGACGCGCTTCATTTTGCCCCCAAGGGGGGCCGGTGCTGCGACGGCGCATTCCCTTACTACCGCATCCGGTTCAAGGACTGGGGGCTATCCCTGGCCATCGGCTGGCCCGCCCAGTGGGCGATCGAGTTCAAAGGACTCGCGGACGGGGTTCATATTTGCGCGGGACAGGAAAAGACCCACCTGCGGCTCAAGCCGGGGGAAAGCATCCGCACCCCTCGCATGACCGTGCTGGCCTGGACCGGCGACTCATCCCGAGCGGTGAATCTGTGGCGTCGGTGGTATCTGGCACACCTCTTGCCCCGGCCCGATGGGCAACCGCTGAAACCGCTTCTGGCCTGTGCGGCTACGGATGAGGGCGAGGAATTCACGGCAGCGACTGAAGAGAATCAGATCCGGTATATTGAAAAATTCAAGGAACGCGGCATTAGCCCTGATGTCTGGTGGATCGATGCCGGGTGGTATACCTGCTATAACCAAAACCACGAACGGCGATGGACGATCACCGGCACTTGGGAACCTGATGCTGAACGGTTTCCCTCCGGTCTGAAACCGATATCCGATTGTGCGACACGGAATGGCGCCGACCTGTTGGTCTGGTTTGAGCCGGAACGGGTCGTGCCCGGATCCCAGCTCGACAGGGACCATCCGGAATGGCTGCTCCGGGTTAAAGATGACGAAAACCTCCAATCCGAATGGTGGAGGGCGCAGTCCGGCAACAGCCGGCTATTGAACCTCGGGAACCCGGAATGCCGCCAATGGCTGACGGACCATGTTTGCCGGCTGATTCAAGCCAACGGGATCAAGATCTATCGGCAGGATCACAACTTTGCTCCGCTGGAATACTGGCGCAAGAATGAGGCTCAGGACCGCCAGGGGGTGAACGAAAATCTGTATGTCCAAGGCTATCTTCGGTTTTGGGATGATTTGCTGGCGCGGAATCCCGGCCTGTGGATTGATTCGTGCTCGAGCGGAGGACGCCGCAACGATCTGGAGACCTTGCGTCGTTCAGTGCCTCTCCATTATACCGATTATGGGTACGGGGATCATCCCGTGAAGCTGGCCTTCCAGCATACGCTGTTTGAGTGGATCCCCTACTTCAAGGAATGCACACTGTCCTGGGATATCAATGGTAATACGAGGTTCGATCATCAGGTAGACAGCTTCTCCTACCATTGCGGCATGGCACCCATGTTGTTTGCGACAATGGATATCCGTCGGGATGATTACGACTTTGCGCTGGCGCGGGAAATGATTGCCCTCTGGCGCCGGGCATCCGTCCTGATGCTCCATGGCGACTACTACCCCCTCACTCCAATCCACCGGAGCACTGATAAATGGGTTGCGCGGCAATTCTTTTGTCCGGAAACAGGGGAGGGCTTTGTTCAGGGGATTCGATTACCGTCCTCTCCGCAGGAGAGCCTCACCATCCATCCACAGGGGATCCAATCTGATGCCCGATATGTCTTTGAAAATCTTGAAAACGGAGAAACCAGGCAGTTGATGGGTTCCGATTTGGTTCAATACGGTTTTACGTTTACGCTTCCGCCGCGGAGTGGCGCCCTCTGGTTCTATACTATCTGATCACCCAAAGTAAAAGTCGTTCCATCCCATAAGCCAACAGGGCGGCGATTGGCAAGGTCAATATCCATGCCCACACCATCCGGCCGACGATTCCCCATTTGACCGCGCTCAACCGCTTGGTGGCCCCCACGCCCATAATCGAGGTGGAAATCACATGCGTGGTGGATAGCGGGATGCCCCAATGCGAGGCCAGTTGGATGATGCCCGCCGCCGTCGTTTGAGCGGCAAAACCATGAATCGGCTGGAGACGGACCAGTTTGTGGCCCATCGTTTTGATGATCCGCCAGCCTCCCGCCGCCGTTCCGGCCGCCATCGTCAGGGCGCAGGCTAATTTGACCCAAAAGGCCACTGCGAAGGTCGGTGTGTACAGAAAGCCCAACCCTTTGGGGAGATGGTCAAAAGTACCATTCTTGGTCGCGGTAAATAGAATCAGGGCGATGATCCCCATGGTTTTTTGGGCATCATTGGTCCCATGACTAAACCCCATCCAGGTCGCACTCACCAATTGAAGCTTGCTGAAAATCCGGTTGATTAACCGCGGGGTAAACCGATGGAGCAGCAGGATCAACAACGTCATCAACACAAAGCCCGCCACGATTCCGCAGACCGGCGACAGAAACATCGGGGCAATCACCTTGGGCCATACGCCCTCGATTTTCCCTGAAAGGGGATTATGAATGGACCAATGGATGACACTCCAATTCCCCTTGGCGGAGGCCAGCGTCGCCCCGCATAAGCCCCCGATCAGGGCATGGCTGGAACTGGACGGCAATCCCAGCCACCACGTCAATAGGTTCCAAAGTATAGCCCCGATCAAGGCGCTGAAAATGGTTTGCGTCGTCACATACGCCGTATCCACCAGGCCTCGCCCGATTGTGGTGGCTACCGCCACCCCCACCATAGCGCCCAAAAGATTGCAGCCGGTGGCCAAAACCACGGCCTGCCGTGGAGTCAAGATCTTGGTTGATACCGAGGTAGCAATTGAATTGGCCGTATCATGAAACCCATTGATGTATTCAAAGGCCAAGGCCACCAATAGGATCGCAAAAATCCAAATCATGCGCGGTCCGTCCTGCCGGTTATGAATATTTCAGCACGATTTGGAAGATCACATTTCCGGAATCCCGGCACCGGTCGATCACCTTCTCGAGCGTTTCATACAAATCCATTGCTACAATGACTTTCAGCGGTTCATGTCGGCCGCTGTATAAGTCCTTGATCTGCGCCAGCATGATTTTATCCGCTTCGCCTTCAAAGTAGTGCAACCGGCTGTTCAGTTCCTTGATCTCCTCCAGGTGCGCCCGCTGTCGGAGTTTGCCCACCATTTTCACCACCGTGGCCGTCGACTGCGACAACAACGCCACCTGGGGATCAAAATTTATGTCCCGGACATGTCCGGCACATAAAATAAATTTCTCGCTGAATTTTTCCACAATTTTGGGGATCTTATAAAGGGCTGTGGATAACGATTCGATGTCCTCCCGCTCCAGCGGCGTGACAAACGTTTTGCACAATTGTTCGGAAATTTCCTCGGTAATCTGCTTGTCTTTCCGCCGGGTTTGAATGAATTCATCCAAGGATGGCGCCTGGGCGGGGGTTTTGAGCAATTGCACGAGCAACTGGACACTACTCTCGGCTTCTTTGGAACTCGCTTCCAATAGATCATAAAACTTTTCATCAGATCCGATAAGTTTCCGGATGAATTTCATGTTCATGTGATGATCCTATTCTGACCCAAATCCCGTTCAAATAAATAAGGATTCATATCCTCCCCAGATTCAGGTCCGGTGTCAAGGCAATCGTGCCCATGCCCAGAAATGTGAGAATTGTAATTATGACTGAATTACTCGCTCGGGGTCGGTATCGGAATCGGGATCGGCATCGAATTCCCGGAGTTTTATCGATTCCGATAGCGACTCTGCCCCGATCCACTTGCCGCCAAAAAGAGAACGGCGACGCCTTTGCCTAAAACTCGATTTGAGCACCCAGTTCAACAACCCGGTTGGGCGGCAGATTGAAGAAGGCCGAAGCATCGAGGGCATTTCGAGACATCAGCAGGAAAAGTTCTTTTCGCCAACTGGCCATATTCTTGCTTTGTTTCAGAACGAGGGATTCTTTCCCGAGGTAATAAGAGAACTGCAAAGGATCTTTTCGCGGGAGCAAAGGGGACGAAATCCGCGCAATCGCTTTTGGAATGTCAGGGCTTTCCATATATCCATAGCGTAAAATCACCTTAAAAAGGCCCTGCCCACAATCCGTCAGTGAGCATTTCTCGTCCGGATTCACATACGGGACTTCTTCCGTTTGAATGCAGGTGATCAGATTAATCGCATGGAGGGTGCCATTATGTTTGAAATTATGAAGCAATGAACGAGGAACGTAGGACGCATTGCCGGATAAAAAAACGGCGGATTTCGGCGTTCGAATGACCTGGGAGGTGGAGATCTCCTGGGCGAAATCCTCCAGCCGAATCGCTGCCGAGATCACCGTCTGCTGTAACAGCTTGCGCCCGGCGATCCACGTGGTCATGAGCAGGGTCATGATGGTGGCCATGACCACAACGATCCAGCCCCCGGATGCGAATTTGGACAAATTCGTACAAAATAGCGTGGCATCCAGCGACAAAACCATGGCACCGACCGGGATCACAACAAACAGCGGAACTTTCCATAACGATTTGGCGATCACAACCAATAAAAACGATGTGATCAGCATGGTGGCTGAGACGGCAACTCCGTAAGCGGAAGCCAGGTTACCGGATTTTTTGAACCCCAGGATGAGTAAGAAGGTCACGATATAAAGAGCGATATTGACGAACGGAAGATAGACCTGACCGATATTGGATTCCGAGGTGTGGGTGACCTTGATGCGCGGCCAAAATCCGAGTTGGACCGATTGGCGGAAAAGCGAAAAGGCCCCTGAGATCACCGCTTGGGAGGCGATCACCGTGGCTAGGGTCGAGATAATGATCATCGGGATCAGGAATCCGGCCGGTGCCAGGGAATAAAAAAGATTGGGTGGCAAGTAGCCCAGGGAGAGGAGCTTGGCGCCTTGTCCTAAATAATTGAGTGCCAAGGCCGGCAGAACAACCGCAAACCAGGCCAGTCGGATTGACGACTTTCCAAAATGACCCATATCGGCATAAAGCACCTCGGCTCCCGTCACTGCAAGAAAAGCGGCGCCGAGGAGCAATAAACTTTTGAATCCCAACATTTTGAAAAGATCCAGCGCATACAGCGGATTAAAGGCATACAATATTTTAGGGCAGGCGATAAGGGACCCCAACCCCAGAATTCCGATGGCCAGAAACCAGATGAGGAGAATTGGACCAAACAGGGATCCAATCCGTGTGGTTCCATGGGATTGAATCAGGAACAGACCCGTCAGGACCGCGAGGGAGATGGGAATGACGAGATGGCTCAAGACCGGCGCAGCCACGGATACGCCTTCGATGGCGCTCAAGACCGAAATGGCCGGGGTAATGACTCCGTCACTGAAGAGTAAGGCCGCGCCCAGGATCCCCAGGATGGGAAGCACGGCCCACTGGCGGACTTTTTCAGGGCCAATCCGACGAACCAGGGCCATGAGGGAAAGAATTCCTCCTTCACCTTTGTTATCCGCCTGCAACACGAATATCACATACTTAAGGGCAACAATGATAATCAGAAACCAGATGACCAGGGACACCGCTCCGAGAACGGTGGCAGGGGAGACCGGCACCCCATGCTCGCCTGCGAAGCATTCGCGCAATGCATACAAAGGACTGGTTCCGATATCGCCAAAAACAACGCCTAACGCGGCCAAAGGAATTAGCATCCGTTTTCCGGTCGAAAGACTTGTCGGTCCAGTAGTGTTATTTGTTTCAACTTCGCTCACGCGAAAAAGGTGCCCGAACAGCGCGTAAAACGCAAGCACAATGGCGATGCGGCGATGGTTGTTGGGTTGCTTGATTTGTGTTGTAATTTGATTGCGGCGTGCTCAATATTGATGGGCAGTCCGCACAAAATGGAACCTAACGATGAGCTCGCCAACTAAATATCACGGCATACTCGATTACAAGCAATCCTTGACTCCGGACATTATTCACCTGGGAATACGGTTGGTGGAGCCTGTATCCATTGATTTTACGGCTGGTCAGTATATTCGCCTCGATTCGCCCCCCTATGACAATAAGCCTGCGGTCTCCCGGTCCTTTTCCCTGGCCTCGGCCCCTCAGCAAAGAAACCACATCGAATTAATCGTTCGTCGGACGGCTCAGGGAATTTGTACCCCCTGGATTTTTGATCACCTCACCCTGGGACAGGAGCTCACTTTCACCGGTCCCATGGGCAAGTTTAAACTGTCGTCCGCTACGGTCCCCATCCTCCTGATTGCCGGGGGAAGCGGGATGTCCGCAATCTGGAGCATTCTGCAGGATATGCGGGAACGAAATATCAACCGGCGAACCACTTATTTTTTTGGGGCTCGTACGGAAAGCGACCTTTACTTTTCCAGCCAAATGGCGGAATTTGCCCTGGCCTGTCCCTGGTTCACGTATATTCCATCCCTGTCCGAGAAAATGGGCGATCAATGGCAGGGACAAACCGGCCTGGTCACCGAGGTGTTTGATCTCCTGATCCAAGAGGCTATGTCCTGTGAGGCTTATCTCTGCGGCACTCCGGGCATGATCAATGCCTGCAAACCCTTGTTGCTCTCTAAAAAGATACTTCCTGAACATATCTTTTACGACCCCTTTATAGAACAGAAATAACTTCGGCGGGACCCCCGATTTTGCGAAGCTTGCGAAACCGACCCTGTTGTCTTACAGTGTCCCGATGACCGACGAACTCCAGCCAACGATGCCTGATCTAAAATGGCGGGTGTTTCACAGCCGTCCGCGGTGTGAAAAGAAGCTGGCCCAATATGCCCTGCTTCAGGGAATCGAACATTATCTTCCCCTGCGCCGGGAAACCCGGATTTATCAGCGGCGCAAGGTGACCTTCGAGTATCCCTTGTTCCCGGGATACCTCTTTGCCGCCTGCAATCCCGACTCCCTGACCACGCTTCTCAATAGCCACCAGGTGGTGCGAACGATCGATGTGCTCGACCAGTCACGCTTGGTGTTCGAACTCGATCAAATTCGCCGGGCGCTGACGGTGGACCCGACTCTGGGCGCCTCCCAAATGGTTCAACCGGGCCAAATGGTGCGAGTTAAAGGCGGCCCCTTTCAGGGGATCGAAGGACGCGTGGTGACGGTACAGGGTCGTACGCGGGTCATGCTGTCGGTCGAAATGATCGGGCAGGCCGTAATGGTCGATGTGGGGATGCCCTTATTGGAAGTGATTTGACCGACGCCCTCGGGCGCCGGAGCAAGGAATAGTACGATGCCTAAATACTCCGAAATGAATGTGCGGCCTTACCAGTTATTGAGTGTCGTTTGTGCGCTGGGCGGAGATCGCGCCGAAGCCCGCGAGACCAAAATTAAAAAGCTTCGGGACGCGATCCGAAAAACGCCGGATCGACCATTGACTTTGCAATGCAACGTGGACGAGGTGTTTGGATATCAGGATCCCGGCGCTGCCGATGATACCCCGGAGGGCACGGAGTTCAATCTCCGGCGGGATTTGGAGATTCTCCACAAGCTCAATCTATTTCCCGGCGCCACGTTGCCGGCGCGGATGATTTTCAATCGCGTCTGGGATCGGATTGAAGACGTTGCCGGAATTTGCAGTTATGGCCGGGCCACGTCCGAAGCCTGGAAAGGATGGTCGAAAGCGAAACAGGCCTGTTATCGGCGAGGCCATCGACGAGGCATCCAGGCGCTCATTCCCCTTCGGGAGGCACGGGACATGCTAGCGGACAAAAAGAAATCCCTGGCGGCGATGGCCCGCGCTGGGGCGATCGATGTCCGGCCCCACATTCTTTTATGCTCGCTCTGCCAGTATGGCGCCGGTACCCGGCATCCCTTCGCGGAAGACAATTTGCCCGAGCTGGTTCAATTAATTCTAAAGAAGCCGGACACCCGGATCCGGATGGTGCCGCATGCGGATTGGATGATGTGTGCCCCCTGTCCTTTTAGGGAGCCAGGAACGAATGCTTGCGTCAACAACAAGGGTTCGGGTGGGTTGCCCAACCAGATGCGGGATTTGCGGGTGCTTCAGAAGTTGGGTCTGACTTTCGGTTCCATCTTGCCCGCCCGAGAGCTTTACCAACGGATTTTTGCGCGGATTCCCGGGACGCTTGAAATTTGCCAACTCGATTCGGCGCGGCCTTCGGTCTGGTGGACCGGTTGCGGCTCCGCCACGGCTGACAGCGCCAACTACGCCAAAGGTCGCAAGCAATTGATGAAAGCTTTTGACTCCGTCCGGTAAAACGCTGCTTCAACGAAAAGTAAGTGTAGCCCCGCTCTGTGAGCGGAATGGGAACGATGTCACGTCAGGCGTATATTTCTCTTTGATGACCCTTAATCGTTGTGTTTTTATCCTACAGTCTAAACTCCTACAGCCTTCTCGACCTCACTCGATTCCCTGGATCCGCTTCAGACAGTGCGTTATGCAATCTTTTCGCGAGCGGCGGGTATTGTAGACGCCGATGGAACAGAAACCCTTGTACCCGATTCGCTCGAGCTCGCGGAGAAATTCCAACGTCGGCCAATGTCCTTCCCCCAGCACATCGCGGTTGGTTTCGGATAAGTGAACATGAACCAAAAGGTCGGCCACGCCGGCCAAGGGGGCCAGCATGTCGCGCTCTTCGATGTTCATGTGGAAGGTGTCCACCATCAGTTGCAGTCCCGGCTCGGACAGGTTCCGGACTGTTGCCGCCGCAGCCGCAATGGTATTGTGCCAGCCGATCTCTTCGTGATTGACCGGTTCAAACGCCAGGGTAACTCCGTGCGTTGTTGCAAATCGCCCGATCCGGCCGAGCGCTTCCACGATACGCGCCTGACCGGCGGCTTGATCCCGCTCTTCGCGTCGCGCGCCCTGGAGAGACCCCAGCACAATTCGCGCATGTTCTCCGACTGAGGGCTCGAAGCTCGCCGCGAACTCGATATGTCGTTCCAGCACTTGCAGAGTACGCTCGCGAACGGCGGCCTCGGCGGTTGCCAGGCAATTCCCCCGGGAGGCGTAGGTGCCGCCACTCTGAAAGGCGCAGAGGGACAGCCCGGCGTTGTTCAGCGCACGGGCCAGTTGCGGCACGTTCTGATCGGCGGGATCGGCGATCTGCAGTTCCACCGCGTCATAGCCTGCGCGTTTCACACAGGCTAGATCGCCCTCAAACTCGGACCCGTCTTTGTACGACAGTGGGTCCGGCAACACGTAGGAGAACTTAATCATATCAATCTCTCCTCGGAATGCTGGCGCCGCCGTCCACCAGCAGGGTGGAGCCGGTGATGTAATCAGATTCATCGCTGGCCAGGAACAGGAAGGCATCGGCGCATTGGTCAACGGTGCCGAACTCCCGCAGGGGAATTGCCGATTGAGTCCGAGGTCCGAATTTGGGATCGGTTTCGTAACAGGTTTTAGAAAGACCGGCCATGACAATGCCGGGCGCCATGACGTTTACACGAATTCCATGCACGGCCAGTTCATTGGCCATGGCCTTGGCCAGGATTCTCAGTCCGGCCTTGGCTACCGCATAGCTGCATCCTTCGGCCCAGGGCATTTCGCCGACCCATGAGCCATTGAACAGGATCTTACCGCGTACCCCGCGTTCGCAACCGGGCGTTTGAAGGGGTTTCTGTTTAATCATCATCCGTGCCGCCGCTTGCCCCACATGAAACTGTCCGGTCAAATTTAAGTCCAGCGTGGCCTGCCAGTGTTCGGCATCCAAGTCCAGAAACGGTTCGTTGTAGACCAGAGCGGCGTTGCCGATCACAACGTCGATCCGCGGATGAAGCCGGCCTACGTCACCAAACAGGGCATCAATGGACTCGCGATGGGCACTGTCGCAGACCCGGTATTCAATGCTGCCCGTCGCAACGGGGTGGGGAACCCCCAACGCGATGAGAGCCTCGGTCTGTCGCCGATGCGCCTCCTCCTGAATTGTTTTCGCGATTACGGCGCCCTCTTTGACCGGTTTCCGGCCCGTCAGAATCACCGTGGCACCTTCTTCGCATAACCGACGACAGGTGGCCCGTCCGATATCTCCGTAACCTGCGGTGATCACCACGGTCTTGTTCTTCATTCGGTTCATATCTTGACTCCTTTGTTGAAATGTTGGCATGTGAGCAAAGCAGCCTTTTCAACAAGCCACTCCGCCTGCTCCGCGTTATCCGCATGGGTGAATATAAATAGGCCGCGCGGATCAAGATTCTCCATCACCATTTCCAGCAATTCCGGATTGATGTGGAAATAAAGGGCTTTCCCATGAGACTGAATTTGTTTCCCAACGCCCAGCCAGTGCTGCACATCGTTTTGTACCTGCGGTCCAACAGTGTATTGGATACCCTTTAGTTTCTCGAACTGTCCAATCCGAGACAGATGCCGAACGGCATCGGGACCGTCCAGATGATACATACTGAATTCACACAGATCGATCATCTCTTCAAATTCAGGTACCAGCCATTTCTCAAAATCCGCCGCACCGATCATGCATGAAAAATCTGCGCTCCAGTAGTTGATACGTCCTGGCGCCCATATTCCGGGGGCTGTTGCCATTCCCCGCTGCCGTTTCTCTACATCGACCCACGCCTGGGTAACAATCGCCTTGTGGCCGCGAATCGCCTCACTTTGCGCAAAACGCAAGGCGGACTCCGCTTCATCCACGGTCAAATCCATGAGAAATTCTTCATATCCACGTATAAGCGACATAGCATCCATGGCGCCAAAAAACCCTTGGGTGGAAACCAACCATCGCTCTTTGGACGCCTCAACTAGGGCGCGATTGGTGTCCAGAAAACGCTTTGCCCAGATGTTGTTAAGGTCAAAACGATACTCATTCCACTCCTGCCAGTCGCTTAGCGAGGGATCAACCCATACGGTTCCATTTTCAAACCGGCCAATCCCGCCCCACGCCGGGTAGAGCAGATTGCCTTCTGCGTAAACCATGGGCAATGCGTCTCCGGCATAATAGGTGTTCTGAACTCGCGCCTCGGAACGACGCACGACAAACTCCGGATCGGACAGTCGTTCGGCATCCGAACTGGCCTGGGGCAATGCGACTTGTTGGGCGGCGGGCACCGTTACCGATATGCAAACCCGGTCCACGATTTCGCGATGCCAGAAGGCCCGATGACGTTCCCAAATAGGGGCTATTTTCATTTCGTTCAAAAACATTATTGTCTCCGATTGTGATAGTGGTTTTATTCGATCCATCCGCGTTGCCGGGCAAGATGAAGGTATTTCTCCGGATCCTCGACCACCTGTCTGAGCAGATGCGAGTAATACTTGTAATTCTCCAGGGAAACATCGGGCGGAACCAGATGGTCCACCTGTGGAAAGTAGCCTCCCTGAAGGCAAAGCCAGGGAACCTTGGATAGGACTTCGCGATCAATGGCTTCGCGACCTTTGGCCAGCGCCCGCTTGTCGATTCCACCTTGAATGATCAAATCCCGGCCGTACTTCCGGCGCACGCCCACCGGGTCACTATCCGCGGCGATTTCGAAGGGGCGCAAACCGGTTACGCCGGCTTCCAGCCATAATGGAATGAGCGGTGCGTTATTTCCATCGCTATCCACGATGATGGCGTCGACGCCGTGCCGGTGCAGCAGATCGGTCACGCGCTTGAGCGGCGGCAGCATAAATTCCCGGTACATATCCGGACTGCAAAGGGGCCCGCTTTTGCCGGCCATATCTTCCCAAATAAAGGCATAGTCGAATTGAACCTTTTGCAAAATCGGAGTGATCAGCTCGATCATGAAATCGCCGATGTGTTCGCACATTTCATGAATCAGTCCGGGATCGTCATAGATCATGAAGGAAATCCGCTCCACCCCCATGAAACTGCGTGGCCAGCCATAAAACGAACCGGCCCACAGCCCCAATGGTTTGTCGCGACCACTCATTTTCTGTGCGTAGGCGTCGAGCGCCGGACCCGCCGGACAGCGTCCGGGGATACCCGCGTCCAACCGGGGCTTGATGCGGTTCTCCCAGTCGCTTCGGTCCTTCATGGGATACTCGATCCATTCGGGCATGGATCGGCTGGGATCGTTTCGGAAAAACCGGACCGTATTGCCTTCCTCATCCTGAACGATCTCGAATTCGTCGGTGACGGACAAGACCTTGCGTTCGAACGGAGGATGGAGGTGTGGCCCGTACCTACCCTGGCTCGCCACCGGGGCGCACAACTCCTGATCGGTCTGAAAGTAGTCTGCGAGGATTGTCTTTCGGGGCAAGCCTTCCGTTTCCCAGCGGGCGCGAGTCTGTTCCCAAAACCAGAGCTGAAGCAGAAATGCGCGATCAACAGATTCAAATCGTGCGGTTCTTTGAAATCGTTCGCGCTCATTCATCGTCTACCGCCCCATCCATCCGCCATCCACCGCCAGGATCTGGCCGTCCACGTAATTGCTGGCGTCACTGGCGAGGAAGAGCAGGGTGCCGACTAGTTCCTCGGGCTTTCCCCATCGTCCCGCCGGAATGCGCTCCCGGATTTTTGGTTCGCGCACCGGATCATTCTTGACCGCCGCGCACATTTCGGTGTCGAAATAGCCCGGCGCGATCGCGTTGACATGAATGTTTTTCGAAGCCCATTCGTTCGCCAGGGCCTTGGTGAGTCCCGCCACACCATGTTTGGCCGCGGTATAGGCCGCTACGGTCCATCCGCCTTGGAAACAGGAAATGGATCCGATATTGATGATCTTGCCGCCGCCCTGGGCGACCATGACCCGCGCCGCCTGCTGGGAGAGTTCGAATACCCCGGTCATCATCAGGGAGACGATCTGATCCCACTTGCCCAGATCGAAATCCAGAGCTGGCTGGCGGTGCTGAATGCCGGCGCTGTTAACCAGGATATCCAGGCGGCCGAACCGCTTTACCGCCTTGGCGACCAACCCCGCGCGTTGGCGGCGGTCGGCCAGATCGGCTTGCAGGTAGAGCATCTCGCCTCCCAGTTTTTTGACGATCTGGCGGAGTTCACGACAATCCGCGCCCGATGACACCGCGACCAGTTTTGCTCCGGCCTCGACCAGACCTGTGGCCATGGCCTGGCCCAGCCCGCGTCGCGCCCCGGTGACCAGGGCAACCTTCCCTTGAATATTAAACAGATTCGATTTCATTTCGGGGTGTTCCTCGCTTTTACGGTTAGTCTTTCGCCGGGTCTCAGTAGCAGGGCCTTCACGTCCGGCGCCCATTGGTGGCAAGCCATAAGGAAGGCCCCGGGATCGCCGGCGCCTTGTTCGGCAAAGGTCCAGAAGTGGCAGGGGATCGCCATCCGCGGGGCGACCTGTTGGACCATCCGGGCTGCGTCCAGATGGTTCATGTTGCCGAAAGCCCCATTGATGCAGGGAAGCAGCACATCAACCCCGAGTTTGCACAGCGGCTTGATCCGTTCCGACCGCCAGGAGGTGTCCCCGGTGTAGAGGACCCGCACGCCGTCAAAATCCAATACCAGAACCAGGGCCGAGGGTGCGAAGTCGCCATGGTCGGCCAGAGCGGTATGAATTGCCACCCCGTCGAGGGTGTGCACGCGGTTAGGCTGCAGCAAACTCCGGCGCCCCGGCGAAACCCTGGCTTTCTTCAATCCCGTCATGCAATCGGATGGACCTGCAAAACGGCACGCCGGGTTATTCGTCGCAATCACGGGAATCGCGTCCGGGTCCAGATGGTCCGTATGCTCGTGGGACAGAATCACCCAGTCTGCCTTGACGTCCTCGGGAGCAATGGGCGAGAGGGACAAGCGTTTGAATCCGTGGAGACGTTCCACGGAATCCGTTAAATAAGGGTCAACATAGACAATCCGGCCGGAATGGGTTTTGAAGGCAAACCCGGCCTGTCCCAGCCACCATAAGCGTACGGAGCGGGCCGGTACCCGGCAGTCGGCGATTTCCCGGGCAAGATCTGTTGTCATCGAAGTACCTCCTGTAACAACCGTAGGTCGCCCAACTGCCGCACGATGGGCTGCAGGCTCAGGCCGATCGGTGATAATTCATTTCTCAAACAGCGCCACTCTTTCAGAGTCAGTTCCCCCCACAGGAGCAACGGCCGTCGTGCGGCCTGGATGCGGGCCAGTGTCGGTAATAGCTCCGCCAGGGTGGGGGATGACCCTCCGGGATGGTCGATGTTGAGTTCCAGGACGTCATAACAGCGATTCTCCAGCAGGATGTCAACCGGATAGAGACAACTGGAGTGGAGATGCACAAAGTTGACTTCGGTCGAGCGGCACACCTGTTGCTCAATCGGAAGCAGGAATTGCTTGAACAGATCCGGACTGAGAAGTGCCGCGCAATCTTCCTGGTTGTAGGCGACCGGCCGACGGCACCACATTTTGCTTGGGTATCCACCCGCCGCATAAGTGCCGTGCCAGGTCGGCATCACCTTGTTGAGAGTGTGGATCACGGCCTGTCGCATCCGGAAGCAATGATCCAGCAGATCCCGCATCTGGTCGGGATCGTCGTGAAATCCCATCACAAACGGCATCCCGCCAAGTAGCGCGCTGGCGCAATCGCCCGGACCGCGTAGCAACGGGGGGCACACGGGAAATCGTCCGGCTGCGGCCTTAACCAAGTCGCGGGTGAACTGGACCAGGGTTTCCAGCCAGGGATTCCCGTCAACACTCGTTGCCAGTCTGCGAACGTCATCGAAGTTATCCAGGCAGGATTCCGCACGGCAGTTGGCGCCGGCCGCTGCGACCGGGCATCCCAGGATGGCTTCCATCCAGGGAATTCCCCAGTAGGCAGAACCCACATAAAAGAAGTCGTCCTCGGCCTGCTGGTGGATTCGATACAAAGCTTCGTAGTCGGAGGCGAACGGTTCGAAAAGGGCGTCCTTCGGTTGCAGGGGTTGGCCATCGCGCCAGATCGCGGTGCCGATCGGGAATTGATCGGCCGGATAGTAGCCGCCCAGCCAGAACCCCAGCAGCGGGCGGTTTACCGGAGTGAGGTTCAGGAAGGCCTCATGCCGATCGATCAGAATTTCCGGTGACTCTACGCTCACGTCCATTACTTCCATTCAATCGGGCAGGTTGCAGCAGCCCCGCCATCCACGGGCAGCACGAGGCCGGTAATCAGGGATGACGCATCGCTGGCCAGAAATACGATCGGGCCGACCAGGTCACGCGGCTGGCCGATTTTTTTCATGGGTAGCTTGGTCATCACCTGGTCCATGAAACTCTTCTTGGTGAAGATACTGTTGGCGTTCATGTCGGTTTGGAACCAGCAGGGGGCCACGGCATTCACGCGAATACCCTGGGGCCCCCACTCGCAGGCGAGATCCCGGGTGAGCGCCGCGATGGCGCCCTTGGTCGAGGAGTAGGCGGCATTTCCACGGCCCATGCCCAGAATGCCGCCGCCCAAGGCTGACATGTTGATCATGCATCCGGATCCCTGCTTCAGCATGACTTTGGCGACTTCTTTGCACATCCAGAAAATGCCATGATAATTCACATCGGTGAGGCGGCGGACCTGTTCCGATGATATCTCCGTGGTGGGGATGCGTGCGGTAATGCCCGCGATGTTGACCAGAATGTCGATCCGCCCGAAATCCGCAGCGATCTGTTCAACCGTGCGTTGAACCGCGTGCTCGTCGGCTACATCGCAGCCATAGGCGCGCCCTGTCCGCCCGGCGGCCTCGATATCGCGACCCGTTCCCGCACAGGCGTCCGTCGTGAGATCGATCACGGCCACATCGGCCCCGAAGGCGGCCAGCCCGGTTGCAGCGGCCTGTCCCAAGCCGCGGGCTGCGCCGGTGACGACAGCAACGCGTCCTGTCAGATCGAATAATTTACAAAGGGTATCAGCCATGGTTTTTCCCCTTGAACAGGATCAATTCGCTGG
>Ga0073936_10002773_pt1 | contig 25788 bp, 21 predicted proteins | sample AliMusrvi5mmetaG_FD_87041 | JGI IMG/M metagenome (GOLD analysis project Ga0073936, IMG submission 87041) | Freshwater lake bacterial and archeal communities from Alinen Mustajarvi, Finland, to study Microbial Dark Matter (Phase II) - Alinen... | ecosystem: Environmental > Aquatic > Freshwater >... | reverse complement strand
CCGTTTGCATCGGGGAGTTATTGGCTCATTCGCCCGTGCTATATTCTCGCAAGATACGCCAATTTTGGAAATAGGCCAATGGCTCGAACCGCACGGGCTGCTTCACCAAAAACTCCCCGGTGGCCATAAGGCTACAGCATTTTGTTAAATGCTCTAGCCCTGATTATTCATGAGATACAATTAAAGCCAGGGCATGCGGGAGAGCCCGGGCCTATAATTAATTAAATGCTCATGAATTATCCGGCTTCTTTGCAAAATCATATCATCATGTGAGGCGCCAATGAAGTTCACCCCCGAACAGATGCATGCAGAGAAGGCGGCCTACAACAGGGTGCTGCTTCCGCTTTACGACTCCTGTGTTCTCGGATTCTCCAACCGCTTTGCCTGGAAGTGCCCCACCTCCCGCCAGCTGGAACTTTACACGAAATACGCAAGCGTGAACCACCTTGATGTCGGCGTCGGAACAGGCTACTTCATCGATAACTGCCGCTTTGCATCCCCGCCCTCGCGCCTCGTGCTGCTTGACATCAACAGAAACTCCCTTGAAGTAAGCGCGAGACGGGTTGCGCGCTACAAACCCCTGGCGCTGCAGCGCAATCTGCTGGAGCCGCTGGACATACCCGGGCCCGGGTTCGATTCCGTCGGCATGAACTATGTGCTGCACTGCCTGCCCGGCGGCATGGAAACAAAGGCCGTGGTCTTAGACCAACTAAAAAAAGTTATGAACCCCGGGGCCGTGCTCTTCGGCTCCACAACTCTTTACGAAGGCATACAAAAAAACCTGCTTGCCCGCATTTTCCTGGCCGCTTACAACACCCTGGGAATCTTCTCCAACCGCGGTGACACGCTGGAGGGGCTTAAAAAAGCATTGGCAGAGCGCTTCCGGGAAAGCCATGTGGAGGCGGCGGGATGCTCGGGGCTTTTCGTGTGCAGGATATGAAAAAAATAAAGATGGGGGCAAGCAACCCTGTCTCAGCAATACTTCCTTTCAGCTTCCCGTCAGCCCGGATAATTCGAACGAAGTCGCGCGCTGGGCGATCCTGCTTAGCTTAATAAACCTTACCTGACCACGATCTGCGCAATCGCTTCAAGGAACGTGCGCGCTGCTGTCCGCAGTTCCGGGCTGCGCTCAAGGGCGTCATTGATGCTGCCGGCATTGTTGTAATAGATGTGTATTATCCTTCGGCCGACTGAGCTTTGCGCGAGTTTGCTATCGCGGAACGCACGCAGGTTTTCAAGCTTTGGATTGTCCGCTCCCAGCACCTGCTTTGCCAGACAGCGGCGGTCGTCGGTCGTCGTCGTTGACGGTACGGTCGTCGTTGCTTCCGTAGTCGTAGTGGTCGTAGCTGCTGTTGTCGTAGTTGAACTGCCGGTGGTTGCCGTGAAGTTGAAGCCTGCCTGGCTTCCACCGGCAAGAGTCACGGTACTGCTTGCGGGATTGAAAAAGTATCCGCTCTTTGCCGGAGTTATGGTATAGGCGCCGTCGGCAAGGCCGGTAAAAGAGTATGCGCCATCCGCCGCCGTTATAGTCGCGGCAGTGAATGCGCCGGTCAGGGAAACGGTAACCTCTGCCTGCACAGCTCCGCTCACTGCGCCGCTGATGGCGTAGGGCCCCGAGGCAGTCTCGGGGACCAGATATGCTGCGGACGTGTTCACCGCGGCGGAGAAATATTTGATTCTCATATAGCCGTTTTCGCCCCAGTCCGTAGCACCCCAGCTGTTTCTGAGTATCCAGCAGCCGTCGCTGGTATCGTTATCTCCATTGGGATCATCATCCCAGCCTACCAGCGATACTGCATGATCTGTTGTCGTATAGTAATAGGGGGTTTTGTCAGGGGCCGTATTGGTATTTTCATATATTCCGCCGGTATAGGCATCGAAAGCGCTGTCCGTCTGGACCGCAACATCAATTGCGCCATAGGTCGCGATAGCGGCTTTCATCTGCTCCGTGGTGTCGGCGTAATTGGCGGGATACACTCTCTTCCATTCCTTGAACCGTACGCGAGGATAGGACTTTGAATTATTGATAGTTGCCGCGCCGGGAGAATTTTTGCTGTCGGAATACGCAAAATCGGTTTCGGCGATTATCCCCTCGAAGCCGGCAGCCCCTTCCGGCGGGCCTTTGCTGGTGAGCCCGTAGAGCTCATAGTACTCATAGTCGGCCCCGTCGTCGCCGCCGAAATGACCGCTGTAGGGCGCGACGGAGCTGAGGGTCCAGATTATATACATTTCAGCAAAATCGGCTGCATTGGCGTCGTAAAGACCTTTGCTGACATTATAGGCCGTTTCAGCGGCTGCGGCAGCTCCGAAGGAATAACAGGATCCAAGATTTCCCTGGTCGCGGACTGGGCCCACGTATGAATGCCCATTATAATTCCTCCAGTCGAATTTTGCCGGATTGGCCATCCTCCGCATTTTCGAGCCCAGGAGGACATCAGAATGCGGCGCCATGATTCTCTTCTCCGGTGGGGGGGCTATGCGGGATTTGAACATTTTTAATTTTTGATCGGCCGGCAGGTCATAGATCCTGGTATGCCCGACAGTGAAGTTGTACCCGTTGTTTTTTATTTTATCCCGGAGTTCCTCGATCGTGTCCGTGGCCTTGAAGGCGAGTTTTGACTGGGCGAACGCGCTTGCAGCGCAGAGGAAAAACATGCACAGAAGCGCCGAAAAGATTCCAGCATACCTGATGAAATCTCGAAAACTTTTCCCTGGCGATTTGCCTGACTGCGCCATACCAGACCCTCCGTAATTAAAATCCGGATAATTGAAATGCAACTATCCGATGGCTGACACGTTTTACTATTAGTATCCTGAAATGCGCAAAAAATCCAGTCGCTCCGGTAAAAAACCGTGTCGCAGTTCAGCCTAAAGCATGGGAATTGATCCATTTCAAGGCTAACCCGGATTATTCAACAGCAATTTAAAAGCAGATCAAGGGTCAGGTCTACACAATTTACAAGATCAATATCATGTTTTTGCTGCTAGCCCGCAGGCCGGGTTGAGGAACGAAACCCGACATCTTCAATTAGTGCTGGCGGTTATTTTGCTTGATGTACTGTGTTGGGTTTCGCTGCGCTTAACCGCAACCTACGGGGAGCGGAAAGCCAAACAGGGCGTTTCAATATAGATTGATAATAAGGCTAAGGGAACGGTTGTATTTTCCGAGGCGACGGCTTTTCGTAATGGAAGCTGCAGCGCGCTTACAAAAGATTTGTTAATAACGCTTGACGCTACTAGCGCTGCGTGCTACTACTAAAACATGATCAAGAATTTTAAATGCTCCGAAACGGAAAAAATTTTCAGGGGTGTATATTCCAAACATCTGCCGCGAGATATGCAGCGGGTGGCGCTGCACAAACTCACGCAGTTTAACGGCTCGGCTACGCTTGATTTTTTGCGGGTGCCGCCGGGCAATAAGCTCGAAAAGCTCAGTGGCGACAGAGCCGGGGAGTGGAGCATTCGGATTAAAGACCAGTGGAGGATTTGTTTTCACTGGAAGGACGGGAATGCTCATGCTGTTGAAATAGTCGACTATCATTAGAGGGAGATAGAGTTATGATAAAAAGAAATATGGCGCCGGTGCCTCCGGGTGAAATACTTATGGAAGATTTTTTGAAGCCCCTGGGAATCACACAGTACAGGCTTGCGAAATCAATAGGTGTATCGCAGCGCCGCATCGGACAGATAGTTGCTGGAAAAAGAGCCATAACCGCCGATACGGCTTTGCGTTTGGCTCGTTTTTTTGGAACCGATGCGCAAAGCTGGATGAACCTGCAGGCGTATTATGACCTGGAAACAGCGCAGATAAAAATCTCGGAAAAGATCAACAAGGCTGTGATGCCGTACACTGCTGCAGCAATGCATTGAGGCTGGCTGTTAGCCCGTAGGTCGGGTGGGGGAACGAAACCCGACATCTTCAATTAGAGGTGGTGGTTATTTTGCTTGATGTACTGTGTTGGGTTTCGCTGCGCTTAACCGTAACCTGCGAGGAACGGAAAGCCAGACAGGGCATTTCAATATTGATCAATAATGGGTCTACACATTTCAAACAAGGCCATGAATTCTGCACCATTCATTATAGGCATTGCGGGCGGGACCGGGTCGGGGAAAACTACCATTGCGGCGGGTCTTGCCGCGGCGCTGGGGCCGGACCGTTGCACACTCATCGATGCCGACTCCTACTACCGAGACCTGTCGCATTTGCCGCTGCATGAGCGGCATCATATTAATTTTGATCACCCAGACTCTCTTGATCTTGCGCTGCTCGCAGAACATCTCGGGCTTCTCAAACAGGGCAAACCGGTCATTAAAAACGTCTATGACTTTACCACCCATACCCGGTCAAACCAAACGGTTGTGATCGAGCCCGCAGCGGTCATCATTGTTGACGGCGTGCTCGTTTTTGTGCCCGATACGCTTCGCACTCTGTTTGACCTGAAGGTGTTTTTGGATGAAGATGCCGATGTGCGGCTTTTGCGCCGCATCAGGCGCGATATGGCCGAGCGCGGCCGCACCGTTGAGTCCGTTGCCCGGCAATACCTAGAGCAGGTACGGCCCATGCACGCCCTTTTTGTTGAACCGACCAAAGAACATGCCGACATCATCATCGGTCCGGGCGCAGTTCCCGACCAGGTCATTGCGCAGCTCAGCTCGATTATTCAAGCTGAAAATTTGTAGAATTTATTAAAACCGTCTGGCACAGTGCGCCAGAGTGTGGCATTATATACTAACGGGTTAAACGAAAATCCTAAGCCATAAATTTGTTGTCATCATCAAAAAAGCACCTGGAAGGAGAATCACCATGCCATTTACCATCAACCCTGAAATCTGCGCCCGCTGCGGCTCCTGCATTGGCAACTGCCCCAACCGCGCCATCATGCGCCGGGAAGACAAAGTCGTGATTACTGATATGTGCTATGACTGCGGCGTGTGCGTGCGCTACTGCCCGGTCGGGGCAATCAGCATGGGGCCCGTAAAAGCGGAGCTTGACAACAAAAAACTTTCCGCACTCCTTAAGGAAAAATTCGGTATAACGCGGGAAATCGCCGCAATGAAGTTTGCCGACAAAAAGCCCAAGGATATCCCGGTCGAAGAAGGCCCCCAGTTCTGGTGCGCCATCTGCGGCGATATTTTCGAGGGCCAGGGCTCACCCCTCGTCTTTACTTCCGCGGCAAGCATGTGCGGCGGATGCGCCAATATGGGCCTCGGGGGCAAGCGCGTGACACGGGAGGAGTTTGATGCGGCGCTTGAAGCATCGGTGGTCGGCGAGGGCAATCTGTATGCAACCCGCGAGCCCATGACAAAAAACAGGGATGTATTTCCCCAGTTCCGCCATGTGTACGGCGGCATGATAATAGGGGCATTTGATAAAATCAGCAGGCCCGACCTGGTGATGTTCCCGGCAACGCCCGAGCAGCTCACGGCCATTTCAACGGCCTTCGCCTTCGAAACCGGCGAGGTGATAACCGGCTTTGCCGGCAAAGCTACCTGCCTCATGACCATACCGGCAACCCTTGTCAACAACCGGCCCGTGTTTACCGCCGCCGACCACGGCGGCCGCGAATTCATGCGCCTGAAGCCTGAAGAGCTGGTCATCTGTTTTCCGTTCAGCCTGATTCCGGGGCTGGTGAAAAATCTGGATAAGACCATCTTCGCTCATCACGGGGAATAAGCACAGGCAGGTTTCCGTAAGGAGTAGGAGCACGATGCATCGTGCCCCTGCAGAAAAATGCTGAATGCCGGCTGGAGTTTATCCGCCGAACGGGGGACCGGCATGACAAATTTGTTTCGTTTTCGAATTTATTCATATTGTTGCGGGACCTATCACCGTTTTCAACCAGGGAGCTCTTATGGCGAAATTTCTCAATGTAAAAAAGCGAACAACAAAGCTTCCCAACGGCAATACCATAGCCCTTGAGCTTGTGGATCATCCTGGCGCGGTGCTCATTGTGCCGTTTCTCACCCGGAACAAAGTGATACTGCTGCGGCAGTTTCGGGCGGTCATCAATTCCTATATTTTCGAGCTTCCCGCCGGCACGCTGGAAAAAGGCGAGCAGCCCCTGGCCTGCGCCCGCCGTGAAATTATCGAAGAGACCGGGTATAGCGCTCGGAAGTTTACAAAGCTTGGCATCATCTACCCCGTGCCGGGCTATTCAACCGAAAAAATAACGATGTATACAGCAGAAGGATTAATCATGCGGGGTGTCGCCTGCGAGGCCGATGAAGTAATCGAGCCGCTCGTGGTGACCCGGAAAACAGTGCGGGAGCTTTTCAAGGCCGGAAAGATAATTGATGCCAAGACCATCTGCGCCTTCGCGCACTGCGGGTGGCTTTAGGCAATCGAGCCTAAAGTCGACTGAGCACAAAACCATTCATTTTTTGGACATAACACCCGCATTTGCAATAGCATGGAAAACAATCAGGCATTAACAACAGCCGATGATATCTGCGCGCTTCTGCGGGGGCTGGCCGGTGAAGGCGATAGCGGCCGGCTCAGGCGCGGGCTGGTGCGTATTGTTTTGCACATGCGCAGCCGGACCTTTTTTTCCGGCCGCAATACGGAATCTATAGCTGAAATCGAAACCGCTCTGATCGGTTTCCTTGAAGCCTATACCGGAACCGGCATCGAGGAAATTTACGGGTTCCTGCGCGAAATCATAACCCAAATGCCGAAATTTCAGATTTTCGGCATCGACATTACCGAGCTGCGGGAGATCACCCATGATTTTGACGCCGCGTGGCGTGACCATCCCGCATTCGCCTCAATTGCTTCGGATATCCGCAAGCTCGTGCATCAGCACCTTTCGGAAAAGGTTATCTCCAAGATCGAAGCTCTCCGGCAGTTTCTCCAGTCAGAGCAGCCAAGCGGCTTTATCGAGGACAGCATTATTACCGGCGCCAGCCGGGAAGACAAAAACCGCATGCTGCACTCGGAACTTTTCGGGCAGCTGCTCCTGTTAAAGGATAAGCTTTCGATTGCCTGGTCAGGCAAACAGGTGCGTGCTCAGAAGGGCGATTTTACCGCCCTGCTTGAACAGATCATGATCGACGCCGACAGCCAGGCCCTGCATGCGCAGTCCGGCTATGCAGAATCCCTTGCCGTGCTGCCCGCGGCACTCGAACGCCTGAAAGCCTTTGCTATCGGCGATATGCACATCGGCGAGATCCGCCACGGGCTGAAACATCTGATATTTTCAGTGATCGCCGGGAGTTCAGACAAAAAAGGCGAAACCGCCCTGCGCCTCATCACGGCCGACGGCCTGCTGGAGCGCATATCATTTATCTATTATGCCAATATTGTAAATGCCGAGCTCAGCGCCATGGGCGAAGCTGATTTTCCACGCGCCATTACTGCGCTTTATAATCTTGCGCTGTGCGCCCGCGCCGTCGGCCACGGCACAAAACATCTCGGCCGGTTCGCCTTTCTTATCAGCAGGCTCTCCAGCAACCCGCCCCGGCTTGATGCCTACATGCCGAGCTTGATCGAGGCCATGCATGCCGAGCTTGAAAATAATTTTTCATTTCTGCAGGATTCCTTTATAGCAAACGCCCCTGCCGATGACCGCGCAGCTCTCGTCACCAGAATTTTGAACAGCATCATTCGGGAAAAAACCACCCACCTGCTCGGCAATCTCATTAACAGCCTCAAGACGTTCTTCAGCCACCGGAATCAGGAAATCTACGGCAGGCTGCTGAAGCGGTATGCGGGCTCAGGCCTGCGGCCCGTGCGGGATTTTGTCTTCCGCTTCGGAACGGATTTCACCGATGCCTCTGATGACCGGGCCTGCCCTGAATTCATGGGCGGCAAGGGATTTTCGCAGGTGCGCAACTCGCTGATCATTATTAAAAACAGCCTGCGCGGTCTTGATGTGCCGCCGGGCGCCGGGTTCAGCACGCTTACCTGGCATGCCATAAAAAACAGACCCGAACGCATTGCCGAGTTCAGGCTGGTGCTGAAAAATATTATCGCGGACATTGAAACCCGGGCCGGCAAAAAACTCGGCGATCCGGATAACCCCCTGCTGCTCATGGCGCGCTCGGGCGGGGTTATCTCCCTGCCCGGCATTCTTGACACGATCAGCCATATCGGTATAACCAATGCGATTGCCGCCAGCTGGGCCATGCAACTCTATGAGCCGGTGCGGGCCTGGCAGGCGCGTCTGAGCTTTATGCTCAGCTATGCAAAAAGCGTTCTCGGTATAGAAACAGGCGTACTGTTTCGCGCCGCGGGCATTGATCGCTATGACAGCCTGTTCAGCCGTGCTGCAAAACTGCTTGAAAAAGAATGCCTGTCACTTACCGCTATCATTCAGCAACTCAGCGGAAGGTCTGAGCCTGCCATTCCCGATGATCCATTTGAACAGGTTTTTGCCGCCGCGATTGCTGTTTTTACCTCCTATGAAAATGCGGGTGTGCTGCGGCAGGCGCGCAATTACGGCATACCTGGGCAGTTTCAGACCGCCTGCCTTATCCAGGAATGCCTGCCCATACTGTCGGCGGAGGACTGCTCGGGCGTTTTTTTTACCCGCAATCCGGCAACCGGTTATTCCGGCAATTCTTTTCAGGAACAGATAGAGTTCGGCCGGGGCTTTTTCGGCAATGTTATCGCCGACGGCATGGTATCACCTGAAGCCATTGAGCATTTTGCCGCCAAATACCCGTTGCAGTATGAGTGCCTGCGCGACTTCAAATATTTTGATGAGCGGGCGCAGCGCTATCCCACCGATATCGAGTTTGCGGTCCGCAGCGGCAGAATTCATATCGTGCAGTCTCGCGTACTGCGGCAATCGCCGGCCGCGCAGATCATCAACAGCTATGATTTTTACCGCGAAGGAATTTACGATCCCTACAAACTTATCAAGCGGACCGCATTCAGCCTCAATAAAAACATTACGCAAACCTATCTTGACCGGAAAGCCGCGGAATCAGCGCCGGTCATCGCCATCGGCAAGCCGGTTTTCGGCGGCGCGGTGCGCGGCCGCGTCATTATCGACCAGAATACGATCATCCGGTTCGACGGCCCCCTCATTTTCCTAACGGAAAGCAATGTGCCCCCGCGGGTCATTATGGAAGAAGACCGCTTTGCCGGATATATTTCCAAGGAGGGCGGCGTTACCTCGCATGCCGCGCTCATCGCCATCGGTGAAAAAAAACCGTGCGTTACGGATGTCGCCTGGGAGCGGGGGGCAGGGGAAGGGGAAATTATTCTGGCGGGAATGCTGCTGCGCGAAGGAGACCACATCACCCTTGACGCCAATACCGGCACGATATATCTCGAGGACGTGCCGATTGTCACGACCAGCATTACCGATGAGCGGTTTCATCAGGTCCAGAAGGAAATCATCTCGGTTATTGACAGCCTGATTGCTGAAAATGCAGCGGAAACCTGATCGCCGGCCCGGCCGCCCGGTGAACATATGGCTACAGCATTTTGTTACCTGCTCTAAACCTTATCCCTGCTCGCGCTCCCACTGCACCGCACGGTCGTAGTGCTCGAAAAGCATCTCCCGCTTGCGGAACTCCCGGGCGTGAATGAGGCGCCGGCCGTTTTTTACCGCGCTTTCCATAACCGCATGCAGCATTTCATGATACACGATGAATTCAATATAAAAGGCCGGCACGCGGCGGCTGTCAAGCACGGGATGAATGCGGATGATATTGCTGTCTTCCAGAAACGTCCCGAGCGTTCGGCGCGCCGGAAAACGGCGCGCGCCCTTGCGGCCCCAGGTGATGGCGGCAGTAACCGACCCGCTGAAATACTGAGCATTCACCTTATCAAAGATCAAAGTGAGATCATACTGCCTGCCTTTGGCATTAAGGACGATTTTGCGGGGGGGTGCGCTTTTCAGCTTGTGGCGGTTGCTGTTGATGAATGCCCGGGTATGCAGCATGGGACAGCGCCGGTTTTTTATAAAGCCTGCAATCTCATCAAGAATCGGCTCTGCAGCCCCGAGAAACAGCTGATGCAGCCGCAGCGTCACGGCTTCGCCCCTTTTGCGAAAAGAGATTATGGAGGTCGCATTATCGGTCAGAACCAGCGAAATCGCTTTGCCGGTTTTCTTCTGCAGATACGAGGCCACATGGCTTTGATCATGCGTGACAGGAAATGGCAGTTTCAGTTGAGTCATAAGCGGTAAAAAAGGCCGATTTATAGTTTAGAGCATGTAACTTTATTCTGTAGCCGTTTACACCGGGGAATTTTTGGTTCATTCGCCCGTGCTATATTCTCGCAAGATAGGCCACTAGGGGAAATACTCTCGTGGCTCGAACCGCACGGGCTGCTTCACCAAAAATTCCCCGATGCACATATGGCTACAGCATTTTGTTAAATGCTCTAGCGCTGCTGTGCGGCCATGCGGGATTTCTCCCGGCAGCCATAAAGCATGTACGCCGCAGGCAACGAAGGCTTGCTTGATAGTAATATAAACGGGGCGGTATGGCGAGAGTTAAGTAGCATCCTGCGCCTGGTTATATCAGCCGCTCCGCAAGCTCCTCTGCGCGCAAAAATATTTCATCCGGCGCTCGGGCCTTCAATGCCTCAAGATGAGTATACCCCCATGCCACGGCACCAAATCTCATTCCGACAGCTCGCGCCGCTTCCAAATCACGAATCTCATCTCCAATATAAATAGCTGTCGCCGGTGGGATACGACTCTTGCGAAGAATCTTTCGCAGCTGAGCGGCTTTGCCGAAAATCGATACGCCATATTCACGATAGGTAAACAACCGGGTGTTCTCCGCCCCCAGAATTTGCTGGATGTTTTTGTCCGAATTTGAACTTATCATCCCGAGCTGTGCACGCTGTTGCGCAAGACGCTGCAGAGCTTGCCCCACGCCCGCGACCGGAGAGATTTGCTGAATGTCCCGATTCATTAAAGTACGCATATGCGCAGCTATCCGGGGCGTTTTCCAGAACGGGACCTGCAGATACTTCAAGATTGTTTGTGCATCACACCCCCGAAGCAGCTCATGCTCGCCTGGCGCCACCCGCTTAAATTTATACCGGTCCGCAAGCTGGTTAATCGCGCCTGCAAACCATTGAAACGAGTCTGCCAGCGTTCCATCAAAATCAAAAATTATAAGAGGGTACTTCATCACAGGCTCTTTTGTCCGTTACGGTTGACCAACATATATATATAGAACTCTGCAATTTCTGGCCTCAGCCAAAATCACTTATTCCAAAATATAAAAATATTGTCAAGTCAAGCGCTCGAAGTGCATAGGAGACATTTGCCTGTTTTTTGCTGCTATGTAAATGATATGCGACGACCTTTACTGGCCAAGCGGGGGTAGTGAATTAATTGTCTGGGGATTGGGGCACTGTTGAGGGGATTGCAGGGGCGAGAAGACCTCGCCCCTGCAATCAGGAACCATGAAAATTATTACGCGAAAATATCAAACACCCACTTGTTGACCGGCTTCATAATGCCGCTCCACATGATAAGGCCAATAAGAGCTGAAACGCCAACAGCAACCCAGCATTTCTGACCAGCGGTGAAAGCTGTGCTGCGCAGCAGGGCATAAATCCCGAGGGGAGGAAAGGCCTGGAGGGAAAAGATAACTTTAGTCCGGTTATTATACCATTTCACTTTTTCTTACATGCAAAGTCCCCGGTAAAATTTTAATAACAAAGTAAAAAGACACTGAATTTTGTCGCTTAACCATCAGTATATCTAATATCTGAAATTATAACAGAAAAAAATGAATCATTCAAGGTGGGGGGTGCTGTCTTTGCGGCCGGTTGTTCACAGTTTCCCAAAAGGCTGGCGTTACGCCTGTTGTTTTCTCAATAAAAAAATTGCCCGGTGTGCCCTTCAGCAATCACCGGGTTGTCATTGTTACATTACTTAACCGCTTACTTTTTTTGCCTGGCCGGCAACCGCAGCCACTGCGGCTTCAATTTTTGCCGGATCCCCGAGATAGCGATGGGACAGCGGCTTAAAATTTTCATCAAGCTCATAGACCAGGGGCACGCCGGTCGGGATGTTCAGCTCAGATATCTCCTTGTCTGAAATACCATCAAGATACTTCACCAGCGCGCGCAAGGAATTGCCATGCGCGGCGATGATGGGCTTCCTGCCGGCCTTCAGGCCGGGCGCGATCACCTCATGCCAGTACGGCAGGAACCGCGCAACCGTGTCCTTCAGGCTTTCGGTCAGCGGCACGTCCCCGGGCGGAATATCACCGTAGCGCGGATCGCGGCCCGGCCAGCGCGGATCAGCGCGGTCAAGCGCAGGCGGCGGCGTGTCATAGCTGCGCCGCCATAGTTTGACCATCTGCTCGCCGTGCTGCGCCGTGGTTTCTGCTTTGTTGAGCCCCTGAAGCGCGCCGTAGTGCCGCTCATTGAGTCGCCAGGAATGCACAACCGGCAGCCACATAAGGTCCATTTCCTCAAGCACGATCCAGAGCGTTTTTATGGCGCGCCGCAATACGGAGGTATAGGCGATATCAAAGACAAAACCTTCCTGCTTCAAGAGGCGGCCCGCCTCAAGCGCCTCCCCGGCGCCGCGCGCGGACAGGCCCACATCGGTCCAGCCCGTGAAACGATTTTCTTTATTCCAGATGCTCTCGCCATGGCGCAGTAATACAAGTGTGTACATGGCATGTCTCCCTGCTTTAGAAGTGATTGAAATTTTGTTTTTATGCCAGTGCCATTTTGACCGAAGGGAGAAATCTTGCATTTGTTTGAGTTTTTGCAATTTGCAGAAAGAGGAACTATTTTCATTTCAAATTAAATAACGGGCGGGTTGGGCCTTTTAGCGTTTATTTTGTTTTATTACCGTAGCCCTTTGGACTTTCAAAAAGTCTCATCTGCGGATCACTGTGGGCTTTTCGCATGGCAACCCCATGGAAGGAATTCTTTTCCACATCCTCATTTCCCCACTGGTCCCATCCGGGTTGTACAAAGCGGGCAAAAAGTTCAAGATAAGGTCCAGGCGAGCATGCTTCGATCAGATTATAAAACTCATCGGGCTTTCGGGAGTGTTCTCGTTTTCTGGTTGAAAATAAATTTACTTGCGTCCTGCCTGGGTTAAGTGTGCGCATGCTGCCCCGAACTCCGAAAAGAACCAATTCAGTCACATTTCTAAAATAAAATCCCACACCCCGGCCATCTGGCCCGCCATCCTTGCGGATTTTATACCATACCAAATTTGATTTGTAGGTAAAACCCCACGCTTCCATTACTCTGAGCCCCTCCTGCAACAAAGCATTAGGAACCCACAGATACAAATGCGATTTGGCGGCGGCAAGCTTGGGAACCGGAAGTTCAAGGATTTCTTTCAGCTCCATAGTCGGATATCGAAGAAGCCGCTTGTGCTCGGGCGCCATTTTCCCTGTTCGATTCTGAAACTGCCAGGGTGGGTCGGCAAGAATCGTAGAATACGGACCCATCACCTTTGCCTGCAAGTCTTCTGATGGATTTATGTCTGCGATATTAATAATTTTAGTCATGTTTTTAAGCTCCGACAACCACTTTTGTCTTTAGATGATAACAACATCTTTCGGAATTCCGATAAGCAGCAAAGGACATGGATTCCCAACCCCACGTCGGACACGGTCCTCTAATTTCCGCCAATGTGTTGTTGCTTCACCGAATTTATCCGAGACAAACGCATGCGCCCACCCCTTTTCAAAAGAACCTTTTGAATCTGCAGCCTTCGCAATAATATCTTTCTGGCGATTTGTGGGGTCATAAAAAGACGAAAGCTTGGTAATACTATCTATGCCCTCTTTACGGGCAAAAGCTTCTATGAGATCCCTCATGCCTTCATGCAAGGAGATCCCGCGCGTTATAATAGCGCCAATAGATATCACGCCATCAGCATGCAAGCGTTTAAAATTTTCTAAATCCCGATCATAAAACGGGTCTTTATTATTCCACTCAAGTTCAAGAGCGAACGTGCCTTTGGGAAATTTTTTAACATGGTCTATTTCATGAGAGATGGATTCCTTTTCTACTCCATCAACAATTTTTTTTATTTCAAAATTATGCTTTTTCCAGCCATGAGTTTCGGCAAGCTCCCGGCGTATCCGTTGTGTTAGTTCACCTTCGCCGCCCCCACCGTAAACAAGTTCCTTAACTGGAATGGATACCTTCAGAAGCACAGATTCCAGTTCATCAGCAGCGGTTTTCATATCATGCTTTAAAATGGCCTCTGCATGGTGTAACGCAAGAACCTGAAAATTCTTTTTCTTGATCTTTTCAAACATAACCATTTCTCAATAGTTTATATAACTCAAAACAGCTTTCATAATTACGTAACAAGTTTAAGGCCGGGCAACGAGTGGCGTGCCCAGCCTGCATTCTGTTTAATTACGGTGAGTTGGCATCTATTTTTCAAGCTCTATGCCATACTGCATGTCTTGCGCCGCAGCGAATCCGATTATGCGGCATACTGCATCAGCTCAAGCGTGACGCCCCGGCGAGCCGCTTCGCCGGCCAGCTCCAAGAGCCTTTTGTTGATTTCCGAAGATACATATTCCTCGCCGCAATTGTCGCACACCTGCGCCGGAACACCTTTGAAAACCAGAATCGTTTGATCCTTATCAAGCGTAACGGTAATATGCTCATTTCTTGTTGTGCCGTTTTTGCAAATAGCGCATTTCATACAATCCTCCTTGTAAAATCATCAGACCACCTCAAAGGATCTGGCTGATATACCGTAATGATAAAAATTCGTCGTTCGGCCGTATCAATGCCGGCGACAACATGCAAAGGCCTGCCGGTTTTCGTCAAACCATTCAGAAGCATACTGGGAAACGGGAAATCTTCTTCATATCGTTCTATTATGCGCCCGCTGGCAACTATTGTCAGAACCTCATCATCGGAAATGTCTCGTTGAAACATTCTCTGGGTAACATGAATGCGATACTGTATATCCCAATCAAGCGGGTATGAGCCAATAAGGTCTGCTAAGGTTGCCATTGGCCTTTCCAGTGTGCGAATTTTACGCAGAAGCCCAAATTCTCAATATGGCATGGTAGTATAATTTTTATAATTTTAAGTCAATTAAAAACCAGACATAAACAATGCGGAAAAAGGGCGCAAGCCATTATAGGCTTTGCGAAGGTAGAAAGCAGAAACATTTGCGGCAGGTTGAATTATTACCTTACTTTGACTTCAATTTTTTTATCATCCGCAGGCCCCAGGCGTCTTGCGGGCTGATGGCCCCTTCGGGGCACAGCTCCTGACAGCAGTAGCAGCGTATGCAGGACCCCTCATTAATGCGGACGCAGGACTTGGGTGAGGGCTGCGCAATGGCCTCTGCCGGACAGGCTTTCAAACAAATGCCGCAGCCTTTGCAGCGTGCGGGATCCACCACGGGCCGGGTTGTGAGCAAGCTGCGCAAAAGCCCTGCTACAGGCCGGAAATAGGCGGGCCCTTCCACATGCATGAGCGACGCAGGTTTGAGATCGGTAATCTTTAACGGCTCGATGGAGTCACCGAGAAGCTGTATGCCCGCCATATCAGAGGCAAGGCCGAGGCCTTCGGCGGCTTTAAATATGTACACGCTGTCAGGGGCAACACCGGTAATGGCGCAGGCCGTGCGGTCAAGGCTCAGCATGTCGCGCGACGCGGCAAGGAAGCCCAGTTTGCGGGGATTGCCGCTACCCGGGCCATTACCTTCCATGCCGATAACGGCGTCAAGCACCGATACGGCGGGCTTGATCGCATAGGCAAGCTCCACCAGCATGCGGGCGAAATGCTCCTGCTTGCGGCCGCTCTGGAGATGCCACTGCGCTTTTTGCTTGCCGGCAAACGCGCCGAACATATTTTTCACCGCCAGGGTCATAACCATCATGGCATGGGTTTTAAATTTGGCGAGATTGATGATCAGATCAGCCTCGGCAACAGCCCGGGCAATGGTAAACGAGCGGTTGTTAAATTCCTCGGGTGTGGCAATCGTAACGCTATCCTCGAAATTGATCACCTCAACGCCAAGCTCGTTGGCAACGGCAAGAATACCGCATTTGCCCGCCACTTTCTGCGCGGTCCCGAAACCGGGAGAATCGCCGATAGTAACAGATGCCGCGCCCGCCGAGCGGCACTCGGAGATAAGGCTGCGCACCACCTCGGGATGGGGCGAGACAGACTGCTCGGCAGTGGCCGCGGTCAGCAGATTCGGCTTTATAAGCACGCGGCTGCCGCGGGGTATGATGTTTGCCCAGCCGCCGGCAATATCCCGGCCGAGCCGGGCGACAGCCTCCTGCACCAGGCCGGGATCATAGGACGTGCAGTGCCTGACAGCTACGGTTCTCTCCTGTGTGATTTTCTGCATATGTATCCTTACATAAGGGGCAGCACTATGGGGAAAAGGCCGCGCTCGTCATTGGCCGCTTTGACCGCTTGTGCCGAGCCCAGCACCGCAGCCACGCCCTGCTCGGCTACGGCGTCAAGGGCGTCGGCAAAAGCCGCAACATGGCTGGTCGTGGTGGCAAGAATTTCTTCGCGCATCTGCTGGCGCGCGGCATCGGTTACGCCGTTTAAATAGCGCTGCAGGGACACCATGCCCCGGGCATCGGGCAAGAGATAGGTGTCAAGATCGCCGATGGCGCCGATGATGCTTTTCACGAGCTCGTTCTGCGTGATGGCTGAGCTGCGCAAAAACTCGGCGGTCCGGTCATACACATCAAGGGTCGCCAGCAGATTGGGATCGCGGTAGGAAACAAAAACAAAGGCGCCCGAAAGCCGGTCAAAGCTGCAAAACGCGCCGTAAGCCCCGCCCCGCACGCGTACGCGCTCCCAGAGATAGGAGGTGCGCAGGAGATTTGCAATCACCTGCACCGAGCCGTGATAGCGGTACCCGAGGCTGTAGAGATTTGCGCCCTTGCCCACATAATTGACGGGCGCGGGCACGACCAGGGCCTCGCCCGCGGGCAGGGGCTCTGGCTGCCAGGCCGCGGGCACAACGCTGCCGTCGGGAAGCCCGGCAAAAAATGCTTCTATGTGCGGCTGCGCGGATTGCCATAATTTTCCGTCCGCCGTGACGTTAAGCACCATGGATGAGCGTCGCACCATGAGCTCCCGGATCGCGGAGAGATCAGCGGCAACGCTTTTCCAGTCGCTCGTGATCTTTTTTTCAAGGTTCCGCAAAAACTGCAGATAGGCGATGCCGCTGATCTGCTCGTCTACCCAGCCGGATTCGGAAAACCGCGCCTGCAGGCGCGTGCTCACGAGCTGATGCCCGGCAGGAACCAGGTGCTGCTCAAGGGCTGCCCGCTCTTCAAGAAGTATCTGCTTGAAGCGGCCGGGATCGTCAATGCGGGCTGACTGAAGAATGTCGCCGCAGATCGCCAGAAGTTCAGGAAGCCCGGAGGCCATTGCCTTGCCGCGCATAATAAGCCAGGCAGCCCCTGCCGCAGAGCCGGCAACCGACGAGCTGAAAATGCTCGCGCGGACCCCGCCGGTTGAGCGGCCTATGCGCTGGGACAAAGACGTAAAATCCTCTTGTGCCGTACCGGTTTCAACCAGCAACCGGCACAGCAGACCGGCATAGGGCAGATACCTTTGCGGCAGCAGATGCAGGTTCAGGCAGATATCCAGATACAAAACGCCGTTCGTAAACAGTTCATGATAAAGGACCGTTGCGCCGTGCCGGCCTGTTGCTGTTTCGCACGGAATCAGCCTGTTTTCCCGATCCATATCGGCAAGCCCGAGCTGCGGAATTGCGGCAAGGGCAGCGGGAGAGTCCGGCTCAAGCTGCAGGCGCTTTAGCTCGCGGGTGCCCGCCGCCACCGCCTGCACCTCAGCGGGGCTCATGGAGGCTTTTATTTTCTCCAGCCGCTGCTTATCTTCAGCATCGGTTTTTTCACTCAGGCCGCTGTCAGGCATGAGCTGCACGGTGCTGCGATGGGCATTGTCAAGAATATGCTCGGTTATGAGGCGCGAAAAAAAGCCAGGGTCGTCTTTCAGCTGCTGCTTCAGGCGAGAAAGCGGCTCTTCAAAGGCAAGGGCATCCACGGGATTGCCGCCGTAAAGCCAGACCGTGAGACCCCGCAGCATGAGGGCAAGGCCGCGCGGAAAGCGGCCCGTATTGTTTTCCCGCAGGCGAAATTCTACCGTATTGACCGCGGCCTCCAGGGTGAGCGGATCAAGCCCGCTTCGGGCTATCTCCTCAAGGGCGCGGGTGACGCAGGGCTCGACCTCGTTAATCCTCGCGGGGGCTACGCCCTTCAGGCCGACTGAAAAATACAGCTGTGCGATTTCCGTTTCAAGGCCGATGCCGGCAAGCCCGTCGCCAAGGCCCGAGTCAAGAAGGGCTTTTCGGAGCGGCGAGGCCGTCATCCCGAGAAGCGCATATTCCAGTATCCCGAGGGCAAGCGTTCTCTCGACGTCCACTACGGGCGTCAGGAGCCAGTTCACCGTGGCCATGGCCTGGCTGCCGCCGGGGCCCTCGGCCTGGCCTGCCGGGTAGGGCCGCACGAGCTTGCCCGGCGCGCTCAGGCGTTGTTGCAGCGGCACAGCAGGGCCGGGCTGCTGCGGGGAAAACTCGCACAGCCATGAATCAAGATAGCGCAGGCGCTCCCGCGGGTCATCATCGCCGTACATATAAATACGCGCATTTGACGGATGGTAGTGCCGCTGGTGAAATTCCCGGAATGCCTCATAGGTGAGGCCGGGGATACGGGCCGGATCGCCGCCCGAATCCAGTCCGTACAGCGTATCAGGGAACAGCGATATCTGGCTGCAGTGGGAAAGAAGATTTTCCGCCGAGGCATAGGCGCCCTTCATCTCATTGAACACGACGCCTTTATAGGAGAGCGGCTCATCGGTGGCATCCAGCTCATAATGCCAGCCCTCCTGCTCAAAAATATGGCGCGTTATGCGCGGATAAAAAACCGCGTCAAGATACACATCGATGAGATTATAAAAATCCTTCAAATTCTGGCTGGCAACGGGATAGCAGGTTTTGTCCGGATAGGTGAAGGCATTCAAAAATGTCTGCAGAGACCCCTTCAAAAGCTCGACAAAGGGCTCCTTCAACGGATACTTGCGCGACCCGCACAGAACCGAATGTTCGAGTATATGGGCGACTCCGGTTGAATCAGCGGGCGGCGTATAGAACGTGATGCCGAATACCTTATTGGTGTCATCATTGACCAGCGACAGCAGTTCGGCGCCCGTGGCGATATGGCGGTAGAGATATGCTTCGGTCTTGAGCTCAGGCACCGGCCTGTCGCTCATCAGTTCAAAGCCGTGGCATGCTTTCATGATGCACCCTTGCTGGAGCTCCCGATGCCGGAATGCATGCCGGTTTTACCCGCGCGCGCCCTGCACCTGCAGCCGGTATTTTTTTATTTCCGTAAAAATGCGGAGAAATGCGTCGAAAATACGGGGATCAAAATGCGTGCCCCGGTCGCGCACCATGATATCAAGGGTATCGTCCTCGGTCATGGCCGAGCGGTACACGCGGTTATGCACGAGCGCATCATAGACATCAACTATGGCAACGATCCTGGCAGCCTCCGGAATCATCTCGCCGGCGATACCGTGAGGATAGCCTGTTCCGTTACATTTCTCATGGTGCGACAGGGCGATATCGCGGGCCATGTTCAAAAGCGATATGTCAGAGCCCGAAAGAAGGTGCGCACCTATTGTCGTATGTGTTTTGATTATTTCAAATTCATTATAGGTGAGCAGCCCCTCCTTGAGCAGAATCACATCCGGGACGCCGATCTTGCCGATATCATGCATGCAGGCCGCGATGCGCAGCTCATCCCTGAGCTGTTCGCTCCAGCCGAGCTCGCCGGCAAGCAAAGAGCTGTAGATACCCAGGCGGCGGTTATGCGAGCCCGTTTCAATATCGCGATACTCGCAGGCCGAGGTCAGGCGCAGGCAAATTTCCGCTTCCCGGTGGTGTACATCCGCGGTGCGCAGGCGCACATCGTTTTCAAGGCGCGCCTCATACTGCTTGCTTTCAATTGACAGCCGCCGCCGCTCCAGGGCATTAACCACGCTGATCGCTATTTCGTTCAGATCAAAGGGCTTTATGACATAGCCGTAGGCCCCCAGCTGCAGGGCTTTGACCGCGGTCTTGCGGTCATCGACCGCCGTCACCATGATAACTGCCAAATCAGGATATATCTCCTTTAAGATGGCCAGCAGCTCAATCCCGGTTTTGCCGGGCATCATGATGTCGGATATCAGCAGCGAAAACTCGCCCTGCTCAAGTTTTTTCAGGGCCTCTTCGGCCGAATGGGCGATCCGGCTCTCATAGCCTTCGGCTTCCAGGCATTTGGCAATGATATCGCTGATGAGCGGCTCATCATCAACAACGAGAATCATATCTTTGGCTTCATGAGCAAACAAAGCAACCTCGTTTCGAAAAAAATCAGTATGTTGGCCCGCAGGATATTGTCTGTAGTGGTGTTTAAATATGTATTTGTTAATACCATGCAGTAATAAATTTTTCAACTTATCTGCAAATAAGCAATCGATTTGAAGCGCATGAAAATAATTTAATGAAAAAAAAAGCTTGATTTTCTTGCGCTTGAGTCCAATAAGGATATAATTATTATATTTGACCGCGGGACTGTTTCCCGCAGGCAACCCCTCGAAAGGGAATGAATAATGAAACTGCCACGTACTAAAGCCTCTTTCATAGCGCTGGGAATAGTCTGCATTGTTATACTTGTGCTGCTGATGCAAAAATGCTCATCAAAGCCCGCTGCATCATTTACCACGGAAAAGGTGACCCGGGGCGATCTCACGGCGGCTATCAGCGCCACCGGCACGGTCGAGCCCGAGGATGTCATCGACGTCGGGGCGCAGGTGGCGGGCCGTATTCTCTTTTTCGGCAAAGATAAAAACGGCAAAGAAATTGATTACGGCTCCGAGGTTGAGGACGGCACCGTGCTGGCCCAGATCGATGACGCCCTGTATGCAGCTGATGCCGATCAGGCGCGCGCAAGCTTCATCCGCGCACAGGCCGATCTCGGGCAAATGCAGGCAAAGCTGTATCAGGCGGAGCGCGACTGGCAGCGGGCAAAAAAGCTCGGGCCCTCGGACGCCCTGTCTCAGACAGATTATGACGCGGCAAAATCGGCTTTTGATGTGGCGCAGGCAAATGTGGCCGTGGGCAACGCCGCAATCGGCCAGGCGCAGGCAACGCTGAAGCGCGCCGAGCAAAACCTGAACTACTGCACGATAAAATCCGCCGTCAAGGGCGTCGTTATCGACCGCCGCGTCAATATCGGACAAACCGTGGTCTCAAGCCTGAATGCGCCCAGTCTGTTCCTGCTGGCGCTTGACCTCAAGCGCATGCAGGTCTGGGTATCGGTCAACGAGGCCGATATCGGCAATATTCATACCGGGCAGCCCGTGAGCTTTACCGTTGACACCTACCCCGGGCAGGTGTTTCACGGCGAGGTTGGCAAAATCCGGCTTAATGCCACGATGACGCAAAATGTCGTCACCTACACTATCGAAGTCATTACCGACAACTCCGATGGTAAGCTGCTCCCGTATCTCACGGCCAATGTGCAGTTTGAGCTCTCCCGCAGCACGGGCGTGCTGCTCGTCCCGAATGCCGCGCTGCGCTGGTTTCCGCAGGCTGCGCAGGCTGATCCGAAATACAAGGATATCGTGACAGGGCCGGGGCAGGGAAAAGGCGCGGCAGGCGCCGGGCAAACACCCGCGGCGCAGCCTGCGGCAAAAGGCCGCCAGGGCTATCTCTGGGTGCGTGATGGAAATCTCGCAAAACCGCTCAAGGTCTCCATCGGCCCGAGCGACGGCACGGTTACCGAAGTGCAGGGCGATGAAGTAAAAGAGGGCCTTGAGGTCATAACCGGCGAGCAGCTTCAGGCGGCTGCAGCAGGCGATACCCGCAGCCCGTTTGCACCGACCATGCCCAGGCGCTGATAAAAAAGTTCAAGGTGTTCTGTTGTAACCTTGAACGTTGAACCTTGAACATTTTTTTTGAAATCATGAATCTGATCGAACTTCGAAATTTATATAAGACGTATCATGTCGGCGAGCTTGACGTGCCGGTTTTAAAAGGCATCTCGCTAACGGTGGAGCATGGCGAGCTCGTTGCGCTCATGGGCGCGTCGGGCTCGGGCAAAAGCACGCTGATGAACATACTGGGCTGCCTCGACCATCCCACATCGGGGCAGTACCTGCTTGACGGGCAGGAGGTGTCGGACCTGTCCACCGACGGCCGGGCGCTTTTGCGCAATAAAAAAATCGGCTTCGTCTTTCAAAGCTTTAATCTCCTGGCCCGCACGAGCGCTCTTGAGAATGTGATCCTGCCCCTGACCTATACCCACGAGCCTCTCTCCGACCAGGAAGCAAACCGCCGGGCCATGGAGCTTATCAAGCTTGTGGGCCTGGAGGACCGGGCCCATCATGAGCCGTCGCAACTGTCGGGCGGGCAGCAGCAGCGCGTTGCCATAGCGCGCGCGCTGGTGAACCGGCCATCGCTGCTGTTTGCCGACGAGCCCACGGGAAATCTTGATTCCCACACGAGCCAGGAGGTGCTTGCCATGTTCGAGCAGCTCAACCAGCAGGAGGGCATCACCATCATCCTGGTGACCCATGATCCGGCTGTTGCCAGTCATGCCAAGCGCACCATCCATATCTCGGACGGCGTGATCGTGGATGGCGACATGCCGCCGCCCCCATCTGGAGGTGCGTCATGAGGCTCTTCAGAATACTGCGCACCATGCGCACGGCCTTAAAAGCGCTGCTGAGAAATCCCATGCGCGCGGCCCTGACCTCGCTCGGGATCATCATCGGCGTTGCCGCGGTGATTATCATGATGGAGATCGGCAAGGGCTCATCAGCGGCCATTCAGCGCACCATTGCCAATATGGGCGCAAACAACCTGCTGGTGCAGCCGGGCACGGCCGCAAGCGGCGGGGTGAGCTTCGGCGCGGGCACGGTCATGACGCTCACGCCCGATGACTCCGACGCTATTTTAAAAGAATGCCCCGCGGTGCTCAGCGCCGCTCCGCTCGTGCGCGCGCGCACGCAGGTCGTGTACGGCAACCGCAACTGGGTGCCCATGTTTATTTACGGCACAACGCCCGAGTATCTCGTTGTGCGTGAATGGACCGCCATGTCCGCAGGCGACATGTTCACCGACAGCGAAATCCGCAATGCGAGCAAGGTGTGCGTGCTGGGGCAGACGCTGGTGCGGGAGCTGTTCGACGGAGCCTCCCCTTTGGGCAAGGAAGTGCGGGTGCAGAACGTGTCCTTCAAAGTGGTCGGCGTTTTAAGCAAGAAGGGCGCCAATATGATGGGCATGGATCAGGATGATATCCTTATAGCGCCCTGGACAACGATCAAATACCGTGTGACCGGCTCGTCTGCCACAACCGGCAATCAAAGCGCCAGCGCGGCCAATACTTCCGGGGTAAACTCTCTCAATAAGCTTTATCCCAATGCCCAGCTCAATCTCTATCCCGTGCCGTCGGCGACCCAGCAGGCGGACACGCCCCTGCCGGTCCGGTTCACCAATGTCGATCAGATTCTCACGGCTGCCCGCACCAGCCCGGAAATTCCGCTTGCCATGCGGCAGATATCCCAGATTTTGCGGGAGCGGCACCGGCTGCATGCCAGTGATTCCGATGATTTTAATATCAGGGATATGACGGAAATGAGCAAAACCCTCTCCTCCACATCAGTCCTGATGACTAATCTGCTGCTCTCCGTTGCCTTAATTTCCCTGATCGTGGGCGGCGTCGGGATTATGAATATCATGCTCGTGTCGGTGACCGAGCGCACGCGCGAGATCGGACTGCGCATGGCCGTAGGCGCCCGGGGCCGTGATATTCTGCGGCAGTTTCTCGTGGAGGCCGTGGTCATGTGCCTTGCCGGCGGAGCAATCGGCATAATCCTCGGGCAGGGAATTTCAAAGCTCATAACCGCCATGCTGCACTGGCCCACGGAAACATCCATTGCCGCGATCATTTCATCGGTTGTGGTGTCCGCCAGCGTCGGCATAATTTTTGGATTTTACCCGGCCTGGAAAGCTTCCCGGCTGGATCCGATTGAGGCTCTGCGCTATGAATAAAAAACTGCCGTTCTCATGGGAGAAGGTGTTGCACATGCGCCTTATGCATAAACCTCTTGTTGTTCTTGCAATGCTGCTTACGGCCGCGGGCTGCGCCGTGGGGCCAAACTTCAAGCAGCCTGCAACAAAAACACCTGCAGCATGGTCCGGGCTTGACGTTTTCGGCAAGCAGCAAACAAGCACGGCTGTACCCGGGCCGGCTGACCTTGCCGCATGGTGGTCCATATTCAACGACCCGGCCTTGACCGGCCTTGTGGAAAAAGCGCTTGCGGCAAATCTCGACCTGAAGATTGCCGAGGCGCGTGTGCGCCAGGCTCGCGCCTCCTGGGGCACGGCCTTTGCGGGCCTGTGGCCCTCATTGAACAGTTCGGCAGACTACACGCGTTCGCATGAAAGCCCTCCCTCGACGGCAGGAACAACAACCGGATCGCCGAGCACGGGCACTACCGGCTCAAAGCCCCACGAAGTACGCACCGATCTTTTCAGGGCCGGCCTTGACGCGGCGTGGGAGCTCGACATTTTCGGCGGCACGCGCCGCAACGTCGAAGCGGCCGAAGCCGATCTGCAGGCCGCCGAGGACAACCGCCGCAGCGTGCTGGTGTCGCTTGCAGCCGAGGTTGGCACTACCTATATAACCCTCCGGGGCGCCCAGCAGCAGCTCGTCATAGCCCGTAAAAACCTTGAATCCCAGCTGCGCACCGCAGGCATTACCCGAAAACGCTACGAGGCAGGCCTCGCCAACGCCCTTGACACGGCCAATGCCGAAGCTCTGGCTGCCTCCACCCAATCAACGATCCCCCTTCTTGAATCAGCAGAGCGACAGGCCATCTACAGCCTGAGCGTGCTGCTTGCCCGCGAGCCGGCAGCACTGCAGGCAGAGCTCTCCCCTGAGGGGCAACTACCGCAGGTGCCCCAGCAGGTGGCCGTCGGGGTGCCCTCGGAGCTTTTGCGGCGGCGGCCCGATGTGCGCAGCGCAGAGGCGCAGCTGCATGCCGCTACCGCCCGCGTCGGCGTGGCTGTGGCGGAGTTCTTCCCCAAGTTTTCACTGGTCGGATCATTCGGCTTGCAGGGCAATAAGTGGCGGACACTCGGCAACCGCGACAATCATGTGTGGTCGGGCGGCCCCGGCGTCACCTGGAACCTCTTTGATGCGGGCCGCACAATTTCCAACCTGAAGCTCCAAACGGCCGTGCAGGACGAGACGCTTGCAGCCTATGAAAAAGCCGTGCTCGCGGCGCTGAAGGATGTTGACAGCGCCCTTGTTGCCTATGCCAAGGAGCAGGAACACCTGACCGCACTCACCGCAGCAGTTACAAACGGCCGCAAGGCCGTCGATCTTTCCATGCAGCTCTACACGGTAGGCCGCAGCGATTACCTGAGCGTTCTTATTGCCCAGCGCGCGCTGTTCGCCTATGAGGACGCATGGGTTCAAAGCTCCCGAAACCTGGACGTTAACCTGGTGGTGCTGTACAAGGCTCTGGGCGGCGGCTGGGAGGAAAAACAGTAAAAGGGTTCAAACAGATCAAACAGTTCAAGCAGCTCAAGCCGTTCCAACAGATTATGCAGAGGGGGAGTAGTGAGTTCAAAAAACTTTGAGGATCTTGAAATCTGGAAGCATGCCCGTGATTTGGCTAATAGAATTTACAATCTAAGTACAATGCCACACAATAAAGGGGTCGGTTGTGTGCAGGCTGAAAATCCCCTCTAACTCCCCTTTGCAAAAGGGGAGGACATTTTGCTCCCCCTTTTGCAAAGGGGGATTAAGGGG
>Ga0073936_10002771_pt1 | contig 25813 bp, 24 predicted proteins | sample AliMusrvi5mmetaG_FD_87041 | JGI IMG/M metagenome (GOLD analysis project Ga0073936, IMG submission 87041) | Freshwater lake bacterial and archeal communities from Alinen Mustajarvi, Finland, to study Microbial Dark Matter (Phase II) - Alinen... | ecosystem: Environmental > Aquatic > Freshwater >... | reverse complement strand
AGGGGCCCAGGCGGCCGCTGCCCAATAGCGGCGTGCGGCGAAACTAGGCGAAGCTGTAGGCATCCATGCGCAGCGACCCGAAGGTGGCGCTGCTGTGCAGCCGCTCGGCCTTGCCGCCCGCGCCCAGCGCAACGAACAGCGGCATGAAATGGTCTTCGGTGGGCTGGGCCTCAACCGCGTGCGGCGCCTGGGTGCGATAGCCGGCCAGCGCCGCCTCATCGCCTGCCATCAGCTTTGCGTGCATCCAGTCCGAAAACTCCCGCGACCAGTCGGGCTCGGGCGCACCGGGCGGCGCAATGCGGCGCAGATTGTGCACGAAGCCGCCCGACCCCATCACCAGCACATTGTCGTCGCGCAACCTGGCGATGCTGCGGCCCAGCGCGATGTGATGGCCGGCGCCCTTGTGGCTCTGCACCGAAAGCTGCACGACCGGCACGTCGGCCTGCGGATACATCAGCATCAGCGGCACCCAGGCGCCGTGATCCAGTCCGCGCACCGTGTCCACCTTGCCGCCGGTCAGGGCGGTGATCTCACGCGCCAGCAGCGCGTCGCCCGGCGCGGGATAGCGGATGTCGTAGAGCGCCTGCGGGAAGCCGCCAAAGTCATGGATCGTGTCGTTGACGGACACCGCATTGGCCTGTGGCGTATCGGTATCCCAGTGTGCCGAAGCGATCACAATGGCGCGCGGCTTGCCGAGCTTCTGGCCCAGCCCGCGCAGGAAATCGTGCGCCGGAACGTCGTCAAACGGCAGGGTGGGAGCCCCATGCGAGACAAATAGCGCTGGCAACATCGGGGCACCGCAAAGGCTGCAACCGGGACATCGGCATCCCGGTGCGATTTTTCAACCGCGTCTAAAGCTCCGGCAGCGCCGGCTTCAGTCGTCCGCCGATGCGCACAGGCTCGATGCGGGTCGCAAGTCCCTTGGCGCCCGTCACGACGAACACGCCGCACAGGGTGGCGGGACCGGTGGCAGGGGCAAAACGCTGGGACGAAATCTTGCGGGTGAAGCGCTGCAGCGGCTCGGCCTTGTCCATGCCGATCACCGAGTCGTAATCGGCGCAGGCGCCCGCATCGGTCTGGTAGGCGGTGCCGCCGGGCAAAATCTGCGCATCGGCGGTGGGCACGTGGCTATGCGTGCCGACCACAAAACTGGCGCGGCCGTCGCAGAAATGACCCATCGCCATCTTCTCGGAAGTCGCTTCGGCATGCATGTCCACCACGATGGCGTCGGCGCCTTCGCCCAGCGGACAGGCGGTCAGTTCGCGGTCCACCGCGGCAAAGGGATCGTCCAGCGCGTCCATGAACACCCGGCCCATGGCATTGATCACCAGCACGCTGCCGGCCGGCGTCTGGTACAAATTGGCGCCGCGCCCCGGCGTGCCCTTGGGATAATTGGCAGGCCGCAGGATGCGGTCCTCGGTGTCGATATAAGTGAAGATCTCTTTCTGGTCGGCCCAGTGATTGCCGGTGGAGATCACGTCCACCCCGATGCTGAAAAATTCCTCGGCGATGGCGCGGGTAATTCCGAAGCCGCCGGCCGCGTTTTCGCCGTTGGCGATGACCAGATCGAGCTTGAGCGACTGGCGCAGGCCCGGCAGCTGCGCATACAGCGCGTCGCGCCCCGGCTTGCCGACAATGTCGCCCAGGAAAAGAATGTTCATCGAAAACGCCGGATACCCTGTTCGGTGAGGACCATGTCGAGGGTCCTATCATGCGTCTCATGGGGAATCGAATCGGTTTCCTGCCCGGCATAGGCGATGCCGATGGCGGGCACCTTCAAGGCGGCCAAGGTGCGGTCATAAAAGCCGCCGCCATAGCCTAGCCGGTGACCTTGGGCATCAAAGGCCAGCAGCGGCACCAGGAGCACATCCGGCGCCGCGCGCGGCCAATGAGACAGCGGTTCGGGAATGCCGAAACTGCCCGGCTCCAAGACTTCCCCGTCCGGCACATGATGAAATTCCAGCGGCATGTCCTTGATGACGCGGGGAAACGCGATAGCGCAGCCCATCTCCACCAGCCGCGCCAGCAGCAGCGCCGGATCGGCTTCGTCATGATGGGCATGATAACCGCCCACGACGGTGCCGGGCGCCAGGCCCAGGTCCTCGGCATAGGGCGTGATGGCCAGCGCGAAACCCTCACGCGCCAGTGCCTTGCGCCGCGCCCGGGCCGTTCGTCTCAGGGCTGGTTTATCGGAAAACAAAGCGGACGGTACCGTACTTGCCGTTGGTATCGGATCTCATGGGCCTGCAAGTGCAGGTGGGCGTCGTGTGCCCGGGACCACGATCCCAGGCAGGGACAACTCCCGATGAGTACAATTAAGGCCCCTGGGCATCGCAACCTGACGCGCGAGACAGTGACCGTCCGCCTCTAACTTAGGCGTGCGCAAGGCGCGCTGCAATGTCCTCGAGCCGCTTGGCCGCGCTTTCCAGCATATCGGCGGTGGCGCTTTCGGCGGCTTCGGCGCGCAAATGCAGGCTTTGCTTCTCGCTTTCGGCGCCGGCACCGACCTTGCCGGACATGTCGTGATGTTCATCGGCGATCAGCAGCGCCGCCATCAACAAGAGACGGGCATCGCCCACCTGGCCGACGGAGCCCAGCACCTCGCGGGCCTTGGCGTCGACATGGGCGGCGAGTTCCTTGAGATGTTCTTCCTCGCCCTCATCGCAAGCGATGGTGTAGGCGCGGCTGTTGACCATGACATTGACCAGCGGCATGGCAATTTCTCCTAGCGGGCCAACGCGGCGCGGATTTCGCCGATGGCGCCGTCGAGGCGCCCTTCGACTTCCTCGGTCAGGCCGGACAGCGCGCCGATTTCGTCTTCGAGTTCCGCGATCTTTGCCAGAAGCTGCTCGCGCTCGGCTTCGAGTTCCGCCACGCGCTCGGGCATTTTGGCGGCTGTGTCCAGGCTTTCGCCCACCGATCCGGCGGCATTTTCGAGGCTTTCCAGGGCGGTCCTGAAACGTTCGGCGGCCAAATCCAACCGGCTCATGCCTGGCCTCATCCTCAATTGCCCCAAGACCTTAGGCGCTCATGGGAAATCGGGTCAACCGATACGCGTTAGCGTCATGCCCCCAGCCCTTGACGGGAGCGCTCGGCCCTCGCTAAGGCCACCCACCACCCACGCCGGGAACCGCCAAATGACCCTGCCCGATCAGGCCCATACCCGCCGCCTCGCCAATGCCATCCGGGCCCTTTCCATGGATGCGGTGGAGGCCGCCAAGTCCGGCCATCCCGGCCTGCCGATGGGCATGGCCGATGTCGCCACCGTCCTCTTCTCGAACTTCCTGAAATTCGATGCCGCCCAGCCGGCCTGGCCCGACCGCGACCGCTTTGTGCTGTCGGCCGGCCATGGCTCGATGCTGCTCTATTCCCTGCTGTGGCTGACAGGCTATCCCAAGGTCACCATCGAAGACCTCAAGCATTTCCGCAAAGTCGGCAGCCCCACCGCCGGCCATCCCGAATATGGCCACCTGCCCGGCATCGAGACCACCACCGGCCCCCTGGGCCAGGGCATCGCCAATGCCGTGGGCATGGCGCTGGCCGAGCGCATCCTGAACGCCCGCTTCGGGGGCGACCTGGTCAATCACAAGACCTATGTCATCGCCAGTGACGGCGACCTGATGGAAGGCATCAGCCACGAGGCCATTGGCCTTGCCGGCAACCTCAAGCTCTCCAACCTGATCGTGCTGTGGGACAACAACAACATCACCATCGATGGCGCGCTGTCGCTGTCGTCCTGCACCGACCAGCTGGAGCGTTTCAAGTCCGAAGGCTGGATCGTGGACTCTTGCGACGGCCATGACGCCGCCGACATTTTCCGCGCGCTGGAAAAGGCGCAATCCGCCGACAAGCCGGTGATGATCGCCTGCCGCACCATCATCGGCTTCGGCCTGCCCGGCCGCGAAGGCACCCAGAAGGCGCACAGCGATGCGCCGGGCGCCGAAGTGATAGCGGGCGCGCGCAAGGAACTGGGCTGGGAGTTCGAACCTTTTGTCGTACCGGATGAAGTCCTCAAGCCCTGGCGCGCCATCGGCACGACCGGCGCGAAGGAATACGATGCCTGGACGGCGCGCAAAGCCGCCAGCAAGCGCGGACGCGAGTTCGACGACACGATCAACGATGTGATCCCCGCCTCGCTGTCCTCGGCCCTGACCGACCTGAAGGCCAAGCTGTCGGCCGAAAAGCCCGCCGCCGGCACCCGCAAGATGTCGGAAAAGGCGCTGGAGGTGATCAATGGCGAGTTGCAGAACACCATCGGCGGCAGCGCCGACCTGACCCCGTCCAACAACACCCGCAGCAAGGGCCTGGTGGAAGTCAGCCCCGGCAATTTCAACGGCCGCTACATTCATTACGGTATCCGCGAGCACGGCATGTGCGCCGCCATGAACGGCATGGCGCTGCATGGCGGCATCATCCCGTATGGCGGCACCTTCATGGTGTTTAGCGACTATTGCCGCCCCTCCATCCGCCTCGCTGCCCTGATGGGCATCCGCGTGGTGTTCGTGATGACCCACGATTCCATCGGCGTGGGCGAGGACGGCCCCACCCATCAGCCGGTCGAGCATCTGGCGGCGCTGCGCGCCATTCCGGACCTTTTGGTCATGCGCCCCGCCGACGGCGTGGAAACCGCCGAATGCTGGGACCTGGCGCTGAAGAATGACAAGCGCCCCAGCCTGATTGCCTTCTCGCGCCAGGACGTGCCGACGGTGCGCGACTATCACACGTCGGAAAATCTCAGTGCCAAGGGCGGTTATGAACTGATCGGCGATGCCAACGCCAAGGTGACGTTCCTGGCCACCGGCACCGAAGTCAGCCTGGCGGTGGAAGCGCGCACCAAGCTGTCCGCCGAAGGCATCCCCTCGCGCGTGGTGTCGATGCCGTGCTGGAAGCTGTTCGAGGAACAGAGCGAAGGCTATCGCAAGGAAGTTCTCGGCCCCGGCACCGTCAAGGTCGCCATCGAAGCGGGCGTGCGCGAAGGCTGGGACCGCTACATCGGCTCGGAACTGCTCGGTGACGGCGGTGCCTTCATCGGCATGAAGAGCTTCGGCGCCAGCGGTCCCTACAAGGACGTCTATGCCAAGTTCGGTATCACCGCCGATGCCGCGGTCGCTGCCGCCAAGAAATTGCTCAAGTAATTTTCAGGAGAACGATATGGCTTTGCGTGTTGCAATCAACGGTTTTGGCCGCATCGGGCGCCTGGTCCTGCGGGCGATCGTGGAATCGGGCCGCCGCGATATCGAAGTCGTGGCCGTCAATGATCTGGGGCCGATCGAGACCAATGCCCATCTGCTGCGCTATGACAGCGTGCATGGCCGCTTCCCCGCCCAGGTGAGCGTGGACGGCGAGTTCATGATCGCCGCCGGTCACAAGATGAAGGTGACCGCGATCAAGAACCCCGCCGAGCTTCCGCACAAGGAACTGGATGTGGACATCGCGCTGGAATGCACCGGCATCTTCACCGCGCGCGACAAGGCCGCGCTGCACCTGCAAGCCGGCGCCAAGCGGGTGCTGATCTCCGCGCCCGGCGAGAATGCCGACCTGACCGTGGTCTATGGCGTCAACCACGACAAGCTGACCAAGGACATGCTGATCGTGTCCAACGCGTCCTGCACCACCAACTGCCTGGTGCCAGTGGCCAAGGTGCTGAACGATGCCGTCGGCATCGAACGCGGCATGATGACCACCATCCACAGCTACACCAACGATCAGCCGTCGCTGGACCAGATGCACAAGGACCTGTACCGCGCCCGTGCCGCGGCGCTGTCGATGATCCCCACCTCCACCGGCGCCGCCAAGGCCGTCGGCCTGGTGCTGCCGGAACTCAAAGGCAAGCTGGACGGCGTGTCGGTGCGCGTGCCGACGCCGAATGTCTCGCTGGTGGATTTGAAGTTCATCGCCAGGAAGGCGACCAGCGTTCAGGAAATCAATGACGCCATCAAGGGCGCCGCGCTGGGCCCGCTGAAGGGCATACTGGATGTGGTGCACGACAAGCTGGTGTCGGTGGACTTCAACCACAATCCGGCCTCATCCAGTTTCGCGCTGGACCAGACCAAGGTGATGGACGGCACCTTCGTGTCGATCATGACCTGGTATGACAATGAATGGGGCTTCTCCAACCGCATGGCCGACACCGCCGTGGCGATGGGCAAGCTGATCTAAATGGCTTTCCGGACGCTTGATGACCTGGACGTTAAGGGCAAGCGCGTGCTGGTGCGCGCCGACCTCAACGTGCCCGTCAAGGACGGCGTCGTCACCGACGCCACCCGCATCGCGCGCCAGGCGCCGACCATCAAAGAGTTGGCCGACAAGGGCGCCAAGGTCATCGTGCTCAGCCATTTCGACCGGCCCAAGGGCAAGGTCGTGCCGTCCATGTCGCTGAAAGTTCTTGTGCAGCCGCTGTCGGACGCGGTGGGCCGCAAGGTCGCCTTCGCGGACGATTGCATTGGGCCCAAGGCCGAAGCCGCCGTCGCCGCGCTGAAAGACGGCGACGTGCTGCTGCTGGAAAACACCCGCTTCCACAAAGGCGAGGAAGAAAACGATGCCGGCATGGCCAAGCAGCTGGCCGCGCTGGGCGACATCTTTGTCAATGACGCGTTCAGCGCGGCGCACCGCGCCCATGCCAGCACCGAAGGCGTGGCGCGGCTTTTGCCTAATGCGGCGGGCCGCTCCATGCAGGCCGAGCTCAGCCATCTGGAAAAGGCGCTGGGCAACCCCGAGCGTCCGCTGCTGGCGGTGGTCGGTGGGGCGAAAGTCTCCACCAAGATCGCGCTGCTGGAAAATCTGGTCGCCCGGGTCGAGACGCTGGTGATCGGCGGGGCGATGGCCAACACCTTTCTCGCCGCCGAAGGCGTAAAGGTCGGCAAGTCGCTCTACGAGCCCGACCACATGGAAACCGCGCGCAAGATCATCCATGCCGCCAATGAATCCGGCGCCGCCATTCTGCTGCCGACCGACGTGGTGGTGGCCAGGGAATTCAAGGCCGGCGCCGCCCATCGCATTTGCCCGGTGTCGGACATCGGCGCCGATGAAATGGTGCTGGATGTCGGTCCTGATTCCATCAAGGCGTTTGAAAACCGCCTGGTCGGCACCCGCACCCTGGTATGGAACGGCCCCTTCGGCGCCTTCGAGACCCAACCCTTCGATGCCGGCACGGTCGCCGCGGCCAGGGCCGTGGCCGATGCGACAAAAAAGGGGCAACTGTTGAGCGTGGCGGGCGGCGGCGATACCGTCGCGGCGCTGGCCCATGCCGGCGTGGAAGGCGACTTCACCTATGTCTCGACCGCGGGCGGAGCATTTTTGGAATGGCTGGAAGGCAAATTGCTGCCCGGCGTAGACGCACTGACGGATAAATAGCCCGACTTACTAATCAGAGAGTGACGATGAACCTGGATGAACTGAACAGAATCGCCAACAAGATGGTCGCGCCCGGCAAGGGCATCCTGGCGGCCGATGAATCCACCGGCACCATCCAGAAGCGCTTCGACAAGATCGGCGTCCAGAACAACGAGGACAATCGCCGCGACTATCGCGAGCTGCTGTTCCGCACCGACTCGGCGATGAAGCAGCATATCGGCGGCGTCATCCTGTTCGACGAAACCATCCGCCAGAAGGCCAGGGACGGCACGCCGCTGGTCAAGCTGATCGAAGCCGCAGGCAGCGTCCCCGGCATCAAGGTGGACAAGGGCGCCAAGCCGCTGGCCGGCGCGTCGGACGGCGATACCATCACCGAAGGCCTGGACGGCCTGCGCGAACGCTTCGTGGAATATCACAAGCTGGGCGCGCGCTTCGCCAAGTGGCGCGGCGTGTATGAAATCGGCGCCGGCAGCAACGGCATGGGCACACCCAGCCACAATTCCATTCATGCCAACGCGCACGCCCTGGCCCGTTATGCGGCGCTGGCGCAGGAAAACGGCATCGTGCCGATCGTCGAGCCCGAACTCTTGATGGACGGCGCCCACCCCATCGAAGCCTGCGAAGGCGTCACCGAATGGATCCTGAAGGAAGTCTTCCAGGAGCTTTTTTACGCCGGCGTGAAGCTGGAAGGCATGATCCTGAAGCCCAACATGGTGGTGCCGGGCAAGACGTGCCCCAAGCAGAACAGCGTGGAAGATGTCGCCGAGCGCACCATCAGGGTGCTGAAACGCTGCGTGCCGGGTGCGGTGCCGGGCATCGCCTTCCTGTCTGGCGGCCAGTCGGACGAGGAAGCCACCGCGCACCTGTCAGCCATGAACGCCATTGGCAATCTGCCCTGGGCGCTGACCTTCTCCTATGGCCGCGCGCTGCAGGCCGCGCCGCAGGCCGCCTGGTCCGGCAAGGCGGAGAATGTCGCCAAGGCGCAGGCCGCCTTCGCCCATCGCGCCGCCATGAACAGTCTGGCTTCGCTGGGCAAGTGGAAACTAGCCGACGAAAAGAAAGCCGCTTGAGTGACTGTCGTCTCTATCTGATTTCGCCGCCGAAGCTTTCGGCGGCGAATTTTTTGGGCCCGCTGCAGGAAGCGCTGGCCGGCGGCGATGTCGCGTCTTTCCAGCTGCGCCTGAAAGATGTCTGCGACGATGAGATCCGCCGCGCCACCGACACCTTGCGCCCCGTGGTGCAGGCCGCCGGCACGGCCTTCATCCTCAATGACCGGCCGGACCTGGCCGCCGAGCTGGGCTGCGACGGCGTCCATGTCGGCCAGGAAGACGCGTCTTACGACGAAGCGCGCGCGGCGCTGCCGAACGGCATTGTCGGCGTCACCTGCCATGACAGCCGGCACCTGGCGATGGATGCTGCGGAAGCCGGCGCCGACTATGTCGCCTTCGGCGCTTTCTTTCCCACCCGGACCAAGGAGCCCAAGACCCAGGCGGATATCGAATTGCTGCGCTGGTGGGGCGAGATGATGGTGGTGCCGTGTGTCGCCATCGGCGGCATCACGGTGCAGAACGCGCCGGCGCTGGTCGCGGCGGGCGCGGATTTCCTCGCTGTCTCGGCCGGGGTGTGGGAGCATGGCGATGGCCCGCGCGAAGCGGTTCGCCAGTTCAACCTACTGTTCGCATGATAGAGCGGTTGCTCGGCTTCACCTTCCTGGGCGTGCTGGTCGCCTATGCCGTCAATCTTGCCGCCGACTGGGTCCATGCCCACCTGTTCGCGGAGTCCCTCTGGTTCCAGAGCCATTGGTACATCCCCTTCATCATCGCTCCCGTGGCGGCACTGCTGGCCCTGGCCTTTGCCTGCGGCCTTTTCCGCCCGTCCGGCCCGCGCTGGGCCGATGGCGTGGCTCTTATGGTTATTGCCCTGCTGGTCTATTGCACCCTGGGCGCGGGCTATTCCTGCTGGCATTACTGCTTCTAGGCTGGTATCACCCCGGCGCTGTTTGAACCTGCTGAACCTTCACCCACGCCCCCAGGAGGGGCGCATTCCCATGTCCAAGATCACCGGCAACGAAATCAGTCCCGGCACCCTGATCAATTACGAAGGCAGCCTGTGGATCGCGGTGAAGACCGTCAAGGTCAAGCCCGGCAAGGGCGGCGCCTACAACCAGGTCGAACTCAAGAACATCACCACCGGCACCAAGCTGAACCAGCGCTTCCGCTCTGACGAAGCGGTGGACGAAGCCATCCTGGACAAGAAGGACTTCCAGTTCCTCTACGCCAGTGACGACATGCTCACCTTCATGGACATGGAGAATTACGAGCAGATCGAGCTGGCGGTGGATTTCGTGGGCGAAGACCAGGCCAAGTTCCTGCAGGACGGGATGAAGACCCTGGTGAACCTGTATGACGGCAGGCCGATCGGCATCAAGCTGCCGGTGCAGGTGACCCTGCTGGTGGCCGAGGCCGATCCGGTGATGAAGGGCGGCACCGCCGCCCCGTCCTACAAGACCGCCGTGCTGGAGAATGGCCTGAAGATTCAGGTGCCGCCCTTTATCGGCGCGGGCGAGCGGATCATCGTCGCCACCGAAGACGGCTCTTATGTTCGGCGGGCGGAATAGTCATGGCTTATATTTCTCCCGCCCTGAACGTAATGATCGCCGCCGCCCGCAAGGCCGGCCGCCCGCTGGTGCGCGACTTCAATGAGCTGGAAAATCTCCAGATCTCGATGAAGGGCCCCGCCGACTTCGTTACCAGCGCCGACAAGCGTACCGAGAAGATTCTGATCGAGGAATTGTCCAAGGCCCGTCCCGGCTATGGCTTCCTGGGCGAGGAAGGCGGCGCCGTGAAGGGCGCCGACACCACCCACCGTTTTATCATCGATCCGATCGATGGCACCACCAACTTCATGCACGGCATTCCGCATTTCGCCATCTCCATCGGCTTGGAGCGCGAGGGCCAGATGGTGTCGGGCGTGGTCTACAACCCCGTCACCGACGATCTTTACACTGCCGAGAAAGGCCATGGCGCCTATCTCAACAACAAGCGGCTGCGCGTTGCGGCCCGCAAGGAACTGGCGCCCTCGGTGATCGCCACCGGCCTGCCCTTCCTGGGCAAGGAAGGCCATGCCCGCGCCGCCGCCGAAATGGCCGAGGTGATGAACGTCACCGCCGGCATCCGCCGCTTCGGTTCGGCCTCGCTGGACCTGGCCTATGTCGCCGCGGGGCGCTTCGACGGCTTCTGGGAACATAGTCTGCAGTCCTGGGACATCGCCGCCGGCATCGTGCTGGTGCGCGAAGCGGGCGGCATGATCACCGACCTGCGCGGCGGCGCCGAAATGCTGACCCAAGGCACCGTGCTGGCCGCCAACGAGAACCTGCATCCGCAGTTGCTCAAGCTGCTGAAGGCCACCAAACCGGCCTAGCGCACGGCGCCGGCGCGATTTTCCACCACCACATCACCCACTTTTGCCGTCAGCACATTGGCCGGCAGGTGGGAGACAAAACCCACGCCTACATAAAAGGGCCCGCTGGTCTTGAATATCACCGGCGCGCCTTCCGCGTGCAGCTTCTCGCCCTGCCAGCTGATGTAAAGTTGGAAGGCATCGCCCTTCTTCTCGATGCCGAACCGGGTGGGATGGAAAGTCTGTGGCCCCTGTTCGGCCGTGCCGGCGCGCGGCTGGCGCATAGAACGATACTCGATATCGGTCATCGGGCCGGTCTTCTCGGCCCGCCAGGCGATATGCACCATGCCGTTGCCATGCTGGGCCGCCATGATCTGGCGGCTGTCGTCATCCAGGCTGTCGCGAATGACCAGCGCCACCTTACGGTCATGGAAATCGTCCGGGTTGGGCCAGTTCACCGTGCCCGCGATGCTGACGTCGCCGCTCATCTTCTTCCAGAGATAATGAAACTCGTCGCGCTGGTACCAGATGTTATAGCCGGCGGAATTGATGGTGTAGGTGCCGCCGTCATAGCCGGCGCTGCCCGGCGCGAGCGGTCCACCCACATCGGTCTGACCTTCAAACTGGCCGATGGCGCCGCCGGCGGCGACGGAGGGACGATGGAAATCAATCGGCGGCGGCACCTGCTTGTGGCTGGCCGATCCCGGCAGCGCCCAGTCCGGCACATCCACACCCGGTGGCGCCGGCGGCGGCACCAGGGATTGCGCCAGGACTGGTGTGGCCAGCAGCAGAAGGCCGAACAAATGGATGCGCATGGGACCCCTCCCTCTTTTTCACGCAGCCTGACGCCAATGGCCGCAGAACTCAATCGGTCCTGGTCAGCGCAGGCGCCTGGCCGCCACCCAGCGCCTTGTATAGCGCCACCGAGGCGGCCAGCCGCGCCCGCCTTATATCAGCAAGCTGGTCGCGCGCGGTGTAGAGGCTGCGCTCGGCATCCGTCACGGTCAGAAAATCCGAATAGCCCGCCAGGTATTTGCGCTGTGCCGCCCCCAGCACCTTTTCTGCCTGCGTGACCTGTTCGCGCAGTGCCACTTCCTGGGCCGAGAGGTGATTGACATTGCCCAGGGCATTCTCGACATCGGAAAAGGCATTCAGGACAGCGGCGCGGTATGCCGCCAGCAATTCTTCCTCGCGCGCCCGCGCCTCGTCGGTGATCGCCTGGTTCCTGCCGCCGTCGAAAATCGTCTGCACCAGCGTGGCGCCGATCGCCGCCCCGAAGCCCAGCCCCGGCAAGGTGTCGATGGCGGCGGCCAAAGCGGGATACTGCAAGCCGGCCGAAGCATTCAGCGTGATGCCGGGCAGGAAGGCCGTGCGTGCCGCTTCCAGATTGGCATGCGCCGCGATCAGGTTGGCCTCGGCACTGGCGATATCGGGCCGGCGGGTGAGAAGCTGGGACGGCAGACCCGGCGTTACCAGGGGCGCCGTGACGTGTTCCAGCCCGGCGCCAGTGACCGCGAAGCCTTCCGGCGGACGCCCCAGAAGGATCGCCAGGGAATCGCGGGTTTCAAGTTCCTGCTGCTGCAGGGCCGGAAGCGCGGCCTGCTGGCCGGCCATGTTGGCCCGCTCCTGCAGCAGATCGGCGGCCGGCGCATAGCCGGCCGTCACACGCCGCTGCACCACATTCAGGATGGATTGCGAGGATTGCAGGTTGGCCTGCGCCACCGCGATGCGGTCGCGCAGCGCCAGAAGCTGGAAATAGGCATTGGCGACACTGCCGGTGACGGTGAGCGCCACCGTGCGACGGTCGGCGGCGCTGGCGGCGCGCGCCGCTTCGGCGGCATCGGCCAGGTCGCGGTTCCTGCCCCAGAAATCCAGTTCATAGCTGGCGGCCAGCCCGGCACTGTAATCGGTCTCATGCGCTGACACGCCGCCGGTCTGCCCATAAAGGCTGTTCACGTTGGCGTTCAGTCCCAAAGTCGGCAGCAAGGCAGCGCCAGCCTGGCGCGCCTTGGCGTCGGCCTGGCGCAGCCGCGCTTCGGCCTGCGCCAGATCGAGATTGGCGGCCTGCGCCTTTTCGATCAGGACCACCAGTTGCGGATCGCCATATTCCGTCCACCAGTTGGCCGACGGCCAGATGGGCGCGTTCTTTGCCGAAGTCTGCTCGAAGGCGGCGGGAATATCACCGGGCGGCAGGCCCGGCGGCGGCGTGCGGGCGCAGCCTGCCAGCAGGACAGCTATGGTGACCCGAAGAAGCCTGCGGATCATGCCGCCAGCTCCCGATGCTTTGGCCCGCCAAAGCGTTCGGCCAGCGCCGGCAGCACGACCAGGTTGAGCAAGGTCGAGCTGATCAATCCGCCCAGCACGGTCACCGCCATCGGGCCTTCGATCTCCTGGCCGGGCTGGTGCAGCCCGATCGCCAGCGGCATCAGGCCCAGCGCCGTCACCGCCGCGGTCATCAGGATCGGCACCAGCCGTTCCTGCGCACCGCGCAGGACGGTGTCGGCGTTCCAGGGCGCGCCTTCCACTTCCACCAGATGCTCGTAATGGGCCAGCAGCAGAATGGCGTTGCGGGCGCTGACCCCGAACACCGTCACCAGCCCCACCATCGCGCCCACCGACAGGCCAGAGCCCATCAGCACGATGGCCGCGACGCTGCCGATCAGGCTGAACGGCAGGTTGACCAGCACCAGCCAGGTATTGGCGCGCCAGTGGAAGCTGATGAACAGGATCATGCCGATCAGCACCAGCGCGAAGGCGGTATAGAGCAGCAGCTGGTTGCGGCTGGCGGTCTGGGCGGCGGCGGCGCCGCTGAATTCGGCATAGACACCGGGCGGCAGCTTCAGCGCCGCGACTTTTGCCTTAGCGTCGTCCACCGTGGCCTGCAGCCCGCGTCCAACAACATTGAAGGTGATCGAGACGAAACGCTGGCCGCCGTCATGCGCCACGGTATAGCGCGTCTGGGTAGGTACGATGCGGGCCACCTGCGAAAGCGGCACCGGCCCGAACGGGCTGGCGATCATCAGCGACGACAGCATCTCGGGCCGGTTGCGGGCGCTTTCGGGCAGCAGCAAGGTGACGTTGACGGAGCGGATGCCGGCATAGGTCTGGCCCACCACGGTCCCGGCATAGTTGGTCTGCACCGCATCCAGCACGTCCTGCACTTTCAGGCCGCTGGCGGCCAGCGCGGCGGGATCCAGATGCAGGGCAAAGGTCGGGGTGCCGCTCTGGGCCTTGAATTGCAGGTCGGCGATGCCCGGCGTGCCCGACAGCGCGCCGGTGACGCGGTGCGCCACACCATCCAGCGCATCCAGTTGATCGCCAAAAATCTTGATGGCGATATCGGCGGTCTCGCCGGTCAGGCTTTCGCTGATGCGGTCGCCCAGGAAGGTCACCACCTCGCTCTGCAGCCCCGGATAGCGCGCCAGGATCTGGCGCAGCGCTTCCTCGGCCTCATCCTGGTCGATATCGGCATCGGCCTTCAGCTCGACATGAAATTCGCTGCGATGCGGGCCCCAGGTATCCTCGCCCAGTTCGGCGCGGCCCACCTGCTGCTCGATGGTGGCGACATAAGGCAGCGCCAATACGTCGCGGCTGATGCGCTGGCCCACCGCCAGCATCTCATCCAGCGACGTGCCCGGCGTCGAACTGGACACCTGCATCACGAAATGGCCTTCGCGGAAATCCGGCATGAAGCTGCCGCCCAGGAAGGGCAGCGACGCCGCGGCGATCACCGTCAGCACCGCCAGCACGGCGATAACGGCGCGGAAATGGTCATAGATCCGGCCGACCGCCCGGGTTTGCCAGGCCTTCATCCAGCGGATCCAGGCAAAATCGGCGTGGGAATCGCGCGCCTTCAGCAGCAGGGCGCACAGCGCCGGCGCCGCCGTCAGCGCCACGCCCAGCGAGGCCAGCACTGCCAGGATAAAGGCCAGCGCCAGCGGCCCGACGAAATGGCCCTGCACGCTGTTGGAAAACAGTTCGGGCAGGAACACCGCGATGACGACCAGAGTGGCGTAGACGACCGGCCCCCGGACCTCGAGCGTGGCATCGCGGATCACCGCCAGGCGCGATCGCGGCGCGGGCGCTTTCGCATTCTCGCCCAACCGGCGCAGAATGTTCTCGATGCCGATGATGGCGTCATCCACCAGCACGCCCAGCGCCACGGCAAAACCGCCCAGGGTCATGGTGTTGAGCGTCATGCCCATGCGGTCCAGCACCGCGACCGCCGCCAGCAGCGACAACGGAATGGCCGAGAATGTGATCAGCGCCGAGCGCCAGTCGCGCAGGAACAGGTACAGCACCGCCAGGATCAGGATGGCGGCGATCACCAGCGACTGTTCCAGGCTGCCCACCGCGCGCTCGACGAAATTGGCCGGGCGATGCATGGCGGGATAGATGGTCACGCCTTGCGCCTTCAGCGCGGGCGTCAGCTGGGCCAGCGCCACTTCAAGCGCCCGCGTCGTGTCCATGGTGTTGGCGCCATACTGGCTGGCCAGCGACAGCATCACGCCATGCCGGCCCATCACAAGCGCATCCCCGGACCGCAGCGCGGGCGCTTGGGTGACGGTGGCGATATCGCCGATGGTGACGGGAGTGTTGTTGCGCACGCCCAGCACCGCGCGGGCGATCGCGCCCGGGTCCGGCGAAGGCACCGGGGTCTGGATCAGCACGCGCTGGTGCGCCAGGTCCACGAATCCGGCGCCCCGCAGCACCAGCGCGGCGCGCGCGGCATCGGCCAGCTCGGTCAGGGTGAAGCCGTAGGAGGTCATGCGCCGGAGATCGGGCTCGATGTGGATTTCCCGCACCGCGCCCCCGAAGATCAGCACATGCGCCACGCCCGGCACCGCCAGCAACGCCGGTTTCATCACCCACTCGGCCTGGTCGCGCAGCTCGAAAGGCGTGAGCTTGTCGGACACCAGACCGATCTTCAGCAGGTCCATGGTGCTGGAGGTGAGCGGCGAAAGCCGCGGCGTATCCACGCCCAGCGGCAAGGCGCTGCCCAGCTCGCTCAGATGTTCCGCGATTCCCTGGCGGGCATTGTACAGATCGATCTTTTCGGCGAACTGCACCGTAATGACCGACAGGCCGGGAATGGATTCAGAGCGGATGGTGGCCAGTCCGGGAGCGCCATTGACGGCATTCTCGATCGGCTTGGTGACAAGCTGTTCGACCTGCTGGGCGGTGAAGCCCGGCGCTTCGGTCTGGATGTCCACCGTGGACGGGACGAATTCCGGAAACACGTCCAGCGGTGCGCTTTGCGTCGCCCAGATGCCCAATGCCAGGGCGATCAGCGTGAGCGTTGCGATGGTGCCGGCAAAGCGCACGCAAAGATCGACAAGCCAGCGCATGGCTAGTCCTCGGCTGCTGTGCTGGGATTGGTCTCGCGCGCCAGCAGCAGACCGGCGCCGCTGGTCACGATGCCCTGCCCGGCCCGGATGCCATCGGCCACGAAATAGCCATCGCCCAGCGGCTTACCGATATCGATCTTTGTCTTCAGGAAGGTTTCCGGCTTGGTCTGGACATAGACCCAGGCTTCATTGTCGCCATAGATCAGTGCGCTCGCGGGCACGGTGACACCGGCCTGGGCGGCGCCGACCGGTACCATGGCGGTGACGTGCTCGTTCTGCGCCAGGTCGCTGCCGTCCAGCAACGCATAGAAGCCGCGCCCTGGAAATGTGCTGTCGGCCGGTGCTTCCCATATCGTGCTGGTCGTCCAGCTTTTGGGATTGGCACCCAGCCGCGCGATCTGGAGCATGGCCGGGGCTGCATTGCCCAGCGCTCCCAGCGGGAAGGTGACGCGCGCCAGTACGCTTCTGCCCGACGCCAGCCGCGCCATGATCGCCTGCCGCGAGGCGGCATCATGCCAGGGCGCATTGTGCCCGAAGGCGGCGTCGGTCTTGCGCTGCGCCAGCATCAGCGCGGCCTGGTCGGCCGCCGCCTTGCTTTGCGCGGTCTCCACCACTTCGCGCGATACCGCCGCTTCCTCGCCGGTCGCGAGGCTGCGAGCGCGCGCCGCCGCGGCCTGACTTTGCGCCGCCGCCGCGCGCGCGGTCATGACTTCCGCATCGTTCACCGCGATGGCGTCCAGCGCCGTCACCACGCCATAACCGGTGATCTGCTGGCGCCAGGACGCGGCCTGGGCGGGCGCGGTGGCGATGCCCAGACTCTTGATCTCTTCGGCCTTCAACGTCAGGCCCGGCGTCTCGGTTTCCTTTTCCGCGGCTTTGTCGGCGGCAGGCTTGCCGCACGCCGCCAGCAGCAGCAGCGCCGCAAACCCGATCCAGTGTCTTGCCGGCATCAGCGGTCCAGGACGATCAACCGGAAGGTGCCAGGCACGGGCACGGGCCGGGGATTGGGCCGGTCGGCCGTCGGCGTGCCAGGCTTGCGCTGCGCCGTCACGGTGAACAGCTTGTGGCTTGTGGGGTCCAGTTCCATGGTGCGCGCGCCTTCCGCGGTAGGGAGGTTCTGCAGGACCGTGAACTTATCAGGGCTGTCCTCATGGGCAATGGTCATGGTGCCGGATTCGCCGTTGGAACTGAACACCAGCCCGGTGGCGGGGTCGAAGCGGCTGGCGTCCACGCCTTCGCCGATGGGAATCTGGGCCACCACCTTGCCGGTCTTCATGTCGGTCACCGCGACCATCTTGTTGTCGCAGCCGGAAAAGACGCGCCCGTGGCGAAGATCGGCCGCGATACCCGACGGCTCCTGACAGGGCGCCAGGGGATAGTGATTTTTCACCGCCAGCGTTTTGGCATCGAAAGCGACCAGCTCGCTCTTGTCTTCGATGTTGACGTAGATGGTGCCGGCCTCGTCGCTGACCGCCGCTTCCGGCTTGCCCCCCAGCGGCACCGATCCCACGGCCTTGCCGGTGACAGGGTCGACCGCGGTGGCATCCTTACTGGTGGAATTGAAGGTGAAGAGACGCTTGGAAAAAGGATCATAGATGATGGTGTCGGGCCGGCCACCGACCGCGATCTCGCCGGTCTTGGTGAAGGTCCTGGGATTGATGACCGCGATCCGGTTGGCCCCGCCTTCGCTGACATAGGCATTGCCGCCGGCAAAAGCGGTGCCGTGGATACCCATCAAGTTGGGGATGTCACCCAAAAGCTTTCCGCTGGCGGGATCCACCACCATCACATGGCTGCCGCGGGTGATGAACAGATTGCCGTTGGCGGGATCGCGGTTGACATAGTCCCAGCCGCCATCCCCGCCCAGCGTGAAGCTGGTCAGCATGTGATAGCCGGCCGGCGCCGCCACCGCCGACAATGTCAGAAGCGCGCAAAGCGAAACGCCCATTTTCCAATTGCACAATTTCATCACGGCCTCCTAGTTGGCGCCATTTTCCCATGGCCGCGTGGCAAGAGGTATGCTGCAATCCCTTGAGCGGCAATAATTTTCCCCAATGTTGGAGACGAAGATGCGGTTGGTGCTGACATCCTGGCCCTTCTGGGCCGCGCTTTCGGCGGTGTTTGCCGCCCTCACCGCGATCTTCGGCAAGATCGGCGTGGAGAACGTCAATTCCGATTTCGCCACCCTGATCCGCACCGTCATCATCCTGATCGTGTTGTCCGCCTTTGTTGCCGCGACGCGGGCCTGGCAGCCGCTGGATGCGGTGCCGCATAAAACCTGGCTGTTCCTGGCCCTGTCAGGCCTGGCCACCGGCGCGTCATGGGTTTGCTATTACCGCGCCCTCAAGGCCGGGCCGGCATCCGGCGTGGCGCCGATCGACAAGATGAGCGTGGTGCTGGTGGCGCTGTTCGCATTCCTGTTCCTGGGAGAGCGGCCGCTCCCCCACAACTGGATCGGGATCGGCCTGATCGCTCTGGGCGCGATCCTCGTCGCGGCCTGAATGCTGTCAATCCGGTGATTTGCGTGCGGGAAACAGCACGCGCACGCCAAATCCCGGCGCGCCGGGCACGACATCGATGCGCGCGCCATGCAGGTCCGCGATGGCCTGCGCCGTGGACAGGCCAAGGCCGTGGCCGGGGTGGGTGCGGCTGGCTTCGCGCCGGTACAGGCGCTGGAACAGCTTGGCATGCTCTTCGGCAGGAACACCCGGTCCATCATCGGCGACGGTCAATGCGGGCCGGCCATCGATCTGCGTCAACGACAGGACAATATGCGTCCCCGAAGGCGTGTGCAGGATTGCGTTCTCGATCAGGTTCGACAGAAGCTGGATCAGAAGCGCCCGGTCGCCCCGAATCTCCGCATCCTGCGTGATGTCTACCGCCAGGCTGTGATCGGCGGCTTCCGCGACGGGCGCAAACAGCTCACGCATATGGTGAAGCAACGCCGCCAGGTCAAGGTTCGCGAACGCGGCGCGCCGCTTTCCGCCCTCGATCTCCGCAATACGCAGCATCGCGGCAAACAGGGCCAATATGCCGTCGGTCCTTTCGATAGCCGTTTCCAGCGCCTGGGCGTACCCGCTGCCCGGACCATCCTTGGCCCGCTCCAGCCCCTGGCGCAGCTGGCTGACCGGCGTGCGCAGGTCATGGGCTATGTCGTTGCTGACCTGGCGCAGATTTTCCATCAGCCCGGCGATCCGGTCCAGCATGGTGTTGATGGCATCGGCCAGCCGGTCCAGTTCATCGCCGCTGCCACGCACAGGTATGCGCGCTTTCATATCGCCATCCATGATGGCGTGGCAGGCCCTGGCCATCGCGTCCGTGCGGCGCAGGAAGCTGCGGCTGACCAGTGCGCCGCCGAGGACCGCTATCGCGATGCCAGCGATGAAAAGCCAGAGAAGCGCAACGATGATCCGGTGCTCCGAGGCATGCACGCGGAACGTGTCACTGCCGGAAAACGCATAAAGCCCCGGCCCCACAAAGGCCCCGACGCCCAGAATATCGTGCCCTGGTTGTAAGCCCGGAAGTGACACCACCCCCGTCCGCTGCGCCATGGCAGGCAGATTGCCGGCCATGGCTGTCTTGTCCCGCTGCATGAGGAAATAGTCCGATGCATCGGGCAAGGCCATGCGCTGCTGGATGACCTCACGCACTTCATCCTCGCCCTCGGTGCGGTAGCCGTCCTTCATCGCCGCCAGATCTGCCCGGGAATATTGTATGACCTGATCGCGCAAGGTCTGTTCGGTGATCAGCAATACCACCGTACCCATCGCCAGGACCGACAGCGCGAAGGCGCCGGCATAGATCGCCGACAGCCGGAAGCCCTCGGTTTTCCACAGCCTAATCCGCGCGAAGGACATAGCCGACGCCGCGCAGGGTGTGGATCAGTTCGGTACCGAAGCCGCGGTCCACCTTGGAGCGCAGGCGGCTGAGATGGGTTTCCACGATGTTGGTGCGCGGATCGAAGTGCAGGTCCCACACATTTTCCAGCAGCATGGTGCGGGTCACCACCCGCCCGGCATTGCGCAACAGGAACTCCAGCAGGCGAAACTCCTGCGGCTGCAGCTCGATCGCCTTGCCGTCGCGGGTAGCGGTGCGCCGGATCAGGTCGATCTCCAGATCCGCCAGGCGCAGCCTGGTCGGCTCGGCGCCGTCGGCACGCCGGGTGATGGCATTGACCCGCGCCAGAAGCTCGGCAAAGGCGAAAGGCTTGACCAGGTAATCGTCGGCGCCGCCTTCCAATCCTTCCACCCGGTCGTCCAGCCCACTCATAGTGGTGAGGAAAAGCACCGGCGTCTGGTGCCCTTCCGCGCGCAGTTGCCGCACCAGGGACAATCCGTCCATGCCCGGCAGCATGCGGTCCACGATCAGCGCTGCGTGATCGCCGCACCGTGCCCGTGCAAGGCCATCGGTGCCGTTGTCCACGCTTTCCACCGCATGACCATGACCGGCCAGCGCATGGACGATATGCCCCGCCGTTTCCGGGTCGTCTTCGATCAGCAGCAATTTCACAGAATTGTCATTTTCAGGAATGCCACTTCATTGTCCCCGCACTTGCAGGGCAAAGGCAAGGTTTTCACGAAGCATGCCGGACGCCATGTCGCGGACAGGTTGGTGTTTCGTATAGGAGCCGTCACCGAACCGTCAATCAGCCATGTCATTGCGGCAGCCAGGACGGGACCAGGCAGTTTCGCTCGGCAAACAGGTGTTTTCGCAGATGTGCGATGGCGCCGGCGCTGCCGCTTTGCCCGTTCGTGATTTTGACATGCAAGGGGTTTTACCAATGTCCAATATTTCCATCCGGCTTTGCCGTTCCACCGCCATCGTGGCCCTGTTCGCCGGCCTGGCGAGCGGCGCCCAGGCCCAGCAGGTCGCGGCCAACACGATGCCCGCCATCGCAGCGCAAAGCGCCGGCGAGATCGAGACCGTGGTCGTGACCGGCACCGCCTTCGATCCGGAATCGGCGCCCGCCAAGGCATCTTTGGATACGATGGAGCCCCAGACCATCATCAACCGGTCCTATATCGAGGACTCGGTTGCCGAGACCGGCACCTATACCAGCGTGCTGGCCATCGCCCCCAGCATGACCGGCACCGACCTGAACGGCCCTGGCCTGTCCGACAATGGCGTGAAGAACACGCTGCGCGGCCTGCCGGACGGCAGCTTCGGCCTGAGCTATGACGGCATCCCCTTCGGCGACACCAACGGTCCCAGCCACCATTCCGAATCCTATTTCCCGGCCAGCACCATCGGCGCCATCGCCGTGGACCGCGGCCCCGGCAATGCCGGCACCCTGGGACCGTCCACCTATGGCGGCACCATCAGCCTGTTTTCCGAAGTCCTCACCTCGGACCGCAGCGCACGGTTGCAGGCCACGGCCGGCAGCTGGGGCACCAGTCTGTTCAACGCCAATGTCCAGACGGGCGACGTCGACGTGCTCGGCATCAACAGCCGCTTGCTGCTGAACTACCAGGACACCAACACCTCGGGTTACCTGACGTATAATTCCAGCGCGGCGCAGAACTACACCGTCAAGTACCAGGCAGACCTGGCGCCCGGTTGGACCGCCACACTGTTCGGCAGCTACAACGGCCTGTTCCAGCAGCTGGAAGACAATGCCGGCGCCACCGCCGCCCAGATCACGACCTTCGGCAAGAATTACGCGCTGCAGATCACCAATCCCAAGGCGGGCACCTACGCGCCCTACAACCATGTCCACAAGAAGACCGACCTGGATTACCTGCGCCTGCAGGGCGACCTGGGCAACGGCTTCACCATCGACAACACGTCCTATACCTACGCCTATACCAACAAGACCCTGAGCACCCTGTCGGTGCAGCAGACCGCGGCCGACATCACCAAGGGCATCACCGAAAGCAACGGCACCCTGGTCACCAACGGTCCCGCCGCCACGAGTTTCCCCAACAATATTCCCGGCTATACCAAGCAGAACGCCTATCGCGTCTGGGGCAACATTTTCCGCGGCGCCAAGGATTTCGATTTCGACTGGCTGAAGGGCCAGGTTCGCGCCGGTGTGTGGTGGGAAAGCTCGGTGTCCCAGCGAGCCCGTTCCGACTTTGACGCCACCCAGTGCTTCGCCTTGGCGACCGCACAGTGCAATCCCTTCAAGGGTCCGCAGTTCCCCGATGCCAGCAACATCGCGGCCGGCAAGTCCGCGCCGTTTGGCGGCGGCTTCTTCGAATATCAGGAACATTCCGGCTGGAACCAGTATCAACCCTTTGTCGAACTGGAGCTGCGTCCCACCGAGGACCTGACCATCACGCCGGGCTTCAAGTATGTGTGGTGGAACCATTATGTCCGCGCGCCGCTGGAGCAGAAGAGTGTGCCGGTGCGGGCCGTCAACACCCAGTTCACCACCACGCATGACCTGCCCTTCGTGATGGCGAACTACAAGCTGCAGCCCAGCTGGAGCGTCTATGCCCAGTATGCCCAGGGCATCTATGTGCCCGACATCAGCGCCTTTGAACAAAAGACCGTGGCCACAACCTTTCCCAAAGCTCAGACCACCACCAACTACCAGGTCGGCACGGTCTTTTATGCCGACCAGTTCACCTTCGATGCCGACATCTATTACATCGGCGTGAACAACAATATCGTCTTCCAGGCCTGCAACCTGGCGCCGATCTTCGGCTCGTCAGGCGAGACCTGCGGCGTCAACACCGGCACGGCGACCTACAAGGGCATCGAAGGCGAAGGCACCTACGCCTTTGACGGCGTGCTGGAAGGCCTGTCGGTATTCCTGAACGGCTCGCTGAACTCGTCCAAGACCGGCGGCAAGTGGGTCAAGCAGGCGCCGATGTGGACCTCGGCGCAGGGCATCTTCTACAAGTCCGGCATCTGGAAATTCTCGGTGATCGACAAGGTGATCGGCCAACAATATTCCGACGCCACCAACACCACCTTTTACAAGCTGGGCGCCTTCAGCAACATGGATGCCAAGGCCAGCGTCTCTTACGAGAATCTGGAGTTCGGCTTCGGCATTTACAACCTGCTGAACAGCCGCAGCCTGGCAGCGGTGGGCATCAACGACAAGGCGCCGATCGGCGGCAGCGGCGTCGAGGATGTCGGCAATCGCGGTTCGAGCCTGGACCAGTATTATTACCAGCCGTCGCGCAGCATCCAGTTCACTCTCAAAGCCCGCTTCTAGGAGACAGACCATGCGATACGGACTTCTTGTTTGCGCCGCCCTGGCGCTGGGATCAGCCGGCGCGCAGGCTGGTCTGCTGGCGCCGGGTGAATTCACCGCCGGGCGCTATCTGCCGCCGCCGCCCGATGCGGCCACCACCAGCCGTGAGATGGACGAATTGCACGCCATCGCCGCCCGCAGCACGGCCGACGACCGCGCCGTTGCCAAACGCGACGCAGAGAACGAAACGCCCACCATCTTCAACGACGCGGCCGGTTTCGACCTGGCTTCCAGCCCCCAGACCTTCAAGCTGCTCACCCTGGTGGGCGACGAGGAAGAAGACGACACCAAGGACGCCAAGGCCTATTTCCACCGCGACCGGCCTTATGCCGCCGAGCCCGCGATCAAGACCTGCACACCGGTCAAGCCCGGCAAGGCGGCCAATTCCTATCCCAGCGGCCATGCCACCCGCGGCTTCTCGATGGGCGTGGTGCTGGCCAGCCTGATGCCCGCCAAATCCCAGGACATTCTGGCGCGCGCGTCGCAATATGCCGAACGCCGGCTGGTCTGCGGCGTGCATTATCGCAGCGACATCGTGGCGGGCCAGGAATATGGCACCCTGCTGGCGCTGCGGCTGATGCAGAACCCGGCCTTCAAGGCCCAGATGGAGGCCGCCCGCAAGGAACTGGCCGCGGCCCATCCGGAACTGGCTGCCGCCCGCTAGTTCGGTTTCAGAACTCGATCACCGTCCGGATGCTTTCGCCTGAATGCATCAGGTCGAAGGCCTCGTTGATGCGCTCCAGCGGCAGCTTGTGGGTGATGAGCGGATCGATGCTGATCTTGCCGTCCATGTACCAGTCCACGATCTGAGGCACCTCGGTGCGGCCGCGCACGCCGCCGAAAGCGGTGCCTTTCCACACCCGGCCCGTCACCAGCTGGAAGGGCCGGGTCTTGATCTCCTGTCCGCTGCCGGCCACGCCGATGATGATGCTTTCACCCCAGCCGCGATGGGTGCATTCCAGCGCCTGGCGCATCAGATCGACATTGCCGACACATTCAAAGCTGTAGTCGGCGCCGCCCTTGGTCAGTTCGACCAGGTGAGGCACCAGATCGCCTTTGATCTCCTTGGGGTTCACGAAATGGGTCATGCCGAACTGGCGGGCCAGGCCCTCGCGTGCCGGATTGATATCCACGCCCACGATCATGTTGGCGCCCGCCATGCGCGCGCCCTGGATCACGTTGAGGCCGATGCCGCCCAGCCCGAACACCACGACATTGGCGCCCGGCTCGACCTTGGCGGTCTTGATGACAGCGCCGATGCCGGTGGTGACGCCGCAGCCGATGTAGCAGACCTTGTCGAAGGGTGCATCTTGGCGGATCTTCGCCAGCGCGATCTCCGGCATCACCGTGTGGTTGGCGAAGGTCGAGCAGCCCATATAGTGATGGATCTTCTTGCCGCCGATGGAGAAGCGCGAGGTGCCGTCGGGCATCACGCCCTGGCCCTGGGTCGAGCGGATCGAGGTACAGAGATTGGTCTTGTGCGAGGTGCAGCTTTTGCACACCCGGCACTCGGGCGTGTAGAGCGGGATGACATGATCGCCCTTTTTCAGCGTCGTCACGCCGGGGCCGACATCCACCACCACGCCGGCGCCTTCATGGCCCAGAATGACGGGAAACAACCCTTCGGGATCGGCGCCGGAGCGGGTGAACTCGTCGGTGTGGCAGACGCCGGTGGACTTGATCTCGACCAGCACCTCGCCCGCCTTGGGCCCCTCCAGGTCCACGGTTTCGATCACCAGGGGTTTTCCGGCTTCATAGGCGACGGCGGCGCGGGTCTTCATTGGGCTCTCCCTTAAGCGGCGGAAATGTGAGGCATTTCGGTAATGGTTGCAAAGTGTTAGATTACCGCTAGGCTGCGCTTTGGGCATTTTTTCGAGCTGTCAGCTTTCATGCGTCTTCCCTCAACACTCGCTGTTGCGGCCGGTCTTTGGCTGGCGGCCACCGGCGTAAGCCTGGCGCAAAATGTCGATTCCGGGCTGGAAGTGCGGGTCAATCCGCTGGCCGCCCGCCCCGTCGGCGGGACCTTGCTGTATCCGGGCGGGGAATATGGCCGCAGCGTGCCCTACTTGCTCATGCCGGGTGAACGCGGCGGTCCCATCAGCCTGCACATGCCCGGCACCCGCCGCCGGGTTGTCCGCGCCGCCCCGGCCACGCCCAAGCCGCCCCGCGAAAAGCCTGTGCGCGTTGCCAAGGCCGCGCCCGCACCTGCGCCTGCTCCGGCACCCGAGGCCAGCCCCTTTGGCGCTGCCAATCTCAGCAATGTGTTTGGCAGCGCCGCACCGCCGCCCAAGACCGCGCCCGCCGGTCCGGTCACCGGCAATGAGAGCCTCAGCAAGCGCAGCGTCATCCTGTTCGCCAAGGACGCGCCCGATCCCGCCAAGGCGGCGCTGGGCGCGATCAAGTTCCTGGCCAATGATCTGAACGCCGCCATGAGCGGGCCCAATGCGCGGGTCGAGCTGCAGGCCTTTGGCGGCGCCAAGGGTGACAAGGGCTCCGAAGCACGGCGGCT
>Ga0073936_10002769_pt1 | contig 25820 bp, 15 predicted proteins | sample AliMusrvi5mmetaG_FD_87041 | JGI IMG/M metagenome (GOLD analysis project Ga0073936, IMG submission 87041) | Freshwater lake bacterial and archeal communities from Alinen Mustajarvi, Finland, to study Microbial Dark Matter (Phase II) - Alinen... | ecosystem: Environmental > Aquatic > Freshwater >... | reverse complement strand
GCATTACTCACATCAAAAGCGAGCAATTGCCCACCCCCAAAGCCCCAGAACGGCCAGAACATCGTGTCCAAGCCGGTGGACAGCCCGCCCGCCACCGGGCCGAGCGAGGGCGCCAGCCACCAGAAACTCCGGCCGCCGCCCGCCCAAACCAAGACATCCGGTTTGGGCCAGACCGCCTCCCAGTTCCCGCTCCAGCCTGACAGGTCAACCGTCGTCGAAGTCTGGCCGAGGATAGATAAGCTGGGCAGGTTCCCGACATCCACGATCGTGACCACGAAATTAGGTCCATCCGTGCCCGGGCCGTTAACCAGGAATGGATCGAACCAGCTCTGACTCTGGGCCAGGTAAAGCCGGTCGGCTTTCAACGCGGCACCCACGATGGGCAGGCCGTCCAAGGCTAATTCTCCAACCGTGTGGTCTGGCTGCGTTGCCAGGCCCACCCGCACTGTCGGCTGGCTTTGGTACCCCCACCAACCCGTGGACTCCGTTAACTCCAACAAATAGTCTCCATGCACGAACAACCGGTCCACCGGCCAGGCCAATTTGGCGTCGCCCCGCACCACTGGATTGTCCCGGTCGGAGGCATCCACACTCAAGAGTCCCCATCCGGACAAAGCTAGAATACGCTGGTGTGAAAGAGCGGTCCGGCGCGTCTGGGTCTGGTGTTGGATGATCCCGCGCGCGACAAGGAGGTTAGGGTTGAGGTCGATCAACTGCACCTGGGAGGTCCAGCCGTTGGTGGTATCACCGTTATAGGGGACGAGGATGAGGCCGATGTCGGGTAGCACGGTGAAGGCCTTCTCGTCGTTGTTGGCCTCGCTCCAAGAGTAGTTTTCTCCGAGGCGCAGGCGGCTGAGGAGCTCTGGCTTGGCGGGATTGTGAACATCGAACAGTGAGACCGCCACCCGGTTGGACTCAACACCCACGGTAACGAGCCTCGGACCGAGCGGCTGGATGTAACTGGACCACCCTGGCACGTCCACCGACCCCGCGACGTGAGGCCTCGTCGGGGTGGAAAGGTCAACGACCCAAAGGGGATCAACCTGGAAGAAAGTGACCACATAGACGAGGTTGTTGTCGAAACGAGTCGCATGGAGGCGCTCGCCGTCCCCCAACGCGAGTTCGCCAAGCTTAACGATGCTCTCGGGCCTCGGGGCATCAGGCTCGGGCAGCCGGAAGGTCTCGAGCTTAGTGACCAGGACGCTTCCGTTATCCCAGTGCCAATCCTCGGAAATACTGGTGAAGATGCCGTTGGCGTAATTGAGCTTGAACTTGTCCTGAACCTGACCGGCGGTGCGGACCGAGTAACGGGAGATCATCGTGCCATCCGCCGCAGTGACGTCGATGATCCGAATCACCGAGCGCCACCAGTTGGCGGGATCTTGTGTCACGACGAATAGGTAAGTATCAGTGGCGGTCACCACGTTACCGTATCCGTCGTACCAGAGCGTGTTGCGGCTCACCGGGCGGTCCGGGTCGGCGAGGTCAAAGGACGAAACCAACGTGCCCCACTCCCACGTGCTCCCGCCCGAGCCCGAAACTGGGCGACAGTACTGCGAAGCCACGTAAAGCGCGGTGCCGACCATGCGGCTTTCGATAATCGAGCCCGGGATGGGCAGGTTTGTGACCACTTGGGGAAGCCCGCGCGCGACCGTAACGACGATCGCCTGGCTGTCGCCGCTGCCATAGGTGCAATTGTTTGCCGCGAGCAAAACCACATGATTGGAATCGGCCAAATACATCTGCTCGCCCGCAGCCGGTAGCGCCAGGGTCCCGCGCACAAAGGCGGTATCGGGGTTCTTGATATCGATGATCTGCAGGCCGCGATACTGGTTGAAGAAGTAAAGGGTGTCACCGCTTAATACCCAGATGTCTGATTCGACTACGGCGCGCGAAGAGTCGCCCGCCGGGGAGGGTGTGGGCCCGTCGAGCACCCCAATGGGCAAGCCGCCAACCGATAACCCGGTGCTGTTCGTGGCGGGCCCTGCAAACGAGTTGGTGCCCCGATAGAAGGCATCCGGCAGTGGTTGATGGGGATCGGCACGCACGCGTAACATCTCGCTTTGCCGCTTGGCGGGCAAACGGAAACTCACCGTTCCGGCGGTGCTGTCAGTCTGTCTCACCGCAGCGGGCGACCACGCGCCCGCGCCGAAGCGAGCACGGCTTTCCAGCGTGACCCGCCGGATGCCGGCTGGCACGCTCACGTCCACCACGAGGTTGGTGCCCTGGGGACGGATGGCGGTGATCACCGGCTGGCTAAGCTGAGCAAACGACGGTGCCGGGACGAAGCTAAACAGGATCACGGCGCACGCGAGGGGACCGAAACGGTGAAATCTCCTCTCGGTAACGGTTTTCATTGGCACATTCTCACTTAACCATAGATATTATGCCCGCGCTCGCAGGCCGTCAATCGAAAGACCATCGCACCATCACGGGATGTGGGAGGACGACTCACTAAGCAGTTCGGGCTCATTCGCCTCGATAGTCATCTGCTAGTAACCTCCAAACTCCAATTCAAACGGTTCCAGTTGTAACGTGCCGCGCTGTTTCGTGGTTGGAGTTACTGCTCAAGACCCTGCTCATGTTTGGCGGGCTGGTTGGTGGATTGAGTGCCTCCAGGCGGCTCTCCTGGTCCACCCGGCTGCTTTATGAATCGTTGTGGCAGGGGAGGTGTCGCCGCCCGCGGACTTCTTCACGGTTCTCGGAGGCTTGGTTGGAGTGGCGTCCCCTGCCGCCTTCTGCCACCTCCGTTGCCTCGCCGGACATTCGCCGGAGCCTCGCCGTAGTACCTCTATCCCTGGGATAGAGGTACTACGGCGAGGCTCCGGGGAGGCCACGGTGAGGCCCGCAGGACGTCCTGTGTACCGCCTCAGGCACAAGCCAGCCGGACGGATGCTCAATATACCGCCACGCGATAGAATACCGCGTTAACGCCGGTGAGCACTCGGTTATCAATGAAGAGGATGTTGCCTCCCGTCCCGGGGATGCCATCGAGCAAGACAGCCCAGGTATCCAGGCTGGTGGCGGTTTCCACCCGATACGTCCGCGTCGCCACGGTGCTGAAGATAATCTGCGGTGCTTGTCCCGGGGTTAAGGGCATGGAGACCTTGAACTGCGAGTTCACATTGGTCGGGTTCAAGCCGGCAAGGTAATCCTGCCAGACGGGCAGCCCGTTCGTGGCGATCAACTCGGCGTCGGCGAAGTTGGTCTTGTAGCCGTAGTAGATCAGCCAGGGAATGGGCGTTCCGTGCGGCGGCGGCGGCGGATAGACGGTAACGAAGGTGGGTGCGTTCGACAAGACGAAGCTTTGGCCACTGGGCAGCATGTTCGTGTAGATGCTGTTATCCATACTGAAGACGCTGAACGCCTGCGTAGCGGTCAACGACTCCGGGTAGGTGAAGTTGAAGCTCAGCAGGTCGCCGAAGGCCGCATACTCAATGCTGGTCAGCAGATTATTGGTATCCGGGCTCATGATCGTCAGCGTCCGCAAGCCATTGGTGTCGGCGGTTTCCGTCATGCTCCAGCCGTAGAGAATGTCGTTCGTTCCGTTGGACTGCAGGCTCGAGATGCAGGGATAATTCGGACGATAATTCAGCCGCATCTCCCGTATAAACCTCGGCACGTAATTGGCCCGCAGGCGAACCGTCTTGGCTCCCACGTTCGCATCCGGCACCAGGCGCAAAAAGCCGACGCGCACATCATTTGACCAGTCAGGCGGATTGAAAGGCAGGGACAGGATGTTTGTGACCACGGTATTCGTCATGATATCAATATTGGTAACGGGCGGATCAGTCGGGTCTATGACGATATTGGTCGTGTACACTTCATTGGTCTCGTAGATAAGATTCGTGTTGAAGGTGTCCGTGAAACCGCCGAAGCTCACCTGGAACGATGGTTGGAATGGCTTTGCTCCGCGCTTTAACGTTGCCCACCTGAGCAAGTACTGGCCGCTAACGTCTTTCACGATCTTCTGGAATTGAAGGGCCAGATCATCCGTCGTTGCGGCCAGGTAATAATGACCACCCGTCTGCGACGTCAGTTGCTCCAGCGCATTGGTGTTGACGTCGCTCCCGAACGCGACGCAGAAAATCCTCACCTGCGCGGACTGCGCCATGGCAATCAGGTTGCTTACCGGATTCGCATTTGTGTTCAACAGGCTTGAAGAGTCGTTGCCATCGGTCATCGCGATGAGGTAGCGCTGCTCATCATTGTTGGTGGGGCCATACAGCTTCAACGCCGCGTACATCGCATCCCAGCAGCGGGTGCCCGCGTAGTTACCCTGGACGTAGTTGGTCTGGATGCCGTCAATGATCGTGCCCAGGGTGGGTTTATCCGAGAGGAAAGCACTCTTGGTGGCCGGATTGGTTGTCACCAATTGCGGATTGACATATTCGGCATGGAACTCGTAGATGCCGAACAGGGCATTCGCAGGTTCTTCGCTGATGAGCAGGTTAGCCGCCGACTGCATGGCGTCAATGGCCCCGGACACCGCAAACATGCTGTAGGTGTAATCCAGCACAAGACAGCTCTTGAGCTGCTTCTTGGCCGCGCTTTCCAGGATAATCGGGGACTCGCTCGTAATCGGCACCCCGTCTTCCATACAGGTGACCTGAATCTGGCTGGGCGGCACCACTACCGGGCTGTTCGTGCTCGGGTCGGGCCCGTCCCGGAGCGCGAAGGAGAAGTCCAGCAGATAGGGCTTGGACCAGACATGGGTGACGTCGGCAATCGCCAAACCGCCGATGGTGGCGTAAGCGATCTTCAAGGTCAGGTTGGTCGAACCCGCCCCATATGCGTTGATGGCCCAAACCAGGGCGTTGAACGTGCCGCCGAATAAAGGCGTGCCGGTAATCGCCCCTGTGTTGGTGTTGACCGTCAGTCCCAGTGGCAGGCCCGACGCCCCATATAACGTCGGTGAATTGCTCGCCCGAATATTGTAGTTGAACCCGATGAGATTCTCCGTGCCCGTGGCTGTCGTCGCGCTGGTGATGATCGGGGCGGCAGAAGCGATCGTCAGCGTTAGCACCTGGCTGGCTGAACTGCAGACGTTGGCTGCGCTGATGGTGATCGGGAACGTTCCGCTCGGGATCGGGGTCCCAGCGATGACCCCGGTGACGGGGTCAAAGCTCAAGCCCGCCGGCAAACCACTTGCTCCAAATACAATGGGAAGCGTGCCCGTCGCTCTAACCGTGAAGCTGAAAGCCACCCCCTGCTTCCCGGTGGCGTTCGTCGCGCTGGTGAACTTGACCGGCACCAGCACGGTTAGCTTCGCCACTGGGCTGGTGACTGCGCTCACCGGGTTGGTGACGGAAACGGTGTAGTCGCCGGCGTCATTGGTCGTGGCGGCTGCGATGGTCAGCACGTTGCTGGCTGCTCCGCTAATTCGCCCGCCGTCCACGAGGCTCACCCCGCCCTTCTGCCATCGATAACTCAACGGTTCGCTCCCGCTGGCGGTAACGCTCAATACGGCGTTGCTGGTGACGATAACGGCGGTGTCCTGCGGCGGCACGCTGAGGGCTACCGGTAGATAAACGTTTAGCGTCGCCACGTGGCTCGTCACTGCGGAATAGGCATTGGTGACCACCACGTCATAGTTCCCCGTGTCCGCCGTGACCAGCGCGCCAAGGGTCAAGTTAGGACTGTTGACGCCTGAAATGCGGTCGCTTTCCGACAGGCTTATCCCGTTTAAACGCCACTGGTAGCCGGGGGGTGGAAAACCCATTGCGCTCACGTTGAACGAGGCACTGGTGCCAGTAGCGCGGATCAAGCCGCCCTGCGGCTGCACCGTGATGCGCGCCTGGTCCGCGACGGTAAGGATTACCGCCGAGCTGACCGTGGTGAGACCGATGGTCGTTCCGGAGTTGTAGGTGACCTTGGCGAAGTAATAGCCGGTGTTGTTGGTCAGAACATTGACCAACGTGCAGGTGGAGGTGGTCGCGCCGGCAATGGTGGTGAATGGGTTCAGGCCATTCGGAGACGTCTGCCAGGTGTAGCCGGTGATGATTTCGCCGGCGGTCGTGCTGACCTGCGCGGTGAAAACCACGTTGCTCCCCACAAATGCCACCTGGCTGCCCGGTTGCACGTTAACGGTTACGAGGCCCAGGGCAGGTTGGGTGCTGACGCCGAACAGCAAACCCACCGCTGCGAGGAGGGAAATGTAAGTGGTACTACTTTTCATGATGATTTCTCTGGCTGGATATATTGCTAAAAACTAGCCGCATTTTGGCTTCATCTCGCCCCTGGTGTCAACCCCAAAGGATGATTATGCGGGCAAAACAAAATCAGGCCCTGGTCAGCGGCCACGGCCCGGCAGAGCCGAACAAATGTTCGAGGGCCGGTTCCAGCAAACCGCAGCGCGCCGCCAGGTCCAGCACTGTGAACCGGCGGCGCAAATAATAAGACCGCTGAAAGCTCTCACGCAGGCGCTCGCGCGAGATGCCGATTTCCTCCGGCTCGACCGGTGCACCCGCAGCGCACAGCCTGGTTTTGAGTTCCGGCGGTGGAATGAGCTGTTGCTGCACGCGTTCTTTTAATTTCGGCCAAACGCGCCGCAGCGTCTCCAATTGCCCACGCAGGACCCTTGCCTCGACCCACTTGGCTCGGCTTTCCTGGAGCGCGACTGTGGTCAATTCCGGCTGGTGGAACAACGAGCGCACGCTTGTTTCGCCAGCCGTCTCGTCCGGCCATCGGGCGCAACAGGAATCCACGTCGAGGTTGTCCAGTCTCTGGTTCAGTAAATACTCATAGAGGCCGGCGACCGCCAACGTGCCGATGCCGACCTTGAAGCCGTGTAGCGGAATCTGGCCCTGGTGGAGGTGATGCTGCATATCCCAGAGGTGGCTGAACTGGTGTTCTGCGCCGGCAGCCGGCCGGCTGGACTTTGCCGATTGCATCGCGAAGCCGCTGAGCATCAATCCCTCCGCCAATCGCCGGATATCTTCCACGTCCCGGTGACGCACCCCCGCCGGATTGGCCAACGCCTCGCGCAGCCCGCCCTGCACGATATTCCAAGCCTTCCAATCAATCGCTTCGACGCCCAGCGCATCCGCCAACAGCCAGTCCGCGCCCGCGGTCGTTTTGGCCAGCAAGTCCGCGTAACCCGCGGCGTTCATGCTAGCTGGCGCGGCGCACATGACCTCCAGGTCAGCCACAACCGCCACCGGGGCCGGGCAGGAGAAATTCTGCTTGGAGCCCTGGTGCTCGATAGACGCTCCGAACGCGGTGTAGCCATCCATCGAAGCCGCCGTTGCCACGGCCAGGTACGAGCGCCCGGTCCGGTGCGCCGCAAGTTTCGTTAGATCATTTATAGTGCCCGACCCGACCGCGACGGGGATGGCCGCATGTCCCCGCAGCGCGGCTTCAAGCGCGACAACGTGTTTGTATTCGGCATGAAACCCTGGGTCGGTGAATACAAACGGTGAGCGGCAATCATGCCCAGCAAGGCGGAATGCTTCCAGGACGGCCTGCCCGGCCGCGGCGAAGGTGTTCGTGTCAGCGACCAGCAGGGCCGGCTTGTCGCCGAACTGCTGCCGAAATACCCGCGGCGTCCGCCCCAGCAAACCCCGGCTCAGTTCTACCCAGCGGGTGTCCTGGGCCGCGCCTAGCGCCTCCGAGAAAGAAACTCGCTGTGGTAACAGGCTCATCCCGGTTCCGGCCGGAGTGATCCAAGCCGAACTTGCCGCCCCGTGAACTTCACGGGGTACTCTGTGCCATGCGGCGACCCGCTGGCTTAGGTTACTCTACCTTCCCAGTCGCGGCCCATTCGCAGCCGCGCTGAATGAGTTTCCGCACCGTGGGATTCTGTAGAGCCTTTCCGTCATGGCCGAAAGCCTCGTGGAACACCCGGCCCTTTCCGTACTCGACCGTGAAGGCCAGCGGCTCGGTCTTTTTGCTCCAGTCGGAATCCGCTTCCACCAGCACCGTGATTGGCGCGTCGCCTTGCAGCTTGGCGTAGAGCTCGTCGTCGGCCTCGAAGTCGGTCAGGCCCTGGGTGATCGGATTATTCTTATTCGCGATCTTTACTTGGAAGACCGAGCGTGGCCCGTGGCCCGATTTGCCCATCACCCAGTAACGGCCGCAGAGCTTGGGAAATTCATCCCACTCTTTGAAGGAGGCGCTGGAGAGGTGCGATATGGCAAAGCCCTTTCCGTCCTTCACAAAGCTGGCAAGATTCTCCTTGGCACCGGCGGAGAGCGTGGGCGTCTTGGCGTTATAAAGATTGAGCAACACCAGATCATAGCGGCCCAGCGTCGCGGCGGAATCGAGCACGCCAGCGTCCTCGCAGACCCGCACGTCGAACTTCCCGCTGGTCGTGAGTATTTCCCTGAGGGCCAGGGAAACCTCTCGCCAGTTGTGGGCGGGCTCCACATCGTCTCCGGTCACCAGGAGAACCTTGATTTTGGGTGGTTCAGCGGCAGTACCGGGTCGAGCGCAGGTAAGGCCAGTCACGAGAATGAGGGAGGCCATTGATGATCTGAGTATAGAGCTTGTGTTCATAGGTCGTCTTAGAATAAGCGTTTGAATCTAAACACAGATTGCCTGGATTTCCCGGACGGAAAAGAAAAAACTACCAGACGCCGCCGAGGCCCGCCGTCCGCGTCGGAGCGCAGCCTTCGGGCTGCAGAACCCTGAAAAGGAATGGGGATCCAGGTATTGCCCGGTGCCGCAGCCGAATCGCACATCCCTGCAGCCTGAAGGCTGCGCTCCCTGACCGAGCGGCACCGTCAACGCCTAACCGCTCTTCACTTGGCACCTGCGGCTTGCTCTTTGGCGGCCTTTTGCTTCGGACGCCGGGCCTTTGGCTTTGGGCTCTGGGCTTTGGGCTTCGGACTCCCTTTCATCTTGGACGCCGCTTTCGGCGCCGTCTTCTCGTGGATCGCCTGCCGCATCCGGTCGAGATTCTTATCAATCTGGTCCTTGGCTTGCGTGATGCCCTTTTGGCTGAGGTTGATGGCATCGGCCAGGATCGAACAGCCCTTTTGAACGGCCTTCGGGTAGCTGCCATCCTTCATCTCGATTCCTTTGGCTTTCAGGAATTGCGATAGATGCTCATACAGCTCGTCTTTTTGTATTGGTTTCATAAATAGTCCGTTTCTATGCTCGGAAGATCACCGATCCACCCCGCCGCGGCAATTACAGAAGCACGGCCGCTTTGTAACCTAAACTCAGCCACCGCCCCCCGGCTCAGTCGTAGAACCCGCATTCGTATGCCGTGTCAAACAGCGCCACGATGTTCTCCGGAGGCACCTCGCCCTGGATGTTATGGACATTATTGAAAACGTAGCCACCCCCGGGCATGAGCGCCTGGAGGTTCCGCCGCACGTCGGCTGCCACTTCCTGCGGCGTGCCCCGTGGCAGAATGTGCTGCGCATCAACCCCACCGCCCCAAAACGCTATCTGGTGGCCAAAACGGCGCTTCAATTCCAACGGGTCCATGTTGCGGGCGCTGATCTGAACCGGGTTGAGGATGTTCACGCCATTGTCAATGAGATCGGGAATTAAATCCGTGCAGGCGCCACAGGTATGGTACCAAATCTTCGCCTTGGTTCGGGAGCGGATGTATTCCACGAGGCGCTTGTGGCGCGGCTTCACGAGACGGCGATAAATAGCGGGGTTGAACAGCGGCCCGTTCTGGCCTGCCAGATCGTCGCCGATCATAATCACGTCCACCAAGTCGCCGACCTCGTCGAGAAATAGCCGGAACCAGTCGAGCCAGAACTTCAGCGTCTGGTCCAGCAAGGCCTCGCAAAACTCAGGCTCGCCCATCAGGTCGCAGAACCACTGCTCCAGGCCCCGAAGATACCAGCAGATTTCGTACACCACGCCGGAAATGCCGCTGACGACCGCGTAGGGCGTTTCCTGCTTCAGCGTAAGCGCCCGCTCGCGCAGGCCGGCAAAGCGGCTGGGGTCGTCTCCTTTGGGCCACGGGTAATCCGCAAGGTCGGCCCTGGTCGCCTTAGCCAGCGGATGCAGCGTGATATCCATGTAGTACGGCGCGTCTTCCGGCATGGACCACCGGATGCCGAACTCGTCCGTCAAATCATCCCAATTGCGCCCATCGCGCTGGGTCTTAACGATGCCTCCCTTCCAACTGTCGGCCGCCCCGGCGGCGATGTAACGCGTATCTACATGGAACCGCTGCAAGACCTGCTCGCAGGGTCTGGCAAGCTGTTGGACGGCGTCCATGATGCGGATTTCGTCCACGATGCCGAGGTGTTTGATCAACGCACGGTAGGCGTTCTTGTGAATGCCGGTTTGGTTGCCGCCAAGGTCAATCGGCACCCGATCGGGCATCTCGTGGTTGATGGCTCTAAGAACTCGCTCGCGCGAGGTCATGGTCTCCTGCTTTGGCATAGCTATTTCCTTCGGATTTCGGATTTCTTTCGGGCTTCGGACTTCGGCCCACCCTACCGTTTAGAATAGGGCGGCCGTTTGACCTCGGGCGGCGGTTGCTGCCGCAACTGTTTCATCACTTCGGCCACGGCGCGCTCCAGTTGCGGGTCGCCTCCCTTGGCCATTGCAGCGGGATCATCCAAGACCTCGATGTCCGGATCCACGCCATGGCCTTCGATAATCCATTGGCCGTTGGTGCTGTAAATCGCAAACGTGGGAACCGTCACACTTCCGCCATCAACCAGCGGCGGCGCGCCGCTAATGCCGATCAAGCCGCCCCACGTGCGCATGCCAACGAGCGGTCCCAGCTTGGACTCCTTGAAATAGAACGGAAAACAATCGCCGCCCGAGCCGCTCCAGCCGTTGATGAGCATCGCTTTGGGGCCAAGCTGGGTCACCGGTGGCGTGGTCCAGTCCTTGCCGCTGCGCACGGCCCAGTAGTTGCGCAAGGGACGGTCGAGCAACTCGACGAACCGGTCTGGTATCTGGCCGCCGCTGTTGAACCGCTCGTCAATGACCAGGCCGGGCTTGGTCACCTGGGCGCGCCACATCCGCACCAGTTCGTTCTGGCCGTTGACGCCGGTGTCCGGCACATACACATACCCCGCCTGCCCCTGGCTGAGTTCCTCGACGCGTTTCCGGTTCTCCTCGATCCACGCCAGGTTACGCAATCGGTCCTCGCTGCCGAGTGTCTGGACCAGCACCTCGTGCGCCCCCGCCAGCGTCGGTTTGTCGTTGACTGTCAGGAACACCGGCTTGTCGGCCAGCCCTTGAAAGCCAGCCCACGGGTCTTCGGTCACCTCCAGGGTTTCGCCGTTGACCGCCAGTAGATAGTCACCTTCATGCACGTTTGTCACGCCCGGCTGTATCAACGGCGAGCGCACTTCGCTGTCCCAGACCGCCGCCTGGACAATGTGCTTGATCCGATAGGCCCCGTTCTCGAGTGAGAAATCGCACCCCAGGTAGCCCACGCCCTGCGAGGGTCCTTTTTCAACATCACCCCCGCTGCGGTAAGTATGCGATGAGTTCAATTCCGCGATAAGCTCCCCAAGCACGTAGTTGACGTCCCAGCGCGTCACGGCGTCCTCCAGCAACTTGCCGTAGCGCTGCCGCATCTCGTCCCAGTTTACTCCGTGCATGCCCGGGTCGTAGAAATAGTCGCGCTCCAGCCGCCAGGCGTCAGTGAAGATCTGCCGCCACTCCGCGACCGGGTCAATCGCCGCCTCGAAGTTTCCCGTGCTGATCTTCTTGTCCAGCTTCTGCCCTTCCTTGGGCTCGATGATGGCGTAGTCGTTGCCCTTACGCACCAGCAGCTTCTCGCGGTTGCCGGAAAGCTCCAGGAGGTCCGCGTCGTCGATCACCGTCTTCTCCTCCCGCTTGTCCAGATCGTAGAAAACGATTGGCGACTTTTCCTCGCCCGCGCCGACGCGCGGCAAGCGGCGGTAGAGCAGTTTGCCCGCGACCGCCGTCAGACTGTCATAGCGCCCGGCCTTGGGCGGCAGAACCACCACCCGCTCCTCAAAACCCGCCAGGTCAATCTCCACCGGCTTCGGCTTCTCGTCCTTCTTCTTGGCGTCGGGCTTCTTCTCTTCCTTGGGCTTGTCCGCTTTGTTATCGTCCGTCGGCTTTTCGGCCTTGCTGTCGTCCTTCGCCTTCTCCGCCTTGTCGTCGTCTTTCTTTTCCTTGTCCTCTTTCTTGTCTTTGGTCTTGTCGCCCTCTTCGTCGTTACGCGGGGCGAGGGGGGAAAGGACATCCTTGCGTAGCGGCACTGCGGCCAGGACAGAGGTGTTGGCGTAAATCCAGGTCTCGTCCAGCTCGCTGTAACTCGGCGCGAACGTGCGGCCCGTGCGGAAGAACAGGTATTTGCCATCCGGATCAAACACGGGCATCTCGTCGTTATAGAAGCCGGAGGTAACCTGGTGCAGCGTATTGGACCTGCAATCGTAGAGTGCAATGGCCGAGTTGCGGTTGTCCAGGTCCTGCGCCCAGACCAGCCAGCGGCTGTCGGCCGACCAGCTTGCTGTGAAGGCGCTGAGCTCGCCGTGATGCTTCCAGAGTTCATTACCAATCACCTGGTTGGTCTTGCCGTCGAAGTCGAAAAGGCTGATGCGCATTGCCTGGTCAACGAAGACGATCTTCTTGCTGTCGGGCGACCATTGCGGCTGATAGCGGAAGCCCGGCCCGAGCTTCGTGAGGCTTTGCTCCCCGACCTGGTTCGTGGTCAAGCCGGTTTCGGCGTTGCGGACTGTTAGCTCATACTCCCCAGTACGGTCGCTGAAGTACGCGATCCACTTGCCGTCGGGCGACCACGCCGGGTAACGCTCGGCGACTCCCGAGCTGCGCGTCAAATTAAGGACCACGCCGTGCTCGGCTGGCGCGGAGAAGATGTCCCCACGAGCCTCGAATAACGCCCGCTTGCCGGTCGGCGATATCGTTGCATTAGAGATTCGGCTGGAGACGTTCTCCAAATGCGGCTTGAGTGTTGCTCGATCCGTGACCACGCGGATCTCCACCTCGTGATACTTGTCGGTTTGCAGGTCCAGCAGGTAAAGGCGGCCGGCGTTCTCGAACACCAGGTCGCTCGGCCCGATGCTGGGGAAATGCACGTCGAATTCCTTGAAGAAGGTCACCTGGCGGAACTTGTCCTGCTTGATGTCACAAGCCCAGATGTTCGCGCGCTTGTTATCGTCGCGGTCGGAAAGGAAATACAGTGTGTCCCCATGCCACATCGGGTTGGAATCGGCGGAGGTTGAGTGCGTCAGGTTGCGTGCGGTTAGCTTCTGGAGATCGAACAGCCAGATGTCCGGGTTCATGCCGCCGCGGTATCGTTTCCACGTGCGGAAATCCACGCTGATAGGCACGTAGGCCAGCGTCTGGCCGTCAGGCGAAATCGCCCCGAACTCACCGTAAGGCATGGGCAGCTTTTCCGGCAGCCCTCCCTGGGCTGGCACGCGATAAAGCTGGTTGAAGCGGTTCTTCGGGCTGGTCATCGAGGTTGCGTAAAGGATGGTCTTGCCGTCGGGGTACCAACCAAGCATCCGGTCCGGAGCGCCGTGATGAGTGATTCGCCGAGGCACGCCGCCCGTGACCGGCATGACGTAGATGTCCTCATTGCCGTCGTAATCGCCCGTGAAAGCCAGGAGCGACCCATCCGGCGAAAAGCGCGGGAACGACTCTTCGCCCCGCGGCGAACTAAGGCGCATGGCCACGCCGCCGCTCTTGTCGGCGATCCAAATATCGCCCGCATAGACAAAGGCAATCTGTGTGGCCGACACAGCCGGTTGCCGCATCATCCGGGCGTCAACGCGCGCGGGGGCCACTGATTGAGCCAGAGCTGCGGGCACGAGAGGATCGGCACCAACCGCAAGCGCCAGCAGGGTCGGAAGCAGTAAGTGGCGTAGGTTCATAATGCGTTTCATTATTGGTCAATGGGCCCAAACAGGAGCCGCCGGCGCCGGCCGGCGAATAACCGTGTCCCAATCCTGCACTATTGCCCTCCGCAATGCCAGCATCGCCTTTGTTCGGGCCGGGACGGTGCAGGCCTGGAAACCACGATCGGTGCGCGGACATTCCTGTCCGCAGCAAGGTTCGCGGGTCACAGACCTGGCTAAAACTCAGGCGCGTTCGCACGTCGCTGCGGACAGGAATGTCCGCGCACCGACATGGTGGCATTGCCGAGATACGCCTTCCGGACGCACCAGCCTCTCTCAATAATCTGGTTGCCTGCCGCCCTTTCGGCGCCGAATGTAAGAATGGGTAGAATGAGAGCTTTAATCCTGGGTGGCACGCGATTCATCGGCAGGCACATTGTGGAGACCCTGCTGTCTGCAGGGCACACGGTCAGCACACTGTCGCGCGGCAAGTCGCGCGACGAGCTGCCTCTCGAATTAGAGCGGCTGCGTGGTGACCGCGATGAAGGACTGTCAGGCCTGGGGGCGCTTAGGGGCCGCTCCTGGGACGCGTGCGTGGACGTAAGCGGTTACGCGCCTCGGCAGGTGCGGCCCAGTGCCGAACTGCTACGCGCGAGCGTAAAGCGCTACGTATTCGTGAGCGCCGTCAGCGTTTACGGCGATCCTCAAGATCGCCCCGTCCGCGAGACTTGCCCGCGAGTTACACCCGCAAGCGAAGATGTCACTGAGATAGACGCCGATACCTACGGCCCGCTCAAAGTCGCTTGCGAAGACCTCGTTCAACGGATCTACGCCACCCGATGCACTCTCCTGCGGCCGCAAATCGTCGTGGGTCTACAAGACGACCGGGAGCGCTACCAATACTGGGTCCAGCGCGCCATGCAGGAAGGCGAAATGCTGGCGCCGGGTGATGGCTCTGACCATCTGCAAGTTATAGACGTTCGTGACCTGGCGCGATTCGCCGTGAAGGTGATCGAGAACGATCTCGGTGGCGCCTTCAACCTCGCTGGCCCGAGGCTCACTTGGGCGCAGTTCACGAAACTCCTGGGTGCGACGAACGTCGTCTGGGTTGCCGCGGAGATTATCAAGGCCGCTGGGGTTACGGAATTTGAACTGCCCCTCTTCAGGTCAGAACGCGGTCCCCGGAGCGGCTTGATGGATGTAAGCAGCGATCGGGCACGGGCTCAGGGTCTCACCCTGACAGCTCCGGAAGTTACCATCCGGGACATGCAAGGCTGGATCCTCTCGAAGATCCTGACCCCCGCACTTTTGCCGGAGCGCGAAAGAGAGTTGATCGGAATTGCTCGCCGATGTAGCGGGGCGTGAGCCCGCCCGGCTCGCTGCCGGCCTGGTGTTCAGTTACCCGTTTACTTGGGCTGAACGCCCGGCATCACAACCCTCTGGTTGACCTTGGCCGCACTGCAGTTGCGCCACCATTCGCTGGCCTGCTCGCGATTCCAGGCCGTCGCCGCCCCGCATTTGGCCAGCGCGTCCTCGAGCGCCTCGGCGCTGGCGGGCCGATCTTCCGGTTTCTTGGCCAGGCAGCTCATCAACAGGTTTTCCAGGTCCGCGGACACAGGTTCGCGCAGCCGGACCGACGGCCTCTCTGGCACGGACCGGACCTGTTGCAGCATCACTTCCCCCATGGTGGAACTGGCAAAGACCGTTTCGCCAGTGAGCAGGTAATAGCCGACGCAGCCCAAGGAGTAGAGGTCACTGCGCGCGTCCACGCGATCCGGATGCTCGACGGCCTCGGGCGACATGTAGAGCGGAGTGCCGAGCGTTGCTGTCGTGCCCGTCAGTTCCATCTGGCCCTCAAGCTTCCGGGCCTTGACCAGTCCGAAGTCCAGCACTTTGACAAAGTCCGGGATGCCGCCGCGGTGAGTCAGGAAGATGTTTGCAGGCTTGATATCGCGATGCACCAGACCTTGCGCATGCGCCTCCCCCAATGACCCGCACACCTGCCTCAAAATGTGAACCACCCGGCCCTGGGGCTGCCGGCCAAAGTCCTGGATCAGTTCATCGAGAGCCAAGCCCTCGAGGTACTCCATCGCGTAGTAGAATAAGCCGTCGGGCGTCCGGCCATAGTCGTAAAGCGCGATCGTGTTCGGGTGTGTCAGCATGCAAGTCAATTGCACCTCGCGCTCGAACCGGGCGATGGAAAGCTCGTTGGCCAGGAGCGGATCGAGCAGCTTCACCGCCACGGGCCGGCGCATCAGCGCGTGATGACCGCGATACACGGTTCCGAACCCGCCGGTGCCGATCTCTTCGTCGAGCGCATATTGCCCGAGGTGCTTGGCCTCTAGCGTTGCTTTCCGCGCCGATTCACTCAACCGTCGCGCCAGTCGCATTAGCAGAAACACCGCGATGGCCGACAGCACCAGCAAGGCGAAGATAAACCCGAAGCCCAGCCGCACAATTCGCAACGGCCCCAGAGCTTCCGCTACGTCGATCTCGGTCACCAGGCCGATGTCGAAGTCCTTCAGCCAGGTCCATGCTCCAACGCTGGGCACGCCCCGGTAATCGCGATACCCGGCGACATCGGCGCCATCTTCCCCCGCGGCTGCCGCCACCACCGCGTGGGTGAGTGGCTGCTCGGCCCGGCGCTTCGGGGACTGTTTGCCCCGCGTCAAATCCGCCAGAGGATCACGCAGCTCCAGCGCCAGGATGGACTGGGCCTCTGGCGTATCGGGAATCAACCCCAGCCGCTTCAGGTCGTCATCGAACCGGCTCTTCGAGAGCAATAGACCTCTCCGGCTGAACGCGTAAGTCTCGCCGCTCTCCCCGGCGCGCGAGGTGGCCAGGATGCGCGTGAAGTCCTTCCCTGGTGAGATCCTCAGGCACAACGCCGCGATTACCTTGCCGTCTGCCGAGCGCACCGGGGCGGCCGCGAACATCGTAGGCACGCCCGCGCGCAGGTTCCCCTGCTGATCCGGCATCATCGAGACGCTGGAGAACGGTGGTGTAATGATGACGTTTCCCTGTAGGGATAGCCGCAGGCGTTCCTCGTAGCCAGGCGGCGATTTTAACCCTATCAACTCCTCGCGCAGGGCTGCGACCACTACTAAGTCCGGGGCAAGCACCACATAACCGCTGAAACCGTAATGAGCCAGCTCCGGCTGAAGGAGCGCCTGAAGTTGGGCGAGCTCAGGAACGGCCAATGGCGCCGCTTTGGACATCCCCTGCTGCCCAACCCGCTTCACAATCACAGCTACGAGATCGGCTACTCGGGGGTCCTCGGCCACCGCCTCCGCGCGCGACTTCTGGGTCGCTGCCCACGCCCGCAACGCCTCGGCGTTGGCCTTAAGAATGGTCCGCAAGTTTCCGGTGATCTGCGCCTTCATCGCCCCTTCCATCTGCCGCCGCACGAAGCCGCCCACAAACACCAGGATCACCGCAGCCACCAGCGGCCAAATCCAGTGTTGAGTGCGCAGAAAGCCATGCGAACGCGCCAGCGCGCTGCTGCCTCCTTTGGCCGGGGGCGCAACTGATGCGGGAGTTTCCTTTGCAGGCTTCTTGCCGTCGTTCATGAGTAGCGCACGACTGTCTTCCGGCGCGCTGCCCGATCATGCGTGCGCCCCCCGCCCACCGTCAATTCTCGATTCCACCCCAAAGAACGAGTCGCATCCGCCCAGGACTACGCCGCGCCCGGCGCCCTGAGAATCGTCTGGATCAGCGCCTGAGCGAGGTCTTCTCCTGTCGGCCCTCGCTCGCCACCCAGAGCAACGGGCTTGTAGTACCCTACTGCTACTAGGGTTCCCTGATAGTTGCATAATCGTCACTGCGATTCAGACACTGGGGGAGGGGCCTCTAGCGGCTGCTCAAGGCTGGCGTCGGCGCGGAATTCGCCCTATGACACATTTGTAGCATGCCATCCTTAAAGGGGCTGCGAGTGCCCTGCTTTCGTCGCCCCTGGACCTGCTAGAAGCGTAAGAAGAGAGCTCCACGCATCTCTTCCGGAGCGTCGAGGCAGGTCCGAGAGCGAGGGCTTGCGGGAGATTTGGCTGGGAGATTTGGCTGGTTGCGACCCAGGCAGCCGGATGGCACAATAACCCGTGATGACCTTGACTGAAATCGAAAGAGAGGCCGAGAGCCTGCCTGCAGCAAAGAAGACCGAGTTGCTGCTGTTCCTGGCCGAGAATCCCCGCAAGGAGCGGGCACCACTGCCGGAGCCGCGCCTGGTCTCGGAAGAACAGCTTCGGGCCTGGATGGATGAGGATGAGGATGCGATGCGCCGCTTTCGGGCAGGGGCGTGAACCTGTTTCTGGCCGGGGATTTGCACTCCCGGTGATTTCCTGGAGCGCGAACGCGCGGCGGGACGACTGTGCTAAGCCGATTTCTTGTCCGCCGCAGCCCCAACCGCTTCAACGCCTTCACCGCGTCAACGATGGGGATGCCCTGATTAGCAGTGCTGCGTTCTCACCGCGTCAATCTCCGCCCGAACCTCTTCAGGTGACATTGGCTCGCCAGGGAAGGGGTGCAACTCCTTCAGCACCCGGCCCAGATCCTTCCGAACGTGCTCCCGGCGAAGCTCCTCATTAAGTAGTTTCCCCAAGCATCGGGATTCCAGCAGCCCATTGGCTTTGGACTCTCTGACCAGTGATTTGAACAGCGAGGGCGCGAAGACGCGAGGCAGAAGCGAGGCAAGGGCAAGTTCGGGGATGGATCGGGTTCACGTGCCAGGTGAAGGCGGCCAATTCTGATGAGCTGCAGGACATTCCTTTGTTTTACACCTTTACGCCTTCGTGTCTTCGCTGTTCAACTGCGGTGTTCAGGTTCAACCGCCGCTGGGGCGTGGTATCCAAGGAGCAACCAAGGCGTCCCTTTTCCGCGTGTTCCGGGTATTCCGCGAGGTCGGGACTTCAGTCTTGCCGTCTGGGGAGGCGCCAACTACCGTCCGCCCCAAGAAACCCCTTTGAGCATGAAGACAATCGCTCTGTGTTGTTCCATTCTTGTTGCCGCGGCAGGCTTGGTTCGCGGCGCAACTCCCGTCTGGCCGACTTTCCGCGGGCCAAATTGTTCCGGCGTGGCGGCAGACGCCAAGCCACCCGTGAAGATCGGTCCCACCAACGCGGCATTGTGGAAGGTGCCGCTGCCCTTCTCACCGTCCTCACCGAGCATCTGGGGTGATCAGCTTTTTGTGACCGCGTTCGAGAACAACGAGCTTCAGACGCGCTGCTATCAGCGCACGGATGGCAAGCTGGCCTGGTCGCGCGGCGTGAAGGTGGAGAAACTGGAGACGTTTCACCGCACGGAGAGCAGCCCCGTGGCATCCACGCCTGTCACCGATGGCGAACGCGTGGTGACTTATTTTGGGTCGTTCGGGTTGATCTGCCACGACATGAAGGGAACCGAGCTTTGGCGGCACCCGTTGCCGATGGCACTGAGTTTCGGCGGCTACGGGACATCCACGTCGCCGTTGATCTCGGGGAATCTCGTGGTGCTGATGCACGACCGCGACGAGGCGTCGTCGTTGCTGGCGGTGGATTTGCGCACGGGAAAGAAGGTGTGGGAAACGGCGCGGCCGGATTCCTTCGGCAGCTTCGGCACGCCGATTTTCTGGAAGAACAACGGGGTGGACGAGGTGGTGGTGGCGGGTCCACTGCGCCTGAAGGGCTACGCGCTGGCCACGGGCAAGGAGGATTGGGTGGTGGATGGCGTCACGGCGTGCGCGTGCACGACACCGGTCGAAGGGAACGGGATGCTTTACTTCGCCGCGTGGTCGGATGGCAAAGCCGACGATCCCTGGGCAACTTGGGAACAGATGCTGGCGAAGCACGACAAGAACAAGGACGGTGTCATTTCGCTCGACGAATTTGAAGAAATCAGCCGCGACTATTACCGGGGGTTTGATGTGAACCGCGACGGCAGGGTGGAGAAGTCCGATTACGACCTGCTCCTGGCTTCGATGGCCAAGGGCGAGAACGTGTTGCTGGCCATCAAACCCGGCGGCCGGGGCAACATCACGCAATCGCACATCGCGTGGAAGGCCACGCGCGGTCTGCCTTACGTGGCGTCGCCGCTGCTTTACGACGGACGGCTGTACTGCTTTAAGAACGGCGGTATGATTTCCTCCTTCGACGCGCAAACCGGGAAGGCCTTTTACCTCCAGGAGCGTCTCAACGCCGAGGGGAGTTACTACTCCTCGCCCGTCGCGGCGGACGGCCGGATCTACGTGGCGTCGGTGCCCGGCAAGCTCACGGTGATCAAAGCCGGCGGTGAGAAGCCGGAGATTCTGCATCAGGTCGAGTTCGGTGAGCGCATTCACTCTTCGCCTGCGATTGCGGGGAACAATTTCTACCTGCGCACGCAATCCGCGCTCTACGCTTTCGGCGAGCCGGCGGGGCGGTGAACTGACAGCGGACCGGTCTCCGCGCAAATGAGTTCAGTTCTTGATAAGATCAGAGGGGGTGGAGGAAACGAAGTGGATGGCCTGGTGACCCTTTGCTACGAAGCTCGAAAGGGCAGAAACACCGGAATCTATTTTTCCAAACGCGTCGCGCCTCCGCTCCACTCGACCAGTCTAAGGCTTTGAAGCGGTTGGAAGAAGGCAAACAGCGCGGAGGTGTCAGCGTAAACGAGCGGCATGTTTTCGGGCCTTTCGTTCCTTCAGAACGGGATTCTCACGGACGGGCTTGGCTTGCTTTCGCGCGGCCAATACCTCAGCCATGATCTCAGGCCATTCCGGGTCAATGGCTTCTTCCACCGGCACCAGCAATGCTTCCGGCTCACCATCGCGTAACACCCGGAACCGCTCCCCACGACGAAGCCGATCAAGCACCTGTCCCGTCTAATGGCGCTCCGGGTTGTAAACGTTGCGCAACTCCGAGTCGAACGGCGCATCGCGGAGCTTCGTCTCGGCGTTTACTGCCCCGGAATTCAACCGCCAACGGATTAAGCCGGCATCCCGCGGGGCGGGCTGCCCTTTCACGATGTCCTGGCACCGATAGCCCGTCCCGAACGCCGTCAGGATCGAACCATCCGGCAACCGCACCGTCGAGGTCGCCTGGCTGCTCGGATACCACGCCGTCGGCCCGTCTTTGATATGCCCGACCCAGTGGTGCAGAATGTATTTGTGGTCCAAATCCCAGGTCTGACCATCGTCGCGACTAACCACCGCTTCAATGCCGAACTGCGGAAAGCCGTCCGTTGTGTTGACGTACCCTTTGCGCACCAGGTAGGTCATTACGATTTCTCCGCCCGGCAACAGGATCAACGATGGATGGTGCCGCCCCCAGTCGTAAAGCTTCCGCACCGCCGACCAGGTTTGGCCTTCATCCGTGGAAATGGAGATGCCCAGTCCTTCGGTGTGGTCAATCACCTCGGGTTGCATCCGGGCCGGAGTATCGGTGCGACACGCCGCCACCAAATGACCATTCGCGGCCCGCAGCAGAGCCACCTCGCTGACCGCCTCCCATTGAGGGATCTTTGCTGACGGGCTCCAGCTTTTACCTTCGTCCGTGCTGAAGCGGAGATAGCCTTGTTGGTGTGCCGTCTTGACCTCCGGCGGCTTGAACCAGGTATAGCCAGTCTCAATCAGTCGAGCGATCTTGCCCGTCTTGGCGTCGCGTTCCACGAGTGGCGGATCCCACATATACCAAGGCTTGCCATCGGTAGCGGGCGTCAAAGGCACGGACTCCTTCCATGTCTGGCCGTAATCGCGGCTGAACCAACGCGCGCTGCCGTAGAACAGCACATTTCCCTCTCCCAGGTAGCACAGCGAGGTGCCCATACCCGCCACGGGCTTGCCGTCGGCCCCCACAAACACCGGTTTTGGCGAACTCCACGAGGCCCCGCGATTGTCGCTAAACAGCACCTCGGCATGATGCGGATAATCGCAATTCACCAGCATCAGCAGGCGATCCTTCTCCGGCATGTAGATGATGTAAGGCACGGCCACCACGCGATTCCAACTCTCGGTGACCATCTGGAATTGCGCGGGGAGTCGAATCTCGCCCCCCGTCCCATTCATTTGTCGCACCTCGTGGGGCTTCCAATCCCGCGCGCTCGTTGTCGCGGCCTTACCCTCGGCACTCGCGTGTGGCTTCACGATGGGACCATCGGGACAGCTCCGAAAAGTTAGGTAGAGTTGGCCCTGAAATCGGCACAAATCGGTGAAGGCATTGTGCTCGCCATTGTGGAATACCCGCCGGATCGAACTGACGCCGACCTCGGGCAGCGAATCGCCGGCAGCAACCCCATCCAGGATCCACACCAAGTGCAGCACGAGAAGCGTCAGGCAAATTCGCATTGGTTTGCACCAGCACCCGCGGTAGCTGAAAGCAGCCGTTTGCAGCAAGTTCATGAACCCATTATTCTGCCGGGGCTCAATTACTGGCAAGCTCCGCTTCGCAAATGCGGACACCCACACGATCCGTCGATCGTATTCAGCCTCGACCCACAGGGCCACACCTCCACCCAGCCATTTAGATGGTCATGTTGTCACCTCGTTTTGCGATCTTCAACCCTCCGGGTTATCCAACAAGTGCTGCAGCCGCACGCCCAATTCCGAAGGCAGTCGTACCACCCAAGAGGCATCCAAAAGTCCAACCTCAATTAAGTCGCGCAGGTGGGTCCGGTCTTTGTCCCGAAATGAAGTGAGCTTCATGCGCGCCAACGCACTTAGAGAAAGAAGGCGGAATGATTCCGTTGCCTCGGACTCGGTCGTATCCGGGGCGGGCTCGAAATAGTCGGGTCTCACCTTCTCGGCGGCAAAGACCACATGGACCGCGTCACGCGCCCCGGCGTTGTCGCCAGCCAGAAACATATCGAGACCGGCGGCGTGGCGATGGACAAAGCCCGCTTGTGTCATCGCGGCGACGGCGGCCGCCAGATCGGAGCGGCGCAAGAGAATATCCACGTCCTGAGTATTCCGCACGGCGGCCTCATCCACGCGAGAAACCCACGCCGCCACGGCATTACCCCCAATCACGGCATAGGGCACGGCTGCCGCCTCCAAGGCGGCAGCGGTTCGGCAAAGTCGTTCCCTTACTTTTTCCACGGCTCGAATCATCCTTTCCCAGGAAACCTGGCCGAAAGTCGGCGTTCGCACGCGTTCCGGTGCTAAAACCGCCGCCATCCGTTCGTTGTTTGCCCGCACGTTTTCTACGCTAGCACCCGCGATGCGGACGGCAAGTGGTTTCACCCGCGCAGCGCTGAGCGGTTCGATCCGTAGTAGGTCTTGAGCGTGGGGTAAAGTGCCGCATACCTGGCGTATAACTCACGATAGCTCGCCTGCGCCTCAGCGTCAGGAACATAGGAGGTGCCGGGCCGGTAAACCTGGCTGAAGGCGTCCCGCTCGTTCCGATACACGCCCGTGCCGATCCCGGCGAGCAGAGCCGCTCCCAAGGGAACCGCCTCCTCCATGTCGGGGACCTCCACCACTAGGCCGGTCACGTCCGCCTTGCCCTGCATCCAAAGCCGGTTCTTCGTGGGACCGCCGATTGCCACGATGCGGTCGTTCCTGACTCCCAGTCCGCGCTCGAAGGCCCGAACGATCTCCAGAAACTGATAGTTCAGCCCTTCAATGACGGCGCGGAACAGATCACCCCGACACGCGAGGTTGCGCAGCCCGACAAACGCGCCAGCCGAAGCCGGATCCAGCACCGGACAGAAGCTGCCCGACATGTGCGGCAGGAAGAACACGCCGTTGCTGCCGATCGGTGAGTGCGAGGCGAGTGCGATCAGACGGACCCACTCCGAGGTGTCCGCTTCGCCGGCAGAGGCCGGCACACCGATTTCCCGTTTGAACCACTCCAGCATATCGGCCGCCACGGTGGCACCCATTACGGCGTAACGATCTCGTGCCACGTGCGAGTCAACCAGCACGCCCATGCGTTGCACCTCGGGCGTCAGCACCGGCTGGTGCAAGGCGGACACTACCATCTCCCACGTACCGAGCACATCAAGCAGCACGCCCGGCTCGAAGGCTCCCGTCGGCAGGCAGCCACAGCAATAATCGTGTCCGCCCAAAACAACCGGTGTGCATTGTTTGAGACCCGTTGCCTCGGCTGCCGCCTTGTGCACTCGTCCGATCTGCGTGCCAGACGGCAGCGGATCGCAGAGCAGGGAACAGTCGATCTCGGAACGCCGCAGTAAATCGTCGTTCCACTGGCGCGTCCGCTGGTCGAACAACAGTGTCGTCGAAGCCATGCTGTAATCGGTGACCGTCTCGCCACAGAGCATGAAGTTGACGAAGTCTTCGATCAGGAGCCACTTGTGGGTCTTCTTGAGAATCTCGGGCTCGTGCTCCTGCATCCACCGCAGACGCAGTGCGGTGTTGAAGGTCCACACCTGATTACCGCCCTGCGCGAACTGCTCGTCCGCGCCGATGTTTGCGAGCCACCAGGCTTGCTGCGGCGCCGTCCGCGGACAATGCCAACTGATGAAGGGATAGAGCCACTTGCCCTCCCGATCGATCGGCACACCGTCCATGCCCATGCCCGTCACCGCCACACCCAGAATTTCACCTCCGGCAATGGACGCCACCACGGCGCGGACCGACTGGGCGATGCCTGTCCAAATTTGCTCGGGCTGCCACACGGCCCAGTCAGGATGCGCCGGATCAGGATGAAAACACTCGGTCGGCACCTCCCGCTTGGCGACCATCCGTCCGTCCGTCCCGAAAAGCACCGCCTTGAGATTAGTGGACCCGACATCTATGCCCAACAGATAGCTCATACAATCCTCTTCGTTATGAAAACGCCTCTCCTGCACCCGAGGCGTCAAAATCCAGTCGGATGGGATACCGGCCATAGGCTTTGATGGTACTGAGCATGGCCAGATAGTTCAGTGGCGCAACGGTCGAGTGAATGCTGTTGCTGGAGGAAACGATCAGCCCACCGCCTTCAGCCGCGGCTCCGATCACACCCAGCGTCTCCCGCACCACATCCTCCGCCGTGCCGTTCACAAGTGTCGTGGCGCAGTTCACATTACCCTTCAGCGCTAGTAAGTGACCATACTTCCGTTTCATGTACGCCATGTCCATACCCCCCAAAGGATCGATTGGGTCCAGGCATTCGAATCCCACATCCAGAATCATGTCCATGAGAGGCAGGATATTGCCGTCAGTGTGCTTGATCACGGGCATCCCATGCTCGTGAAATCCTTTAACTGCGCGCTTCAGCCCGGGATACAGCAGCTCCCGGAACGTGTTGGGCGACATGAAGGGTCCCTGCGCAGAAGAATAATCGTCGCCGGTAAACACGAAATCCGCCCCGTGTCGCGCGGCTTCGCCGGCCAACTGGATATTGAGGTCCACCGACATCTCCACCAACCGCCGGATCAGGTCCGGTTCGGTGCAGAACGCCAGCATCAATTCCTCGAAGCCCATTAGGTTGCGCGGAATGGACAACACATCGTTCAGGTGCACGCCGATGGCGCATTTGCCTTTGTACCGTGCGACCAGCTTCTTCAGGCTGTCGAAACGGCCAGGCGCAAAGGCGTCAGGGGCCTGATACTTCTCAAAGTCCTCCATGGTCTGAATCGCTGCCTGAACTACTGTGGAGTGCTGTTCCTCACCCTTCTCGACTACAATCCCCCATTCGTTCTTGAAACGGTTGGGCGCGACTTGGACGGTCTTGAAATCCGGGGCCGTCAGCATAGCGTCCAGCCCCATCCTCACGGTGAACTCTTCGGTCGATGCGCCGGGGCACAAGGCATGCCTGATCTTCTTATCAATGATCCATTCGAAATGCGGGATGCGGTCCGGCTCGCCGCGGCGCAGCACCGTCATCACCCGCTCTGCAGAAGTCATCTCGGTCATAGATGGATAGTTGGGGAGTTGATAGTCGGGGGAGTTGATAGTTGGGGAGTGGAGAGGAGCGGGGAAGGAACTTTATTTCCGTCCTCTGGCCTCGGCCAGCGCCATGTTGATCTCCTGCTGACGACGACCAGCATCCCAACCGAGCACGTCACCGGCAATCTCTGCCAATTCAGCCAGAGCGGTCTCGTTTGCCTGTCCCAGCAGGGTGATGACGCTGCGACGCCGCACCAGATCTGACAAATGCACTACCTGCT